>Ga0213836_100369_pt1 | contig 38870 bp, 61 predicted proteins | sample SWPATP03_FD_160578 | JGI IMG/M metagenome (GOLD analysis project Ga0213836, IMG submission 160578) | Coastal seawater microbial communities from Marineland, Florida, United States - SWPA TP0 #3 | ecosystem: Environmental > Aquatic > Marine > Coastal | place: USA: Florida | collected 2016-08-05
CATCTGCCTGATGTCGCGGAAGCCTATATTCACCGCATCGGCCGCACAGCCCGTGCCGGCCGCGAAGGCATCGCGATCGCTTTTTGTGCACCGGACGAAACGATGCTGCTGCGCGACATCGAAAAGCTGATGAACATCGAGATCAAGACGCTGACCGGCGAGCGCCCTGAGACGATGAACCGTCCGGTACGCGCCAACGGCGGCAACAAGGGTGGCGGCGCCAATGCCCGCGGCGGCAACAAGGGTGGCCGTGGCGGCCAGCCTCGTGGCAATGGTGGCGGCGGCGAAGGCCGCGGTGCCGGTGCTGCCGGCGAAGCCCGTGGCCCGCGCCGCGAACGTCCGGCGCGCAAGCCGTTCTTCGCTGGTGACGGTGCAGAAGCGCCAAGAAGCCAGGCTCCCCGTTCGCAGGCTGCACGGCCGGCAGCGGCAAGCGTAGCGCCCGACAACGATCTGTCCTCGACTTCGGATTTCCGTCCGGTCAAGAAGCAGTTCGGCAACCCGGGCGCAAAGACTGGCGGTCGTCCTGACAACCGTGGCTCAGCCAAGCCAGCCGGTTCCGGCAACCGCGACCATGCAAGCCACGGCGCGCATGAAGCCGGCAGCCAGCGCAAGGCCCATCAGGGCAATGCGGCCGCCGCATCCGGCGAAGCCAAGCCAAACCGGCACACGCCGGCCGCAGCCCCCAAGGGCGACGGTCGCGGCCCGGTTCGCTTCGGCAACGACAACCGCGGCCAGGCCCCCATCGACCAGCGCACCGCCGGCCATCAGGGCCGCAAGCGCACCACGCGCGCTTAACGCGAGAAGCGGTTGAGAGAGTTCAGACGGCCGGGAGAGATCCTGGCCGTTTTGTTTGTGGGGTATTGGTATTGGGGGTGGCGCGAGCCGTCTCTTCTCAGCGTCCTGCCACGAAGCGACAGATGCATTTCGGTGCCGATCGACTTCAATCCTCGTCCAGCAGATATGACGCAACGGCGTCTTTCAAATGGATTTCATGTACAATAGTATCCCGCAAATGACTGCCGCATAGACAATCGGGATGAAATCTTGCTTGGCCCGCTTTTGATTTTCGCACTGTTTTCAACGGACATGAGCTCGGACCGTTTTTCGATTTCGAGAGATTTGCTACCCTTTGGCGTTCCTGCTGAGTTTGCCGACGGTCGGTCAGCGATTCTCGCCCCGGAAGAGCTGCGAGCCTGCATCATCAGATATGCTGCTGTCGAAAAGGAGCGGCTCCAGCTGAGCATCAAGCGCTTGGCGCTAGCTGTCGACGAATCACACGGTGTCGTCAACAAGCAGCGTCAAAAGAGTGCTCCGAAAGACAGTTTGGACATGCAACTGGACGAGATCGAGAAATCGGTTGCCGAACAGAACGATTTGACAAAAAACACACGCGAATTCTTGCGGCTACGAGCCAACTTCTTTGCGGAATATCTTGCCTTTGCCGATGACTGCGGCTCCAAAACGTACCGCTCTTCCGACGTGCGGACGTTGTTTCCAAACGGCGTCCCGGATTGATGTGGTCGGCTGGTGCGGTGACGGCCACAAGCAGTCATTGGGGTTGCTGAAATTTATGCATTCCTTCCTTTCTCCATCGAGTATGGAGAAGACCCAAGCTGCAAGCAAGGCAAATGCCGCTACAAACAAGCACGATGGGTCGCAAACCGGAGACAAAGTTTCTGATCAGACCGCATCATCGCCGCGATCTACCACTGCTAATGGAACGAGAAACCATGCTTATACCTGGTGTTAAAGATACGATAACTTACACTATTGTTTTGGTAGAAGCGATAATGGTATTATCGTTTTTCAAGCAGTACACGAATATCATATACCTTAGTGGATTGGCGAGTATAGCAGCTGTTGTCACTCTTCGAATAAGGCACGCACGTTATACTTACACCCCATTTTCAAATAAAAACGATCCTGACATCAGGACTAGAGAAATAAGATGGTCAATTGTAATTTTCCCAATAATATTTATCGTAGGTCAAAGCTTTAAGGCGGTTGTCTCCCCTGGTGGTTTCGCGCAAGGCAATGTTGGAATCATCATGTTTTTAGCAGCAGCGTTTGCTTGGGCATTGCTTGAAGGATTTCTTCGCATACGAATAAAGTAAGCAATAACTTTAGACATGAGTGAGTATCAGTATTTAGTGTTCTTGATGGCTTACTCCTCGAACTATTGCATCGACAGAGTCGCCGATCGGAATTAAAATTGTTACGCACCCTCCTAGCTGCTGCAACGAAACGTTCTCATCACGGAGCAAAGCTGCCAAGCTCGCCTTCCGGCCCTAAGCTGACATCGACCTATCATCATTGCGAGCGCATTTGCACGTAAACGGTGCGGTGGGTTTCGCATCATCTACCTAATTCCCAATTGTTTGCGAAGAATACAATGCACCATACGCCTTTCTCCGAATACAGGCCGCGGAATGTACTTTGCTTCCTTGGATCCGTAGACGGGTTCCAGGATTTACTGCAGGCTGCAAAAGACGCCATCAAAGACTTTGCTACGGATTTCGAAATCGACATGGAATCCACTCAGGACGCTCCGGACGTCCGTATGAGCGAGAGCTTCGCGGTTTTTTGGGATCAGGTACACGAAGACGCGTGGCACCAACATGACGTCGAGGCGGTTATCAGCCATGGATGCGTCGTTTATGTCGTCGGTCCGCACATGGAGGCTGCGGAAGCTCCTGCCGTTTCGCTGACAGCTCTTAGGCTGGTGGAGCGATTGCTTGCGGCTGGCGCGACCGCTGCGAAGGGGGAAAGCGCTGGCGTCGCGCATGGAGCCGCCCGGTGGCGGCAGCTGGCGCAGGAAGCAGAAGGCGCGGAACCCGGCGCGGCTACTAGAGCGTGCCGTCTAGCCTTTGCAAAGAGACCGCTTACCGATGGATACTACTTGTCTAGCGTGGGCTTTCATCTTGTAGGTCTACCGGACGTGTTCGTACCGAGCAACTCATCCACAGATGAGCTGGCACTCAGTGCGATGATCGACAGCGTTGCAGACGAGATGGCAGCGGATGGCGTAGAAGCAGTTCTCGCCCGTTACGGCGCGAAGTTGCAAGCCATCGATGAATATGAAGAAGATGACTTCAAATACAATCCGTTCGGCGGTGTATATCTCGTTACCGGAGTTCATTGAAACGCCCGGCGTCGTCCAGGCTGCCAATACCGATGGTCTTGTTGCCAAGTTTATTGACCATGCCGTCGCGTAACGGGCCACAGGCTCTGACCTTCAAAGCTTCGGAACGATGGCTGCTTCCGGCCCAAACCGGTCATTGTTGACCAAATACGAAGAGGCATCTTTATGCCTCATAGTGGCTATTGGCGTACTGTGATTACGCGAGCAAAATTTCTCGGCACCCTGACAAGCCCATCGCACTGTTATAAATGGCGAACATGGCTAATATCTCCAACGCCTTTACGGGAGCCAGCAGTATGAATCCCAAACCTCCCGTCATGAATGTTGAGTTGCGAGCAGCCCTCAATGCTGTCGGTCAGAAGCTTTATAATGGTAAGGCGCTGCAGCGTGAGGTGGAGGCGGTCCTTCGCCTGTTGGATGACCTGTCACCACTCAGCGTCACTCTTGTGTCAGGGGTCATTCGCAACGAGGCAAACTTGTTCGATGCGGTCAAACCCCAGCCCTTCTGGAAAAGCCTCGTAACACCGCTCACCCACCGCGACCAGCTGCACGACACACCGGGTTTGGCGCTTTTGTTCCTGTTTCATGGCAGTGGCCAGTTGCGTGAAGTGGCGCTGGAGAAGATCACGCAGGGGCTTGTCTCGCCCTTCTGGGTGGCCGCCGTGCTTTTTCGAATGAACGACTGGGCGGCGCAGGTGCGCGAAAGCGCCAACCGCTGCGTGGAGCGCGTGCTGCCCGTCACGCCACCACACGTGCTCGCAGAGGTCGCGCTTGTGCTGTTTCCCCGGCAAAGCGAATGGGGCCGTTGGAATGACGCCGGGCAAAAGCTTGCCAGAAGCCTTATGACGAGACCGGATATCGGCGCGGAGTTTGCAACGCTGTTGATGTCCAATGCCGCTGGGCCAGTGCCAACCTCCTTCCGGCTTGCACTGGAGACGCCGTGGCTGGATACGTATCTAAGTGACATCGCTACTCAGGCCAGAAACCCCATTGTTCGCGCCATTGCCGTGGAAACCCTGCTGCAAGGCACGGCTCGATGGCGCTCCGGTTATGAGCACAAGTGGCTCGACAAGCGCTACAACATTACCAAGCTTGTTCCAGTATACACTAGCCGCCCCCTTGATATTGCCGCGCAGCCGGAACTGATCGCCAAAATGGCGATCACAGATCGCTCCGCTTTCGTGCGCCGCACAGTCCTGCAATGCGCTGACCGCTATACAATTCCCGCAGAACTTTCACGCACATGCGCGAAACACCTAGCCAACGACCACGACAAATCCGTGCGGGACCTCGCAGCGTTTATTCTCAGCAAGAGGTGAGTACGTGCAACAAGTGGCCAATGGCCTTCTGCCGCTTTCAAAGAGACGAGGTTGAGATAAGCTCACCCTGTTCTTGCAGTCGTTGGGACTAAAAAGTGTCGGGTCGCGGCGTTTCTGATCGTAGAAGCGCTTGATGTAGTCGAAGACATCCGCTCGTCATTGCTTTAAACTAACTCCTGTTTTTGCATTCGTATATCGTGCGTCAATTGGAGCGGCCTAGCCAATGCCACGATGGGAAAGAGGTAAGTGAGGTCTATACGTCTAGCGAAGCGAAGTTGCTCCGTTGGCCGCTAGCGCCAACATAAATGCTATTGTCTTTGGGCGGCAAAACCGAAGAGCCACTAAGGCGGATGTATCACAGCCAATCGCCTCATCAGGTTGTTGCATTTCATCGTGAGTCGGTCGTACATGGTACGATGTCTTCGACCAAAGCTTTCAACAACACTGTTGGCGTTGAGAAAGTAGTCCTCCGTGCAAAGGGTCTTGAACAGGGACCTGTCTTGGAAGCAGAAGTTGAGCTTGCCAGGAACATTCTGCGGAAGAAGGGCGCGGGCGCTATAGAGGCCATCTCCGTCGTAGGCCTCTGCGGCACTGCTGAAGACGCTCCGCTGCTGGAGATGTATCTGCATGGCGAGGGGAACAACCTTTACGCTGAGTACGCGATCAAGGCGCTGTGCCGCTACCTTGGCATGACCGACCAATATCGTCCGTTGTTGCGGCAGTGGATCACGAACCGGGATGACGCGTTCCGGAGGATCGCCGCGATCCATCTGGCGAAGGAATACTTCCGAGGTTACGTAGATAACGCTCTAGGCAGGTACCTCATCGACGTTCTTTGCGACCTTGAAGATAATTGTCGGCACGCGGCACGTAGCTCTTTGACAGACATTTTGAACGTGAGAGATCGGCTCAACGACCCCTTCGGCCTAGTCTTCGCCGACTGGGATGATGACGCTACACTGATAGTCGAGGTGGCTGCTGCACAGTTCGGGTACGACGTGCCGACGATCCTGCACGGACGCCCGATCCACTAATCTGCAGAGACATCCACTTCCATAGTGGCTTGTCGCCTTATCGATCTATTCGCTGCGGTACGCGGATATTGGTGATATGCTAATCAATTTAAGCATTCTCGGCCAGCTCAAAAGCGCAAGTAAGCTGACTCTCACTTGCCGTAGCGCTTACGTATGTCGCGCCAAGGCATTCAAGTTGGGGAACAGGCAGTATTCTTGCGATACCGTCGACCGAGGCGAAGCAACAGCAACCGGCTCGCGAGTGCAACTTGACCAGAAAACTGGCTTCTGTTGTAACGCTGATCGTCTACAACCGTAATGCGTTCTAATCGCGATAACTAGTTATGAGGTAGGCATGTTTGCGTTTATGGCCGCTTGGCCGACTTGGCTTATTCCCGCAATCGTAGCGGGCGTGATGGGAGCTATGGCTGGCGCGATAGGCTCTGTGCTAGGCAGAAGGAATGGAAAGGTTTCAGTAATTTTAATTGTCGTAGCCGTTGCCGCATCTAAGCCTGTGTCTGACAACTTCGTCCTGCCTGTGATCGAAAACGACATCGCGAATGCTGGCCTTCCCATGAAAGTGGACACCTACACGACGATGAAACGCGTTGAGATCGACGGCAAAGCGGTGCGATACTTCTTTGATCTAGATGAAAGCGTTTCTGTCTTAACCTCCTCTGAGTTGAAAACGGCGATTGGAATTCCCGCTTGCAGCCACTGGAGAGACCAGTTCAAACGAGGGAGTTACACGTCGGCTCAGTACGTTTACGACTTTAAACCCAGCGGCCGTGTTGATTTCACTCTCTTGCAAGCTGACTGCCCATAGGCCCCTTTGACGAAGTTCTTGAGTTCCTATGCCTCGGGAACGCTGCCCAGCGTGTCAGATACACGTCGAGTAGCGTTCGTTTTTCGATGAAGCTTTGAGAAAAGCGCTGGGGCTGGGGATTACCACACCTCTTGCCGTAGCGAACGACCTCCGCTGCCAAGCAAAAGGCAACAATGCGCGAATTGCAGCCGTCAGTACGCTTATCCAACGATCAGAAAAATTTCCCCAATTTTGATCCTGGGCCTCAATACCGGCTTGATCTCAACCGGATTCTCTGCGCCGCGAAAAAGATCGAATTTTCTTTGCCCCTGGAAAGTGACCTTAGACCGACCTGATGTGAATGAGCAGACCTTTGGACACTCAATAGTCAAATCTGCAGACTCGACTGTCCCCCGGCGACGCCATGTAACAACCACCTTCACGCCTGATCTAGAAATGATTTCGCATCTTTTATCGATCCTGCAATGGGCTGCACCGACGATAGGCTCTTGCAACCCATCCAGCATGACAGCGGCTTGGACACGCCGCTCATTGGATGCAGCGATTTGAGCGAAAGCTGTAGGCGTTGATTGGGCAACGCAAGCCATTGCCGAAAAAACGAATATGTACGCGTTAAGGTATGTGGCCATTGCCCCGGCTCCGCCCGCTATCATCGCACCACAGGAGCCGCACATTGTGACCCGACAACGGCTAAGTACCACTGAAGTCTCATAAGGACATTACTGATCCCTGTAGCCCCATGGAAGCAACTCATTAATCTGGTTCCGCTTGTGCCCGTTGACGATAGCGGCCATCGTGTTGGTCAGCTAAGTCAGGGGATCGACGGCATGACCACGATGACCCAATCTCGATGAGTTAGGGAGTTCAACACTTGATGATCAAATACGAACTCATGAATTTTGATCTCGGGGCAGGAGCGACGGCCGCAGACCTTGATCGTCTGGAAATGACCTGTTCAGGATCGAAGGAACTGAGGGCTTATTTCTCCGTTGCGGGGAAAAGTAAGCTCCTGAGGGTGTTCTTCCCCGACGTCGAACTCTTCCGGGTCATTGATGAAATGCATCTGCCGCTGGAGCAACAGGGGATGGAAACGATGGGGTACGTCTCCAACCACTTCGCTTACAAGGTCCAGGGAAGCCCGTTCTGGGCAGCGCAACGCGAAGTCTTTGATGCAGTGCTACCAGGATCAATCCACTATCTGTTCGTCACCGGAGGCGACTGCCTGGACGTCATCACGAGAGACGAGCCACGGTTCAGCTGGGTCGATCCCAATGCCGGTTGAGTCATCGCAACATGTTTGTTCCATCGCCACCAAGTTGCCATGCGCTTGTCGATAGGGCGGTAGTGGGATTTTCGTGCCTGATATTTTTGAGCGTTGCAGGCAGGCGCATCTCTGCTTAGGCATGTTAGCTGCGAAACTGCGCGAGTTAAGCAGTGCTAGGCGGCGGTAGAAGGGGTCCGATGTGCGTCTTGCCAAAGTAGGATTGATAGTATGCTTGGGACCTTACCCTCCCGGGACTAGAGAAGCGCAGTCAACAACGTATGATCAGAACTATGACAGGAGTAGCGCCGTAGGCTACGCCACGGAGACCAGGGTAGTGGTCAGCTGCAGAACTAAACCGGTCAAAGATGAACCTGCTCTACAGCGCCGCCTTCGCCGTCGTCCCAAGCGTCCACCATCGCAAGAACTTCATTGAGCGGCTCGTTTGGATGAGATGAAGTGCAAAGGAAGCGGTCTGGCTGCGATCCGTCGCCTATCACCAGGCGGTCTATTTGTTCTTCCAGAACGGCTGACGCGGGGCCGAAGATGGCCAGTAAAGAAACTCGGTCAACGAGACACTGCTCAACAAAACCCTCCAGCAGAGCTGCATTCGATACCGGCGAGTGGAGAATGAGTTTTGAGGCGAAAGGCATGGATTGGAGGTAGACTTTCAGAATGAGGAACGCAATTTGCGCGTAGCGGTTAAGGTCGCCTTCCTGCCGTTGTGCGAATGAAAGGCCCTATCTCTCCATATTTTTCACTGCACTGTCGAAGAGGCCGTTGATATAGTCTTCGCAACCTAATCGAGCCGCTGTTTGATTTAAGTGGGCTCGAATGTCCTCAGGCGAGCGGCCCGATGCAATTCCGTTTGGGACGTTGTGGAATACGTCCGCAAGAGATTGTGCTTTTCGCAGGTTTTCAGCCGCCCTGATCTCGATCAGGGCGTAACGTAAAGCCGTTAGAACAATTCTGTAATCCATGATTCTTGCTGGCATCGGTTCACTCTTCATCCATTGTTTGGCAGTTCTCGGCCCAACGACTCGTTGCTTAGGCGTTCTCTGTTTCCATAAATGACTCACGGCGTACATTGTGTCGCAGGAACTGCCATGCAGTGTAATCGGTGTTCTACCCCCACATTGCCCGCTGTCGCTTGATCTGTGATCGAGTTTCCATGGACGAGCGACAAGGGGTTTCTCCATGGACACTACATTGGAGGTTCTCACGACCCGGCGGAACCGACATGAGGCTCATCGCCGATGGCCTGACGACAGCAAGGCCAGGATTGTTTCGGAGAGCTTGCGTCCGGGTGTGACGGTGAACAAAGTCGCGGAACGCTATGGTCTGAAGCCAAACCACCTGTCGTCGTGGCGAACACTGGCGTGGCAAGGCAAGCTGGTCTTACCTGAACCGCAAGATGTAGTCGAATTCGCGGCCATGGTTGTCGAGATGCACGCACCGGAGCCGCCGACTGCCAAAGCAGTCTCCCGCGCCGAGATTGACACCGGAGCAGAGAACTGGGCAACCATCGCTTCGCTCATCGAGACGTGCAAGCTTAATTCCGTCGATCCGCTGGCATACCTGAGTGCCACGCTCAACGCCATCGTCAACGGTCACAGGCAGAGCCAGATTGAAGAGCTGCTGCCATGGCATTATCGGACAGGGTGATATGTGGACGCGTCTGCTTGCCGGAGCAAACATTATCCGCGAGCTAACTGCCTAGATACTCGCCAGCAATTGGACCGCTCGTCCATGGGACAACGTCGTAGCCCGTATCAACGATATCGAGCTGCATTTGTACCGCCTCGTCCAGTCCTGACTGCAGGGACTGATAGAGATCGACAACACCAAATTGAGACCACGGCGACCGGTTGAACCCGTACTCAAAGTGATTGTAATAAATCACCGTTTCGCCAATTAACGCTACGACCCAGCAAGGTCCGTACCCCGTGAGTGTCCACTCATCTGGCGTTCGCTTGATGGCGTCCCAAAGCTTACGCTGCTTGAAGGACATGCGGCTCCAGCCGTCATTGATTTGGTCCCAAAGCTTCTCTTCTGGAAATGACACGGCAGCCTCCATGGCGGACGATGATGCTATCCAGCGATTTCGATAGATCGTCAAAGATGCATTTGCAATGACCACAAAGGCGCGATTGGGGAAAGTATCGTGGTCAAGGTGCCAGCGAGAAAGCGCTTACCATGCAGTTAGAGCTGGTTCACGAAGTCTGGCTCGATGCCGAAGCAGGGGGGCAGATGCTTCCGGGCTTGTGCTTGGCTGGCCCTATGGGGAAGGCTTCAGGTCTGTCCTAAACAAGGGGGCTTGCAAGGTCGGTGAAATTCGCGGCTCCAGCACCTTCGACGTGATGACAAAATATTGGAAGCTACAAGGCTGGGGCAAGTACACGACGTCGTTTGAGCAAGACCACGAACCGTTTCCGGAGGAATGGATTAGTATCCAGCAAAGCTACCTCCGAGGTAGGGTAGCCACGTAACTAACGAACGTTTGTTGCCTTAGGACCTAATGTTCGTCCACGTATCCGCTGGACAGGCGTTTGGCTTCAGTGAATGCCGACTGAGTTCGAATCCTCTTCATCATAGCATCGCGCTCTGCTCGGGTGAGCCTGGAGCCATTTATGCTGGCGAACGTCTTTCGGGCAGGAGGCTCTGAGTTCATGATTTCGACTGGCCCGAGCGCCTCATTAAGTAGACGATGAAGCCGCGACGCATTGCGGCTTCCCCACACGCCCAAGAATTCGGGACTTGAAGACGGCCCGAAAATGACGCCGCCGCCAAAGATTGTCTTGAAATTCGCGATATTACCGAAAGTTGCTATGACAGCGTCACTCGGAGCCGCGCAGTGATTGATATCGCCAGCCTTGAAACGGTAGACGTTGACCACGTTATCATCCCCCTGAACCATCCTGCGTTTGCGAAAGTGTGATGCGTTATCAATCGTACCAAAATGCGATGCAACGGCCGCCCCTGGCGCAAAGCTAAAGACAGCAATCGACGAAAACTGCCGTCAGGCTTCAATCCAGCGGGCTCTCGTTTCTTCCTCAAGTGTATCAATTAATCCATATTCGGCTTCTTCAGCCACTCGGTAAGCGAGATGAGAAATTACCGCCAACGCCCCATACTGCCCTTCGGCTGCCGCGACCTCACGCATTAGGACCAGTCCCATTTCCAGCGATACCGCTTCGCCATTGAGCACTCGCTTGGCGAAATCGCCTATCGGAGCGGCCAAGGGAAATGATGTTCGTCTAGTCCAGGAAGCCAGCAAGTCCCTTTGTTTCGGCCCCGAAAGTTGTGCAGACGCTGGTGGGCAAACGAGTTCGTACAGCAAACAAAATGCCGCATTTGAAGAAATCGAGCAAGCTTCGAATATCAGCGCCTCAGCTTTCGCTGCATCGCGGTAGGGAAACTTGCAGTCGCACTTGTCGAGAAATGCCTGCTCTTTATCGGTAATGCTCATGATGGCGCTCGACGTTTGAAGATTACAATTTGCCTAACGCCCTTGGCAAGTTCTGCAACTACGGCGAAGCGCCAGGCAGCAACCGGACGCAGACCTATTCTTCTCCTCTATCAACAATCATCAGATCAGGGTTGATTGTTGAGCCATAGATAAAGCACTCCGGGTTGGGCGAGTGCGGGATGCGGCTAATCCGTATTGTACCTGCGTCGAGAAGAATCTCACACCACTCGTCAGACCAAACCAATTCTTTAACTCTAACAGGATCATCGCCGAAACCGATGTCAATCCTTACCTTGGTCCAAGCCGTTATCGCACCGTCTTCAAAAGCGATGATCGTGTTATATCCTGCCTTGTGCTGAATTTCCCTCAGCTCTTTCCCCATAAGCCTGTCAGCGATCAAATCCATCAGTAGGCTCCCGTGTCCGGTCGACCCTAGCGAAAGCCGGGATAGGTAATAATGACCGCCCCCAGCAGTACGCAATTTTGACGTTTGGGTCGATACGCTCTAGGCGAGCAGGGTCCTGTATCCGGCATAGACATCGGCGCTGATGATGCCGGAGAAGCCCTACAATATCGTTCGGCGCAACCAAGCGCATAGGAGAAGGCCGGGCCAAGCGGACCACCCGACCCAGGGGCAGTCATCCCGCGTGAGCTAGATGTCAGCGTTGTATTGAACTTCGCGCAGTCGTGTGCAGAACATGCCTGTGGCTCAACTTCGTAGAGAGAACGTCGCTCTCGCTGATGAACACCTTGCCCCCGATGTTCTCCCCGCGAGATATCGCGGCAGCAGCCAGACCGGTGAAGAACTCGGCGTAAAGCGTCAGACGTCGCAACGACATCTCCGGCGGGTTGGCCGTCGCCCTGATTGCTTCGCACGTCACGATCACAAGCCACACTTGCGAGCCGTCCGTTACCGCGATCTGTCCGTTTTCGTGGTAGAGAAACGGTGCGGGTTCGCAGAGGGTGATTTCCACACGGTCGATCATATCAGCTTGCCTTCCTGCTCTTGAGGTCGTCCGCGACAGATTTGCGCAACGCGTCCATGATGTTGACCACGTTCGATGCGGGAGCAGGCGTTTCCTTTGTCTTCGACGACTTCCTGGTGGGCTTCAGGGTTCTCTTCTTTTCCTCGATGAGCTTCAGCAAGCTCTCCTGGATAGGATCGCTCACCATTTCAGGTGACCACCTTGCGGACTTTTGCTTGATCAGCTTCTGCACGAGCGGGATCAGGTCGGGTTCCGCTTCGTCGTCTATGTCTTCGAAATAGGCCTCCTCTGGCCGAACCTCGTCCCCGAAACGAAGAGACCAGAGGACAATGCCATTGTCGCGCGGCTCCAGCACCACCGCCCGTTCGCGACGGCCGATAACCAGCTTGGATACCCCGACGACGTTGTCGGCCTTCATCGCATCACGGATGACGGCGAAAGCCTCGTGGCCAACGGCATTGTCAGGCATCAGGTAGTGCGGTTTTTCGAGGTAGACCCACTCGATGCTTTGGGAAGGTACGAACTTCTGGATGTCGATCGTCTTCACCGTGTGAGTTGCACTGCGTCGAGGTCGTCGTCGGTGAGGATAACGTAGTCGTTCTCACCACGGGCATACCCCTTCGCCTCGTTGCGGTCTTTCACGGGTTTCCCAGTGACGGAGTCGATGTATTGCGAGACGACACGGTTTCCCGTTTCGCGGTTAAACGTATGAAACCGCACCTTCTCGCTCTCGCTGGTTGCCGGGGTCATGGAGACCGGGCAGGTCACGAGCGATAGCTTGAGGTAGCCTTTCCAGTAAGGACGGATTGCCATCGTCTCTCTCCTAGCTTGCCTTGCGCTGCGGGGCGGCCTTCGAAGCGGCGGACTTCCCGACCGCCCCACGCGCCGCACGTTTCCGACCAGTGCCAGCATTGGCATTGGCGGCCGTGCGTTCCGGTCTGGTTTCGGCAGCCTTCGGCAGCCCTGCACTCTCTCGAAGGGCGGCTAACAGGTCGTTCGGCTGCGAGACCTCTATCTTCTTGCGCTTGGGAAGCGCCTTGCCCTCGACCTTGGCCTTTACCAGTTCGGCGAGCGCCGCCTCATATCGGTCGTCGAAGGTTGCCGGATCGAATGTCCCCTTCTTCGTGCTGATGATGTGCTTGGCGAGATCGAGCATCTCGCCTTCGATCTCCAGCTTCGGCATGTCCTCGAAGGCCTTCGAGCTGGACCGAACTTCGTAGTCATAGTTCAGCGTGGTGGCGATCAGGCCCTTGCCGTGGGGACGGATGAGAACCGTGCGCATTCTCCGGAAGAGGACGGTCCTTGCGATGGCTACAACTTTGGATTTGCGCATGCCGTCGCGGAGTGCGGCGAACGCATCGGAGCCCATGCGATCCGGGGTGAGGTAGTAGGGCTTGTCGAAGTAGACGCCGTCGACGTCGGAGCAGGGGATGAACGCCTCGATTTCGAGCGTCTTGTCACTCTCCGGGATTGTGGCGGCCACCTCATCTGGATCGATGACGAGATACTGGCCGTTTTCGATCTCGAAGCCCTTGGTCTGGGCTTCTTTCGGCACCAGCTTTTCGGTCTCGCTGTCGATGAACACCCGGTTGACCCGGTTCCCTGTTGCCGAATTGATCGTGCTGAAGGTGATGCGGTCGGAGGTGGAGGCTGCCGTATACAGCGCCACGCCAGCCGTTACCTCTCCGAACTTCAGGAAGCCTTTCCACTGCGCTCGATGACCTGCCATACGCTTTACTCCGAATCACCTGGTTGGCGACTCCAATCGGATTCGAAGTGATTCGTTCCGAGTCAAAACGAATCATTTATCAATGGCTTGAGCGGTTATCTTGCGAGTTTGATTCAGCGTGGCTTCGTCAGGCAGGCTTACCGTTTGATCTCAATCGGTTTCCAGATCACTTGGACACTTCTGGGATCGGGGTCGAACAACTCGCAAGTGATTTTCATATTCGTACCGTCGCACGCGCTGCACCGGAACTTCAGTTTCCAAGGGTTGGCGTTCCAACCTTTGTACTGGGCGAGGTCACGCGCCAGAAACCTGCCTTCGCGACCGCATGGGCGGCATGCCGCAACGACGACCATGTTGTGCCTGACGGCTTCGGCAAGCGTTCTGAGATTCCCGACCATGACGCATAGGTGGAACAGATGGGGAACGACGTCAACCTAGAGGACAGAGTGCGGAGTGCTTTATGCGTGGAGGTTAACCCTGCTGGTGCAATGACGACGAACTTTCGCAACGCGGTGACACGTGATCGTGTCGTTGACCTCTCGACCTCCTACGTTCTATTCGGACGTTGGAGGGACACATGCCCAAATTGATACCGGACGAGATCGAAACGCTGCGCATGCTCGCTGGTCAGCTTCCGCGACGACTTGGGTCGAAGCACGCGATCTGCATAGAGGAACTTTCGTCTCTCGGCCTGTGCGCTTCCGCTGAACCTCATCGTTTGACGGACAACGGCATTCTCTGCCTTGAGGTAAACACAGGAACGATTGACCTTCGGTCCCGCCGGGTCGCTTAGGCGTTGTGAGGGTCAGATATGGCCGTTGCGCTCATTATGCGATAGGTCCACAATAGAGTGCTGTGGTTGCCCGCCACCCCCGGGTCCCCCATCCTACAGCCGAGGCTCGCTGCAGACGGACCACGCTTTAAGCGGGCGGCGAGCCTCAATTCTTGTCAGTGATTTTGAACTATTATTCGGGCGTTTCGAATTGCATAGTCGCCGCATCGCCTGCGGTAGGGCGAGGGTAGTCTCGAAAAGCGGATCAGGCCACCACGAAGGTTAGCTCTCCGTCAACGAGCCACTACCTCTTTGCAACACTACGTTTGCACCCTCTGCCGCAGTCCTGCCGTTCGACGACCCTTCAGCCGAATAGGTCTTTCGTCTGTGCCGGACGGCCTCCGAGGCCTCCGACCGCCGTGTAGCGCGGCAACACCATCATCTGGTCTGCGGGCAGGGGACGCTGCAAGGCCTTTGACTCGCTCCAAGGCGCGGTCATCCAAATCTCGCATTCTTCTTTCGTCGTCAGAAGAACGGGCATGGCCTTCGGATGGATTGGCTTTACGATCTCGTTGGCGTCGGTCGTTAGGAAGGCATAGAGGTCGTGTTCACCCTCTCGGGGTGCCTTGATCGGTCCTCGCGAACCAATCCACTTGGTATGAATGCCCGCGAGCATGAACAGCGGCTGATCCTCGCCGACGACGAACCATCGAAGCGGTTTCTTTCCCGTGGCAGGATCGGCCGTCTGCTCATACTCGCTGAATGCAGTTGCGGGAACAAGGCAGCGGTTCTCGACGCGGAGCCACTCCTGCCAGTGGGGAATGAACGTCTTGCGGACGTTGGTCACGCCCCTGTCGGGCTTGCCGTTGAGATGCACTTCCGGCGTCGGCATGCCCCATGTCGACATCGTCAGTTCACGCTCGCCACCAGTGTCCACGCGGATGATCGGCCCCTCGCGATCCGGGTGGACGTTGATCGAGGGTGGCAGGTTTCCTTCCCTAAACCGCGTGATGCTGATGAAGTCCCTGATGGCCTGCTGGTTGGTCGTGACGTTGTAGAGGTTGCACATGCCTGTCGCTCCCGTGTCCTGGAGTAGATATGCGGCCGGACTGAAGTATCAACATCATACATGACACATGCAGGCTAGGGGGTCATCGACGTCACTTCGCAAACGGAACTTCGAGAATATGAGTTTCAACACGATCAAACAGAGGAGGCCGAGATGGCAACAACTACTCGCGGACGCAATCAGGACAGGGCTCGTGTCGCGGCAGGACAGGTTCACGAAGTGAGCTACGAGGCGAAGAAGGAGGGCGTGTCCCACTCAGAGGCAAGGACGCTGTAAAAGCTGTCGGGAACAGCCGGACCGATGTCGAGGAGAAGCTCAAGAATTAATGACGGCAGTCTCCGCAGCACGGTAGCAGATACGCTTCGGCTTTACGGCCGCGAGGCAGGCGAACCAAGCCAGGGTCGGTTATGGACGCAGTTTTGGGGAGCCTGATATGAAAACGCCGACCGGGCAGGACGTGAACGACAATCCTTTGGACGTCTCTTTCCTCCTCAACTACAAAGAGTTGGCTGCGAAGCTTCACGGGATCAGCGGCAAGACGCTATACAAGCCGCAGATCGATTATTTCCTGTCTCATAATCAGGACTTGTTCCTCGCCGTTCTCGAACGTGGTTTGGACGTTGCCGAGGTTCGCGCCGCTTTCGAGCAGGCTGCGACCAAACACTTCAAGTGAGATTATGGAAGCGCTTATGCGCCGGGATGCGTTGTCGATCTCAGATGGCGGGTAATCGAGCCCCTTTATCAATGTAACGCAAAGCAGCTTGATTCGACCGGTTTCCAGGAGCGATCAAGGTGACAGCAGTCGATATACGTTGTGGAAGAGCTGCAAATCAATGAGACGGTGATCATTCTGCCATTCCGTCCAAAAAATACATGGTCGGCTTGGTCGTCATATATCTTACGCAGAAGTCGTCCTGATCTTGGCCAACAGCTTGTTTTGCCAGTCCTCACTCTGAGCCCGTCGATGGAGGTCTGTCAGGAACTCAGGGCTCCGACAAACCACCGATATATCGAGTGGGCCCGCAAAACCTGCGGGCCCACTCGTAGCACGGTCATCGCTGGTTTGCAAAAGTGTCCACCAATTGTAGCTGAATCGCAATGCCGGTCGCAATATTGCAACGTGGCTACCGTTGGGTTGACTGTGGTTTTGCTTCCCGCTCGTTTTAGTAATCGTTCGGGGTGAGAGAGACGAAATGCCTTATGATGGGTTCTATACGCTGCACCAAGTGATTGAGATGAGCACGATGTCGGAGTCCACTATACGGCGGATGACCGAAGAAAAGCTGTTTCCGCCTTTGGTTCATATTTCAAGAGGAAGGGTAGGCGTCCACAAGCGCGATTTTCACCGCTGGGAAGCTGATCCCTCTGGCTACCGGCAATCGGACGGACCGGAAGCCGAACACGACAAAGGTATGCAGCCGTAGTCGCTCCGGGGCCAACTTACGAAAAATAGCGTCCCTCCTTTTTCAATCTTGTCACGAGATCGAGTGCGCCCAGTCGGAGAGTATTCACTATTTCTTCAAACCTGCTGTCGAGGAGGCCCTTAGATGTTTCCGTCCAACAGCGCGACCAAGGAATACTGTGAAACGGACTGTAGCCTACGAACCTCAGTCGGCCGGACGGCAGGTCTTTCTTCGATGACCAGGTAGGTCCGACGTGCTCCGATTTGCGATATTCGCTTCTCCGGATGAACCGTCCGTCACCGACATACTGCATTTCGAAGGTTTCGCTAGTTTCAATAATGCACAGCCCGATAGGGACCCCGTAAATGTATGCCACGGTAGGACGGAGGGGCGAATGGGTGAGCGAGTGGTCCTTCCCCCCAATCTCCCCCTCCAGTGCGTCGACGGGTAAGGTAAAGCTTGCGGAGCGAAGGCAGGAGCTTTTAGAAGCCCGTGCGCAGCTTCAAGCAATGAAGTCCATGAGGCCAGTTGCTCTTGTTGTTGAGAGCGAGCCTCTCATAGCGGAAGACATTGCCTCCATTTTGGAAAAGCAAGGTTACACCGTTGGCATAGCACGCACGGGGGCGGAAGCTATGGTGCAGGCAAACAGGTTGAAGCCCGACCTTATGACTACCGAAATTCCTCTGGCCGACGGAAGCAACGGCGTTGATACCGTCCATGAGATACAAGCCATTTTCGATACCATAGCAGTATTCGTCACAGCCTATCCGGAACGGCTCTTGAGCGTGAAGCGCCCCGAGCCTGCGTTCCTCGTGACTAAACCATATGACCCGGCCAACCTAAAAGCGGTGCTGCGAGAAGCCCACGGCACGCTGCTGGGAATGCGTGAGCGCGAAGCCCGCCTAGCTGGTCAAGCAAGCAACGACTAGCGGGGCATGGAGCTGAACAGGATGCGGTTGCCCTGAGTGTTGTCACACTTCCGGCAGCGTAGATAAGACTCAGGTACTGGTCCGTTTCGGCCCGAGGCGGACAAGCAACCTACCTTCGGTACACGGTAGTGGGGGCCTTAGCAGAGGCATTCTCTGCTTTCAGACGACCCAGGCGACGGTCTAATCCAAGCAGTTCGCCGAAGGATTTTAACGCATGAATCACCGGAATAGGGGATGTTGTGGCGACTCAAGGGAGATGAAATGCCCCAATCGCTTTGGCTATTTGTGTTTACGGCCGTTGTTTACGGGCTCCAAAACGTACCTGGTCCTGACGGTGTTCTCATGGTTCTGCTTGCGTCAATGTGGCCGCTCGTCACCGTCAACGCCGGGTTTTTCTTAATGGCTGTGGAGGCCGTTACAGGCCGGGTTAGCATGGGGTGGCTACTGCCAGTAGGGCTCTACTTTGGTGGTAATCTCGTTATTGCAGGCCTCAGCCATTTGCAGCTTTCTCAATTTGAACAAGCGGTTGAGCAATACAACGCAACCAGGGCCATTCCCTTTTCCCCGGAAACAGAGTCGCTACTCATTAAGACGCAGGCGAGCTTTGCTCCAGTCCCGTGGTCCCTCTTGGAGAACTACGACATTCCCGTTGTCTTGACCCAAGACCTCTCCACCCGTGAGAAGCAAATCACCGCGTTACGTGTCGGCGTTGATCCACTGTGCAAACAGTTATGGCGAGATCAGGCGGCAGGGAAGGGAAATCGCCGCGTCTTCGGCTACCTGGACCATAGCCGGAAGCGCAGTCCGTTGGTTCAGAACATGTGTACATACCGGCAACCACAGTCACCACATGGCAGGATGGTCACTGTGACAGCAAATCCTCCCGTCGTTGACGACCGCTTTCTGCTTGTGACCAATAAGCAAACGATCACAGTGACTTCTACGACTGGAGTGACTACGAACCTGCTTTATGCGGATGCCATCCCTATACATTGGTTTCCTCTACTCTTTGGCGGGTGCTTTCGAGGACCGGGCGACGCTGAATCTCGCTGTGACTTCGGTCCACTGCGCGTGTTCTCCGTCCCAGCAATGGGAGGCACCCACAGCGCTACTGACCTGCTTGCAAAAGCGCTTGGTCTGAAAGCATCGATTGCTACCGAGCGACGTGACAAAATCATGTCAACTCAGGCTGCAAACTAGCGTGCATGCATTGCCCTAAGGAACCGTTCGGCAAACCTTGATGCCATGACCGCAGTTGGCAGATAGTGTTGAAAAACTCGTCGTTGTCGTCGCGGACTTAATTCTGCTATTTCTTCGCTACTCTGAGGGAATGATATGTTACCGCAGCGCCTCAACGACAGGTATAGCACCTACGTTTTGCAGCCAGACCGAGAGATAAGCGATGCCGAGTTGGTCGCTCTCATGTCTGAACACGGCGTGCGCGGTGTTGTTTTTCAGATTTTGAGGCATATACCGGAACAAGGTGAGGACCTTTATACGGTGCTGGTGGACGACAGTTTGGTTGTTGAATTCGAAGTTCCGCGAACGACAAGGATGACTGCTGTTTCCGAATTCTCCATCTTTTCGCTCGCTATGTATCGACATGAACTGGGTCAAGGGAAGAGCCGCATCCGCCTTGATCAAGCAACGGCAAATGCACGCAAGCTTTTAAGTGCGTGAATAAATGATCTCGCTTGTCCACCATGTGGAAACTCTTTGTTGCTGCAGGATTCTCGCCGTGATTCAATCTCCGTATTGATTTGCGGAGGATTGAGCGATGATGGGATGTCAGGTAGCTCCGGCGCAGCTTTTTTATGACTTCTGCATTGATGATCACGTCCCCACCGAGCACCTGTTGCGCGGCATAGACCGTCATCTCGAACTCGATAGCGTTCGAGAGCAGTTGAAGCCCTTCTATAGCAGCACTGGCCGTCCCTCGGTCGATCCCGAACTGATGATGCGGATGCTGATTGTCGGCTACGCAATGGGCATTCGTTCAGAGCGGCGGCTGTGTGAAGAGGTCCATCTCAACCTCGCCTATCGCTGGTTCTGCCGCCTCGGACTGAACGGCAAGGTGCCTGATCACTCCAGCTTCTCGAAGAACCGCCACGGCCGTTTTCGGCAGAGCGACATCCTGCGGCACATGTTCGAAACAGTGGTGGAGCGATGCCTCGCGCAAGGCTTGGTGGGCGCGGAAGGCTTCGCCGTCGATGCCAGTCTTATTGCAGCGGATGCCAACAAGCAGCGTTCGGTACCAGGAGCTGAGTGGGAAGCAAAGGAGGAGGCTGGCCGCTCGGTACGAGAGTATCTTGCCGTTCTCGATGATGCCGCTTTCGGTGCTGCATCGCCAGTGACACCGAAGTTCATCTCCCCATCCGATCCGGCCGCTCAATGGACCGGTGCCCATAAGGGCCACGCCTTCTTTGCCTATGCGACCAACTATCTGATCGACACAGACCACGGCGTTATTCTGGACGTGGAAGCGACACGCGCAATCCGCCAGGCTGAGGTCGGAGCATCTCGCACGATGCTCGACCGAACGGAGAACCGCTTCGGCTTACGACCCGATTATCTTGCTGCTGACAGTGCCTATGGGTCCGCAGACAATCTTGCGTGGCTGGTCAAGGAGAAGAAGATCGCGCCGCACATTCCGGTCTTTGACAAGTCGAACCGGACAGATGGCACTTTCTCACGTTCGGACTTCACCTGGGAAGCCGAGAACGAGCGATACATCTGTCCGGCCGGGAATGAACTGAAGCAGTTCCACCGCACTTACGATGCGCCAAGATCGGGGATCACTGCCGAAGGAACACGGATTTATCGTGCCAGCAAAAAGGACTGTGATGTCTGTGACCTGAAGCAGCGTTGTTGCCCTAACACGCCTATGCGCAAGGTGCCGCGCGATCTCAATGAGGATGCCCGCGATGTTGCCAGAGCGATTGCGGCGACACCAGAATATGAACAGTCGCGTCACCGCCGAAAGAAAGTCGAGATGCTCTTCGCGCATCTCAAACACATTCTACGAATGGCGCGTCTTCGACTTCGGGGGCCGTGTGGTGCGCGAGACGAATTCCTGCTTGCAGCCACCGCACAAAATCTAAGGAGATTGGCCAAACTCAGGCCGCAAACGCCAACACATGGCATCATTGCCGCATGAGAGCGGCATGAATGGAGACCCCGCGCCGAAGCGCGGGGCAGAAACGCATTGGCACTCCGCGCGGAAAAACAAAATCGGCGGATGAGCAGCCAATCTAGCGAGTTTTTCAACGAAATCGGCACAAAGCAGTCTATCTCTGCTGTCGGCCGTTTGCGGACAACATGGCTCTGTCGTAAGGTCTCTTTTTTTCTGTGGAGGGCCCAACATGGCAACGCCAATCGTAGTGTCGGTTGATCCAAACTACTCGCTCACTAAGGCCGACACCGAATGTGACGTATGGATCGTCAGTTCGGCGGCCAACTTTATAGCAGCGGATGAGATACGGAGGGCATCTGGCACAAAATCGATGACCGTCTTCCATGATCTAGGTTCACCAGTTGAGAATGCAATTTTTATTTTGCCTTCGGTTTTCGAGCATCATCCGGATGCAGTCGATGCGAGAGTACGCGGCCTCACGAATGAGGAACGCCGACAGGCCATTCAGGATGCAGCTCCTGAGTGGCTCGGCTCATCTGTTGGCGAGGAACTTGTGTTTCGACCCAGCGCATGACTGCAACCAACCGATGACTGCTTCTGGCGCGAAGCGATCCAACTCGCCCCTTCACATTCGATTGGGGTGATGGGGAACTGAAATCAATTGGAAACGTCAGAGCGGTAACGTCATTGCGTTGTGTCGTTGAACGTCTGTGGAAGGTTCGTAACTTGCGTGAGTTTGTCAGTACGTACATCCGAATCCTCCTCGATGTTTCGCTATACAGCCGATTTTCATTGGGTTCTTATGTAAGCCTCGGGTTGATGATCGGTGTTCTAGGGGCTGCGCTCACAGACACCCCGGCGTTCTATTGGGCTGCTGTTGGCATCCTTTTTGGGATTGCAGTCTATGTGCGGATCAGACTTTCTCGCCGGAAACGGGACAGGCATTACCGTCCCTGATGAGGTGCGGGCAGTGGGGTCACCTATCGGCCCGAAGCGGCCATTGCCATGCGTATGGCAACTCTTAAAATACTGCGATGTGATTAAAGTTTTGGTGGGAAGCAAATGGACTCTACAGAGGCAAGAAGCCTTTCGCCTGTTGCAGTGACCGCAACTGCCGCCGACCACATCGAGAGTTTCCACAAAGCGCTCGATCTAGTGGCCAGGGAGCGGAGATATTTGACGTTGATGGAGGCGTTCCCGTTTCCAGATACGCAGAAGTTCGTCCTAGATATGATCAAGCAAGGAAACCCGCATTTCGTCGCTACCGTAGAAGATGAGGTTGTTGGCTGGTGTGATATATCCCGCCACTTCTTTCCGGCACATAGACATCGAGGAAGCCTGGGAATGGGTATCATCGAAGCCTACCGGGGCCAAGGTCTAGGGAGGCGTCTCATGCTAGCAGCGTTGAAGCAGGCCCGAGCTTCGGGCTTCATTCGCATCGAACTGTCTGTGCATGCTGACAATGCAAGGGCCATCGCCCTCTACGAGAGGGTTGGCTTCCTCAAGGAAGGTGTTCAGAAGCGCAGCGTCCTTATCGATGGCCGTTTTCTTGACGCCGTTAACATGGCGATCTTACTCGACGAGCAATGACCGCAGTTGGCGCAGCTCGCCTTTCGGCCCTTTGCAGCCGTTGAAAATATGCATCGCGACACCCACGTGTTACTTATGGACAGGATACAACAGACGGTAACAATCTTGCTCAGCATACTAGGGTTGACCCTTGGCGCTGTCTGTGGCCTCGAAATCGCGGGAATCTTCGGCTTGCTTATGTTCGCCCTTGTCGGAGCAATTGCTGGCTTGTGTCTGGGCCTTATTGGCTGGCGGATGATTTATCTGCTGGCCTTATTCCCTTAGCCATATCTGCATTTGGCGGAAAGCAGGCTAAGTTCTATTACCGCTAAGCGGACGTCGCTGGCCTGGGCGACCTCGGTAAGGTTGTTGTAAGGCGGTAGAGGAAACCTCCCGCTGCTCCACCCGACGATGCGGCAACTATCATCAGCGCGGGGTGGAGTTCAGTCGAAAGGGTCGGCGCAAGCCACATGAGCGTCGCCAGGGCCAAAAGTCCAGCGAGCAACCCGGCTATCGCGAACGTCCTCTTCCTTTTTGCGCGACACCGATTCAATAACAGCAGCAATACGGCAGCGAATGGCGAGACCAGAAGAAGCAAAGGTATTAGCATTAGGCTTGTAAGCACCCACGCGGCCATGGGAGCGGCCCAACCACCCGGCGCACACACTATCAGGCAACTCACATACGTTCCGACGAGGTGGGCGATAGCCAGGCTACCTGCTGCATCAAGTACCCGGGTCACAAACGACTTTGCAGAAGAGCTATGCTCACCTTTCATTATTCCCTCTAACCGCCGAAGTACCAGCGTTTGAATGGTCCCGGCAAAAATGTGTTTTTTTGCAAAACGTGCCTCAGCTTATTAGACGTCGGCGGTGCGCCAGAATTTCGCCAAGCGCGGTCACACCTTCTGGTTCAAAACAACGGTAACCGCCGTTCTATTCAAAACCCCTTCGGCCACAAGAGGTGGAAGATCGTACCAAAGAATATCGGCAGGGTGGTGCAGGAGATGATTATGAAGGCGATGAAGCCTAAGAAGGGGTGACGCCGCTCCCACCGGCGCAAGACGACCAAGCTCTCTTCGATTTTCATTGGCTTCATCTACTACGGATTGTGATCTCTTGCCACGGCCAGGTCGGAGCAATTCATCAACGCGGTAACAGATGCCGACTAAACCGCGTAATCAGCTCGATCAGTGATCTTGGCGCAAAGGTGCCGATTTCTGCATTCGGGCCAGAGCGGCCGAGCTAAATTCATGGAGACGACTGCAGCATTATACGAGGAAGTGTTCATCAACGACTAAACCACCAGCTCTGCCTCAAGTCTTTTAACTTGTATTTTTCATACATTGCCAACTCGTAGCCGTAGCCTATCCAGAAATCCATGCGCCGCTCTGCCACCAATAATAGGAAACGCCCTGGATAAAGAAATGTTGTCGCACCAAAGAATAGACACCAAAGCAGTATGGGAGGGGTATCGATTAAGAGAGATGCGGGAAAACTGAAGAATGAGCCGATAGCACCGAACAGAAATGGAGCACGTCGTGTCACTGCGAAGCCCCAAAAGAGCCATTCGACCAAGAAGCCGGTCATCATGAGAACCCGACCAATCAGCAATTCTGGTCTGTTTCGTTTGCTCATGGTCCTCACGGCCTACGTTTCGCCCAAAAATTTAAATGCTGATACCGCATCGCATGACGATAGCAGGCTGCCCAGAGCAAGCTACTCGGCATCCGTAGGCGGTTGCAAGCCCGGCTGTCGCAATGCCCAAGCGACAAACATAGCAATAAGCCACATGCCGAATACAACGCGATACCAGCGGAGAGACGCCTGACTAACATACGCCACCACCACAAGCCCAATAGCAGCAGCTGTTCCCACAGCCGCCGCGATCAGCCTTTCCTCGCTGGTAGGCTCTGACCGAGGCTGTAAATCGAAGGTCTTACTAATCCGCTCTGCCACTAACAGCCCAAACTTGGTAGCAAGTTCGTCGCCTTTTCGAGGTTCATTTCCGCTAAGGCGCTTTATCGTGATGATGACACCGAGTGCGAACGGAACAACATAAACGACCTCCAGGGGAGTGCCGGTAGCGACTAACAAAGTCGGGATCACAAAAACCGAATTGACAATCAGTAGGGCGAAGCCCGAGAAGAAGCGGATCATCAAGCAGCTCCAGACAAGCAAGTTTATTCAAACTTGCTCTGTCCATTACCGCAGGTCCATCACCACATTTGGATATGGTTGATCGGAAGTTACACGGCTTGCTCCTCAGTCTTCGCTATCGAGCCGGTAGACCTCCGCGTTGTCTTGGCGCTCGCGCAGCCCCTTGAATGAGGCATGTCGTAATTGCCTGTTAGTCGTCCACGCTCGATACTCAATCTCAGCTATCAAAGTCGGCGCGATCCAAACAACGTTACGTTTGTCTTCGTAGGGCACAGGAGGCTCTTTCCTTTTCCAAGGCACGCGATCCATCAACGACCGGAGGTCTGACGCCTGGCGAGCCTTAAAACCAGTTCCCACGCTTCCGACATACTCCAGTTGATCGCTTCGATACGCAGCCAGCAGGAGCGACGAGAACGGCGACGAGCTTGACGGCTCGTACCCGACAATGAAGAAGCCCTCCGATTGTACACATTTAATTTTGACCCAATCACCGTTCCGGCCGGATCGATAAGAACTATCGCGATCTTTGCCGACGATGCCCTCTAGCCCGAGGCGACAGGCATGATCGAGCAGTTCTTGCGGATCAGCATTGGAGGCTGCGCTGTGACCGTTTGGGCCATGCCGATAAGCGCATGCGACGAGACACAAGATCGATCTGGAGCGAAAGAAAATGAATTTGCGAAGACCGATCTTAGACTGCCTTACCTCCGTCAGCGATCACCTGCTTCCCCTGTTCCGTAATCACAAGCACGGGGTTTCCGTTGACCGCGATCTCTTTCAAAAATGCGGCCCGTTCGAGCGATGCGACGGTTGCACTTGAAACTCGCCGGTCGCCGATCAGCCAAACGCGGCCAGAGCGACGCTGATGCCGATATCGCGCAATAGCGGACAAGGCTTGAATGGAGGTTTTCGATGGCGGCTTTCGAACGCTAGTCATCATGACAGCACGGCTCCTGTTCCTCATACGTTCATGTGAGAATCGCTGGTGTAGAATTCAAGAGTTGAGCGTGCTTGAGACAGTCCGACGTGGTCAGATGCGGGGCTGTCAGTTTCGATCATCCGTCGAGGAAAAGGGAGCCGCTTCCACAAAACCTACCCACCACCCGAGGTTGCCACTCCATCGCAGTATAGGATGCGAATATTGACAGGGGGGTTTGATCACGCGTTATTCGGCAGCCAACGACGATGGTCGCGGTTCATGTTGGTGGCAATTGTCGACGCATACTGGAAGGGAAGCATGAATGAACGAGCAGGATCGCGCAGCCTTTTTGATTGAATGCCGGACGCCCACCATCGAGGAATACCTGAACCTTCGTCAACGCTCAGGATTAACGCCTTTTTCGCGGCAGGCCGCTGAGGTCGGCTTAAAGGGAACGGTCTTCAGTTGCGTCGTTGTGGAAGGTGGGGCTGCGGTTGGGATGGGAAGAGTTATTGGTGACGGCGGATGCTTCTTCCAGATCACCGACATAGCTGTATTGCCGGAACATCAAGGTCGTGGTCTCGGCAAACGCATCATGGCCACCTTGATGGAGCACGTTGAAAAAAGCCTGCCTGCGACTGCCTATGTCAGCCTCATCGCCGACGTGCCTGCGAACAAGCTCTATGAGCTATATGGCTTCAAAGAGACGGCTCCGCGATCTGTCGGTATGTCGTATGTCGTTCGAAAGTAGGCATCGTTGAGCTTTTCATTCGTGCTCCGCCTGTGAAATCGGGATACTCACCGGCTGTTTTGTCGCCCGGACGTTTCCGTGGGTAGGGAACATCACCAAGCCGGAATTTCTGTCATACGGGAGCGAACAGGCGACGCTCCGTTTGAGAGGGTTGCCTGTCCAGCGGTCGCTCTAGGCGGCTGACTTCACGACCGCTGAGGCTCAAGCATCTCCATCCAGAGACGTTCCCCATGAGGGGTAACGATACGACCCCCCACAATCGTGAGTTACTGTCATTTTCATGGGGTGTCGCTATCGTCAGCGAATCATTGAGGTTCACATGACGCCTGAGAGACGCCGCGACATATTCGAAACGGTCCGCAACAGAGCCCATTCACTTGGATTGCAGTTCGAAGACGATCCCACGTACGTAAACGCTGTCGAAGAATGGATTGCGGGATCGATCACCGCAGAAAATCTTCGAAACCACTACCAAGAGCTATTGGAAGGCCGCGAGAAAGAGAAGCGTTTGTCGTACTTCGTCAAGCACTGTCTCCAGGAAGTCTGATGGTGCGCGAAGGCATTCAGAAGATTAAATAGACCGCGCGGTCGGCTTCAGCTTCTCACCCAACGGCTATTCCCGATACTAACTCACGAAACGGCTTCCAAGTAGCGTAAAGCGGATAGATAACAGCTGCGCATCCGAGGCGGACAAAGATTGGGCGCACTCGTGGTGTGTGAGTCTTCTGAGATATTATGCTAAGTGCAGCACTCACAGCTCCGGCAAAAAGCCCCGTCCCGAACAGAGCCAGGATTGCGAAGAGTCCTCCCATCACTCCGCCGTTTTGGTAACTTTCTCCATCGGCGACAAGCCTGATGAGGATAACCAAAATTATCGTGGTAGCGCTCAGACTCCGCCAACCTGGGAGGAACGCCAATAACACCCACCCCAGGAGGTAGGGTAGCGAAACAAGTGCCGTGAAAATTAGAAACTCCACTACCCCTCCTTGAAACAAACGCCGCGTTTCGAGTATCAATGGTCGTCACTTGATCTAGCAGGATTAGCCTCACCAGTCCCGGTCTTTCCTCCAGCCGTTGTAAACATGAACGTAGAGCGTTTTCGTTTTCGAGGGTGACTGAGGGCTCGTGATTGGGGGAAGGGTCCGTTATCACCGCAGCGGTCCCCGAGATGCTTTGTCGTACCCAGTCGCCTTCAACACAGTCTGAACCCGCGCATAGGCTACCTTCATACGAGCATCGAGGGTTTCCCATTCGGCGTTCAGCTCAACAAATTTGTCATTGATGCGCAGCATTTCCTTGCCGACGGTATAAGTGCCACTGGTGTCACCACCTCGTCGCCTTTCCTGATCCGCCGCGAGAATAGCTTCTCGCTCGGCTTCCAAAGCCTGCATTTTCCGGACCAGCTTAATGTGGGGCTTTTCGACCTTCCCGTAGGTGTACAATGCATACTTGGCGCGAAGTTGCAGGATGATACCAGGACGCTGCTCCATCATGACTCCTCTGGTTTCTATTCACCCGGCCCAGAGCCCGAGAAATTGTTGCAACAGGCGTCCCTCCAGACTTCTTTTGGCGCAATGGCATGGTTCCGCCCGTGACCGCGTTGGAGCCCATGCCGCTGCGAAAGACAGGCAGTCAAACTCTTCTTTCGGCCCTGAACGATGACACTTCTATAACGCACTCGCAAAACGATAAACGCAAGTCTGATCCAGATCGACCGTCTCGATCTCAGACACGCCTGCCTTTTTCAAGGCCCTCAACCAGAATGACTTTGCGCCAGCGTTATTCGCCATGACGCTAACTTCCCATATGCCAGAATGCGCAGCAAGAAGGCTGGCAACCGCTCGCTCACCAACCCCCGTGCCCCGGAACTCCGGCAGCACATAGAACTCAGCAACAGCAAAATCAGTGCCGTTCCCTGAAGGCGACCAGGTGTTTACGAGTGCAAACCCAGCGGTGCGTTTGCCAGTGGCAATGATGTAGGACCAGCGGGCTCGGTCTACCCAGTAGATATCAAAGAAACGGTATTCGCGGTCCACCTCGCCATACTGGCTTAGCTCGTCAAGATAAGTAGATAGCATCTCCCAAACCTGAGTTTTTTCGGCTTCGCTTGCTAGGTGCAGTTTGATTTCCAAAACTTCCTCACAAAGGCGATGGATGAGCGTATATTCGAATCGAATGAAATGCTTGCGGTTGGCGCAATCCGTCGAAGACCGTTGTCGCCTTCCGGCCCGTAGCCGTCATTGTAGCGCAATGGGTTGCTAAAATTGCTGCATGGTCGGAAGAAAAACTTCCCAGTCGTTGGCACCGACTGTTTCAACAATCTGCTGACCGTTAAGGGGCCGCGCTGCAACGAGGGCTTTGCAATGTAGGCGAAGCCTCGTTAGCGTCGTGCACGACGAAGAGTAAATAAATCAAGTGACTTAGATAATCTTGGCGAATATAATGGACGTCCTCTCTTGCGGCATCAGTCCACTGCTGAAGAATTGGATTCGTCGTTTTTGCTCGCATTTAGGTCCGAGAGGGTCAGCGGTCTAAATTTCAGAGCGAGCTTGCCAGGACCGTCATAGAGTCCGATTTCTTCAATCGCGTCCTCTAGCTGAACGACGTGATAGAAATGTAGCTCCGCTCGCTGAGGCACTGTTGTGATCACGTCGCCTGAATTGGGCAAAACGACCTCGCATGTGAAATAGCCACCGACGCCCAAGACCAAAGGTCGCACGTTGTTGTGGTAATCCCAGGGCGTCCCTTCAACTCGAAACACGGTCCCGATAATTTTCATAGCGACAAGATGCATCAGGCTTGTTCCATTCGCGGCACCCATTGAGATAGGACAATTGGTGAATACGTGCAATTAGCGAACAGGTCGCCGAGGCCAGCTTGAGCCCCGTCGCGGTCATGCTATGGTGCATTATAGAAATTCAGGGCCGACTATGACCTCCCACGCGACAATGTTAACACCGCCGTTCAACTTCGCTGTCGTACAAATGCCTGATAGGAATTATCCGGGAGTCGTCTTTCAAGGCGATACGCTGCACAGCATGACGACGCAGGTTGCTCAAATGCAGAGGCTTCTTGCCAAGCAAGACCTGGCTGAACTCGGTGACGAGATCGAAGTGCTGCTCCACGATCTATCGGCAATCCAAGCATCCTATGAACGGGTCTGTTCAGAGCAAGGGATCGATCTGCCTTACGTCCGCTGATGTTGAACCGGTCTGATATTGACGCGAAGTTACCGAGGTCGCCTTTCGGCCCTTTGCGAACTGATGATTAGTTGGCGTTTCATAGATTGATCTACCTTCGCAGGTTGAGTATCCCCAATGCTGTTGGTAAGACCTACGGAATATAATGAACCGGAGCATTCATTTTTGTTTCCGGTGAAGTTTCCTGAGCCACTGCTACTGGCGGTATTAGAACTCCGGTCTGAACGCATCTACAACTTAGAACTGGGTAACGAGGCTGCCGCGTTGTCGGCAATTCTAGACGCGGCGCGACATCTGCCGGGACAGCCCTTTTCAATTCTTTCTGAAGACACTGGGAGCGTTAACAAAGTGCGATCCTATAGCGGTGTCATACCTAGCCGGAGTTCGCTCAGGCAGTTGGAGCATCGTCGGTTTGAGGTGAAAACGGCTCCCAGCGTATCCAGGCTAGGTGCCATTGTCAGCCTACAGGATGCGTGTCTTGACGACGAAGCCGCTCGACTTGTTCTAAATTATTGGGATGCCCTGATTCTTTGCAGCAAAAGCGATTTGAATGAACTGCGGGACTTGTCCGTGAGTTCGATGACTAGCACGGAGCCGAGTAATTCCCGAGTTAACATCAATCTGGCGCTGGCGTTGACACGTTTTTCGGACGACTTCGCCATGCGTTATTTTCCGCCGGATAATGGTAGACACGAAACAATTGCTTTGCTCTTCAACGAGAGCAAGATTGAGATGACGCAAGCCTTCTTTCGCTCATTGAAGTTTCGTCTCAAGGTCAGATGAGCAGCCTGATACATCGGCCGTCCGATGTCGCCTATTCTCGCTTTTGAGACACGAGAAAGCGCTTCTGGTCGACTGAAATTGAGGAATCCATGGATAAGCTAAGCTCGCTGGAAAGGCAGCGACTGTCTGAAGTAATCAGGACGGCATTAACGGCGGATTGGGAACGATTCAAGTTCCTTACAGATACCCAGTTTTCGAATACGGCATCTATAAAAGAACAGTTCGAAGATTCGTCCCGACTACTAATAGGCCTTATGTCTGAACCAAGACCCGAGGTAGCCGTGGGAGTGCACAAAGACGGCAGCCGGGTCATCTTCGCACGCTTTTCATTGGACGACCCTGCGGAAGGTCCAATCCTACTGACGCTTCACAGTACGTCTGAACGCCCGGATTCCGTCATCAGTATCTGGACCTTTTACCAAGAAATGAGCTTCGACTAGTGACGGTTCGGAAGGCTGTCTCGCAGCTCGATGAGATCGCGTATCGTTGTGATACGTTCGCTGTCAGCTTGGCTCGGCGAGTTCGGCGTCACTGCGGAGGAACCTGCTTAGGTAGCCTCAAAGCTACCATGTATTGAAACAAACCCTATGACTACTTTCGAGCAACTGTGCTTCTGGCGCATCAGCGTCATGACGGCCTTCGGCCCGTTGCGCATAGTGTAAGCGCGACGGCCGCTTACTATGACCAGCACTATCGCTTCGCTCGATTCACAACGATTATGCGGCTCAAAAATACGATAACAAAGGGTGTCCATAGTGCGAGGACTAAATAGTAGTATGCGGTCGCCCCGACACACTCACTTTCATCGATCCGGCATGACTGAGCTACTCCGAGTCGAAGGGGTGACAGAGCAAGCCCAAGTGCTGCTCCAACAACCAGAAGAGATATCCATGTCCGGAATCCGTGGCGAACGATCAAGGTTGATGCGAAGATTGCGATACATGGCAGCAAAGCTACCAACCCAAAACACATCATTTTTCTCCCAGTCAGTCCTCAAGCGAGATTGGCAATACCCTCCAACGTAAGGTCGGCGCTTCGCTACGTGTCAAATGCCGCCAATCAGCAAGTACGGATGGCAATGAATCACTGACCGCACCCGTTCTTCAAAACGGTCAAGGAATTTCAGCAGGGCTTTCCGGTGCAATTTCTGTTCGCGCGGCATCAGTCTAGAGTACAGGACGTATTTGCTGATTATCGTTTTCAACGGCACATTCCCTCTTATGTCACGACGGAGTTCGTTAAATCGAGCGAGAATATCTAGCCAAGTATCTCGGCCTATCCAGGTAATGCCCCAGTGACGGTAGGCCCTCGACCAATCAGGAATCGAATCGGCTACCAAGCCCTCAATGAACAAGAAGGCTTCTTCTCGTATGTTGAACAAGGCGTGATCTACCGAATCATTGCTGGAATGATCGAGAAAGTTGTGATCGCAAGGAATAAAATCAAAGGTAGGCCAGCCTCGCGGCCGGTCTGCAAAGCTATAGTCTATAGACATAATGAAAGCGGACACTGCACGCCGCATCTATGGCGATCACCTTTGATAACAGCTAGTCGGCACGGCATCAATATCGTTCTCGCACCTTGGCTAATGTTCGGCAGTGTTCCGAAATCTACCACCGCTGCATTTACGGCTACAACTATGCGGATGTTCGGTCGTAAGCGTGGCTGCCAGGTGATGCACACGAACGAAGGTGTTATCAAGCATTGCGATGGCACCATTTGAAGGGTTCGTGACAGCGTCCGACAACCTGTCCAAAGCCCGGCCTACGGCCAACGTCTGATAGCATGTCATATACCCTTGATGACGGCTGACGATGCTTCGGGCTCGTCTGGTAGAAGACCGCTGATCGCTACAGCTTATCGACGTTTACTGATTTGCGCCCGTGACTGCTTTCGAACGAAGCGGTCGTTCAACAGTTGCAAGAACGTCGCCATTGAGCAATTATCGGCACCACCCCAACGTTGGGTTATCCAATGAAAGTCTCGCTCACCAAATACGCGTGTCTCGACTGCCAACGAGTTTTCAAGCGCCCTGCAGATGCGACACAGAAAACCTGCCCACGATGCTCTGGTGTCACGTACCGCACTGGCTCAGATTTCCGTCCGCCGTCATCTGGTGACGTGAAGGGCTGGGAGGTTGCATCATTCCTGATCTCAAACGGCCTCCCATATTATCGGCTCGGTGTGCAGTACCCGGCAACTCTGAAAGAGGCGCGGCGCTTTGTGGAAGAGAACGCTTCAAAGGCAGTAGACATGACTACAAACAGGGCCGTTCCGCTGCATTGGCCCCGAGATCGTCGAGATTGAAGGCATGTGAGGCCCGTAGAAAAATAGGAAATTGCCCGATGGCGGCACTGTCTCCTGTCGGCCCAGAGCAGACGTCAGATAGAGGCTTGCTCTTCGTCTATTGACAGCAGTTGCGAAGCGGTAGCTGTGGATATCGCACCGTTTAACTGCTGATCCGACAAGGTCCAAAGAACGAGATTGATCCATTCCTGATGTCCAATCTCGTAGGCGACATCCTCCCTCAGTTCGAGGTGATCGGCCCATTTCTCTAAGTCGTCCGAACTGAGCCTGCCTTCGAGGTATGACATGAGTACGACCTCTACATCCTTCCGCGTGAGAAGAACGGGCTCGCCCTTATAGTCCCAAGAGAACCTCGACAGCCTACTTTGGCAGTTCGCAAGGCTATCTCGCATCTCGATCAAATCACGAACCGCCGTAAGACGTTCGCTGTGCGTTTGGCTCGGAGCGTGTGGAGGCACTAAGAGGAACCTTGTTTTGTGCGCCCAAAGTTACCACGAGTCGCAACAAACTCGATGACTACTTCGAGGCTTCTTGCGCATCAGCGTCGTGGTCGCTTCCGGCCCCAAGCAATCATTGGAGTTGCTAAGTTCACGCATTCCGTATTTTGTCTATCGAGTATGGTGAAGGCTCCAGCTGCAGATAAGGCAAATGCCGCTAAAAACAAGCACGATGGGGGCGCAATCCGAAGACAAAGTTTCTGATCAGACCGCATCATAGCCGCGATCTACCACTGCTAATGGAACGAGAAACCATGCTTATACCTGGTGTTAAAAATACGATCACTTACACTATCGTTTTGGTAGAAGCGGTAATGGTATTATCGTTTCTCAAGCAATACACGAATATCATATACCTTAGTGGATTGGCGAGTATAGCAGCTGTTGTAACCTTGCGGATAAGGCATGCGAATTATACATATACACCATTTTCAAATAAAAACGATTCCAATATAATAAATAAAGAAATAAGATGGGCAATTGTAATTTTCCCAATAATATTTATCGTAGGTCAAAGCTTCAAGGCGGTTGTCTTACCTGGTGGTTTCGCGCAAGGCAATGTTGGAATCATCATGTTTTTGGCAGCGGCGTTTGTTTGGGCGTTGCTTGAAGGATTTCTTCGCATACGAATAAAGTAAGCAATATTTCAGACATGAGTGAGCATCATTATTCAACATTTTCGATGGCTTAATCCTCGGACTATTGCGTCGACAGCGTCGCCGAATCGGAATTACGATCGTCACGCACCCTCCTAGCTGCTGCAACAAAACGGTCTCATAAGGGAGCAAAGCTGAAGGTCGCCTTCTGGCCCGAAGCGGTCGTTCCGCAGTTGCAAGAACGTCGCCATTGAGCAATTATCGGCACCACCCCAACGTTGGGTTATCCAATGAAAGTCTCGCTCACCAAATACGCGTGTCTCGACTGCCAACGAGTTTTCAAACGCCCTGCAGATGCGACACAGAAAACCTGCCCACGATGCTCTGGTGTCGCGTACCGCACTGGCTCAGATTTCCGTCCGCCGTCATCTGGTGACGTGAAGGGCTGGGAGGTTGCATCATTCCTGATCTCAAACGGCCTCCCATACTATCGGCTCGGTGTGCAGTACCCGGCAACTCTAAAAGAGGCGCGGCGCTTTGTGGAAGAGAACGCTTCGAAGGCCGTAGACATGACCACAAACAGGGCCGTTCCGCTGCAGTGGCCCCGAGATCGTCGAGCTTGAAGGCATGTGAGGCCCGTAGAAAAATAGGAAATTGCCCGATGGCGGCACTGTCTCCTGTCGGCCCAAAGCTGACTTCCGACCACTAAGAACGAACTATGGCTTTGAGGTAGTCACCTGACCTGTCCACATGAGCTTCAACAGTGACTGTTTCCCTTGGAGTAAACTCCCACTCTTCATATTCCGGAACCTCCTGGGCTAGAATAAAGAAGCACCCATCGCCCAGTGCTTCGGCCTTGATCGGCCGTCATACAGGAATTGACTCATCGAGAAGGCGAACGTGGATAGTGACTACTTCGACCTGGTCAGATGATTCCATGACAGCCACTTCTCCGCCAAATAACGCAAGTTACGTCGTCAAAGAAGGTATCGCAACGGCTGCGTCGCCGCGATGACGCCTGTCGGCCCGTTGCGGACAAACCTATGAATCGCGACAATTCAACGGCAAAATAAATAACCATGAATTACAATATTACGATTTGTTCAGATACTAAGTACGAAGAGCTAATTGCCGAAATCCTTTTCACAAGCGGCGAGTTGGTTGTCATTAGCCAAGAACGGAGTCGCGAACAGTTTGATGTCAGCCTTTATTCGCCTCAGAAGAGCATAGATGACGTGGTGGAGCGACCAAATCTTCTTGATCTCGACGAGCTACTCGCGGCAATTTCTAAGGCAAAAGAGAGGCTGAGGCTGCTAGACGTGCCAACCGAATAGAACAATGGTGGCGCTTGTCGACGTCGTCTTTCGGCCCAAAGCTGACTTCCAGCCACTAAGAGCGAGCTATGGCTTTGAGGTAATTACCTGTCCTGTCCACATAAGCTTCAACAGTGACTGTTTCTCCTGGGGTAAACTCCCACTCTTCAAATTCCGGAACCTCCTGGGCTAGGATGACGAAGCACTCGTTGCCCAGTGCTTCGGCCTTGACCGGCCGCCATACAGGAATTAGCTCATCGAGAAGGCGAACGTGGATAGTGACTACTTCGACCTGGTCAGATGATCCCATGACAGCCATTCCTTCGTCTAATGAGGCAAGTTACGTAGTCAACTAATGTATCGCAACGGCTGCGTCGCCGTGATGACGCCTGTCGGCCCAAACCGGTCATTCATTGTCTCGACACAGTCGATAGGGGTCCGATAGCCTCGGAGCGAAGCATATCAGGGAGATACGTACATGCTGTTGACGGTTGAGAAGGAGAAGTTGGATCAAGGCGAGGTTGCCATCTGCTTCGACGAGGAAGGGCTGGAATTTCTGATAGAAGAGCTCTCTAAGCTACGTGAGAAGCGGGACCACAGACATCTCATGACGCCCAGTTGGTCGGGCAACGAGCTTACGGAGGTACCGCAGGGCGGCGATAGTTACGAACTGTGCAATAGCCTGAGACTTGTCAGCCTGCCATCTAGCAACTGATGCCCCTTTGCGGCTTCACCGGTCCTCGTTGTACGCCTTGAACGTTCAATGTTAGCGCAGAGCGGGAGACGCCTTTTGGCCCAAAGCTGCCATCAGGAGAATCTGTTATGGCGCAAATCGTCATAATTTGTTCAAACAGCTTATGAGCAGCAACCCCATTCCAGAATGCCTACTATCTCAGCGGTTGCGAAATCGCTGCATCGACGTGTTGGAACTTCTTGCGGACGGCAACGAGAGCGTCCGGCGGTTTGGTTCCGCAGAATACTTCAACTGTTTTTTCGATTGGTTCCCCGATGAGGGCGTTTACAAACCTCCGTCGGCGATGTCCCAAGATGAAGTAAAGGTCGCTACAGCGGTTCTGGTCCTAATGCGCGACGCGTGCGATGCCACTCCGCTGCGGGTGACCGAAGATGAGCTTATTTCAACGGGCTGGCCAAGCCGTATTCAGCCGTTTGCACAAAATGCGCTGGAAGTGTTCATGACCCGAGGTCGGGGCATCGAGGATTAACAATCATTGCGGTGTAAATGTCCGCTCGTGGCGAGAGTCCGCAGTTGGCGCAAAGCTGACGAGGTCGGCAGTCGGCCCCAAGCGGACATTGTACGAGCGATGCCTGCTTGCTAGGTTTGAGACATGATAGAAAACGAACTTCCTGATCGTTGGCATCGCCTGTCGCAGCAATCGGCCGAGCAGTTTGAGGTAGCCCTACAACAGGAGGTTTGCCCTGAGCACGTTCTTTATAAGGTTCCGGTGCAAGCCTTCGCTCGCCTGGACCGACGAGACGACTTCCTTTTCCGCATCCCAGAGGGGTACTTCGCGCAAGTGCATCTCACTTGGACATATCAGAGCGACCCGCTCTGGCCGTCCACCGATCTGTTCTTATCCTTAGAAGATTGGAAGAAGTTCCTCGAAGAGGATGATCTGGATTGCCATCCCGCTGACGTCTCCAAATGACGCAAATCTGACACCGATGAATTAGTTGAGATACATGAGCGGGATGTGCGGTCCGCGACCGTAGCGCAGCTGTCCACCATCCAAAATGCTTCAATCGTCCTTCAGTCCGACGAAGGCGGAAAAGTGAAGCCTGCCCACTCGGCCCGCTCTTGCCAATCAGGATCACCCGCAGACCGGATGCGATCTATCTGCCTGCGTTTTTGTGCTATCTCGTGCAGGTCGCCGCAGTTAGCTCTTAAATCTCGTAGCTGCTCACGGGCGACCCATAAAGCATCGCGCCAAACCTCTTCCGAAATCCATTTGCTGGTCATGGCAGACAATCTTTTACTGAACTTCGGAGTTCCACCAAAAAAGGCACGATGTTCGCAAACGGCGCAAGCTGCCGACGTCGGCTGTCGGCCCAATGCGGCCCAAGCAGTCTATTGGGTTGGTGAAATTCATACATCCCTTACTTTCTCCATCGTCTATGGAGAAGACCGAGGCTGCTCAAGTCAATCAGTCTCTCTGTGATAGAGCGGCGTGCCTTCAAGATCGGCGTTAAGGAGCCGCTGAAGTTCAGTTAGGCTTTCCCGCACTTGCGAGTTTGCCACAGGGTCCAATCGCAATTGGTTCTCGTATCCAGACTTCAGCATCAATTTTACAAGATCGCGCAATTCAGCCTTGTCGGCGTCGGCGACCTCGGTGAGGTCACCATGGTTGTATCCAAAATCATAGCTCTGCTTGAACTTGATGAGAAAGGGCCGAGAACCGGCGCTCTCGATCCACCAATCGATCATATCTAGGACTATGCTACGCCTCAGCCCCCAAACTCGAAGCGGACGTCGTTACACGAGCGTCACTGCCTCATGTTTCGCAAAGCATCGTCAAAGAGTGAGTCGATATAGCGTTGAAACCCAAGCCGCTTGGCGGTTTCGTCCAGCCCTTTCCGTATCTCGTCCGCTGGTAATCCAGATGCTACCCCAGCGGGCACGTTGTGGAATACGTCTGCCAGGGTTTGCGCTTCACGTAGATTATCGCACGCCCTAATTTCGATTAGGGCGTCGCTAAGTGTCCGCAATAGAAGTTCGTAATCGCCGAATCCACTTTTCACTAGATCGTCCTAAAAGTTAAGTATGGAAATTCGCGACGCATTTCGGCCCAAACCGGTCATCAAGTATTGAGAAAGCCCCAACCATCCGCGTAACCTTGATGGCGTTCAGCAAGCGCACTGAGCCGGGCTTCAGACTCCGTGATCGCATCCGCTGATGGCGGCATCACTTTCGAAGCGGTCACGTCCCAAGTGCCTTTTGCTGAGTTGCTCACATCGACAGCGATCTTGAAGCCCTCTCCCGCACCTTCGGCGGCGAAGCGGTTTGCTGATGCAAAGTCAGGGAAGATGTGTGAGAAATCGACAAGTCTGACGTAGCTGAGGTCTCTTCCCTCGGCTACAAACTGTTTCAAAATTGCGGAGTTTTCGTCAAGAAGCGACATTCGTATTTCCGTTGATTGGGGATGCCGACGTGCGAGAAAAGACCTGACTTCGGCCCGTATTTCAATACTTCCTTTTGGCGCAAAGCTGTCGAGGTCGGCTATCAGCCCGACGGGGACATTGACCTGTCGTGTTTGAGCACGCATTTGCAGGTCCAGAGTGATGGGTTTAAGATCAGCCGTCTGGTTCTCAATCGGTTTGCGAAAAGGACGATGCGCATCACGACTTTCTCCGAATACAGGCCGCGAAACGTGCTATGCTTCCTTGGGCCCTTAGGCGGGTTTCAGGATTTGCTGCGGTATGCAGAAGCCGCCATCAAAGAACTCGCTGCGGATTTCGAAATCGACATGGAATTTTCTAAGGACGCTCCGGACGTCCGTATGAGCAAGGGCTTTGCGGTTTCGTGGGACCAAGTGCACGAAGACGCGTGGCAGCAACATGACGTTGAGGCGGTTATCAGCCATGGATGCGTCGTTTATGTCGTCGGTCCTCACATGGAGGCTGCGGAAGCTCCTGCCGTTTCGCTGACAGCTCTTAGGCTGGTGGAGCGATTGCTTGCGGCTGGCGCGACCGCTGCGAAGGGGGAAAGC
>Ga0213836_100374_pt1 | contig 38506 bp, 38 predicted proteins | sample SWPATP03_FD_160578 | JGI IMG/M metagenome (GOLD analysis project Ga0213836, IMG submission 160578) | Coastal seawater microbial communities from Marineland, Florida, United States - SWPA TP0 #3 | ecosystem: Environmental > Aquatic > Marine > Coastal | place: USA: Florida | collected 2016-08-05
TGACGGAAGAGCCGACACTCTAGGTTCTGGTGTAAACGGGGCTCTAGCGCTCGCCGCGACCCCTTAAAGCAAGTTCGCCAGTCTTACGAACTCTTCCACCGACAGCGTTTCGGCGCGGCGTTGCGGATCGATGCCGGCTTTGGCGAGCAGGACTTCCCCACCGACAGGTTTCAGGCTCTGGCGCAGCATCTTGCGGCGTTGACCGAAGGCGGCGTGGGTGATGCGTTCGAGCTTGGAGACATCGCAGGGCAGGGGATTGGCGCGCGGGATCATATGTACGACGGTCGATGTCACCTTGGGTGGTGGCGAAAAGGCCTGAGGCGGCACGTCGAACATCATGTGGGGATCGGTGCGCCAGCCCGCGAGGACACCGAGGCGGCCGTAGTGGTCGTCTTCCTGGTCGGCAACGATGCGCAGACCCACTTCCCTCTGGAACATCAGCGTCAGGCTCTGCCAGAATGGCGGCCAGGTCTTGTCCTCAGGCAGAAGCCAGTTCAGCAGCAGTTGCGTGCCGATATTGTAGGGCAGGTTGGCGATGATCTTGACCGGTCCACCGGAAGCCTTCTCGGCCGCGAGCGCGGCGAAATCGATCTGCAGCGCATCGCCCTCGATGACTTCAAGCCGTCCCGGATAGTGGTCGGCGATTTCTGCAAGCACAGGAAGCGCTCGGGCGTCGCGCTCGATGGCGATCACCTTCTTGGCGCCGAGCGACAGGATGGCGCGGGTAAGGCCGCCGGGACCCGGCCCAACCTCGAATACGGTCACGTCCTCGAGCGGTCCGGCCGCGCGGGCGATCTTCTGGGTGAGGTTGAGATCGAACAGAAAGTTCTGGCCAAGCGATTTCTTGGCGTCCAGTCCATGACGCTGGACGACGTCACGCAGCGGCGGCAGCCCATCGAGCGTCGCCATCAGATGCGCCCCGCAAGGCTCGGTGTCATTGTTCCGGCCATGGCGCCTGCAAGCCGGATTGCCTCGACCAGGCTCGTCTCGCGGGCGACACCCTTGCCGGCGATGCCGAAGGCGGTGCCGTGGTCGGGAGAGGTCCGGATGAAGGGCAAGCCGAGCGTGACGTTGACGGAGGTATCGAAACCCAGCGCCTTGGCCGGGATCAGCGCCTGATCGTGATACATGCAGATTGCCACGTCGTAGCGGCCGCGGGCTTCGTCATGAAACATCGTATCGGCCGGCAGCGGCCCGAAGGCGTTGATGCCCTCTGCGCGCAGCTTGACGATGGCCGGATGGATGATGTCGCGTTCTTCGGTGCCCATCGTACCGTCTTCGCCCGCATGCGGATTGAGACCGGCAATCGCGATGCGCGGCTGGTCGATGCCGAACCGGACTTTCAGGTCGTGATGGGTCACGCGGCAGGTTTCAAGGATCAGCGTTTCGGTGAGCGCCGCTGGAATGTCCTTGAGCGGAATGTGGATCGTGACGGGGATGGCCCGCAGCTTCGGTCCGGCCAGCAGCATGACGGGGCGCACGGGGGTGCCCGTATGCTTGTGCGCAAGGTCCGCCAGGAATTCCGTATGGCCGGGAAAGCCGAAGCCTGCCTGGTATAGAACGGACTTGGCAATCGGATTGGTGACGACGCCGAGCGTCTTTCCCGCAAACGACAGCGACACGGCGGTCTCGATCGCCTCGATCGTCCCACGGGCGGTGGCGACATGCGGCTCGCCGGCAGCGACTTCGGCTCCGGCCGGGATCGGCAGAACGGGAAGCGCGTTTTCGAAGATCGAAACGGCGCCGTCCGCGTCGGTTTCACGGATCGCAACGTCGAGGCCAAGCAGGGCCGCGCGCGATGCAAGCACCGCCGGGTCGCCGAGGAAGAGAAACGGCGCAATGCCGTGCTTCCGTCTCGCCGTCCATGCGGCGAGCGTGATGTCTGGACCAATGCCGGCAGGATCGCCCTGGGTCAGCGCGAGCGGACGATCAAAAGGCATGCGGTCTCCGTTCAGGCCCTTTGGGCTTTACGACTTCTGGATGTAATCGATCTGGGCCTTGGCGCGCAGATCGTCCATGTACTTCTTGCTGTTAGGGTCTTCACCGGACTTTTCAGCCTTGCCGAGATCCTCGGCGCGGAACACGGCTTCGGCCGCCACGTCGTCCGAAACCTGACGCTGCTCGCAGATCGCCAGGAACTCGACGCCACGCTCGGTAACGCGGGTGCCGGTCGTGTTGCCGGAGGACTTCTCGATCAGAGGCTTCCAGTCTTCCGGCAAATCCGGCGCAAGCACGCGGCCCAGATCACGGATGGAAACGTCCAGCATCGTCGCTGCAAAGGTTTTAGCTTCGGCGCAGCCGGGGAACCGCGACCGCGACGCGTCGGCTTCCGCCTTGCGCTTGTTGAGGATGGCGTTCCGCTTTGCCGCGGGAACAACGAAGATTACCTGTTTCAGGAAATATTCGGTGGTGACGGGCTTTTGCTTGTTTTCCATCATGCGGGTGACAAGCTGGTCGGTCGACATGCGCTGACGACCGCCGCCGTAACGGGCGTTGACCAGGCGCGGCCAGCTCATCTGCACAGCGATATAGGCCTTGAAATGGTCCGGTGTGACGCCGGCCTGATTGAGCACGCTGCTCAACTGCTCGGGCGTCATCTTGTTGCCCTGCGCGAAGCGGGCAAACGAACGATCGACGTCCTCGGTGCTGACGGACATCTTGACGCGCGAGATTTCCTGGCGCTTCAGCGTTTCGTCGATCAGCTGATCGAGAGCGACCTTGTTGCTCGGCTTCTGACGCTGAAGGCGCATGAAGGCCGAACGGCGGGCAACGTCGGCGGTGGTGATCGCCGACCGGTTGACGACGGCTGCGACGCCGCTCGTCGACTGTGCCATTGCCACGATTGGTGTCATCACCGGCGTGGCGACCGTGGTCGCGGCGAGCACGGAGACTGCCAGCACGATCTTGCGCGTCGCGGTCATTGCAAACATGAAACCAATCCCTTTTTTCCGCCCAGGCACTTGTCGCGCGACTTTGCGCGCTTTCGGCCGCCATACTAGCCGATTGGCGTCCGATTGCACAATCGTTGCGGCAAAACCATGACGATTCTTCCGTTACCGGTCTCAGTAACGGAAGGTTTGATCGTAATCCTTGGTCGTGCCGATATTGACGTCGCCAAGCGTGCGGAAACTCAGGCGCGCACTGATCGTCCAGTCGTTCGCATCGGCTTCCGAAGGCTTGTCGGTATAGGCAAGCGTGAAGATCGTGCACTCGTCGGCGTAGCTGATACCGACGCCGCGCCGGATGAGCGAACTGTCTGTCAGGTCCCACGTGGCGGAACCGGCCAGCGACCAGTTTTCGTTGACCCGGAGCGACATGCTGTTCTTCAGCACGTCCGTCGCGTCGCTGTCGCCGTACTCGTCCTGCGCATCGACCTTAGTGTAGATCAGCTTGCCGCTGACCCGCGGTGTGGAATAGCTGAACGCTGTATCGGTGCGACGGATATCGAGCGACTTTTCATCGAGCCGCACGTTGTTGGAAAGCGAGAAGCCCTGCGGCAGGTCGATCGCCGCCATGGCGACGTAATCGGATCGCGATGTTTCGAGGCCCGAATTGGCCCCGGCCTGAACAAGATCGTCGCTGGCAAAGGAATTCTCGCCGGCAATCTGGTAGGACTGGCCGAAGATGCCGCGCACGCCGATGCCGTTGTTGAACGAGCCGGTATAGCGGAAGCCAACATTGGCACGGGTGCCGCCTTCGACACGGTCGTAGCCGGAGAACTTGTCCCGTTCGAACAGCGAAGTGGCATCGAACACGAAGCTCTGCGCATCCTCGTTGGGAAGGCCGCCGGACATCTGTTCGTCCGGACGCGCATAGATCTGCGCGATCGGCTCGATGATGTGGCTGCTGTTTTCGCTGGTGATCAGGAACGGATAGCGGGCCTCGAGGCCAGCCGTCAGCATGTATCGGCCGTTCGTACCGTTCGGCTCCAGATTGCCGTCATAGGCAAAGTTCGGATTGGACACATCGTGGCGGATGCCATCGGCCCGTGCTGCAAACAGCGGCGTCAGCAGCAGGCCGCCCGATGTCGTGTAGGTGCGCTTCCATTCGGCTTCGGTCGTCACGCGGGCGTAATCGCCTTCGAGACCAGGGAAGCGGTATGTGGTGCCCTCGAAGTAGGAATCCTCTTCGCGACGCGACAGGTTGGTCAGGTTGGCGTTGAACGAAAGCTCACCGCCGTACACCGATTCGGGCGCGATATACTGGTAGTCCAACGACGGATAGGCGATCGCCTGCTGGCGCTCGAGCGTGTTCGACGTGCCATTGTCCTGGACGTCGAAATAGTAGGCGTGCAGGTCGAAATAGTTACGCTTGCCAAGGCCGGTCAGGTAGACGTCGTTGGTGAACGTATCCTGGCTGACATCGGTCAGGCTGTAGGTCCGCGAGAAGTTCGCGTCCGTCTGGGCCATGACGTTCCAGCCGAAGGCCCAGCGCGGGTTGATCTGAAACTCGCCCTTGGAGGCGGCCATGAAGCGGCTGTTCTGCTCGCGGTCGCTTGTGCCAGCGTCGAACGAGCCGGGATCGCGCTGATCGATGCCGGCAAAACGGAACGTGTGGTCGCCGTTGTCGAACCGGTTGCGCACTTCGCCTTCGACCAGAAGTCCCTGGCTCGAATAGTAGGTCGGGCTGATCGTGGCATCCATGCTCGGCGAGAAGACATGGTAATAGGGGACGGTGACGCCGAACCCGAGGTTGTCGCTGACGATGAACTTCGGAAACAGCACGCCGGACTTGCGCTCGACGGTTTCATCGGGAACTTCGATCGGGAAGGGCAGTTTTCCAAGCGAAAAGCCGAACAACTCGAACTGTGCATTCTCGAGGCGAATCGTATGCTTCTGTCCATTGCGAATGACGCGCTGTGCCTTGACCTGCCAGAGAGGCGCCTTGCCGGGTGTGGCGGCGCATGGAAGGCAGGCGGTGTACACGGTGTTGTTGAGCACCATGATATCGCCGGTCTGGCGCTCGGCGCTTTCAGCCGCAAGGCGGGTGTTGTCGGTTGTTTCGACGCGCAGGGCATTGATGAAGCCCTGGCCGAAATCGTCGGTCACGTCGAGCTCTTCCGCATAGACGCGGCTGCCCGACGGTTCGATGAACTCGATATTGCCGGTCGCCATGACGCGGCCGGTGTTCTGATCGTATTCAACGCGCTGCGCGACCATGCGGTAACGGTTGTAATAGATCTGGACGCCACCGGTCGCGGTGACGCGCTTGTTGTCCTGATTGTAGGTCAGTTCGTTGGCGCGCAGAAGCATCTTCGCACCGTCTTCAGCAGCCGGCACGAGGCCCTGCGCATACGCGCCGCCCGTCAATGCAGCGACGCCATAGACACATACAGACACACCGGTCAGCAGGGTGGCGGCGAGCCGACTGATATTTCCGCGGTTACTTACCGCCACTAGCCATCCTCCTGATGAAGCAAGATCGTAGCGCCCAGGGCAGTCGCGACGACGACTGGAATCCAGACCGCCACGAAAGGAGGAATCGCCCCGCTGCTCCCGAATGCCTTCACAAGCACCGAGACGACATAAAGCACGAAGCCCGAAACTATTCCACCCAGAATCATCGACCTGGACTGTGCGAAGCGACTGAATTTTAACGACACTGTTGCCGCAATCATCGTCATGGCGACGAGCAGCAGCGGCAGTGAAAGCAGGGAGTGAAACTGGGTTTCCAGCGCCTTCGTCGAGATTCCAAAGGATTTGCCGATCTCGATCTTTCTGGAAAGACCAAGAAACGCAACGGTTTCCGGCTGAGCAAGGCTCTCCTGAAGATACTCGCGTCTCAAATTGGTTTTGACCTGTGCCGTCTCGAGACGGGTCGGAATTTCGCCCGGCCGATTTTCCAGAACGTCGTTAAGAAGCCAGTAACCATCTTCCAACTTAGCGGTCTTGGCGTCCTGCCGCATGGTGATGACGTCGTCCTTGTCGAAGTGGAAAACCACCACGTCGAGGAGCTCGGTACCGCTTTCGCGATAGGTCTTGGCGCCGATGATCACGTCTTCGTCGCCGGACAGCTGGCGGATCCACGGCACGAACTTGGACGACTTGGACTTGTTGCTGGCCTGCCGCCACGTGGTCTCGAGCGAGATTGATTCGCGCTGGCCCCAGGCGCCGATCGGGTTGACGACGAACAGCGTGAAGAGACCGAGCAGAAACGATCCGACAATGAAAGGTGCGACGAACTGCCAGACGGAAATTCCGGCTGCACGGGTGACGACCAGTTCGTAGCGACGGTTGAGCGCGATCAGCACCGTCATGCCGATAAACAGGCTCAGCGTCGGGATGGCCTGCTGCAGGATCTGCGGCACGCGCAACGCCGTCATCGCCAGCGCGCCGTAGAGGCTGTAGCCGTTGAGGCCCGAGAGGCGACGGCTCGTTTCGCTGAAATCGGCGAGAAAGATAATGGCGCTGACACCGAGCAGGAACCAGAATGCGGTGCTGATATAGCGCTTGAAGAAATAGCGGCCGAGAGTGGAGAAGATCATTTCACTTCTCCCGTGGTTCCGCGTCCCGTCGGCGACAAGCGCTTCTGCACGACGGTTGTCGCTTTCGTGATGCTGCGGCTGAACAGGCGAGGCATCTGGATCTGCCGGTTGGTGGCCAGCATGAAGCCCGTCACCAGGCAGGTCACCAGCGGAATCGCGTAGACCAGCGGCACGTAGGCGGCGTTGCGTTCCGTCAGATTGGTGGCCGAGAAGCCCAGCCAGCGCAGCAGGAAGGCGAAAAGCAGCACATAAATCATCGGATGCAGCCGTGCCGACCGGTGCGACCGCGTGTTGCCGGCGACAAGCAGAGACACCAGCGCGAAGGTGATCGGGAACAGCCAGTCGGACAGGCGACGATGCAGTTCGCTGCGGAAGCTCTCGGGCTTTTTCTGATAGGCGGGATCGGTCTTGTCGGGGTTGAGCAGGAAGCTCAGCGGCCGGTCACCGGAGTAAAGCGGCAGGCCGCCCTCATCCGATTGGGTCATCGCTGACAGATCGAACGCATAGGACGCGAACTTGACGATCGAGATCCGGCCGTCCGGGCCTTTGCGATGCACTTCGCCATCGCGCATGGTAAGCGATGTGCCGCCAGGATCGACCGATCCTTCGCGGGCATAATAGATCAGGCCGAAATTCGGATCGCGGTAATCGACGATGAAAAGGCCTTTCAGCACCCGGCCTGAATGGCGCTCGGAGATCTGGACGTAAAGCCCGTCCTCGATGCTGCGAAAGGTCTTTTCCTCGATCACGGAAGATAGAAGGTCAGCATAGGCAGCGGCGACCATTTCGCGCGCGCCGAGCCGTGATTTGGGTTCGATGAAATTGGTGATGGTGAAGGAGACGAGGCTGAGCGCGACCGCGAGCAGGATTACCGGCTTGTAGATGATGCTGCGGGCCGCACCGGCCGCGTCGATCACAGGCAGTTCCGAATCGTTGTTCATCGCCGTCAGCGTCTGGGTGATGCCGATGACAAAGGCGAAGGGCAGGACAACCGGAATGATGGTCGGCAGGATATAGCTTGCGAGCTGCATGAACGAGCCCATCGACTGGCCGGTGTCGGTGACCAGGTTGATGCGGCCGAGCACCTGAATCGTCCAGATGATCGTGAGCACCGGAACGAGTGCCACCAGGAACATCTGCAGGATTCGGCGCAATATGTAGAGTTCGAGAAGCTTCATTCCCGCATTATGCCTCAGGTCCTAAGGGGCTTTCGTCCCGCATTCGATCGATGGTAGCCGCGCCTATCTAAGCGATTGGGAACGGCATTGCGACAGGGCCCCTGTCACAAAATGTTGGCAACCCCGGTTTTCTTCGGCGTTGTGACATTTGGAAACAGTGGATTGGACAGCAATACTGGCTTTAGGAAGGCGAGAAGTTCGATCCTGCGCGCTTGCGTTCGGGAACGAAAGGGTGAAGATCGGGCCTTTCTTCCGCACCACAATGCCTGGAGCTGTAATGTCCATGAAATTCGATATCGCCTTTTCCGCCTCCGCCGTCATCGATGGAGGACTTGCGATTCAGCTCAAGCTTTCGGGAGATGCCGTAGCCGCCGGTGTCGCCGAAGTCGATCCGCAGGCTGTTGCGGTAAGGGCGGCGGGCATCGCCAAGTTCAAAGGCAAGGCGTTGTCGACGCTGGATATTCTGGCCCCGGCCGGATCGAAGGCCGATCGGCTTATCGTGCTGGGTCTCGGCAAGGCCGACAAGCTGACAGCCTACGACTGGCTGAAGGCGGGTGGCGTCGCGGCCGCTGCGGTCAAGACGATGGAGAAGGTGACGGTGTTCCTCGATGCACCCGGTGCCGACGTCGGCGCGGCCGAAGCTGCGGATTTCGCGACCGGCATGCTGCTGCGCGCCTACAAGTTCGATACCTACAAGACGAAGAAGAAGGACGACGACGAGGACAAGTCGCCGAAGACGGTGACCGTCACCATCGTCACCGCAAAAGCGGATGCGGCGACTGAGCAATTCGTCTCGGCGAAGGCCATTGCCGAGGGTGTGATTCTTGCCCGCGACCTGGTCAATCTGCCGCCCAACGTGCTTGGCCCGATCGAGTTTGCGCAGAAGGCGAAGGATCTGGAATCGCTTGGCGTTGACGTGGAGATCCTGACCGAGACAGAGATGACGGAACTCGGCATGGGCGCTCTGCTCGGCGTCGCCCAGGGCTCTTCCCGGCCGCCGCGGCTGGCGATCATGACCTGGAACGGCGGCACGCCGGGAGATCAGCCGGTCGCCTTTGTCGGCAAGGGCGTCGTGTTCGATACGGGCGGCATCTCGATCAAGCCGAGCCTCGGCATGGAAGACATGAAGGGCGACATGGGCGGAGCTGCCGCCGTGACCGGCCTGATGCACACGCTCGCCGCCCGCAAGGCCAAGGCGAACGTCATCGGCATTATCGGCCTGGTCGAAAACATGCCTGACGGCAACGCCCAGAGACCCGGCGATATCGTCACCTCGATGTCCGGCCAGACGATCGAGATCGTCAATACCGATGCGGAAGGCCGTCTCGTGCTGGGCGATGCGCTCTGGTACTGCAAGGAACGCTTCAAGCCGCGCTTCATGATCGATCTCGCGACGCTGACCGGCGCCATCGTCGTCGCACTCGGCAACCTCCATGCCGGACTGTTTTCCAACGATGACGCGCTGGCGGACGAACTGACACAGGCGGGCGAGACAAGCGGCGAGAAGCTTTGGCGCATGCCGCTTTCCAAGGACTACGACAAGATGATCGACAGCCGCTTTGCCGACATGAAGAACAGCGGCGGCAGGCAGGCCGGCTCGATCACCGCGGCGCAGTTCCTCAAGCGTTTCGTCGGCGATACGCCCTGGGCGCATCTCGACATCGCGGCAACGGCGCTCAACTCGCCGCAGAACGAGATCAACCAGTCCTGGGCATCCGGTTACGGCGTGCGCCTGCTGGACGAACTCGTCCGCAAGAACTACGAGAACTGATGACCGAAGTACTGTTCTATCACCTGACCGAATCGAAGCTCGAGGATGCGCTGCCGGCGCTTCTCGAAAAGAGCGTCGAGCGCGGCTGGAAGGTGGTCGTTCAGACAGCCGAAGACGTGCGTCGGGATTTTCTCGACGCACATTTGTGGACGTTTCGCGATGACAGTTTTCTGCCGCACGGCACGGATGCAGCGCCGATGCCGCAGGAGCAACCGGTTCTGCTGACCGCGACGGCAGAGAACCAGAATTCCGCTACCGTACGTTTCGTTGTCGACGGCGCCGAGCCGCCGCCGCTCGACCCCTATGAGCGCGTCGTCTTCATGTTCGATGGCTACGATCAGCTTCAGCTGGAAGGCGCGCGCGCCCAGTGGAAGAAGCTGAAGGGCGATGGACATGCGCTGACCTACTGGCAGCAATCGCCCGAGGGACGCTGGGTGAAGAAGGCCTGATCAGGCAAGGTCGGTCCGCGCAAAATCTCCGCCGACGTAGAGAAGCGGCAGTCCGGACTGGCGCGCACCGGCATAGGAAAAGCAATCCCCGAAATTAAGCTTTGCCGGATGGCGGCCCTTGCCGTAACGGGCGAAGGCGTCGATGGCGATCGAAGCGGTGTCTCTCGTGGCAGACAGAACCTCGACATTCAGTTCTGCAAGAAGATCGTGCACGAGCGCAGCGGCATCCTGAACCGGGATGCTCCTCTTGCTGGCAAGCACGGTAGCGGCCTCAAAAAGCACCGTTGGCGACGTACAGAAGGGCGTTTCCCTCCGATCCAAGGCTCTTGCAACGCGCTCGTAATCGGGGCCGCCGATGAAATATTCAACCAGAGCTGATGTTTCCAGAAACATCAGCTCTCCCACATGTCATCGAGGAATTTCTTTTCGTCGAAATCAGGATTGGGCTTACCCATTGCCAGATAGCGTTTGCGAATGGCCTCAAGTCTTTCCCGACGCGTATTCTCGTCCGGCACGGCAGTTGTCTCTCCTGAAGGCGTTCCCACCACGCGAATCAGCGCCTGCCGGACCGCATCCTCCTTGCTCGGAGCATTCAGAATTTTCTGCGCCCGTTCGGCAAGCGCATCGAGAACCGGGTCGGTGATATGAAGCGTCATGGTCATGCCTCACGGGGTTGCGAACGAACGATAGTGTATCCGCGGATTTGGCACAACCGATGGCTACCGCTCACGCTTTCATGATCGTTTCGCGCAGGAAACTGTAGCCCATCGCCAATCGCGCGGCCTGTTCAAGCGTATCGCCGGCGCCGCCGTGACCGCCCGAGCCGTATTCGTGAAACAGAGGACGATGCCCGGCGTCGATCAGTCGCTTGGCGAAACGGCGGGCATGCGATGGATGCACGCGGTCGTCGTTGGTCGAGCTTTCGATGTAGATCGGCGGATAGGTCACCTCAGCCGCGGGGTCTATATTGTGGAGCGGCGAATAGGTCAGCATCGCGGCAAGCTCTTCCGCGACGTCAGGGTTGCCGTATTCGTCCATCCAGGCCTTGCCGGCTGGGAAGACGTGGAAACGCGACATGTCGATGACGGGGACCGAGGTCCAGATTGCGCCGAAATCTTGTGGATAGCGCGTTGCCATGACAGCGGTCAGAAGACCGCCATTGCTGCCGCCATGGCAGGCGATGCGCGACGGTTTTGTGATGCCACGTGCGACAAGATCGCGGGAGACTGCGACGAAATCCTCGAACGCCTTGTGACGGCCCTTGCCCTTGGCGACCGTGTGCCAGTCGGGGCCGAATTCCGCGCCGCCGCGGATATAGGCCTGTACATAGGCGCCGCCATGCTCGAGCCACACGCCGGTATTGCCCGAGTAGTAGGGAGCAAGCGGCCAGCCGAAACCACCATAGCCATACATCAGGACCGGCAGTTCGCCCTTCTCCCACGTCTTCGGATAGACGATGTGATAGGGGATTTTCGTCCCGTCTTCCGATGTCGCCTGCAGAAGCTCGGACTGCATCCCTTGCGCATCGAAATAGGCGGGAGAGACGCCGGTTGGAACCAGTTCGGGCGTTCGGGCGCGATCCGTCGGGTCGAGACGCCATGTCCCGTAAGGCTGCAGGAACCCCTGGCCGATGACGGTCAGGATTTCCTCGCCGCGCGTGAGGTCGGCATCGAGCGTGCGGAAGCCAACCGTCTGCAGCGCCGAAGGCAGCGGCAGTTCTTGCGGCTGCGCATCCGGTTTCGTGAGGTCGATCAGGAATAACCGCGGCACCATCACGTCGCTGACGATGAATGCGCCCCAGGTCTTGAACAGCGTGAACTGAGTGACGGTCTGCCCGTGTTCAGGGCTAAAGAGAACACGGGCAGCACCCAGCGGCTCATCCGAATACGGGATGAATTCCTGCAGGATCAGGCTGCCAGTTGGATAGCGCTCGTCGCTCTTGGCGCGCAAGAGCAGATGGCGATGGTTGGCGGTGACATCGATCCTGTCGGGCAGATCGAGACGCCGGAGCGCACCTTGTCCATCGCGGACATGGACGCTCATCCGGTCGATCTCGTGGATGACGGTAAAGAACTCGATCGGCTGCTTGTCCGAACCGCCGTTCCAGAACAGTGGATCGATGATCCCGCCGGTCGCCTGAACGTCGTCCGCGCCCGCTTCGAACAGGATCGGCGCATCCTTCGGATCCATGCCGCGCTTCAGTCGGCGGCCGACGCGGGGCCAGCCTGAGCGGGTGGCGGAGTTCTCGTCGATCGACCCGAAATAGGCAATCTCGTCCGGGCCGATCCAGCTTGCATGGGCTCGCGCCACCGGCGTGTCGAAACCGCCCTCGACGACCGCCTTCGCCTCCGTGTCGAACTCCAGCAATCGCATCTGGTCGGATCCGCCGTCGGACAGGATGACGAGAACGCGGGTCGGCTCGTAAGGGGAGGTGACGGCGCCGCTGTAGATCCAGCGCTTGCCTTCGGTAACGCAAAAGGCATCGAAATCGAAAATGGTTTCCCAGGCCGCATCGTGGCGCGGCTCGTCCGTCGCCAGCAGTCGGCGCCAGAGACCGAGCGGATTGTCCTTGGTTCGATGAAAGTCGAACTGCCAGCGTCCGCGCCGCGCCGGCACGATCAGCCGGTCCTCGCGCTCGAACATCGCCTTCAGCGTGTCGCGGTCCGCCTCGAACTGCTGTGTTTCGAGCGCCTCGGCCGAGATCGCGTTCTGCTCGGCGATAAAGGCGAGCGTGCGGGCGTCGTCGTCGGTTTCGAGATAAAGATCCATCGAAGGCCTCCTCTGGCTGCAGCCACTTAGCTAGGCATGCAGACCGGCCGGGGCAACCGGGATGTCGAAACTCAGCCGACCATCGCTTCTTCGTATTCCGAAGACAGCATCAGCCATTGCTCTTCGGCAGCCGAGAGTTTGGCCGCGGCTTCGCCCCGTTCCTTGGCCTTGCTTGCGGCCTTTGCCGGCGTCTTTTCATAGAGCGCCGGGTCCGCAAGCTCTTTATCAAGCGCCTGAATCAGCTTCTCAAGCTTGGCCGTCAAGGCCTCGGCATCGTTGATCTTTTTGCGCAAGGGGGCGAGCGAGGCACGCCTTTCCGCGCTCGCCTTGCGCTGTTCGACCTTCGATGCCGCATCGTCAATCAGCTGCGGTTTTTCTTCTTTTTTTTTACCGGAACTGACAATCAGGTCGCGGTATTCTTCGAGATCTCCCTCGAAGGTTTGCACCGTGCCGTTGTTGACGAGCCAGAGACGATCGACCGTCGCCTCGATCAGATGCCGATCATGGGAGATAAGAATGACCGCGCCCTGATAGTCGTTGAGCGCCTCGATCAGGGCTCTTCGGCTGTCGATGTCCAGATGGTTGGTCGGCTCGTCGAGGATGAGGAGGTTGGGCGCGTGGAAGGCGGCAAGCCCCATCAGCAGGCGCGCCTTTTCGCCGCCCGACAGATCCTTTGCAGGCGTCGACATCTTTTCTGTCGCAAGCCCCATCTGGGCGACGCGGGCGCGTACCTTGCCTTCCGGGACTGACGGCATCAGGCGGCGCACGTGCTCCACGGGAGAATCACCCGGGACGAGGTCGTCGAGCTGGTGCTGTGCGAAGAAGCCGATCTTCAGGCTTGGCGCGAGCTTCAGTTCGCCGCTTTCGGCGGCAAGCCGGCCGGCGATGAACTTGGCGAAGGTCGACTTGCCGTTGCCGTTCGAGCCGAGGAGGGCGATGCGGTCGTCATGGTCGATCCGGAGCGTGATGTTCTTGAGGATCGGCTTGCCCGGCTCGTACCCGACGGCACCGTTCTGCACCGAGATGATCGGCGAGGCGGGTTGCTTTTCGGGCTCGGGGAAGGTGATCGGCTGGACATGATCCTCGATAACAGAGGCGACCGTTCCCATCCGCTCCAGCGCCTTGACGCGGCTCTGCGCCTGCTTGGCCTTGGAGGCCTTGGCCTTGAAGCGGTCGATGAAGGTCTGCAAATGCTTGCGGGCCGCATCGTTCTTCACCTTGGCCTTGGTCTGCAGCTCGTCGTTTTCCGCCTTCTGGCGTTCGAACTGGTCATAGCCGCCGCGATAGAAGGTGAGCTTCTTCTGGTCGAGATGGACAATCGACGTGACCGCATTGTTGAGCATGTCGCGGTCATGGCTGATGACGATCACCGTGTGCGGATAGCGGCGCACGTAATCTTCCAGCCAGAGCGTGCCTTCAAGATCGAGATAGTTGGTCGGCTCGTCGAGCAAAAGCAGGTCCGGCTCGGCAAACAGAACCGAAGCAAGCGCCACACGCATGCGCCAGCCGCCGGAAAATGACGAGGCAGGCCGAAGCTGGGCTTCCTGCGAAAAGCCGAGGCCCGCGAGAATGCTGGCGGCGCGCGCTTCCGCCGAATGGGCGTCGATGTCGACGAGGCGCATCTGGATGTCGGCAATTCTGTCCGGATCGGTGGCCGTTTCCGACTCGGCCATCAGCGCTGCCCGTTCCTTGTCGGCGGCGAGCACGATTTCCAGCAGCGAATCCTCGGTGCCGGGCGCTTCCTGAGCCACCTGTCCGAGCTTGGCGCTCTTCGGATAGGAGACCGAGCCGGTCTCCGAGCTGAGCTCGCCGGTAATCAGCTTGAACAGCGTCGATTTGCCCGCACCGTTGCGGCCCACAAGCCCGGCTTTGGTGCCGGCGGGCAGCGTCACGCTGGCATGGTCGAGGAGAAGGCGCCCGGCAATACGGGCGGAAAGGTCGGTAATGGTAATCATGGCCGCGGTTTTGGCCGAAACCGGGCGTGAAGGCAAGACGGCGGCCGTCGCGATTTACGGGCATTGTGCGCTGCGAAGGGACAATCTCTCAAGGATCTCCCCCTGTTCCTCCGGGAACAGCCCTCCAGACCTCGCCCATCTAGGTTCGTCCCTGGCCACTCGGCCGAAGCATCCCTGACGGATGTTCGAACAAGGAGGGTTGAGAGATGAAGTTTTGGAAAGCGTCATGCCTGACACTTTTGGTGTCGGTTTCCTTTGCACCGACAGGCGCATTCGCCGATGACCGGTTCACCTGCTGGGCGCCGACCGCGGCGCAGGCGGCCTTTACCGCAGACTACTGGACGGACGAGCGCCGTCGCAATGCAATCCCCGCTCCCGGCCTACTGCCGGAGAGGGGCATGCCAGGTGGCGACGTACATTCCCTCGAAGGTACCGAGGTCAAGCTGGCACCGATCAAGGAGGCTCCGTTCAAGTTCGGTGGCAAGCTGTTCTTTAGCCTGGGCGGAATCGATCAAGCGGCCAGCGCCCAGTTCGTCTCCGACGACAAGATCATCATCGGGGCGGCACACGCCATGTGGCTGAATGGAGACCAGGCCAGCAACGTGGTGTTCTATCCGGGTTATGACGGAGCGCCGGGCGAGGCTTATCCTATCGACATGGCGTCCGTCCTGACGGCGTGGACGAAGATACCGCAAGTCCCGGGCCTTGCTGCGGCCGCAGTCGATTACGCGGTCATGCGCAGTACCAAGGCATCGACGTCTGGAAAATTCCAGCTGCGTCTCGCTAAGGTACCTGAGAAAACCGAACTCACCCTGATGGGATATCCCGGACGGCTGGATGGTGGCGAGTACATGTTCTTGGAGGACCCGTCGATCAGCGTCAGCGATGCGACGGCTTACGAGGCAAAGCCGCATCCGATGTACGGCGGCGGTGCCAGTGGCGGCGCGTGGTTCCTGCCGGCTGAGAATAAGGCTTTCGAAATCTTCAGCGTCGTGTCGAATGGCAGCCCTAGTAACGTCAAGGGGCCGCATTTCACGCATGAGACCGAGGAAATGATCGAGTACGTCAAGGGTGGCTGCAAGTAGCAATCGCAAAAGGGCAGGCGACCTGCGCGACGGACCTTAAAATCCGTCGCGCTCGGCGTCGCGCCTTGGACCACCCTGTCAATTGTCGGTCGCCCCCTCGCGCGACATGATCTTCAGCGATCGGTAGTCGAGGATGATCAGGCGGCCGCGCCGCATGCCGAGCACGCCGTCGCCCTTCCAAGCCTGAAGCTGCGCGTTCACTCGTGGGCGGCTGGCATTGATCAGTTGCCCCATTCTCTCCTGCGATATCGCTCTGTCGATCAGCAGCCCCTCCGCTGTGCTGCGGCCGTGCAGGCGGGCGAGATCGACGAGAAGACGCGCAAGCCTGGTCTGCAGCGTATGCAGTGCCATGCCTTCGGCAAAGGCCATCGTCTTTCTGAGCTTGCGTGCGAATGTCTTCATCAGAAAAGCCGACATCTGGGGCATGCGGGTGATCTCACTGAATGCGCTGCGACGGACCACCATCACGCGGGTCTCACCGGCCGCGACCGCGTTCGCGAAGTGGGTGCAGCCGAGGGTGAGTTCGACATCTCCCAGAACGTCGCCAGCGCCGAGCTCGGCGAAGATCACTTCATGCCCATCCACCGAGATGAAATAGAGGTGCACGCAACCGGACACGATGATCGACAGCGCGTCGCAGGCCTGACCGCTGAAAAACAGCGTCTGGCCGTCCCTATAGAGGCGGCTCGCCGACCCCGACACGAGACGCGAGTACGTGTCGTCGTCGAGATCGTCGAACCACGCGGAATGTCGGATGTCGCTGCTGATCTTGGAGATAAGGTTCGATGTCATAAACCCACTCGGACGCTGAGGTGTCGCTTGCCGTCTGAGCCGTGATACGGATAAATGCAATTAAAAGTTGTTACTTGCGTGACATTCTCCGACGATAAATCATTCTAGGTTGTGCTCACGGCAGGAATTGCCGTTGGTAGCCGAACGGGCCGCTCGGTCCGGTCCGCATGTCGCGGCGGCAAGAATGTGAAAGAGGAGAGGTCAGCATGCGTGTTGTGATGGGAAGGGAAGCGATCGAGATCTTCGAGAAGCAGGATCTGGGAACGCCCTATACGCTTACGGTCATGAACGAGAACCCGAAGTTCCAGAGTTATGCGTTGTTCCAGACGATACCGGACGTGGTCGGCGCGTCGCAGAGCCCGTTGTCTCTGGCATGGATGATCGGCAACGCGGCCTCGGGCAGCCCGGAAAACCCGAGCATGTCGACATTCAGCTGGACGATCGACTACTCGATCAGCGCCGGTTACATCCAGGAACTCGGGTCGACGCTCAGCCCGCGGGCCTTTGCGACCGCCAGCAAATGCGACGTCATGCTCGAGGGTCTTAACAACGTCGCGATCACCTACCAGGGCGCGTTCCCGAACGGTGCTCCGGCGTTTCCGACAAATCCGACAGCGGGTCCGGCCGGTGTGTTTCTCGTGCGGGCGAACAACCTGATCCCGTCGGTTCTGCAGCAGGCCAGTGTCCGGATGTCGCTGAACGTGGGTCTTGCGATGGGCGGCAAACCGGCCGTCGCGGTGCAGCTCGAGCCAAACCTCGACTACACGTTCACACCGAAGCCGAGCTATTTCATCATCGCCGGCTCGTTCATCGAGGGGCAGGTGATCGATACGGCCATCTCGTCCGCAGCGTTTCCGGTCCAGTTCGCGCAGGGCGTGACCAGAAAGACAATCCGCTTCACGCAGGAAAACCAGTTCGTTCCCGCCTGACGCCGACGCGATCGACTTTTTGCTGAAATGCAGGACGCGGCGCCCGGATGGGCCGCCGCGTCGACGTCGTATGGGGGATCGGTCGATGCGTTCAGGAAACGCGACGGCTTGGATCGCCGAAGATCGCCACGGTGTCGGTTCCGGCGCCTGAACCCTGGGCACGAAGACTTTCGAGTGCCGTTGCCGCATGCAGCTTGATCTGTTGCGGCGAGAATGCCTCGGTCGAGAGCGCCACGCCGATCGACAGCCGCATGTGGGGGTAATGCCCTTCACCGGAACCTGCAAACACGAGGCTGTCGGTGATCGAAGTTACGAGTCGATCGGCGATCGCTTTTGCACCGCTCCGATCGACATCCTCGAACAGAAACGCAAAGCTGTCGGTCGCGGTCCGGGCCAGAAAGTCGTTCTTCTTGATCGCCTTGCGGAAAATCGCGGCGGCGCGCTTGACGATCCGGCCGGCAGTCACCTGGCCATAGGTCTGCGCCATCTCGCCGAGATCGACAAGGCGGACGACAAACAGCGCGGCCGCGCGATGCTCGGCGGCAGGCGCGTAGAGCAGATCCAGCTTTTCGGCCAGCGCCACATGGTTCGGAAGCCCGGTCAGCCGGTCGGACAGAGAATTGGTTCGGGCCGCTTCCGCCAGATTGCTCGACATCAGCAGCCGGTCGGCGGCAAGCTCCAGAGATTTGGTGAGACCGATCTCGGCGGAGAGCGTTTCGCTGAGGTTCGCCTGCAGATGATCGAGCTCGGCCTGGATGTCGGCGAGACCGCTGGCACTTCCGCTCCGAAGGCTTTCGGCCGCCGTCTCCAGCGCACGTACGAAATTCTGCTTCTTCAGCGTGGCCTGGGCAATCGTGCCGACGAGATCGAGAACGCGTCTCGTTTCCTCGTCCCGGTTGGCGATCGATAGAACGACGAAGCCGGGAAGCTGGTAGCGCAGGCCGATCTCGTCGATCTGGGCCTGGGTAGCGCCGGCCGGAAGGGTGGCGACGTCGCGGGTAAGCGCCGGATCGGACCCCGACAGCGCTTCGTGGAACAGCGTGTAGTTGCGTGGAAGACCGGCAACGTCCTGCTTTGCCATCTGCTGCGCCACGACAGCCAGGCTCCTGTCACGCGATTGCCGTGCATTGTCCGCCGACATGATCCACCTATTCCTCAGGGTCTCGTTACTGTCTCGTTTCAGGAAGACAGTACGCGAGATCGAGGGTTAAGAACGCCTGAAACGTTGGCTTTTGTCAGGCGTTTGAAGACGTCTCGTTGCGAATACGGTTAAGGCTGAGTTCACAACCCCTGTTTGTCCTAAAGCCGTATTACGTTAAACCTGCATCCACTGTTTTCCATGCCCGCGTAGGAAGGCGATCATATCGAGCACTACGGAGGGCTTGCCGAGCGAGGTGAGGATGGCGTGCACCTGCCCCCGGTGGTGGGTCTGGTGGTTGAAGAGATGGGCGAGAACAGGCGCCACTGGTTCGGTGACCTCCGTCGGAACGGTCACCGGCGTATAGGTGACGGTGGTGCTGAGCGCGTTATCGGTCAGAGACCCGAGATAGTTCGTAATACGCACATCTTCTGCGTCACGCGCCGTGCGCAGGTCAGAGAAATCCTCGAACAGAACGGCCCCCAGATCCGTCGGGGCCGTGCCGTCTCCGGTCAGGCGGCGCATCCAGATGCGGTCGGCAACGAGGATATGGTTGAGCGTGCGGTGGATTGATCCGAAGAAGGCGCCGCGATCTTCGCGGTATTCGGCGTCCGTCAGCGCGGCACAGGCATCGTAGACCTGTGAATTTGCCCAGGAATTGTAAGCGGCAAGCATCTGAAAATGGCGCAGCATTCAAAGCGTCTCCGGTTGTTCACGTGTAATCATACCGGATTTGTCGGCCAACCCGAGGGGCAGGGGTTGATACCACCCATGAAATTTCCTGACTGGATTTGTGGGGCTTCCCATCCCATCATGTGCGGTGAGTGACAGATCAGGAGCCCATGATGACACGCATTCTCTATTCCCTCTGCGGCGCTGACGCGCACCGGCCATTTTCGCCGCATGCGTGGAAAGTGGTGATGGCGCTCAAGCACAAGGGGCTCGAATACACGGAGCAGCCGACACCGTTTACGCAGATCCCCAACCTGGAGAACGGGTTTTCCAAGACCGTGCCGATCCTGCGGGACGGAAACGAACTGATCCGTGACAGTTTCGACATCGCGGTCTATCTGGACGAGCGCTATACCGACCGTCCGACCCTGTTCGGCGGGGAAGGCGGCAAGGCGCTCTCCCGGTTTGTCGAGGGTTTTTCGCAGACGGTGGTACACGGCGCAATCGCGAGGATCGCAATCAAGAGCGTGCACGATACGCTGGGGCCGGCCGACCAGGCCTATTTCCGCAGCAGCCGCGAGGCCATATTCGGCCGGTCGCTGGAAGAGGTCGCCGCCGACCGGCAGAGGGAAATCGACACCTTCGCCGAGAAACTGAAGCCGGTTACGCACACGCTGAAATTCCAGCCTTTCCTCGGCGGCGAGGCGCCGCTCTTTGCCGACTACATTCTGTTCGGCGCGCTGCAGTGGCTGCGGGTGACGGATGGTGCCGACGTGCTGGGCAAGGACGGCCTGCTGGCTTCGTGGTTCGAGCGTCTGCTCGACCTTCATGACAGCGCAGGACGCGTTGTGACGGCTGCGTGAAATTAGGCCCATCCCCCTTGTTTCCCGCGAAAGGGGCGGTTAAACACCGCCCACTTTCCGTGGAAACAAAGGATGAGACCAATGGCGATTGAACGCACGTTTTCGATGATCAAGCCGGACGCAACGAAGCGCAACCTGACCGGCGCCATCACCAAGGTATTTGAAGACAACGGCCTGCGCATCATCGCATCCAAGCGCGTCTGGATGAGCAAGCGCGAAGCTGAAGGCTTCTACGCCGTTCACAAGGAACGTCCTTTCTTCGGCGAACTCGTCGACGGCATGACGTCCGGCCCGACCATCGTTCAGGTTCTCGAAGGCGAAGGCGCCATCCTGAAGAACCGCGAAATCATGGGCGCGACCAACCCGGCCAACGCCGACGAAGGCACGATCCGCAAGCAGTTCGCCCTGTCGATCGGCGAAAATTCGGTTCACGGTTCGGATGCTCCGGAAACCGCTGCCCAGGAAATCGCTTACTGGTTCGCCGAAACCGAAATCGTCGGCTGATTGCTGACGGATCGGTTTGATCTACAAAAGGCCGGGGCATTCGCTCCGGCCTTTTTTGCTGTCTGCGGCAAGGTCATGGAGTCGCCGGGCAGCCTGTTCGCCCAGAGAAGTCGGTCGAGCCATCGGCCTTGAACATGTCGGGGTTGGGTGTGTAGGCCGGGCCGACGACCAGCGGTGCCGCCGGTATCACAGACTGATCGACATCCGACGTCACGGTGGTTTCGATCACCTGCAGCACCTCGCCGGACGCGCCTCTCAGCGTGATGGCCACGCGGTAGGGCCTGTCCTTCCGGACGCAATGGACGAACGGGCTGGCAAGCGTGAGCACATCGTCGACATCGAGAACTTTCTCTTCGGTGAAAAACGCCGGTCCGCCCTGCGGATCTTCGAATTCCGCTCTGGCGCGGCTTTCCTTAGGGATGGCAGCGACCCTTCGCAGCGTAACGAGGTAGTTAGCGGTGGCCACCCGGTAGTTGAAGACGAAAATCCGGCCGGACAGTTCGAAATACACGCCTTCCGACGGTCGCTGGCAGCCAGTCACAATCAGGCCCATCACGCAGAGCCCGGCTGATATCGCTGCCCTCCACCTCATGTTGCGTCTCCAGCCGAAGGTCCGCCATCGCGGCTGCGGCGATAGTGGCGGTTCGCCTTTACGCGGTTGCCGCAGACGGTCATGTCGCACCAGCTTCTGCTGCGGTTGCGGCTTCGGTCGATAAACAGCCAGCCGCAATTGCGGCAGGTCTTCAGGCGGGAAATCTGATCGTCGCCAAGAAGACGCAGGGCCGAGCGGGCTGTGGCAGCCTCGAGCGAGCCGATGCCGGATCCGCGCAACGCCACAGCCGCAGCGCCAAGCAGATCCGCCAGTTTGTGCGGGTCATCCTCGCCATCCGCTCGAGCACGGAAATACCGGTCGATCGCCTCCCGAAGCACGAGGAAATCGGCGCGTCTTTCCGCGGCGACTGGCGTCACTTCTCTAAACAACGCCCGGTCCGCCGAGAATTCTCCGGCCGCCTCGGGAAAGGCATCCATCTGCTGCGGTAAGGCGAAGCGATCAACGCGGCGTGACGGATCGATGCGCAGGATGACGCTGTTGGCGACATCGAGCGCCAAGGCGCCACCGACGAAACGATGCGGGGTCCAGGTGACATCCATCCCAGAATTATAACTGGTATAACGCAGTTTACCAGTTATATTCGTGTCATCCTTTTGGGGTTTGCCGATGGCCTATCTGCTCCAGCAATTGGCGAATGCTGTGCCGCTGTCGGCACTCTACGCAACGCTTGCCTTCGGCTACGTGATCGGCTTTGCGCTGACGAAGCGCGCAGACATCGCGTATGGCGCCATCTTTGCTTTTTCCGGCCATCTCTACGTGTTGTTCGCGCAGCTCGGCTGGGACGAGTTCTGGCTTGTCCTGCCGGCGGCACTGGCGATGGGGGCGGGCGCGGCGATCGTCGGCGGCGTCGCGACCGGGATCGTGGTCGGCGGGCTGACCCTGCGGTTGATCGAAAGGCATACGCGCAACGCGCCGATCGTCGCCGCGCTGGGCGTGCTGCTGGTGCTGATGGAGGGCGCTCGGCTTGCCTCCGGCTCCCGGGAGATCTGGCTGTCGCCGTTTCTGAACCGTGCCGTTCCGCTCTGGGCGGGTCACAGTTTCGCAATAACCCTGACGCTGATCCAGTTGCTTAATACCGGCCTGATGCTGGCAATGATCGCGGCCGGCTGGCTGGTAATTGATCATACAAGCCTCGGGCGCATCTGGCGGGCGGTGGCCGACGACAAGATTGTGGCCCAACTCTGCGGCATCAGTTCCCGTCTGGTATTCGTCCTCGCCTACGCGGCAGCATCTCTGTACGCCTCCGTCGCAGGCGTGTTGGCGACCTCGTATTACGGAACGATGGACTTCGGCGCCGGGTTGCTGATCAGCATCAAGATCGTCCTGATTGCTGCAGCCGGAGGCCATTCGCATCCGCTGCGGTCGGCAGCCGGTGCCGCCGCTGTCGGTTTCGCCGAAACACTGTGGAGCGGTTACGGTCCGATCCTGTGGCGGGATTTCGCCATCGGCCTGATGCTGGTTGCGGTTCTTGTCATCAGCCGGCGGGAAAGGGTGGTCCTGTAAACCTCAGCGCCAACGGTCGCGTGCGGTATCGTCGGCGTCTTTCGCATCGACCCAGGACCGGGGCGAACCGTCGGCCGCATGTTCCTTCTTCCAGAACGGCGCAGATGTCTTCAGAAAATCCATCACGAAATTGGCGCCATCGAAGGCTGCCTGGCGATGCGAGGCGACGGCGATGACGAGGACGATGTTGGCGCCGGGCGCGATCTTGCCGTAGCGGTGGATGGCGGTCAGTCCGAGAAGCGAAAAGCGGTCGATGGCAAGAAGGGCGATGCGGTTCATCTCGGCTTCCGCCATGCCCGGATAATGCTCGAGCTCCAGCGCCGAAAGCGCTCCATGCTCGTCGCGGCAAAGACCGCTAAAGCTGACCACCGCGCCGATATCCATGCGGCCGGCAGTGAGGAGATCGATCTCCGACTGCAGATCGAAATCGTCGGTCTGGACGCGGATCGTGGGCATGGTCATCAGAATGGTTTCCGTTTACCCGCCTGTCATTGGGGGGAAAATGCCGATCTCGCGTGCTCCGGCGATCTTTTCGAAATGCTCCACATGCTCCTGATCGATCGCGACGCGAATGACCTCGGGATATTGCAGCGCGTTCTCGTATTCCTCGCCGAGTGTCTTCAGGTGATTAAGGAGATCACGCGCGGTAACGACCTCAGGCGGCAGGTCGAGATCCTCCTCGGTCTTGCCGATTCTCTCGCGCACCCAGGCGAAATAGACGAGTTTTGTCATCCCTCGTCATCCACGAGATGCTTGAGACCGGCGCGGAAATAGTCGTAGCCGCTGTAGAAGGTGAGGGCCGCTGCGACCCAGAGAAGGCCAATGCCGATCTGCGTCGTGAACGGCAGGAACTTGTCGCCGGCAGGTCCGGCCAGCAGGAACGCGATCGACACCATCTGGATCGTCGTCTTCCACTTGGCGATGCGGGTCACCGGCACCGAGACCTTGAGCGCCGCCAGATATTCACGCAGGCCCGAGACGAGAATTTCGCGGCAGAGGATCGTGATCGCGGCCCAGAGCGACCAGCCGGCAATCGTCTGGTCGGCAGCAAGCAGCAGAAGCACGGCGGCAACCAGAAGCTTGTCGGCGATCGGATCCAGCATGCGGCCGATATTCGAGGTCTGGTTCCAGATGCGGGCCAGATAGCCATCCAGATAGTCGGTCAGCGACGCCACGACGAAGATCCAGAATCCGGCCCAACGGGCAAAATCCGAGCTTTCCAGCTTTCCTTCGATGAAGAAGCACAGAACGATCACCGGTACGGCAAGGATGCGCGCATAGGTCAGAAGATTGGGAATGTTGTACGCGCGGGAAGCCATGATGGACCTGTGCTTGAGGGTTGCCTCTAGTTGAGGTTTCGAGACGCCAGCGTCAACAGTTTTCGCGGCTTTTTTACAGTTGGTTGAGATGCATACGCTGTTTTGATGACCCATGCATGTCGTTCATCGTCATCCACTTCGGCTTTCGTGGAAGTGATTATAGACCTGTTTGGCCACCGCTTCGGAAATTCCTTCGACCGCCATCAGATCGTTGAGACCTGCGCGGGACACGGCCTTTGCGGTGCCGAAATGCTGCAGCAGCTTGCGCTTTCGGCCCGGCCCGATGCCCGCGATTTCGTCGAGCGGGTTCTTGATCATTTCCTTTTTGCGCCGGGCCCGGTGCGAGCCGATCGCGAACCGGTGCGCTTCGTCGCGCATGCGCTGGACGAAGTAGAGGACGGGATCGCGTGGCGGCAGAGAAAAATCGCTGCGGCCATCGGCAAAGAAGCGTTCGCGGCCGGCATCGCGGTCGACACCTTTGGCCACCCCGATCGCCGTCACCACGTCTCGGATGCCAAGTTCGTCGAGGATGGTGCGCACAGCCGTCATCTGGCCCTGGCCGCCATCAATCAGGATGACATCGGGCCAGGCCGGAAACGCGGCATCGTTGATATCGTCGCTGGTCGCCTCGACGGGTTTCGGCGCCGAGATGCTGCGATCAGGAATGCCTTCTTCCTTGATCAGTCGCGAGAAGCGCCGGGTCATGACCTCGCGCATCATGCCGAAGTCGTCTCCGGGGGTGATGTCGGTCGATTTGATGTTGAACTTGCGGTACTGGCCCTTCACGAACCCTTCCGGACCCGCGACGACCATGCCGCCGACGGCATTGGTCCCCATCATATGCGAGTTGTCGTAGATCTCGATGCGCCGGGGCTGGTAGGGCAGGCTGAAGGTTTCGGCGAGACCCTTGAGAAGGCGCGCCTGCGACGATGTTTCGGCCAGCTTGCGGCCATGTGCTTCGCGCGCATTGGCAGCGACGTGATCGACGAGATCGCGCTTTTCCCCACGCTGCGGCACCAGGATCGAGACCTTGTGTCCCGCCTTTTCGGAAAACGCGAGCGCCAGCAGTTCCTGCTCCTCGACTGTTTCCGACAGCAGGATCTGCTTGGGAACCGGCTTGTCGTCATAGAACTGCGCGAGAAACGCGTTGAGGACCTCCGCTCCTGCCATCTGCGGATCGGCCTTCGGGAAATAGGCGCGGTTGCCCCAGTTCTGGCCGGTGCGGAAGAAGAACACCTGGATGCAGGTAAGCCCGCCTTCGTGGTGGATGGCGAAGATATCGGCTTCCTCGACGCCGGCCGGATTGATGCCCTGGTGGCTTTGAACGTGGCTGAGCGCTGCCAGCCGATCGCGATAGATCGCGGCGCGCTCGAAATCCATGTCTTCGGAGGCTTCCGACATCTGCCTGGCGATGACGGTCTTCACGTTCTGGCTCTGGCCCGAAAGAAAGTCCGATGCTTCCTTGACGAGCTCGGCATAGCCCTCGTCGCTGACTTCATGGGTGCAGGGGCCGGAACAGCGTTTGATCTGATAAAGAAGACAGGGACGCGTGCGGCTCTCGAACACGCTGTCTGTGCAGGTGCGCAGCAGGAACGCACGCTGTAGCGAGTTGATCGTTCGGCCGACGGCAGAGGCCGATGCGAACGGTCCGAAATACTGGCCTTTGCGGGCGCGGGCGCCTCTGTGTTTCATCAGGGCAGGGGCACGGTGATCGCCGCTGATGAGAATATACGGAAACGACTTGTCGTCGCGCAGCAGAACGTTGAACCGCGGACGTAACCGCTTGATGAGGTTCGCTTCAAGCAGCAGCGCCTCGGTCTCCGTCCGCGTCGTGACGAATTCCATATGCGTGGTTTCGCGCACCATGCGGGTGAGGCGGTTGGAATGCAGTCGGCCCTGCGCATAATTGCTGACGCGTTTCTTGAGGCTCTTCGCCTTGCCGACATACATCACGTCGCCGGCCTCGTTGAACATCCGGTAGACGCCCGGCGCGTTCGGAAGGTGCTTGACGAACTCGGCGATCAGGTCGGCGCCCTTGAGGCCCGTGTCGTGGCGGACAGCCTCGTTCCAGTCGATGGACGTGGTGATAGCCGCAGCGACCGCTTCCGGTGCCAGGGCATCGTCGTCGTCTTCTTCGTTTCCGTCATAAAGAACGCCGCCATCGGGCACATTCTTCGCGTTCATCGCATGTCTCCGCCGGCAGAATCAGTTCAGACGACTATTTCTGCGGGCTCATCTCGTCTTTGTGATCATCCAACCCGAAGAAATCGGCGACTCGGGGCTGAAGCTGTTCGCCAACAGATAGTGTTTTGCCGGCAGCTTTGGAAGCGTGCCACCACGCCTGCATTTCTCTCTCAGCAAACGTGCTCGCGGGGTCCTGGAAGCGAATACGGCAGGAATTCGGCCTCGTTTCGACCGGAAATGACGATTTGCAAGTAGGAGTTCTGCAGGATGCTGTGATGGCGTTGATGCGTTGCTCGGATAAATTTGAGTTAAACTCGAATAAAGGAGGCTAAATCTCGCGCCTCTCGGAGTCGTGATATGTATCGAGGCTGTTTGACAGCGTTTGTTCGCAATGTTAAGAAACGATCAAGAAATGTAAAATGCTCTATAGTGCGATTAACGTCTCATTATCCTTAACGATATACCTGTGGCGATGAAGCAACATCGAAATTTAGCCGTCTAGCTGCCACAAACAATTCACATTTCGGCTCTTTCAATTCCTCAATTGCCCCCCAAATTCGTCCTCAGCCAGCAGGGAACAAAGCTGTCGTCAACTCTGTTGATGTGACACTTGCCCGGCAGCCTACAGCGCCGATACCCGAAAGGGTGCGCAGGGACGTTGTAGCAATTAGGAATACTCGTGTCGGACCTTCCGAAACCCGAAGTGGTTTTTGAGCCGATGCGCCAAACGGAGAAAAAGGTATGCGTATTCTCGTCGCGACTCTGATGGCCTCGGCTGCCAGCTTTATTGCAATTTCCTCGGCCAGCGCTGCTGACGCCGTCGACCAGATCCCTGCAGCTCCTATGGCTGTTGAAGAAGTCGCACCGGCCGCTACGTGGCAGGGCTTCTACCTCGGCGCCACCGGTTCCTACGACTGGGGCCGTTTCGGCGGTGGCGACTACAATGCCAAGGGTGCAGGCGGCGGTGCTTACACCGGTTACAACTGGCAGAGCGGCCAGGTTGTGTACGGTATCGAAGCTGACGTCGGCTACAACGGCCAGGACGGCAGAACGTCCGGCGGTTACCGTGGCGAAGCTGGCTGGGACGGTTCGGTCCGCGGCCGCGTCGGTTACGACCTCAACCCCTTCCTGATCTACGGTACGGCTGGTGTCGCGCTGCAGAACAACGAACTCAAGGATGCAACGTCGTCTGACGACAAGACATCCGTTGGTTACACGGTCGGCGTCGGTGCTGAAGCATTCGTCACCAGCAACATCACGACCCGTATCGAATATCGCTACACGGACTTCGCAGCCAAGGACTACAGCCTCGACAGCGGCAACGTCTCCAAGGGCTTCGACGACCACAGCGTTAAGGTCGGTATCGGCGTAAAGTTCTAATAAGAACAATAAAAAGCCGGGAGCGTTTCCCGGCTTCTCATCTAAAAGCCCGTTGTCACCAACGGGCTTTTTTCATGCGTGGTTTTCGGTCGGTATAACGGTCAGTCCATCTGGATATTGGCGTTCTTGACGACCGGGGTCCATTTTGCGAGTTCGGCTGTCACGTGTTTACCGAGTTCCTCCGGGGTGGAACCGACGATCTTGGCGCTGAAATCCTTCATCCTCGCGACAACTGCCGGGTCCTGTAGCGCCTTGTTGGCGGCGTCGTTCAGTTTTGCGACCACTTCAGGCGGCGTGCCGGCCGGTGCGAACAGGGCGTTCCAGGTGTAGGTCTCGTAACCCGGTACCGTCTCGGCAATCGTCGGCACGTCCGGGAACGAAGCTGCCCGCTCGGCAGTGGTGACGCCCAGTGCCTTCAGAGTTCCCGCCTTGATATGCGGAGACGAGGAGGGCAGGTTGTCGAACATGATCGAGATCTGGTTGCCGATCAGGTCGTTGAGGGCAGGACCCGCGCCCTTGTATGGAACATGCTCCATCTTGACGCCGGTCATCGCCTTGAACAATTCGCCCGAGAGATGCAGCGGCGTGCCGTTGCCCGACGACGCGTAAGAATATTTCTCCGGCTCCTTCTTGAGGAGCTCCACCAGTTCCGCCACCGTGTTGACCGGCAGTTTCGGATTGATGACCAGAACGTTCGGCACGATGACCAGTAGCGAGACAGGCGCAAAATCCCTCTCGGGGTCGTAGGGCTTCTGCTTGAGGATCAGCGGGTTGAGCGCGTGGGTCGCAACCGTGCCCATCAGGATCGTGTAACCGTCCGGCTCCGCACGCGCGACGCGGTCGGCGCCGAGATTGCCGCCGGCTCCGGCGACGTTTTCAACCACGATCTGCTGGCCGAGGATATCGCCCATCTTCTGCGCCACGACTCGACCGACAACATCCGTCGATCCGCCGGCTGCAAACGGCACGACGAGGGTGATCGTCTGGTCGGGAAACGACTGGGCCGCAGCCCCGGTGGCTGACAGTCCCAGTGACATCAGGGACAGGGCCGAGCCTGCAAGGGCTACGGAAAGGCGCAGGGCGGTTCGCCGCGTCAACGCTGATCGCTTCATGAAATTCCTCCGAATTGCTTCAAACGGCCTCCCGCCGTTCTCGTCATAGTAGCGGAGGAAAACCGGAGGGCAAGCGTTTCAATTGCTTGTGCAAATGGGAGAAGGTCTCGAACGACCGGCAGGTTGTGCCAGGATCCGCGGCAACCCAAGAGTTCTAGGGCGGCCGCGGATCTCATTCGGTTCAGGCGTAGGGCTTCATTTCCATATAGGCGGGAAAGCGCTTGGAGAACGTGTCAGGCCAGGAGGCGAGTTCTGGACGACCTTCGGCCCACTGGCCGTTAAAGCGCAGGTCGAGATAACCGATCATAGCGGCAAGCGCGAAGTGGCCACCATGCAGCTTCTTGCCCGTCTTCGGCAGGTTCTTTTCCAGATAGTCCAGCCCGCGCACCACCTTGCCCCACTGCTTGTCGATCCACGGCTGGTGGACCTTTTCCTCCTCGCGCGAGCGACGCTCGTAGACGATCGCGAGAAGGCTATCGGTAATGCCGTCGCAGAGCGCTTCGAGCACTTCCGCCTCGGTCCGCTTCACGTCCTTCTTCGGGTAAAGCTTGCCGCCGGAGTGACGATCGAGGAAGTGCATGATCGCGACGCTGTCATAGACCGGCGGCTCGTTCTTGCGGATCAGAACCGGGATCTTCCCGAGCGGATTGTTGTCGATGAGTTCGGGAGGCGCCGCATTCGTGTCGGTCTTTTCTTCGGTCACGTCGAGACCGAGATGGCGGGCGGCCATGCGAACTTTGACGGAGTAGGGCGAGGCCGGGGAGTGGAGGATCTTCATCGGTATGTCCTTGTTCTGATATCGAGGGCCGCTGGTGTCATCTTGAGCAATCGGATTTCAGCGGGCCGGAGGAAGCGTAACCTGGCCAATCCGGCAGCCTCGGCGGTCGACCTCCGCGCAATCGCGAAACTGTAGATCCTTGCTAAGGCAGATACGAATTTCATCGAGCTTTTCGCCCTCACAGCTCGCAGCGATACCGCGGCGGGAAAGACCCGGGTTGGCGGAAATGAAGGCCTGCTCGATGGCATCTGGGGAAAGCTTAAGCGGGCTTTGCCCGCCAGCAAGGTCCGCCGGAAGTTTGACGTGCTCAAAAGCCTTGCGGACAGTGTCGAAATAGGTTGGCTGGTCGAGGCCGGTGCAGCTTCCATGCTTGCGCCACTGGTGACCGATTAGGCCCATCGACGGCATGATGTCGAACAGTTTCTCACCAAGCTGGCGCGGCACGCGATCGGGTTCCGACGATCGGCAGAAATCCGGAAAACCGGTTTCGTATTGCGGCCAGAGCCCGTGTACGACGAAGCGGAAACGTTTGTCGGTGCCGCATTGCTGCCGGTTTCGGCCTCCGTCATCGGACGCGCAGAAGGTCGGCGACCAGGACAGGGAGAGGACGTAGAAATCGAAAGCGCCCGCACGGTCCTCGGAGCCTTGCTGGCTCCGGTTGCGCTGCCGATCCTGCGCCGTCGACGCAGTAGTGAAGGCGAGAAGGACGACGAGGCCTGCAAGGGCGGCGAACAAGCGTTTCATGGTGGGCGGCCTCCAGTCGCGCCGCACCATGAAAGGGATGCGCCGACGGGTCAAGCCTCGGCGTCGGTGTGTTCACCTCTTATCCAGAAGCATCGCTGCGAGGCGTAACGATCCTGTGCCAGCGCCGTCTTAATCGCGGGCAGGATCGTATGCAGCTCATCCTTGAGCGTGAAAGGCGGGTTGACGATGACGAGGCCCGAGCCGTTCAGGCCGACAAGATCCCGGTCGCTTTTCACGGTCAGCTCGACGCAGAGCATTTTGGGGATATCCAGCGCGTTCAACTGCTCGTGGAAGTCCTTGATCGGTGCGCCCTTCTTCATCGGGTACCAGAGGCAATAGGTGCCGCCTGAAAACTTGCGATAGGCGTTGGCAAGACCCCTGACCATCCGGTCGTACTCGCCTTCTTCCTCGAAGGGCGGATCGATCAGCACGATGCCGCGCTTTTCCTTCGGCGGCAGATGCGCCCCGAGCGCCAGCCAGCCGTCGAGTTCGGTCACACGTGCCTGGTAGTCGCCTTCGAACAGGCGCGACAGGCGGGCAAAATCTTCCGGATGCAGTTCCATTGCCGAGAGACGGTCCTGCGGGCGAAACAGCATGCGCGCGAGTTTCGGCGAGCCGGGATAGAACTTGACGCCACCCTTCGGGTTCAGCTCCTTCACGGCACCGAGATAGGGCGCAAGGATTTCGGCCACTTCGGGAGAAAACTCCGCATCGACCAGCTTGCCGATGCCGTCGAGCCATTCGCCGGTCTTCTGCGCTTCTTCGGAGGATAAGTCGTAAAGCCCGATGCCCGCATGCGTATCGAGGAAGCGGAACGCCTTGTCCTTGTTCTGTGCATAGAGAACGAGCCGCGACAGGACGGCGTGCTTGAGGACGTCGGCGAAATTGCCTGCGTGGTAGATGTGCCGATAGTTCATCTCAGCTTGTGTCTCGCTTGAATAAAATTGATGCGCTGCAAATGGCCCTTTTTGCAGCCGTCGCCTTGCCATATAGAAAAGCCATGAACGTTGCGACCCCCATTCCCGAAAGCCCCGTCGTCGGTCACACCTCCGTCGGCCATACCGTCTGTCCGCATGACTGTCCGAGCGCCTGCGCGCTGGATGTCGATCTGACCGCGGATGGCAGGATCGGTCGTGTCCGCGGCTCGTCCGACAATACCTATACGGCCGGCGTCATCTGCGCCAAGGTCGCGCGCTATACCGAGCGCATCTATCATCCCGGCCGCCTGATGGTGCCACAGCGCCGCATGGGTGCCAAGGGCGAAGGGCTCTGGCAAGAGCTCTCCTGGGAAGCGGCGCTGGACGAGATCGCCGATGCGTTCGTCAAGGCTGAAGCGAAGCACGGGTCCGAGGCGGTGTGGCCCTATTTCTATGCGGGAACCATGGGGCAGGTGCAGCGCGATTCGATCGAGCGCCTGCGCCACGCCAAAAAATATTCCGGCTTCATGGGCACGATCTGCACCAACATGGCCTGGACCGGCTATGTGATGGGCACCGGTGCCCTGCGTGGTCCGGATCCGCGCGAGATCGCGAAATCCGATTGCGTCGTGATCTGGGGCACCAATGCGGTCTCCACCCAGGTCAATGTGATGACCCATGCGATCAAGGCCCGCAAACAGCGCGGCGCCAAGATCGTCGTCATCGACATCTACGACAATCCGACGATGAAACAGGCCGACGTCAAGCTGGTGCTGCGCCCCGGAACCGATGCAGCACTTGCCTGCGCAGTGATGCATGTCGCCTTCCGTGACGGCTATGCCGACCGTGCCTATATGGCGAAATATGCCGATGATCCGGCAGGCCTCGAAGCGCATCTGAAAAGCCGCACGCCGGAATGGGCGTCGGCGATCACAGGCCTCGCCGTCGAGGAAATCGAGGGGTTCGCCAGGCTCGTCGGCACCACGCCGAAGAGTTTCTTCCGGTTGGGCTACGGCTTTTCCCGTCAGCGCAACGGCACGGCGGCGATGCACGCGGCGCTGTCGATCGCGACCGTGCTCGGCTCCTGGCGACACGAAGGCGGCGGCGCCTTCCACAACAACGGCGAGATTTATCGGTTCAACAAAGCCGAGCTGATGGGCACGGCCTACAAGGATCCGGACATCCGCATGCTCGACCAGTCGCAGATCGGCCGTGTGCTGACCGGCGACGCGGAAGCGCTGCGTCATCGCGGACCGGTGACGGCGCTGTTGATCCAGAACACCAATCCGATGAATATTGCGCCGGAACAGCGCCTCGTGCGCGAAGGTTTTTTGCGCGACGATCTTTTCACCGCCGTCCACGAGCAGTTCATGACCGATACGGCAAAGGTTGCCGATATCGTTCTGCCCGCGACCATGTTCCTTGAGCATGACGACCTTTATCGCGGCGGCGGGCATCAGCATATCCTGCTCGGCCCGAAACTGGTCGAACCACCGGCAACGGTGCGCACCAACCTTTTCGTCATCGAGGAACTGGCAAAGCGTCTCGGCGTCGACGGGTTTGCCGGCTTCGGCATGGACGAACGCACCCATATCGACCGTATCCTGACTGCCAGCGGTTGGGGTTCCTATGACGCGCTGAAGGCCGACAAGTGGATCGATGCGCAACCGGATTTCGACACCGCGCACTACATCAACGGTTTCGGCTATCCGGACGGCAAATTCCGCTTCAGCCCCGATTGGGTCAACGGCCCATCGCCGGATCGGACGCCCGACAGCGTCGGCCCGCTCGGGCCACACGCGCAGTTGCCGCGTTTTCCCGATCATGTCGATGTGATTGAGACAGCCGACGCCGAGCATCCGTTCCGCCTCGCGACCTCGCCGTCGCGCAGCTTCCTCAATTCATCCTTTGCCGAGACCAAAAGCTCGGTGGAGAAGGAAGGGCGGCCGGACGTGATGATCGATCCGACGGACGCCGCACGTCTCGGCATCGTTGACGGCGATATAGTCACGCTCGGCAACAGTCGGGGCAAGATCCGTCTGCATGCGAGACTCGTGGCCGGCGCGAAACCGGGCGTGCTGATCGCCGAAGGACTGTGGCCCAACGACGCGCATCTCGACGGCGAGGGCATCAACGTCCTCACCGGCGCCGATCCGGTGGCGCCTTTCGGAGGTGCTGCCGTGCACGACAACAAGGTCTGGCTACGCAGGGAAGTCGCATGAGCGACGTGAATGACCGGGTGAAGATCGTCAGCGATACGACGCTGTCGCAGGGCTGGACGCGGCTTTCCGATTATCAACTCGACTATACCGATCGCAACGGCGAGACGCAGCGGATCAAGCGCGAGGTTTTCCATCGCACGCCGGCCGCCTGCATCCTGCTACATGACCGCGAACGCGATATCGTCGTCCTCGTCAAACAGTTCCGGCTGCCCGCGCATCTCATCGGCGAGCCGTCCTTCATGATCGAGGTCCCGGCCGGCCTTCTTGATGGCGAAGACGCCGAAGACGCGATCCGCCGCGAGGCGATGGAGGAGACCGGCTACCGGATCCGCGACGTGCGTTTCGTCTTCAAGGCACTGACGTCGCCGGGCTCCGTGACGGAGGTCATCCACTTCTTCCACGCCTCGATCGATCTTTCCGACCGGATCAACGAGGGTGGCGGGCTCGCCGACGAGCACGAGGATATAGAAGTGCTTGAGCTTCCGCTCGACAAGGCCGTCACGATGATCGCCGACGGCGAGATCATCGATGCCAAGACAATCATGCTGCTGCAGTGGGCCGTGCTTAACCGGGCGGCGCTTTAGGCCCGCACGAGGCTGCACCCGGCCGACGGGGCTGCCGCGATCAACTGCTTGTCGAGCGTTGCGAGTTCGAGGTTTTGCTCGAGCGACAGCGCAAGATAGGCGGCGTCGTAGGCGGATAGGTGGTAACGGGCTATCAGCTCGAGGATACGCCCGTCCTCTTGCCCTGTGACGGTCGTAATTTCCAGCTCTCGCAAGCGTGTCATCGATGTAGCAACATCTTCCAAGACGATCCGCTTCCTTCGAGCGGCGATAGTTAGCAGGCTGCGCATTTCGTGCCAGAAAAGGTCAGGCACAACTGCGCCCAACGCCATTGAGGCTTTCAAGACATGGTTCGAATATGGATTGGCCTCATCAGCTATGAACCAGCCGGCTGCAACCGAGGCATCAACCACGAAAGTCTGCACTAACGCCGACCTTCTTTTTTCCATTCGTCGATTTCTTCGGCAGTGGCGGACATTCGAGCGTCGCGCTCAGATATGATCGTCTCAATAAGGGCCCGCCGCCGCGCGAGTTGTTCTTCGGTGAACTCAGCATTCATACCGGGCGTGGCCGCGATCGGGCTGAGCCGCGCGACCGGTGTTTCGCCACGCGCAATCACCACCTCCTGGCCGGCTTCGACGAGGGGCAGGAGCTCGGAAAGTTCGGTTTTCGCATCACCCAGCTTGACCGTAATCGTCATCTCACACCTCCGGTTCAATCAAAGGTAGTCCGCGCCAAGCCGGCCGTCAAATGGCTGGTCGTTGGGAGGATGCATCGCTTCCACGTCGGGGAACAATTGCCAGAGACCTCCCGTTAGACTGGTTCCATTGCCAGAAGAAGGGATGCAAAGATGACCATGATCACCACCCGCGACGGAACGCAGCTTTATGTCAAGGACTGGGGTCCGAAGACCGGCCGTCCCGTTATCATGATGCACGGTTGGCCGCTGACGTCGGACACCTGGGACGACTTCGCGGTGGTGGCAGCAAACGCCGGTTTCCGCGCCATTTCCTATGACCGACGCGGGTTCGGCCGCTCCGAGCAGCCGTGGGACGGTTATGAGTACGATACGCTGGCCGACGATCTTGCCGATGTCATCGAGGCGACCGGCGCGCAGGATGCAGCACTGTTCGGCTTTTCCATGGGCGGTGGCGAGGTTGCCCGCTATATGTCGCGCCACGGTGGCAAGGGCGTTTCCAAGGCCGCGCTGATCGCGTCGGTCGTGCCCTATATGGCGCAGACGCCCGACAACCCTGATGGTGTGCCGCAGTCGGTGTTCGACGAGATGACGGCCGGCATGAAGGAAGACCGGGCGCATTTCTTCCACGGCTTTTTGAAAAGCTTCTACGGCGTCGGCGTGTTCACCGGTTCGGTGAGCGAAGCCGTGCTCGACTGGTCGTTCCAGCAGACGATGATGGCGGGTCTTCGGCCAACGCTTGCTTGCGCAAAGGCCTTCTCCTCGACGGATTTCCGTCCGGACCTGCCGAGCTTCAAGGTGCCGACGCTGATCATCCACGGAACAGGTGACCAGACCGTGCCGATCGAGACGTCCGGCCGTGCCGCCGCTGCCGCGATCCCTGGCGCGACGCTGATCGAATACGACGGCGCGCCCCACGGGCTGTTTGCCTCGAACAAGCAGCAGCTGACGGACGACCTGATGGCGTTCCTGCGCAGCTAAGTGATGAACGCTGCACGCCGGATGGTTATCGCCGGCGTGCGGCGCGGAAGTGTACTAACCCTCTGGGTCGAATTTTGCCCTACCGGCCTTGAGGCTGACGCCTCCCGTTGCCAGAAGCGCAAGCGCTTCCGGGTAAAGCCGGTGTTCTACGGTCAGTACCCGTGCGGCGAGCGTATCAGGCGTGTCGTCGATATGAACGGGCACGCAGTCCTGCGCGACAATCGGGCCTTCGTCCATGCCTTCGGTCACGAAATGCACCGTACAACCGGCGACCCTCATCCCGGCATCGAGCGCGCGCTGATGCGTGTGCAGGCCCGGAAACAACGGCAGGATTGATGGGTGGATGTTGAGCATCCGGCCCTCGTAGCGGGAAATGAACTCTCCCGAAATCAGCCGCATATAACCCGCAAGACAGATAATATCCGGCTGGATATCCGATAGAGCCGCCAGGATCGCCGCCTCGTGTTCGGCCTTGCCGGCATAGGACTTACGCTCGAAGGCGAGTGTCTGGATGCCGCGCGCCTCAGCCTTCGCAAGCCCGCCGGCTTGCGGTTTGTCGGAGATGACGGCAACGATTTCGGCTGGAAAGTCGGGGCTTTCGCAAGCGTCCGCCAGCGACAGCATGTTGGAGCCGCCGCCGGAAATGAACACGACGACGCGCTTTTTCTGCACGCTGGCGAGTGCGTCGCTCATAGACCGAGCGTGCCCTTGTAGACGACGCCGGCGTCGCCTTCCGCACGGTCGATCATGCGGCCGAGAGGGACGACGATTTCGCCTTCGCGGGTGAGCACATCCGTCACCGTCTGCGCATTCTCAGCCGAAACGACGACGATCATGCCGATGCCGCAGTTGAACGTGCGCAGCATTTCCTTCGGCTCGACACCGCCGGTCTTTGCCAGCCACGAGAACACGGGCGGAACAGGGACCGAGTCGAGATCGACTTCGGCCGCCAGGTTCTTCGGCAGCACGCGCGGGATGTTTTCGGGAAAGCCGCCGCCAGTGATGTGGGCAAGCGCCTTCAGGGCGCCGGTTTCGCGGATCGCCTTCAGCAGCGGCTTCACATAGATGCGGGTCGGCGTCAAAAGCGCTTCGCCGAGCGACTTGCCGTCGAAGAACGGCGCAGGCGCGTCCCAGCCGAGGCCGGAGATCGAGACGATCTTGCGCACCAGCGAAAAACCGTTGGAATGCACGCCCGAGGAGGTGAGGCCGAGAATGACGTCGCCGGCGGCCAGGTCGCCGACTGGCAGAAGCTGGCCACGTTCGGCAGCGCCCACTGCAAAGCCGGCAAGGTCGTAGTCGCCATCGGAATACATGCCCGGCATTTCTGCCGTCTCGCCGCCGATCAGCGCACAGCCTGCATCGACGCAGCCCGCAGCGATCCCCTTGACGATGGCAGCGCCCTGGTCCGGATCGAGCTTGCCGGTGGCGAAGTAGTCGAGAAACAGCAGCGGCTCTGCGCCCTGCACGACGAGATCGTTGACGCACATGGCGACGAGATCGATGCCGACCGTGTCGTGGAAATTGGCATCGATCGCGATTTTCAACTTGGTGCCGACGCCGTCATTGGCAGCCACCAGGATCGGATCGGTAAAGCCTGCAGCTTTCAGGTCGAACAGGCCGCCGAAGCCACCGATTTCGCCGTCTGCGCCGGGACGGCGGGTTGAGCGTACCGCCGGCTTGATCTTCTCGACCATCAGGTTGCCCGCGTCGATATCGACGCCGGCATCGCTATAGGTGAGACCGTTCTTGCCCGTCTCGCTCATCGTAATTCTCCGTTGGGACATGCCGCGCGAACCGAAGATCGAGACCTTTCGGCGTGGTGCGGCTGCGCAAAAATCTCCGGCCCGCCATTGCATGACAAGGCGGAGGATGCAAGCAGAAGCGTGGGCTTTCAAGGCTTTTCACAGGCCCGGCCTCTGGCGACGCGGCGAAGTCGATGCCGATCTTGACCTTACCCGGTCCGGGCTCATATGCGTGATACCGGGAATGCAGTGCAAAAGGACGTAAAGATGCCCTATCATATCAGCGGAGCGAGCCTTCGCCGCCATGTCTTCTTCTGGGCAGCCGTTCTTTTCATCTTTGCGTTGTTCCTGTGGTTTTTTAGCTCCATCCTTCTTCCCTTCGTCGCAGGCATGGCGCTCGCCTATTTTCTCGATCCTGTCGCAGACTGGCTGCAGCGCCGCGGACTGAGCCGGATGATGGCTTCCGTGCTGATCCTGGTCTCGTTCGTCACGGTGTTCGCGCTGTCGCTGATGCTGGTCATCCCGATCATCGTCACCCAGTTCACCCAGTTCGCCGCCGCTTTGCCCGGTTACATCACCCAGTTGCAGCAGATCATTTCGAACCCGGAGAACTCGTTCCTGCCGAGCTGGGTCTCCAGCCAGATCGAGACCGTCAAACAGAATTTCTCGGAAGTGCTGAGCCAGGGCGCCGGCTTCATCGGTACCCTGTTTGCGCAGATCTGGAACTCCGGCAAGGCGATCGTCGACGTCGTGTCGCTTCTGATCGTTACCCCGGTCGTCGCCTTCTATCTGCTGCTCGACTGGGACCGGATGGTATCGAAGGTCGATAGCTGGATCCCGCGCGATCAGGTCCAGACGGTGCGTGATATCGCCCGCGACATGGATGGATCCGTCGCCGGCTTTATTCGCGGGCAGGGATCGCTCTGCCTCATCCTCGGCATCTACTATGCAGTCGGTCTGTCGCTGGTGGGCCTGAATTTCGGCCTGCTGATCGGCTTCGTCGCCGGCATGATCTCGTTTATTCCCTATATCGGCTCGATGATCGGTCTGATCATGGCGATCGGTGTGGCGCTCGTACAGTTCTGGCCGGACTATCTGTGGATCATGGCGGTCGCTGCCGTGTTCTTCTCCGGCCAGTTCCTGGAAGGCAATATCCTGCAGC
>Ga0213836_100377_pt1 | contig 38340 bp, 32 predicted proteins | sample SWPATP03_FD_160578 | JGI IMG/M metagenome (GOLD analysis project Ga0213836, IMG submission 160578) | Coastal seawater microbial communities from Marineland, Florida, United States - SWPA TP0 #3 | ecosystem: Environmental > Aquatic > Marine > Coastal | place: USA: Florida | collected 2016-08-05
ACGAGTCCCTTATATTTCATCAAGGGGTGAAAATCCCACTAGGAGGTTATTTCAGGCATTGCAGCCTTATTTGATTCCTAAACGTCTCGCACCTATTCTCGCTTCTTATACCATATTGCCCTAAAATATTAACCTAATTTGAGATTAAATCATGCTCTCTAGGATTTGATCAAACCTTGGGAGGCGATCGCCTTAACACATACTTGCCCATTGCTCAGATGATATATTAAAATGATAATCGTTCTCACACTGGGGTTAGTATGCTCAGTCAAATCAACCGTCCCACGTCTGAGGAAAACCATTACCAAAGCGATCGAGAAAAGCTGCGGCGAATTCGCCACACCTGCGCTCACATCCTAGCAATGGCGGTGCAAAAACTATTTCCCGAAACCAAAGTCGCCATTGGTCCCACCACCGACACCGGGTTTTACTATGACTTTGACCGGAAAGAACCGTTCACCCCGGAAGACTTGGGGGAAATAACGAAGGAGATGAAACGCATCATCAAAGGTAACTTGCCAGTAATTAGGGAAGAAGTAAACCGAGAACAAATGCGGGGAGAAATTCAGCAATTAAACGAACCATTAAAGTTAGAAATTCTCGATAGTATTCCCGAAACAGAAACCATGACTCGGTATTTTATCGGCAGCCCAGATATGGGGCGGGCGGTTCATCCCGAAGTCGAACCCTCTCTGATGGAACCCGTGGTTATTCCCCCCCAGGAATTTTGGTGGGATTTATGTGCAGGACCTCACCTGAACTCTACGGGCGAAATTAATCCAGATGCTTTGGCGTTAGAAAGTGTAGCCGGGGCTTATTGGCGCGGAGATGAAACCTTACCGCAACTGCAACGAATTTATGGCACGGCTTGGGAAACTCCAGAACAACTAGAATATTATTGGCAGCAGAAAGAAGAAGCCAAAAAACGCGACCACCGCAAGTTAGGACAGGAGTTAGATTTATTTAGCATCCAAGAAGATGCCGGAGGCGGTTTAGTATTTTGGCATCCTAAAGGCTCAAGAATGCGCCTCTTAATTGAGGATTATTGGCGGCAAGCCCATCTGCAAGGGGGTTACGAGTTATTATACACGCCACACATTGCTAATTTAGCACTGTGGAAAACTTCCGGTCACTATGATTTTTACCGAGAAAATATGTTTGACCAGATAGAGATTGAGAACCAATCCTATCAATTAAAACCGATGAATTGCCCGTTTCATGTGTTGACTTATCAAAGTCATTTGCACTCTTATCGAGAGTTGCCAATTCGCTGGGCAGAGTTAGGCACGGTGTATAGGTATGAACGCTCTGGGGTATTACATGGATTGATGCGAGTGCGGGGGTTTACTCAAGATGATGCCCATATTTTTTGTTTGCCCGAACAGGTGGCAGATGAAATTTTAGGGGTGTTAAATTTGACGGAAAAAATTTTATCGGATTTTGGCTTTAGTAAATATGAAGTGAATCTTTCGACTCGTCCGAGTAAATCTGTGGGGAATGATGGGGTGTGGCAATTAGCGACGGATGCTTTAATTTCTGCTCTGAATATTAAAGGCTGGGATTATGTGGTCGATGAAGGCGGCGGGGCTTTTTATGGACCCAAAATAGATATTAAAATTCAAGATGCGATCGCTCGATTGTGGCAATGTTCGACGATTCAAGTGGATTTTAATTTGCCGGAACGATTTAATATGGAATATGTGGCGGCGGATGGTTCTCGGCAACGTCCGATTATGATTCACCGGGCAATTTTTGGGTCTTTGGAGCGATTTTTTGGGATTTTAATTGAGAATTATGCGGGAGATTTTCCCCTGTGGTTGGCTCCGGTAATGGTGCGAGTGTTAGTCGTGAGCGATCGCTTTCGAGATTATGCCAAATCCATTGTCCAAAGTTTAAAACAGCAGAATATTCGCGCGGAAGTCGATAATACTGGGGAGCGTTTAGGGAAACAAATTCGCGCCTGTGAACTGGAGAAAATCCCGGTTACAGTGGTGATTGGTCAGCGGGAGTTAGATAATCAATCTTTGAGTGTGCGAACTCGCTCAAGGGGAGATATAGGAACGATGACTCTGCCCCAGTTGACTGAGGAAATATTGAAGGCGAACGCGGCCAAATCCTCAAGTTATTAACTAGACGAATAGTTGGATAATTGGAGAGATTTCCTCAACAGGGAATTGGAAATGAAAACCCAATTCCCTGTTGAGGTCAAAAACTAACTAGAAACCAATAATTTTATCGGCAGCTAAAATCAAACTAGGAATATCCTGATTCTCTTGTGCCAATTGAGCGCCATTCCGCAAATTCGCAGCGGTGATTCCGGCGGCTTCGGCACAAGCAGGACAAACCATGACCTTGCCTCCAGCGGCGACAAAATCATCATACATTTGAGCCAAGGTCATCGGACTACTACCCCAGCGCAAGTCTAAGGGTTGATTTCTAGAGGCAATTCTCACCCCCTCCAAAGTCAAAACCAGTGTCACCTGAGCGCCCCGTTTTTGGAGGTTTGTGCCTAATTTCAAAGCCATGAAAGCCGCATGAAGGTCATCGGTGCCATGAGTCAGGTGCATAATAATATTTTGCCCATCACCCCTGGTTTGGGATTGTCCGACTTGGGTCTGATGTTGAGCCGAGGCGGTGCGGGAAAGGTTGACCGACGGCTCTGCCAACACTCCTAAAAGGCTAAGTGCGGCGATCGCTAAACCCAGATGCGTTTTTCTCATAAAACCTTCCTAACAATGCCATGGGAGCAGTCCTAGAAGCCAGCCAGATGCTGGCACTAGGGGTTGATCAGGATTTTAGCAGAATTGGCGGCGGCTCCAATCAAGAGAACGGTGTTGACTTTTCCCCTTAATTAACATTTGAGGATAGAAACTTCAAATCTTGATTATTTTGGTAACGCTTCACTGGTTTGACCGGATACAGCCATCTCCTCAACGGGCGAGGCTGCGCGAACAGCCCGAAACATCCCAAACCGACACAACCCCGCCCCAAAGGCTAACCGCATTAACACGAATGTGGGGACTTCTCGCAAAGATTTAATAAATCCGGTCACCCCAAAGCGAATAATCCCCTGTGGACGGATTATCCCCTGCCAAATAGAATCTAGCCAAGAGGGGAGGGTTTCTGCAGTCCAGTCGGCGGTGCTGACTTCCCCAGAAACAAGTCCTGTCTCCTCTATGAGTTCGGCAAAGCCTTCAATACTAGAGAAAGCGGGATGAGACCATTGATCTAAGAGTTGCCGCATCACGGGTTTTTCCCAGAAGTTCAAAGGTTTTTGGCGATCGTCCCGTTGATTCCAGTCCGCCACCACTAAAATGCCCCCCGGTTTTAATACCCGCATCATCTCTCGCGCATATTGGGCTTTATCGGGCATATGGGGTCCGGCTTCAATAGACCAAACCACATCAAAACTGGCATCGGGGAAAGATAACGCTAAGGCATCATCCACCTGAAACTGAGCGCTAAGACCTTCTGGAGTGAGTTCCTGAGCGCGTTTGACTTGCTCTTGGCTGATGGTAATGCCTGTGACGGCAAAGCCATAATCTCGCGCTAGAATGCGACTACTGCCACCGATACCACAACCGACATCTAAAACTGTTGTGCCGGGAGGTAGGCGGTCTAATCCCCCCCAACGAGCCATTTCATGCACAAAGTCTTCTTTAGCTTTCAGGAAGTCTTTGGGTTGTGGCGGTGAGCCATAGTGACCGAGGTGGATATGTTCCCCCCAGTAGAATTCCAGGATGCCGTCATTGGTCCAATCATCATAGGAGCTGGCAACAGAATCGGCGGATTGATATTTCCGAGGGGAAAGGAGGTAAAGTGCTAATCCTAGGAGAAGTGCGAACAAAAGCAGACTAATGATGATTAAAAAAAGGTTGAACATGGTATAATTGTGTTATAATTTAGGATTGGGTGAACTAAAGAAACTGGGTTTCTGGGTTAAGGTTGGCGCACTCGATAAGTGCTATGACAATCTAAGCACGTTTGTCTGACTTGTGTAAATGACTCGATCGCATTAATGGGATTTTGTTGATTGTTAACCACAGTTTTCAGGGTTTCAAGTGAGGTTTGAAAGTTGGCAATCAGTCGAGAAAAATTATCGGGTTCTGACCAAATTAATGGCTTGGCTCCCCAGCCTTCTGCGTGGGTCATAGCGGTTCCGGGTGGGAAAACTTCGGGCATATATTCAGCTAGGGATAATAAGCTATTAATGTGGGTTAGAGTTTGATTGGCAAAAGGGGCATTTTTTTCCAAAATCGCTTCGAGAGAACGATAATGGGCTGACAATGCTTTCATGTATTGGCGACGATAGGCGATCGCTAAATCCCTGTCTACGGCTGACCCAGAAGTATTTGAGCTTAAATTGATGGCAGGATTGTTAGTTGTATCTGTGAAAGAATGGGGATAAACTTTCATCAAAAAACCTCCCAAAATAACCAGTAATACAGCAATTACGAGGGTACAAATAAAGCGAATTAATTGAGTCATGGGGAAGATATTATGGTTGTGAATTCCTTTTTGAGAGCGATCGCCAAACTCCTAAAAAAGCATTTCGGAGTCGATAGATAACTTGAATTGCCCCCGGTTGAGGCTGGGGTTGAGCTTTTCTAAGTTCCTCCTGTTTAACAAAAGGATGGACAGAAGTGGGAATTTTTCCGGAGCGACATAGATAATATTTGAGCATGGTATTTCTGCCAAAATTGAACTCAAGGCGATAGCCATATAATTGAAAATGGTCAAGTTAAAGGGCATCAAGGTATTGATTAAAAGTCATGAGCAAGGTTGAGGAATTTCGCTATTTTAGAGCAGTGTTCATCTGTGCCGTCTGACGAAAGGAGGCGATCGCAACCAAGCGGTTTGATTGTGCATCCCACAGCAGGAATTTGGAGCAGTCTAGTAAATCCCTAATATGCAGTGTCTTCACCTCCGAGAGCAAATGACAATTTTCCTGATGACAAGCGGCGAGATAGTAATTAGGAATTCTCGACGAGAGATGATGAATATTGTGATAGCCAATGTCGGCGCTAAACCATCTGAGGAGGGCTGGCAATTCTAAATAACTACTCCCCTGAACAGCTCCCAAAACATAGTCCCATCCGGCTGTTTTATGGGCATAAGACCCCTCAAAAATATGTTGTACAAAAAATATCCAGATAAAAATCGTTGCCGAACAACTGAGGGTAATGGAGTAAATACTCCAAAACAGCCCAAAGCCCCATAAATGACTGAGAAAAACCCAGCCCCCGACCACACAAATATTGTTAAACAAGAGATCCCAAAACTCAGTAGCAGATTGCCAGTATTTTGACTGATGAGCGGATATAGTTTGCGCTAAGTGAAACTCCGAACCTTTGGGCAAATCAGTTAATACATGATGGGCGAAGTCGTAAACTCCCAGGATTAAAATAAGTCTAGGCTTGATAACCAGGTAAAAAAAACCGCCCGGAATAGCCATCAATGGATGTCGTAGGACTTCATAAAGTTTTTGATTTAACGGATCAAGCTGATCAAACTCGTCAGTAGACAAGAAATCTGCGACACCCCGATAGCGCTCCCAGTCGCCATTAGTTTGGTGATGGTAAGCATGATCTCTTGACCAGCCATATTGGGGCATGGCATTGATTACACCGAGCCCAAATCCGATAATTCGGTTCATCTTTTTTGACGGAAAAAGAGAATAATGTCCGCAATCGTGCATCAAAGAAAAACAGCGCAGGGAGAAGAGAATCAGCAGGGCAATAATCGGAGGTAGAAGCCATAAAGAAATAGATGCCGCACCCGGCGCTAACATCCATAAAAGAACATAAGGCACAACGGTATTGAGAATTTGATAGGTAGCGCGCAGGTTGCTGCTTTTGATGTATGGAGTCAAGACAAAATCTGATTTTTTGAGTGTATCCATTGTTTTTGTCTATAGGTGGGGATGAGTTTATTCTGGTTCCGAGACCCTGGGCGATCGCCCCCCGCCGGGTTGGACAATTTTCTGATTTAATGGAAAAACGTCGGGCTGAAATTCTTCCCAGTGTTTGCAGATTTGCTCGTAGCACTTCGGGGGGGTAATCGGCAAATTTTTTAGGTATAAGAATGTCACCTGATTTAATGACTCCAACAGAAACACTAACTCGGTTTCTGGGCTGTAAGTATCCACAGCTTCCAAAATGTGAGCATTCATAAAGTGGTGTCGCAGAATCACCGTGTCAGGGGCAGCCAGCCACGCATTTAGAAAAGGGGCGAGACGCGATCTGGGTACATAGTGAACCTTAAAAACCTCCCCCGCAATTCCTACTGTTGACGTACTGGTGCTACAAATCACCGCACCCCGTTCACCATTGAGATACCCTACCCAGGCGTTATAGCCTAGAGCCAATAGATTCGTAGCAATAAAATCTTGCTGCCAATTCATCGGCGGATTTGGCGGCTGATTCTTGGCGCTATCTGTTTCATTCATAAGAAATATCAGGAGGTTGGCACAGATTCCCCCGTTGTGAAAACGGGGGATTTAGGCATCAATTATTTCTCAGTCAGATTAGCTTCTTGGCGCAGGATTTTTGCCGCCTCCACCATATTTTTCAGGGAAGGAATCACCTCTTCCCAACCCCGTGTTTTCAAGCCACAATCAGGGTTAACCCAAATCTGTTGAACGGGCAAATTAGCCACCCCGGTTTTTAACTGTTGCACCATCTCTTGAGTGCTGGGAACCGCTGGGCTGTGGACATCATAAACGCCGTTCCCCACTTGATGTTTGTAGCCCGCATCAGTAATTTCAAACAGGGTTTCGTTATTGCTGCGGCTATTTTCAATGGACAATACATCCGCATCCAACCGCTCAATATGCTCAATAATATCCCCAAATTCCGAGTAACACATATGGGTATGGATTTGGGTTTGGGGTTTGGCAATAGCCGCAGATAAACGGAAAGCATCCACCGCCCAGGATAGATACTCATCCCAACGTTCTGGCTTGAGGGGGAGTCCTTCCCGCAAGGCAGGTTCATCAATTTGCACCATCTTCGCCCCAGCCGCTTCTAAGTCAGCGACTTCATCGCGCAAGGCTAAGGCAATCTGCATGGCTTGTTCACTGCGCGGAATATCGGTGCGGGTAAATGACCAGTTAATCATGGTGACCGGACCGGTTAGCATCCCTTTGACAATTTTATCGGTCAGGGATTTGGCTACCTTAAACTCTCGAACTGTCATGGGTCCGGTGCGGGCGACATCTCCATAAATAATCGGGGGACGCACGCAACGGCTGCCGTAACTTTGCACCCAACCATGTTCGCTAAAGGCAAAGCCAGATAACTGCACACCGAAAAATTCCACCATATCGGTGCGCTCAAATTCGCCATGTACCAATACATCGAGTCCGGCTTCTTCTTGGAATTGGATGCACTTGGCAATTTCGGCATCGATCGCCGCTTCATATTCGGCTTGGGTAATGTCACCCCGTTTCAGTTTCACCCGCAGTTGCCGCACTTCGGAGGTTTGGGGGAAAGACCCGATGGTGGTGGTGGGGAATGGGGGCAAAACGGGCTGGCGTTCTTGACGTTGTTCATAAGGCAAAGTCCGCTCTAAATCCTGGGAGGTCAGATTTTGCAGGCGTTCTTTTACCCCCTGATTAACTGGGCTAAATTCCTGGAAGGTTTGCCATTGGCTGCGGATGACTTCCAGATACTTGTCAGGTTCTTGGGTTCCATAGGAGCGATCGGCCCAATCAGCCAGCAGTGTGATTTCTACTAACTTCTGTTCAGCAAAGCTCAAAACGGACCGCAAGGGTTCGGGGAGTTTGGTTTCTCGCTGGGCATCGTATGGCACAAATTGCAGGGAAGCAGACGGCTGAATCCGCAGGTTAGGGGTGACACGGGAAATGGCTTCCAGGGTTGACAAAACGGAGTCGGGGCGAATTTTCCAGACGTTGCGGGCATCAATAATTCCCGCCCCCAACTCTTTATCGTCGGGGAAACCATACTGTTGCAATAACTCCAGGTTCCGCCCACGGGTGAAGTCTAAACTAATGCCAGCGACGGGTAATTCCATCACCCAGGGGTAATTGTCTCCCAAGTCATCAAAGTAGGTGACCAGGTGAATGGGTAAGCCTACTTGGCTGAGAGATTGATAAGTTGATTGATAGAGTTGTTTAAAGTTGGCAGCATCTCCCAATACTAAAGCGGGTTCATGGATTTGGACTTCAGCGACACCCATTTTTGGGAGTTCTTGGAGAAGCAGGAGATAGCGATCGCCTAGTTGTTTTCCCGCTTGGTCTTGATTCATCTCCAAACGACTCAGCCGCAGCAAAGTCACCGGACCCAAAACAATGGGAACAGCGCGATCGCCCAATAAGGTTTGAGCCCGCTGCACAGTTTCCAGGAAATCGCTAAAGTCTGGTGGCTGTAATGTTTCGGGAATTTCTGGGACGAGGTAGTGATAGTTGGTATCGAACCATTTAGTCATTTCTAGGGCTCGAATGCCATCAAAACCCCGCGCCATGGCAAAATAACGGTCAAGTCCGCTAAAGGATGCAAACCGTTCGGGAATGATGCCTAAGCGGATACTCCAGTCTAAAACGTGATCGTAGAGGCTCATGTCGCCAATACCAATGCGATCGATACCGGCATGAAGTTGAGTTTCCCAGTTTTTGAACTCAACTTCATTCCGAGTCTGGATGAGGGTTTCTGCGTCCGATTTACCCCGCCAAAAGGCTTCTAATGCCTTTTTTAACTCGCGACTTTTACCAATACGAGGATAGCCGAGAGTCGCGGTTTCCAGACGGGTTTGTGTATAAATTTCCGAGGTCATAAATTGCCCTTGTCCTTATGGTGAAAATAGTCACAGAAATCTAGTCCATCCCCGCGACAAACCAGCGGAGTGAACAATTGAGCGCAGCAGAATATCTGCCAAATTGAGTTGAGCAATACTCAGACCAGACTGATTAGAGTCACGCTTTGGACGAGTGACCCTCTGCCAGTCAATGTCTACATAAGGCTAGTTTTCTCAAAATGGCAATTTCAAATCAGGGCGCTACCCATGCAACGCCAGGGGAGTCGTCCTAAAAAATGAAGGCAATATTAATTGTGAAAAAGCTAAACGAACCATCATCCGTACCTCGCAGACGAAAAATAACAGTTTTTGGTGCATCTCCAGAGGAGACAGTTCGGCGGGCATTCTGACTTCGAGAGTTGTGTCTCTCCTCACAGCTGCGGGACAGCGCCGGATTTACGCCGGACTTTCCCCCTTACGTCTGATGGCTGGTCCCCATCAGAACCGACAATATTTAAGCATGATAACACACGAAGCGGAGATTTGACGAAATCATGGAAAAGTTACTGTAAACTGGGGGAACAACGATAGATGTCAGCAACCCGGTTTCTAGGGCTTAGGGTTTCACCAAGCGGCCAAGCCGCCCAAAGTCCATGGGAGAGCCACGGCACGAGAGCTAAAATTCTCAAATACAGTCGTGATCGCTATAGCCAAAGAACCAAAGGCGATCGCCTACTTATCCCCTCTGAAAACAAAGATAGTCAAAATGCAGGGTTCTCAAAAAATTCAGGTCGGGGTGAGCGACTTACGGCAAGCCTTTCATACTCATTTTCAATCGGCTGAACAAATTAAACAGATTTCGGCTTATTTACTCCTATTCTATGCGGTTGAATGTGGGCTAAAGAGCATTTTGCTCAAACGAAACCAGTTGCGAACCACAGCACTGATTCCCGATCCAACCCTCTTATATGAATCTGGTCATAACCTAGATAGATGGGTCAAGGAACTGAAAATTTCCGCCAGCATAATTAGCCAAACTCCCAATTTTCATCTAGCCCAAGGTGGTTCAACTTTAAACATAGAAAAAGCTCATCAAGCTTGGCGATATGGTATTAATATTAAGCCTGAAGATGAAAAAGTTTTAGTTGAGTGGTTAAACAGTATTAGCCAATGAATTAAGGAGAACATAAACCGATGATTCCCTCAGATATTCGTCTTTATACTTGGGTTGATGTAGAAGAAGTTTTGCTGCGGAAAAAAAAGCAAAATAAATGGCCAAACGGGTTGGTTTGGGCGCGAACCTACTGGGACGGGTTAACCATGGGAATTCGTCCGGGAACTCAAGCAGAAGCCCAAAATTGGCTGAGTGAAATCTACGACCCTCGCTTCCGAAATAATTATATTATCTTAGAGAGTGTTGATGAAAATCAACGGATTTTGCCGATTTGGTGGGAAGAAACCGAGGAAGACCCCCCAACTCCTAGACTGACTCCGAGTTTATCCAGACCTGGAGTGCTTTTTCCTCCTAGTGAGAATGTCGAACCTCCGGCTATTATGCCATCAGATTTTCCCCCAGTGGTGGCGTTTCATTCTTTTAAAGGTGGAGTGGGAAGGACTACTCATGCGATCGCCTTAGCCAAGGCTTTAACTGCTAAAAAACAAACGGTTCTGTTAGTTGATGGGGACTTAGAACCTCCGGGAATTAGTTGGTTATTTGAGCGAAGATTGCCCTATCCTCCCGTTTCTTTTGCGGACTTGTTAGCATTGGTTCATGGTGATGAATCTCCCCATTATGAAACCGCCATTCAATTAGTGAGCGATCGCCTACAAAATGCCTTAATTGATGGGATATTTATTCTGCCATCATTTCGCTCTACTTCAGGATTTACCTCTTTAGAAATTCGACCAGAACATCTGATCCAAGGTTCTCAAAATGCTTTTATCTTGACCGATATCTTAGCCCGTCTCGGGAAATATCTGGGAGTCGATGTGGTCTTGGTAGACTTGCGGGCTGGACTCTCATAATTAGCGACAGGTTTAATTTTAGATCCGCGAGTTTATCGGATATTTGTTACTACCTTGAGCGGACAATCGAGCGCCGGAACGGCGAGAGTTTTAGAACTGATTGGAGAGCGATCGCCTTCCACCAGAGAAGAAGACCCATTCCCCGCCTTAATTTTCAGCCAAGTTCCTGAAGATAAAAAATTCACCGATTGGGTGATTGAACCTGAACAACAATTGCTGGAAGCCGCCAAAACATTTATCGAAGACAATGGGGATATTCTCAGAGTAATTACCCCCTTTGCTGATAGTTTGCTGGTTTTACCTCCTACTTGGGAAGAGGTGATGAGTAAGCTAGAGCGATCGGGTATTGTAGATGCAGTTAGTCCACTGCTAGATTGGTTGCCTAGTCCAAGTGGTGCATCAATCCCAGAAAGTCTTCCTAGTTTAAGTTTAAAATCTCAACGACAACAGATTAAAGAATTGGCGGAAAAATTGGTTTATGCTGAGACAGCACAAATCGATAATTTTTTGGCAACGATTCCTTTAAAGCAATTGGCTTCAGACCATCGATGACAACTCCCTATTACAGTCGTAGTGGGCGCTAAAGGTTCAGGAAAAACTTATACATTTATGCAAATTGTTCGCCGTCAAAATTGGGAAAAATTTGTCCAGGAAACTGGGTAAACAGTCACAAATAATGCCTTGATAGCTCCCATATTATCATCAAACAATTTAGAGAATACTGCCAAAATAATAGTCGAAAATGTGCAAAGAGAAACTGCCAAAATATTAATGTTTTCTCATCCTAAATTCTCTAACGATATTCGGGATTATATAAGACAAAATCAGACGGGAAACCTCCATGAAGGTCAGTGGCGGGAATGTTGGCTAGATGTCATAGCTTGGGGGGTGGGATTTAAACCGGAGGAAGCCGGGGCGGGTCGAAAATTAACCGACCATTTATTTGAAAAAAAACAGCAGCTTATTGTCGTCATTGATGGGCTAGAAGACTTATTTCAAAACTTTGATAATGATGAAAATCAACAAAAAGCTCTACGCGCTTTACTGCAAGAAGTACCGGAATGGTTGGCGCAACAGCCCGGTCGTCCTTTGGGAATAATTATTTTTGTCCGGCGAGATATTGTCTTGGCGGCGGTGCGTCAAAATGCCGCTCAGATGATGGCTCGTTATCAGCCTTATGCCTTAAAATGGAATCGGCAAGAAGCACTTAGATTAGTGGTTTGGGTTACCAAAAAAGCCCTTCCAGATTTTAACATTAATCTTGACAAACTGCCAGATATGAGCGAGGAGGAAATCACCGATACTTTAGTCCCACTGTGGGGTAAAAAATTGGGTAGTGAAAAATCTAAAGAAGCTCGTTCTGTGCAATTTGTCCTGGCTGCTCTTTCTGATTTCAACGGTCAAATTCAATCGCGAGATTTGGTCAGATTTTTAAAGATAGCCGCTGATAAATCTATGAATGATACTCGGTGGCAGTATCGAATCCTTATTCCTAAAGCAATTCGGGATGCTTTACGTGACTGTAGCAAGGAGAAAATAAAAGAAATTCAGATCGAAAATACTGCCTTAAAAAAGATTTTTGCGAAATTACAGAAATTGGCAGACGCTAACCGCAAAATTCCTTTTAGCCGCGAAGCTGCTCAGTTATCGACTGAGGAAATTAAAACCTTATTAGATAATGGCGTAGTCATTCAGGAAAAAGATGATTATTATATGCCGGAAATCTTCCGTTATGGGTTAAACTTTAAACTGACAGGTAGGGCGCGCCCTCGCGTTTTATCTCTGGCTCGGCGTGCGGGACAAAGTTCTTAATTGGTCAGTAATCAAACCATATATTAAGCAGCGATGATAAATCTGTGCTTTTGACTGATAATTAGCGACTTAGGGTTGCTATTAACAACACTCAGGCTATAAATATGATCATGGTTTTGGGGGCGGATAATTCAGAATGTTTGCTCTAGTGTCGCACAAGCTGATTAACGACTAATCACAATCAATCCCTGGCCAGGGCCTCCATGAATTTCCACTTGAGCTACATCCCCTGTTTCTGAATAAAAGCGAACCGTACTTCTCGACTGTGAGGGTATCGATCGCCATTGACGGGAATTCGAGTCGTACTCTAGGTTTGTGGTATAACCATCATCCCAACGGATCACAATTCTCCGAGAACTTTGTTCAATGGAGCAACCAGTTGACTGCGCTTGGGGTTGGTTCTGACCATAAAAACTGCAACGGCCCCGATAGTTTCGGCTCGATTGTGCTTGACCTGGCTCCATTAGCATCAAGCTGGAGGCGATAAGGACACTGCTCAGGTAGGCAGCTTTCTCTAGCAAATTTGATCCGAACTTCATGGCGCGTAAACCTTAATATTATCTGATCACAATTGCCCTTTGTTTAGGGTATGACAATCCAATTAACTTGTCAATGGCTTTCGCCCTTAAATTATAGTCTTTTAATCCGGTAGTGCGATCGGGTACTCCCATGACTTGACCAATGAGGTCGAAGGTTTCATAAATGAGCGATCGCCTCGATATCCTCCCCGGTGCAACCAATCACCCGCCTGCCAACTCATAACTATCAGCCAACCTCAACGCCTTGGATTTTAATCCCAACCGGGTAAAATAAAAGTCTGGTTATCCCATACAAACTTGGTTGCGACCTTGAGACTTCGCTTGATAGAGTGCGAGGTCTGCTTGTTTCAATAAATCATCTAAGCATCGCAAATCTTTGGTCAATTCTGAGAGACCAAAAGAAGCCGTTATCTGAAAATCAGATGGGATATCAGGATGGTTAAAGTACAGTTGGGAAATACTCACCCGCAGACGCTCTGCCATGTCTAGGGCTTGTAAAATTTCGCTTCTGGGTAACAAAACCATAAATTCTTCCCCACCATATCGGAATGCTAAATCATTGACTCTCAACAATTGATTTGTGAGTTTCGCGACTTTTTGGAGGACATAATCACCAGCTAAATGTCCGAACTGATCATTGATTTTTTTAAAATGGTCTATGTCTATCAACATTATAGAGAGTGGGAAGCCCATTTGCTGGTGGTAAGCTATCTCTTGTTCTAGCCTAGAATTTAAAAAGCGGCGATTTAATAGCCCGGTCAATTCGTCAATGGTTGATAACTGCTCAAGTTTTTTGTTGGCTACCAGTAGCTCCCTATAGGTTTCCATGAAGTCGAGTACCGGAAAGCAGAGGGTCTGGGCATTGACGCAGGGGATGGTCATAAACAGCAGTAAACCCATCATGTGAAAGTTGCTTATTGTATCATCGGTACTCGGAGAAAGCCAGAAATTTAGGAGGATTAATGTTCTGGCAATCAGAACTATAAACAGCATCAGATCAAGCCAAAGCATGATCCTAATAATTGTATTTCTACGCACCGGTTCTCGGAGGACAATTAATCCTGGTATCAGGTAAAAAATTGCATTTAGGGCTGATGTGTATATTCCAGGTATCCACTTATGGTGCATAATCGAGATGAGAAAAATCAGGCTAAAAACCAGTACACTGAGCGCAATAATTATATATAATTTGTGGATTTTACGATTGATAGATTTGTCTAAAAAAATGAAAATAGAATGGGTTAGCAAAATGGGCATTAAGGCTAGAAATATATTAGATAATGGCAGTGTATATACATTAACTCCATAGCTAAACCTCAAAAACAATAACAGACATCCCAAAGCGAATGAAAAGCATCCATAAGCCATCCATTTGAGAAAATCGTGATTCCTAACCTTAAAAAAAGCCATTAAGAATACACCGTTAGCTGTAAAGTTCAACGCGGTAGTCAAAATCAGGGTTTGTAAGTGCATTGATGGTAATGAAACTATTCAATTTTGGTGATTAATATCGCTGGGTTCATCAATGATATGATAGCGTTATTGAACCACAATTACTATTGTACTATCACTCATATAAAATTTCCAGTAAGTTAATATGGTGGTGAAAATATGGTGGGGGCAAAAATTTTTTGCCCGTACCAGATTAAGTTAGACTAGCTCAGATAGAACTTGGGTTAAGCCCAGCCCAGAATTTGGGCAACCTCTTCAGCCAAAGACAGAGGTTCAAAGGGTTTAGCAATTACACCACTGACACCGAGACTATCAAACTTTTGGCGATCGCGATCTTGAATTTTCGCCGTCAGTAAAATCACAGGAATATCTTTCGTTTGCTGGTTCGCTTGTAGTTTTTGAAAAGTAGCAAAACCATCTAAATCCGGCATCATCACATCAAGCATAATTGCATCCGGCTGTTCGCTTTCCGCAGTTTCTATGCCTTCCATACCACAACAGGCAGTAATTACACTCCATCCACCGATCATCTCCAAACTCAGTTGAGCAATTTCTCGGATGTCATCTTCATCATCAATTAATAGAATTCGCTTAGTTGTCATCTGTTTTCCTTTACTATTTCTGATTCTGATGCCGCTTCGCATCAATTTAGAGGTTAATGGGTAGGCTGACAAAAAATGTACTTCCATCGCCAAAAATACTTTCCGCCCAAATTTTACCGCCATGCTGTTGGACAATGCTGCGACAGATAGCCAGTCCCAATCCAGTCCCCCCATTTTGTCGAGAGTCCGACGCATCCACCTGTTGAAAACGACCAAAGATAGTCTCAATTTTATCTGGTGGAATACCACGACCGCGATCGCGCACGGAAATCAAAACATGATTTTCCTGTGGTTTGGCGGTAAAATCAATCCGCTTGTTAGCCCCAGAAAAGCGAATGGAATTGCTCAACAAATTGGTGAGCATTTGAATAATCCGATCACGATCAACCATCACTTTAAATTCCAGAGGAACCACACAGAGATCAACCCCGGCTTTCTCCGCCACGGGTAACATTTCATCAGCAGCTTGTATCATCAAATCCGCCACATTGACCCAATGCTTCTCCATGGGAAGCTGACCCGAGTGCATTCTCTCCAGGTCAAGGATATCGTTAACTAAACGCATGAGGCGATCGCAATTAAACATAGCGATATCTAACATCCGTTCGCTTTTTTGCGGACTAGAGGCTAATAAGCCGCTAGATAATAGCCCCAAAGAACCACGAATAGAAGTCAGGGGAGTACGCAATTCATGGCTAACGACAGAAATAAACTCATCCTTCATCTTTTCCATCGCCTGCCTTTCCGTAATATCCTTAAACGTGATCACAGCCCCAATGATCGCCCCTTCCTGTCGCATGGGCGTACTGACATACTCCACAGGTAAAATTGTCCCGTCCTTGCGCCAGAAGACCCCATCTGTAACATAGCGAACCTTCCCATCTTCTAGGGTAGCAAAAATTGGCGAGGGCTGGAGGCTATCTGGGTGGGGTTCCCCTGGGGTCTGGGAACGACAATGGCCTTTAGTAATCTGCCGTAAATCGCTCATGATTAGTTCTCTAATATCATATCCAGTCATGCGCGCCCCAGCCGGATTAATAAAGGTGATTTTACCATCTCGGTTAAGACCACAAATTCCTTCCCCCGCCGAATCAAGAATTAACTCATTTTGGTGGCGCAGTTGCTCCAGGGTACACTCAATTCTTTTACGATAACTAATATCCCTGGCAATCATGGAAATGCCTGTAATTTGACCTAAAGCATCTTTAATAGGGGAAATCGTTAGAGAAACATCAATATTTGCACCATCTTGGCGGACGTGGATGGTTTCATAATGATCAATACCGCCTTGCGCCGTAATGCTAGTTAAGATGCGAGGCATTTCATTAGGTCGTTCTGGTAAAGCCAACATCGAAATCGGAGAGCCAATGGCTTCCACAGCACTATAACCATAGATTTGCTTGGCTCCTTCATTCCAACTGACAATTATACCATCTAAGGTATTACCAATAATCGCATCTTCCGAAGATTCTACCATCGATGCTAAACGAATATAATCGGCTTCTGCCTGTTTTTTTGCGGTAATATCTCGACCCAAAATTACTAACCCTTTCCGGACTCCCGTGGCTGTAAAAAGTGGCACTTTCATCACATCATAAATTCTCAGAATGCCATCATTTTGACGAATTTTTTCTTCTTCTTGATAGACTTTCTGTAACTGCCAAGCTTTTTCGTCTTTACACTGAGAATCTAAAAGTATTTTTTGATAACAAGATAAAGCATTCACGTGTTTAATTATATCAAAAATTTCGGCATCAGTTTTACCACGATAATCAATCTTATTTAATTGCAACAGGTCTAAAACTGCTTGATTTGCCTCTAGCCATCTCCCTTGGCTATCCTTAAAACAAACCAGATCCGGAATAGCATTAATTAGCGTTTGCAATAGTTCGGAACTGGCTCGTAATGCTTCCTCAACCCGCAGGCGATCGGCAATTTCTTGCTTCAGTTGTCGATTGGCTGCTTTGAGTGACTGGATGAGTTTCGTTTTTTTCGGAGTTTTTTTTCTCGCCATTGGATTTTAAAAACCTCATGGAGCATATAAATGAGATGAAATAAAATGAATTTATTTTATGTAGAATTAGGTCATACAATAGCTAGAATATCTAGCGGTTTTAGTGATAGGCAAAATCGGTTCTGGTGGCTAGGTTCTGAGTTCTTTTGAGTCTATTAACAATGCGAGTAGCAAGTTCCGATCCGGTGAAAGGTTTGGTTAAATAATCATCGGCTCCGGCTTGAAAAACTTGCTCGCGAATTTGGCGATCGGTTTGGGCGGTGACAAAAATAACCGGAATTCCTCGCCAGCGAGGATCATTGCGGACAATTTGGCATAATTCAATGCCATTGAGATGCGGCATTTCTATATCTAAAACTAACAAGTCAGGGTGGCTTGATTCCAGAGTTTTCCAAAATTGCCGAGGATCTCCTAGGGTTATGGTTTGAATACCCCAAGGTTGCAGCAAGGTTTGGATTGCTGCTAACATTTGGGGGTCATCATCGACTATCATTACCCGGGTATTGATGGCATAATGCTGACGGAAAACGTCCCTGATTACAGCGATCGCTCTTTCTATCGTAACGGGTTTTTCTAAAAAGGCACTACCACCCAGGCGCACCACTTCCACTCGCTTACTGATATCTCCTTGGGTGGTGAATACTACCGTAGGTATGGGGGGATTTTGTTGGGTTAGGTCAACTAATAGCTGACGGAAAGGATAGCGATCAAAGTTGAGTAGGACTACTTGGGGATTCGGGAGGAGTTGAAGCATATTTTCTTCCCTACCGCTGGGGGTGCGATCGCATATTTGCCGTATGGTCGCCTCTTCCGTGATAATTTCGGCTTGGATCTGATGACGACTCGCTTCTATAATTAGATTTTGGATAAATGGCTCGTTGGTGTCAATGATTAGTAGCCGGGGAGAATCGATTTGCTGTTGGTCAGATGTACAATTATTGGGGCGATCGGTTTCGACAATTTGATGTAGGCGATCAATCAGAATTGATAGAGATGGTAGGTGTTCACTAATTAGGGGGGTGTCCAGTTGCAGGATCAGCTCGATCTCACGAGCCACCGTTGACCCTTCCCTCCGTCCGAAGGTTCCCAGTGATCCGGCTAGTTTGTGGGCTTCCTGGCGCGCCTGTTTTTGCATTTGCAGATTGATCTGTCCGTCATTGGCGGCGGCGATCGCTTTTTCAATCGTAATTATCCGATCGTCTAGGGTCTCTCTAAATCTTTCCCAAACTTTTTGGATCGATTGATTCAGTTGGAATTGGCGATCGCTATCCGGTTCTGAGTTAGCCGTAGCGGTAGCTGAATGGAGTTTCTCCAAATTCTGATTCAGCCGATATCCTAACCCATAGACAGTTTCGATAAACTCAGCACCAGCACCAGCCGCTTTTAGTTTTTGCCGTAATCCCTTAATATGAGCCCGGACCGTATTAGCAGAAGGCGGATCATCAAAAGTCCACAACTTATCTAGGATTTTATCAATGCTGTAAGTCCGTTGACGGTCCCCCATTAACAGTTCCAGTAACCCATATTCTTTCGGGGTTACTTTAATCGGTTTTCCGTTATAAGTAACATCGCAGGTGCTAGTATCCAGCACCATTTTTTCATAGGTGAATACTGATGATGTCCCCTCGCTACTACGACGCAGCAAAGCACGGATACGAGCCGATAATTCCGCAATATCTAGGGGTTTAACCATGTAGTCATCGGCTCCCGCGTCTAAGCCTTTAACTTTGTCCTGTTGATTATTGCGCGCCGTTAATAGCAGTATCGGAACTTGGAAATTATGCGATCGTAATTGGTGACATAAACTAATACCATCCAGCAATGGTAATTCTATATCCAGTAAAACCAGATCATAACTGCTGCTTTGGATATATTCCCATCCCTGCTGTCCATCATTGACGACATCTACCTGATATTTCTGGCTCGTCAGCATGGCGACCAGAGCATCTGCTAGGTGTAAATCGTCCTCAACCAGAAGAATACGCATTGATGCACTTAAACTTGGAATTGTTGAGGACAGATGTATTTAGGAAATGTCTGTTTATCCCCCAACTCCGAGAGCAAAACTCAACTCTCTTTCTGAAGAAACAGCCAAGGAAATTACCCCTTTTCCTGAGAAACTCCCCGATCCCCATTTACTTTTTATCGTTCCTCAACAATAAATTATAGGGTAAATCCTGCCCAAAAAACTGCCTCTGGACAATTAACCTTCAGCCTCTGGCTAATTAGGGGGTTCCACCACCGCTACTGATGAGAACCCCCATAACCTGAAACTACAAGTGACAGTGATTAGATAACTGATTCAACTTCCGCAATTTCCGGGATTTTTTCCCGCAGGCGGCGTTCAATCCCCATTTTCAGCGTCATCGTTGAACTGGGACAGGAACCGCAGGCTCCTTGTAGCCGTAGCCGGACAATAGGACCGTCAAGTTCTACAATTTCCACGTTTCCACCGTCAGCCATCAAATAGGGACGTAGTTCGTCCAGGACGGTTTCCACATTTTCTGGAGTCAATGCTAAAGTAGTCATGATTTATCGGATCTGTTGTGCGATGTATTGAACAATTATGATCTTACCCCCATTTTAGCTAGTTCGGCTACTTCCTCAATCTCAACCCAAATCTCCCCCCTTGAGTTCGATATCAGCACTATAGCCGGGAAAGTTACGATCCTCAGTATAGCGGTATTCCTAGGCTTGGCGAAATAACTCGCCAGCATCTGTTGTTGATTCTGTCATGAAATCTGGCAACTATCAAAACACATATATTATCTATTATAATCTATTGACCGTAAATTTACCATAATTTTATGAAAATTACCGATTTTAAATTATAATAATCTCGGCGCTATGGATATCAATTCTGTGTATACATACCCTAGATCTTATTTTTGGGCTACCATACCCACAGCCCTTTATTCTGTCTGTTGATTAGAGATCCACCTCTGTGGCATTTCATCAATATATTATTCCCCATGATTCCCCCTTTTGCCACCCAACCTATGGCTATCTACTCACTCTAAATAGTCTCAAGTATTAATCAAAGTTATCACCCATGTCTGCACGTCCTATTTATCTTGATTGTCATGCTACTACCCCGGTAGATAAGCGCGTTTTAGAAGTAATGATTCCCTACTTTACCGAACACTTTGGCAACCCCGCCAGTGTGAATCATCTCTATGGTTGGGAAACCGAAGCCGCCGTCAAACAAGCGCGACAAATTATCGCCGATGCCATTAATGCTACTCCCACCGAAATAATTTTTACCAGCGGTGCAACCGAAGCCAATAATTTAGCCATTAAAGGAGTAGCAGAAGCCTATTTTAGCCAGGGTCGTCATCTAATTACTGTCGCCACAGAACACCATGCAGTCCTCGACCCCTACGATTACTTACAAGGCTTAGGATTTGATGTAACTTTACTCAGCGTTCAACCCGATGGCTTAATTGATTTAACCGAACTAGAAGAGGCTTTTAGACCCGATACAATTCTAGTTTCAGTGATGGCTGCTAACAACGAAATTGGGGTATTGCAACCCCTAGCTAAAATCGGTAAAATGTGTCACGATCGCCACATATTATTTCATACAGACGCAGCGCAAGCCTTGGGGAAAATACCACTAGATGTTGAGGAAATGAAGATTGATTTAATGTCCTTAACTGCTCACAAAGTCTATGGACCTAAAGGCATCGGTTGTCTATATGTGCGTCGTCGCCAACCCCGCGTCAAAATCGCCCCCCAAATTCACGGCGGCGGACAAGAAAGGGGGATCCGTTCAGGAACCCTTTACACCCCTCAAATTGTCGGATTTGGGGCGGCGGTAAAATTAGCTTTAAGCGAAATGGCAAGCGAAGCCCAACGGTTGACAAAATTACGCGATCGCCTTTGGAATCAACTGTCAACCCTCGACGATATCCGTCTCAATGGTCATCCCACCCAACGCTTACCCGGAAACCTAAATGTCAGTATTGCCGGGGTAGATGGTCAAGCATTACTATTAGCATTACAGCCAACAATGGCAGTATCATCAGGTTCCGCTTGTACCTCCACCCGCATTGAACCTTCCCACGTTTTAAAAGCCTTGGGAGTCCCCGAAAATCTAGCTTATGCTTCCCTGAGATTTGGCTTATCTCGGTTTAATACAGAAGCCGAAATTGACCAAGTAGCACAAGAGGCGATCGCCACCATTAAAGTGCTAAGAAGAGTTCAATATACTAGGTAACTAATTCATGGCAAAACCTGAATATTTAATGATTATTTTTACCCTGATTTGTGGTATCCTATCTTTAGGGATGGGTATGCTCAAAAACCCCAGAACTTCTCAGATAGCCACCCTCCCCCCAGACTACGATCGCCTAGCCGATTTAATCAGCTTTGGTGCTTGGCAAAAAGCCGAACGTCAGACCTATCGAATGATGTTGTTAATTCTGGGCAAAAAAAATCAGGAACTCACCCCCAAAGATATCGCCAAGTTTCCCTGTCAAGAATTAAGCCAAATTGACCAAACCTGGTACCAAGCCAGCCAGGGGGAGTTTAGTTTAACTAGACAACATCAAATCTGGCAAAAATTTCAGCAGTTAGACCCAGATAACCCCCTAACTTTTGCCTCTCTTAATTCATTCATCAAAAAATCCAACATTTGCCGGGATAGTCAGTCTCCCAACTCCTCAGCTATCCTTTGTCATGAACAATTGAATCTAGCCATATTTTCCCGTCTGCAAAAATGCCAAATTTCTCCCCCTTCTCCTCCCGTATTAGAAACCAAAATTTGACCAGTCCCCCTAACTCAGTCCCAGTCAGGAGTAGCACCAGGTGAGTCAACATCAAAAAAACACAGCCACAACCACAAACCCTAGTGGTAGCCCATCCGAGCCAAATTTTACAATTCTTTACTCAACTTGGGCTAACTCCTCACAGCAGATATATCCCCAGACGATCGCATAATGGTAAGCTACTAGATGGCTCAATCAATTATTCCTTGACTTAGTAAGTAACATTTACCCATGACCGACTCGACCCAAACCCCCTATCTGTTGCGCGCTGCGCGTGGTGAAGCCTTAGACCGTCCCCCCGTGTGGATGATGCGGCAGGCGGGTCGCTATATGAAAGCCTATCGCGATCTGCGGGAACAATATCCATCCTTCCGCGATCGCTCTGAAAAAACAGATATCGCCGTCGAAATTTCCTTGCAACCCTTCCGCGCCTTCGCCCCAGATGGAGTTATCCTATTTTCAGACATCCTCACTCCCTTACCCGGTATAGGCATTGATTTCGACATTGTGGAAAGTAAAGGTCCGATCATTGATCCGCCTATCCGCACTCAGTCTCAAATTGACCAACTACATCCTATCGAACCAGAAGCCTCCCTGCCATTTATTCGGGAAATTCTCCAAACTCTGCGCCACGAAGTCGGCAACAAAGCTGCTGTGTTAGGATTTGTAGGCGCACCTTGGACTCTGGCAGCTTATGCCATCGAAGGCAAAAGCTCTAAGGATTACACCATTATCAAAAGTATGGCATTTAGTGAACCCGCCATGCTACACCAATTTTTGGGTAAACTAGCTTCTGCGATCGCCACTTACGCCTGTTACCAGATTGACTCCGGGGCTCAGGTTGTGCAAATGTTTGATTCTTGGGCTGGTCAATTAAGCCCCCAGGACTATGAAACTTTTGCTTTACCCTATCAACAGCAAGTCGTTAAACAGGTCAAGGCTAAACATCCTGATACCCCTCTGATTCTCTATATTAACGGCAGTGCCGGAATTTTAGAAAGAATGGGTAAGTCTGGAGTTGATATGATCAGCGTTGACTGGACTGTGGATATGGCCGAAGCTAGAAATCGTATCGGTCACCATTTGGGAGTACAAGGAAATATTGATCCTTGTGTTTTATTTGGATCTAAAGACACCATCCGCGATCGCATTTTGGAAACTATCCGCAAAGCCGGAAACCGAGGTCATATTCTCAACCTAGGTCATGGGGTTTTACAAAAGACCCCAGAGGAAAATGTTGCCTATTTCTTTGAAACTGCCAAACAAGCAGATAAACTATTGGCAACTCATGTTTAACTGCCACATCTCATTGACTCTCAGAAAATTGGTTTCCTATACCGTTGGCGGTATCAGTTAAAAGCCGGTTGTAGAACAGTCAATTACACAGGGCAAAGGGGGTGTTTTCCACTGTCGAAATCATTAATTTCCCCCCTGCCTCTCCTCTTCTACCACTGCCTCTTGTTATGACCCAAAAAGTTTTCATCACTGGTGCTAGTGGCTGCATTGGTCACTATATCGCCGAAAGTTTAATTAATCACACTAATTATGAACTGTACTTTTTGGTTCGTAATCCAGACAAGCTAGGGTTTAATTATAAAAAACGACCCGATATTCACATCTTGGCTGGTGATTTGCGAGAGATTGATAAATTTTCCGACTTATTAAAAACCATTGATATCGCTATTTTGGCAGCCACATCATGGGGCGGAAAACCCGAAGTATTTGATGTTAATATAACCAGTACCCACCAGTTACTCAAATCCCTCGATCATCAACGCTGTCAGCAAGTCATTTATTTCTCCACCGCCAGTGTCCTTAACCGCCAAAATCAACTCATCCCCGAAGCTGGAGAAATTGGCACCGATTATATTAGTTCAAAATATCATTGTTTGCAGCAGATTTCCCAAAACTATCCTGATTTTCCCCCCTTGCGGGTTCTCTTCCCTACCCTCGTGTTAGGGGGAGATACAGATAAACCCTATTCCCATCTTTCCTCTGGTCTCCCACAGGTGGTAAGCTGGATTAATCTGATTCGCTGGTTTAAGGCTGATGCGAGTTTTCATTTTGTCCACGCCGCCGATATTGCTAAAGTTGTCGAATATTTAGTTAATCATCCTCCACAGTCTCAGCAACCAGAATGGCTGGTTTTAGGAAACCCACCCTTGACATTAAATCAGGCGATCGCCGAAACTTGTGCCTACTATCACAAATCTATCTATTTCTCCATTTCTCTGTCTCTGTGGTTGGCTAATTTTTTCATCATTGTATTTCGCGTACAAATGGCTGAATGGGACCGCTTTTGTTTGAATTACCGCCATTTTACTTACCAAAACCCTGTTAGTCCCGCTACCTTCGGGGAAATTACCCGCTTTCCTACCCTAACCCATATCCTCGCAGAGTTTGCACCCACTTCTCCCTCTCCCTCTTCCTCTCCCTAGTCGGCTGATTTATCTGTTGTTGATTTTTTATTCAACTCGTCTCGCGCCGCGCTCAGGGGGTTGACAGAATGGGGAAAAATTGCTAATCTGAGAGTAGTAAATAAAATAATGGGAATCTTGACCTAAATCAAAAAATTGGATATATCCCCATTATCTAATAATACCACAAATTGCTCAAACCGGCAACCCCCTCCCATCCCCCCATCGGCGGGGGCGATAATTTTGTTACAAAACTTAATATAAGCAGCAAAGATTATGAAAACCTTTCCGAGAGAGATTGGCAATAAATCTCAAAATGAGTCACCAAAAGCGATCGTGCATTTAGAAGCAGTGAGCAAAGTTTATGGAATGGGAGACATAGAAGTTAAAGCCTTAAACGGTGTGAGTCTGACCGTAGAACCAGGAGAATACTGCTCAATTATGGGAGCGTCCGGTTCAGGAAAATCGACAGCCATGAACATTATCGGCTGTTTAGACCGTCCGAGTTCAGGTTCCTACCAACTAGACGGGGTAGGTGTCGCCCAAATGAATGAAGGGGAACTAGCCAAAATTCGGAACCTAAAAATTGGTTTTGTGTTTCAGCAATTCCACCTTTTGTCACAAATGACAGCCCTCGATAATGTCATGTTACCAATGCTCTATGCCGGAATTTCCGCCAAGGAAAGGCGAGAACGAGCCACAGAAGCCTTAATTCGGGTAGGTTTGGAAAATCGTATGCACAACAAACCCAACCAACTATCTGGGGGACAACAGCAAAGGGTGGCGATCGCCCGCGCCATTGTCAACCGTCCAGTATTATTACTAGCAGACGAACCCACAGGAGCTTTAGACTCCAAAACCACCCAGGAAGTCATGGATATTTTCACCGAAATGAATAATAGTGGCATGACTGTAGTTATGGTAACTCACGAACCCGATGTAGCTCGCCAAACCAAAAGGGTAGTTTGGTTTAAAGATGGTCAGGTGATTCATTCCCACCTGAAACCCGAAGATTTGCATCATGCCATTTAACCAAAAAGGGCGACCCATTCGGCTACCTGCAAATCAGGATATACAAAAATCAATCAATATATCTGTAGTTTCTTGTACCCAACAGCCAGACCCTCAGCAGCACCAGGCGTAGAACTCCGCAACCTCTTCCCTGGTTTGGGTAGAAGGATTTACGGGTGGGAGTGCGGAAAATTTGGTCAAATCATGTAGATTGTCTTAGGAATCGTGGTAAATTATGGACGGCTCGATATGGATCTCTATTGGTACTTTCTGCCTAATAAGCATATAGGAGCCACAGTAAACTAACTCAGGCGTAATAGAGTCGAGGGGATGACTCCTGAGACTCTGAGCCGGAGTCAACTGCATCACGAAACCAAAACCTATGCCAAATCCTTCTTTGCGTGAAACCCCAAGCCATGAACCGGCTGATGTTATTCCATCTAAACAGCAGGTTTCGCTGTTAGACTGGCTGACCCAAACTGGGCGCTTGATTCCGCGAGATACTGTTCAGGAGCCTGTGAGTAGTTACAGACCCGACGAAGAAGAAATATCAGAACTCATCGTTGATGATGCGTCTTATGTTGATGAAGATGACAACGATGATGAAGATATGGACGAGGACTAAGGAACAGTTAACAACCTATCACTTGGGTATAAACCGAGAAAGATTGATCAATAGGGGCTAATCAGTTACCCTAGGGCGAATTATATTTGCCTACAAAGTTTTTGGTGTTGAGGATTGATTGAAAAACCTGTGGATAGTAAATTTACTAACTCCAAGTCCCTACAACTATCAGGATCGTATTTATTACTGTTCCTGTGTTTAGGATTGAGCGCTTTCGCCATTGGCTTGGATATGACAGTGAGCCACCTATGGCCTGCTAATATTTCCTTGTTCGTACCGTTTACCATTTGCGCTTTAGTCGTGGCGGCGACCGGACAGTGGATTATCCCCATTTTAGCCCGGATTAAAGCCGGACAGTTCATCCGAGAAGACGGTCCGCAAGCCCACCTCAAGAAAGCCGGAACCCCAACCATGGGGGGGATTTTCTTTATTCCTGTCGGTATTGCGATCGCACTAGCCGGATCAGGATTTGATACTAATGTTATGGCAATTTGCGCCCTAACGGCTGGCTTGGGCTTAGTTGGGTTCATAGATGACTGGCAAATCTTGAGACGAAAATCTAATAAAGGCATCTCTGCTAAGATGAAATTGGCGCTGCAAGTGTTGTTGGCAGTGCTATTCTGTATCTGGTTAGTCTACAATCAAGCCTCGGTAGCATCTAATATCGCCTTACCCTTTGGCTTAACTCTATCCCTAGGGGTGTTATTCTGGCCCTTCGCTACATTCGTTCAGGTGGCGGAAAGTAATGCCACTAACTTAACCGATGGCGTTGATGGTTTAATGGGAGGATTAGGAGCGATCGCCTTTTTGGGAATGGCCGCCTATCTCGCCCCCACCTACCCAGAAATTGCCCTATTTTGTGCCTGTATGTCCGGCGCTTGTGTAGGATTTGTTTCCCACAACCGCAACCCAGCTAAAGTATTTATGGGAGATACAGGAGCCTTAGCTTTAGGGGGAGCCTTAGCCGGGGTAGCTTTGATTACTAATACCCTTTGGGTGTTATTAATTGTCAGTTTGATTTTCTTAGTCGAAACCCTGTCTGTCATTGCCCAAGTGACCTACTACAAGGCGACTAAAGATGCCAACGGAGTTGGTAAACGTCTGTTTAAAATGGCTCCACTTCACCATCACCTCGAACTTTATGGCTGGTCAGAAAATCAAGTTGTAGGCTGTTTCTATTGTATTCAAGGCTTATTAATTTGGGTGGTTTTTCTGATAGCTGGTTAGGTATTTTCTGGTGTGGTTAACAAGTTCAATTTGAACTGCCTATTATGCCATATATTTCTGTTGTCATTCCTATCTATAATGGCGAAGCTGATTTGCCAGATTTGATTGCTTGTTTGCGATCGCAAATCTACCCAACCAATCAGGTTGAGTATCTGCTAGTAGACAATAACAGCAGCGATCGCACCGGGGAAATATTGCAAACAGCTACCGCCGAGCCAACCCTACCCCTGCGACCCCTGACGGAAAATCAAATTCAAAGTTCCTACGCCGCCCGAAATCGTGGTATCCGCGCCGCCAGAGGAGAAATTATCGCCTTTACTGACGCTGACTGTCGCCCAGAACCTGAATGGTTAAAAAACCTGGTACAACCCTTTGGAGATGATCAAATTGGCATAGTAGCAGGGGAAATTATCGCTTTACCAGGAAACACTCTCCTAGAAAAACACGCCAGCCGCCAAGATACCCTTTCCCAAAAACACACCCTCGCACACCCTTTTTATCCCTACGGTCAAACCGCTAATTTAGCCGTGCGACGAGACGCATTCCAAAAAACGGGCTTATTTCGTCCCTATCTCACCACCGGGGGAGATGCTGATTTATGTTGGCGCATTCAACAGCAAACCAGCTACAAGTTAGCCTTTATGGAAAAAGCACAGGTTAAACATCGCCACCGCAGCACTCTAAAAGGATTACAAAGTCAGTGGCGACGCTATGGAGAGTCAAACCGCTATCTTCACCAAATCCACGGCGTGGATTTAATGCCTCAAATGCAGCCTAAAGACTACATATATAGCCTAGGGCGGTGGATAGTCAAGGAATTACCTGTCAATAGTGCTAAGGCGATTATAGGTCGCGGTGATTGGGTTGATGTGGTGGGGACTCCCATAGGTCTACTTAATGCGAGATGGCGATCGCTCGGTCAGCAACAAGCAAGTCTTCCTGAACAAGCCAAACAGATTGATCAGCTTTAGTCAAAGAAAAGTAAACAGTAGAGGTTGGTTTTGTGCCATGAATGTCACCCTTATACCCCATTCAACTGAAACAATTACCCGCGTTGGTGTAATTGGCGGCGGACAATTAGCTTGGATGATGGCTAGTGCGGCTAAGAATTTGGGGGTGTCTCTGGTGGTCCAAACTCCCCATAATAGTGATCCGGCTGTGGCGATCGCCGCCGATACCGTTTTAGCAAATATTGCTGATGCGATCGCTACTCAGGAGTTAGCTAAACGCTGCGATGTGATTACCTTTGAGAATGAGTTTATTGATCTTGATGCTCTCCAGGTATTGGCAGAAGCTGGGGTCTGTTTCCGCCCCCGTCTGGAGGCTTTAGCACCCCTGTTAGATAAATTTGAGCAATTATCTCAATTGCAACGTTTAGGCTTGCCTGTGCCTCGTTTTGAGGCGCTAACAAGGGCTGAAGGGGATCTTAACCCTAAAATTACCCAAGGTTTGGGTTATCCGGTAGTTCTCAAAGCTAGACGGCATGGTTATGATGGCCAGGGAACCTTTATCATTCCTGATGCTGCTACCCTGAAAGCTACCTGGGCGAAGTTTGATTATCCCCCCATGCTACTACAGGAATTTATCCCCTTTGAACGGGAATTAGCAGCGATCGCCGCCCGGTCAGTCACCGGAGATGTCGCTATTTATCCCATTGTGGAAACTATCCAACGCGATCAGGTTTGTCATCGCGTGATCGCCCCCGCTAAGATTAGCACCGATTTACAAAATCAAATTAATCGGTTAGCCCATACCCTTCTTAATGGTTTAGACGTGGTGGGGCTATTTGGTATTGAGTTTTTCCTGACCACTTCTGGGGAGGTTTTGGTTAATGAAATCGCCCCCCGCACCCATAATTCCGGTCACTTTAGCCTTGATGCTTGTTATACCTCCCAATTTGAACAACATTTGCGGGCCGTCTCTGGTTTACCTTTGGGAAGTCCTGACCTTAAATGTGGCGGCGCGGTGATGGTGAATTTGTTAGGGTTTGAGTTAGCCGAAAATGACTATTTCGCCAAACGGGAACAACTCGCCGCCATTCCTCAAGCTAAAGTTCACTGGTATGGGAAAATTCAGTCCCGTCCCGGTCGTAAACTCGGTCATGTCACCGTTTTAATTGATACTGAAGACCCCCATACTCTACATGAGGAAGCACAGGCGATCGCTCAACAGATAGAATCTATTTGGTATGGTGATCAACTTCCCTACCGCCATCAGTAATCATACTCATTGAACCCAGGGTTCCCCCACCAACAAAAAATAGCTGTCCTTACCTGTGAGGACAGCCTAATTTATCTAATTTATAGGTATATACTCTTAGTATTTAATACTCTAAGATTCTGCACTCTCCCCTGACTGAGATGATTGTAAATTATCAGGATCGACATAGTAGCAAACGGAATCTAAGCAAATTAACGCCCAGCCCGACTCTTCAATGTTTTTTAACTTGTAAGCACCCTGCTGCACAAAAAAGCCTTTATGATTGCGGGTATCAGCCTTAACGTAAACCTGGTTATCATTAACCTGGTTATCATTGCCCATAGTTATTTCTACGTTATCATTGCCCATAGTTATTTCTACTCCTTGTGTTATCAAATTGGTCTGCTAACTTCAAATAAGATTGTTAATGCGTGAAGTTCCCAAATCTTATCATTTATTTTGCCAATTGTTGGTTAAATAATATTATTTTTTGTAAAGGAGTTTCAAGAGCTACCTAGTAGGAATATTTACTCAGTCGCCCTATTCAACTGGAATTTACTTGAATTGCCGTGAACAGACCCGATAATTTCAGGTCTATTACTGGCGATGCTATATGTTAGCATATCATCAAATTGGTATTGCTAAAGTTCTAGGAGCCATTGTTTAACCCTAAGTAAACTTTTCCATTCAGGTTTGCGAGTCAATCCATCGTCCAAATTTTTTTTGACTTCCTCTAGCCACTCCGAATCAGCCATAATCATCTGTTGAGCCATTTCTACATGGGGACGAACCCCCGGTTTTTTTAACTCCAACATTGATACGGCTAAATTTACCCTAGCTTGGGGGTCGTGGGGATTTAATTTAACCGCCAACTTGGCGGCTTTATAAGCCGCAGAGGGTTTATTAGCCAGAAGGTATAACCAAGCTAGGCTAGTCCAGGCGTTACTATTTTTAGGGGAGCGATCGCACACTTCACGAAACACGGGGATTAAGGTATCCATAGCTTCCCCAGCTTGATAACGCTCAAATCCTTCCTTAAACAGTTCTTCAGTAGTTTTCATCGTTAGAGAGCAAGTATTACAGACTACAAAGCGATCGCCATTGTTACAGTACAACGTGCGATCGCCTTTAATCATACCTGATGGAGTCCGTCAACCATTAAGTAGCAAAGGACTTACCACAGCCACAGGTTTGACTAGCATTAGGATTAGTAAATTGGAACCCACCCCCAATCAAAGCGTTGCTGTAGTCAAGGACCATCCCATAAATATACAGCAGACTCTTGGGATCACAAACAACCTGAAAACCATTATGATCGAAGACCTCATCAGTATCCTGGATGCTATCGGGTTCAACAAAATCCATCATGTAAGACATACCAGAACATCCCCCCTGACGGACACCCACCCGTAAACAGAGGTCTCTACCTTGCTTCTCGCGCAGGAAAAGCACCTGCTGAACAGCAGCATCAGTCATCTGAATTCCTTGGGTTGGGGTTTTAGACTCAGTTGCTTGTGTCATTGGCTTTCCTAACTCCTTGATTTTTATGATTTTCGCAATACTAAACTAGGGGTCGAGATAGGTCTGACGACTTACTCGGACTATTGAGAACACCATAACTGCTCAATGGGCTTGGCTCTCACTCTCACCTGCTATGCTGGAATGTGGGAATGGGAGCCAGCATTGTTTACACAGTGGTTCCCAATAGCGTTCCATAGCTCATTTAACGCCGGGCTAATTAATTTATGGCAGGCCAACTCATGAATCGACCCTGCCATGTATTGATCCTAGCTCCGATTGTAACAAATTTAGGGTGGGGAGTGTTAAGATGACGGTCAAGGAGACCTGGGCTAGGGATGAAAAGCCAGTCCTACAGCCAGATCTAACCTGGGCGCGATCGCATTTACCAGAATTTGGTATTTTGTCATACAATCTAAGATTAGAGACCATAGCAGGGACCTGCAACCTGTTACCATAAACGGAGCGGGTGTAAAATTCCCGGTTCAATCAATTGTGTAAAATCTTAATCTGGTAGCACTACTCGATATTATAATTTATCTAAATGACATTTCTCAATCGTTCAACCCTTCGTCGTTTACAAAAACTACCATCCATTCCTAGCGTGTGGGAGGGCGATCGCCGTCCGATGTCTCAGGGGATGTCACAGACTAATTTAGAAACAGATATAGAGACTGATAATGACTGCATCATTTGGGTTGACGGTTCTCAGGGAATGGTACGGTCAATGGATATGGTATCGGCTAATATTGGTCCAGAAGCGATCGTCCGCACCCTACTTAGAGCGATGGAACATCCCCAAAGCCCCACCCCAGCAGCCCGCCCTCACAAAATTGTGGTCAAAGATCGCGAAATTCAGTTTTTCCTGCGCGGTGTCTTACAAGAACTGGATATAGTTATAGACTATGTACCGGATTTACCACTAATTGATGAGATATTTAGGGGACTCCAAGAAGTAGCCGAAAGTCGCCCTCCTCAACTTCCCGAAGCCTTTGTAGATCCCCTGCTCAAAAAAGCCTATCAAATTTGGCAAGATGCACCCTGGGATAAATTAGTGGAACATCAAATTATTTCTATAGAAATCAATCACTTAGATGTAGGAACTCTCTACATTTCTACACTAGGGAAGTTAGGGATGGATTATGGGGTGTTAATGTACCGTTCCCTAGAATCTTTAAAAAGGTTTCGAGAAAGAGTTGTTGCTGACCGACCTTTTGATAACCTAGAAGAAGCATTTTTAACTCAAGATTGTCTGTTTGTCACCTTTGAGCCTTTGTCAGAAGAAGATGAGGAGGAGGACGTAATCTGGGAAACTTTATCAGCATCGCAGATTGAACCTAACTTTGGTAATTTACACCCCTTAGAAGGTTTGCGATCTGTGATCTACGAAGAAGAAGCCACGGTGATGATGGTAGCCTTGGAAGCACTGCACCGATTCTTACGAGATTTTCGCTATAAATTAAATGAGGATTCATTTCCTAAGCTGTCGAAACGATATCGCATATCTTGTTCCTTACCTGATGCAACTGAAACCAAAATGATTTCGGTGAAGGTGGAAACTTTACCAGAGGTGGCTGATGAACTTCTGGAAATGGTGGAAGCCGCAGCGGAAGATGACGACGAGGAGTTGGATTACCCTACGTTACGAGATGATTTGATACCACCTAAATCATTTTTGAGTTTAGGTGTAATTCCTTGGGAAACGGTGGATTATTTGCGAAACAATACGGAGTTCTATCAGCCTTCGGATGTGCAAATTCCTCAGAAAGGGGATGGTCTACCTGTGATTTTGATTCAAACTTCTAAGCCGAAGGCGAAAACACTAATTCAAAATTTGGAGGAGGCTGGAGGATTAACGGGAATATGTTTTAACTCAGGAAAAGATCCCCTGGAGGGTCGCAATTATGACCTGGGAATTTTGAAGACGGAAAATGGTGAATTGCATTTGTTTGGTGAATTTATCGAAGATGACCCAACTCATCAGCGGGCTCGGAAAAACTGGGAACAACGCTGTAGCCAAACTCAGGGTTGGTGTGGTTTAATTATTGCTATGGGGTTGACGGGGGCTTCTCGTGGTCAGCCCGGTTTTAAGGATATGATGGCATTGGTGGAATTGCGATCGGTTTCTCCTGATGAGTTGGGATTGGGACCTTTAGAACTCATTACCCCCATGTAATTAACTGGAAACTACAACCTAGGTTATGTCTGAACTACCCCCCCTAAATACTGATACGATTTGGGCGATTCTGAATGAGGAAATAGACGACAGCACTGTTAATCAACTGGTGTGGTATTATCTCGGTTATCGCTATGACGAACAAAGCGATCGCTGGGATGTAACTCAAGTGGATACACAGTGGCGAGAAACCTACGGAGAACCCCCGGACTTTATCGAAAGCCGTCCGGCTACTGTTCAACTCACCCGGTCGATACCTAAAGAAAATAAACAACTCCTGAAAGAGGAACTAGGCTTTAAAGGCTACACTATTGGAAACTTTGGACCGAGACAAACCCGGCGCGCTACTATGGCTAACTGGTTACTCTCCTATATCAAAACTACCCAGCCCAACAACACAGATATTCAAGCAATATCAACAACGCAAACATAATTGAGGTAAGGATTTCGTGACGATTTTATCGCGTAGGGGCGGGTCCGGCGATCAGCCAGAACCCGACACCAGCCAACTTTCTAAACCCGCTATGAAAACTGCATTTTTGGGACTGGGTGTGATGGGTGGCTATATGGCTGCTAACCTCGCTCAAGGTGGTTATGATGTGAAAGCATGGAATCGTACTCGATCGCGTCCTGGTGTGGCGATCGCCTCTGATGCAGGCGCTAAAATCGTTCATACCATAGAAGAGGCTGTGACGGAAGCTGAGGTGATCTGTACCTGTGTGGGAGATGTTCCCGATGTGGAAGAAGTCATCCTTGGTCCGGAAGGGGTGATTCAGTTTGCTAAACCGGGCGCGATCATTATAGACTTTAGCACTATTGGGTCGGCGGCGGTTCATCCGATCGCTTCGGCGATCGCATCCCATGAAATGCAATTTTTAGATGCGCCTGTTTCTGGGGGAGATATTGGCGCGAAAAATGGGACTCTAACTATTATGGTGGGTGGCGATCGCCATAGCTTTGACACCTGCCTACCCTTGTTAGAAACAATGGGTAAAAATATCCGCTATTGTGGTCCTAGTGGTAGCGGTCAAGCTGTTAAACTCTGTAATCAGGTACTATGTTCCCTCAACATGATTGGACTATGTGAGGCGATGTTACTAGCGGAACATCAGGGTATTGACCCTCAACTAATTGTGGAGGTATGCAGCACCGGAGCCGCTGGGTCTTGGGCTTTGTCTAACCTAGGGGAAAAGGTAGCTAACAATGATTTCGCTCCGGGTTTTATGATTCGCCACATGGTTAAGGATTTGCGATTAGTTCAAGAGGCTATTTCCAGGGAGTTACCAGGGGTAAAATTAGCCGATACCCTGTTTAAAATAGTTCAGAATTTGGATGAAGGTTTAGGCTCTAATCAAGGAACCCAAGCCATGATTAGAGCTTATCAGAAGCCGGACAATTAACAATTAACAATTAATAATTAATAATTATCCATTTCCGAGACCGCCGCTACTAGAGATAAAGCCACCATGGGGGCTGTGACCGATCGCAAAATTCGGCTTCCCAGAGACACAGGCTGAAATCCCCTATTAATTGCTTCCTCAACCTCTGGTGTTGTCCATCCCCCTTCGGGTCCAATAGCTAAAAGCAGGGAATTGTAGACATAACCCTTTCCTTGTCCGGTTCGAGAAGCCAACAAACAATTCAACAGGTGGGGAAAATCTCCCCTAGCCACACAAATATATTTATCTACCTCTTCTCCCTGGTCTGACAAAGTTTCCCAAGCCTGCTGTATCGATAGTGGATCAGTAATTTCCGGGAGGATCTGACGTTCTGACTGTTCCGCCGCCTCTGTAGCAATACGTCGCCAGCGGGCTAGTTTTTGAGGGCTAGGGACAACCACAGTGCGGGCGCTGATAATGGGAACCAAACGAGACACTCCCAACTCCGTAGTACAGCGCACAATCTCCTCAAAGCCACTTCCTTTAGGCATAGACACCCATAAAGTCACAGGTATGGGTAACTCATTGTTAACCCTTATCGGTTCAACCACAGTGGCATTTTGCCCGCCTTTCCAGATAGCCAGCCACCAACCCCCCCGACCATCAAGAATAATAAAGCGATCGCCCTGTTGTAGGCGCAACACTCGACCCAAATAATGCTGTTGTCCAGCAGTCAGGTCTACCTGTTGGTCATGGAATTGTTCAGGAGCGATCGCGATCCGTTGAAGTTCCCTCATGAAATTCTGTTAACAAAATGACCCCACCCGACTTTTGGTAGGGTGGGGATTGCTTAATCAGCCATTAAAGGCAATTAGGACTCAGCGCGAACCTTAGCTAGGTACTCCTCAATCGCCTGGGTAGCAATTTCGACAATTGGTTTGCTTTGGCGTTTCGACTCATCTTTTAGTTGACTATAGATGTCATGACGCACACTAACCCGATGTCGGATTTTGCTAGGATCGACCGGAGCTTGGGGCGCAGTCGCATCATTAGAGAGTGTTTCTGGCGAAGTTGGGACAGGGATTTCTTTCGTCTCAATGTTCATCGAGGAATTTACTTGGTAATTGGATACAAAAGTGCGGATGGAGTCTAAACCAACACGATGGCAAAAATCGCCAAAACTCTCGGACGGTTGCCGATTCTGTTTAAAGCCAACAAAAATCGGCTCCAGAACTGCTTCTAGGTCACATAGAGCCAGCCGTTCCATAAAAGGTTCAGCTAGTCGCGTTTGGTTAGGAGAGCCTCCCAGCCAAACCTGGTAGGTGTCGGGAGCGCTACCGACGAACCCCAGTTCCGCCATGTAGGGTCTGGCACATCCATTGGGACATCCTGTCATCCTAACGACAAAATGCTCCTGTTCCAGCCCTACCTTGTCCAACAATACCCGAATCCGGTCTAGGATACTAGGGATTGCACGTTCAGATTCTGCAATTGCTAATCCGCAAGTTGGGAAAGCCGGACAGGCCATGGCATAGCGGACCAGAGGATCAATTTCGGTTTCTGGCAAAACCCCATGTTCTTTCAGGAGGCGATCGATTTGCTGCTGGTGTTTCGGCGAAATCTCATACAGGATAATGTTATGGTTGCCTGTAATTAACATTGGCAACTCAAACTTTTGGTGAATTTTCTGTAAAGCCGCCTTCAGCCGGAAACTTCCGTCATCTTTCACCCGGCCATTTTCCACCGAGATACCCAGAAATAATTTACCGTCGCCCTGTTCATGCCATCCCAGGTAATCTTGATATTTCCAAGGAGGCAGGGGTTTAAAAGGTTTTAGGGGTTTGCCAAAATAATCCTCAACCTGAGCGCGGAATTTGTCAACTCCCCAATCCTCAATTAAATATTTCATCCGCGCGTGGCGGCGGTTAGTGCGATCGCCATAATCCCGCTGAGTTGCTACGATCGCCTTCATCAAATCATAAATATCAGCGCGATCGACATAGCCAATTTCATCAGCTATACGGGGAAAGGTCTCCTCTTTGCGGTGAGTTCTACCCATACCGCCTCCTGCTAGGACGTTAAAGCCCTCCAATTCTCCCGCCGCATTAGTTATGACCACCAAACCCACATCTTGGGTATAAATATCAACAGAGTTATCTCCTGGGACTGTTACCGCACATTTGAATTTGCGCGGCATATAATGCTTGCCATAGATCGGCTCTTCCCCCTCATGGAAAATTGTGCCATTACCATTGCGATCGCGCGCCGCTTTGACTTCCGGGTTTTCCTCCGCACTAACTATTTTTTCTCCATCGAGCCAAATTTCATAATAAGCCCCAGTCTGAGGAGTCAGCAGATCCGCAATATAATTCGCGTAGGTTTTCGCATACTCATACTCAGGGCGATCGCAATAGGGAGCCGGAGGAGCCATCACATTCCGGTTCAAGTCTCCACAAGCACCCAGAGTCGAGCCCATGCTTTTGATAATGCTAGAGAGAACCGTTTTCAGGTTCTTTTTGAGAATCCCATGGAGTTGGAACCCTTGGCGGGTAGTTGTCCGCAGTGTCCCATTCCCGTATTCATCCGCTAGATGATCGAGAGTCTCATAAAGCTGAGGTGGGATAAATCCCCCGGGGCTGCGGGTTCGCAACATAAACTGATAATCTTTCTCTTGTCCCGGAACCCGATTATCTCGGTTATCCTGTTGGTAGGAGCCATGAAACTTGAGAATCTGAACCGCATCCTCTGTCAAATAGTTGCGATCGTTGAGCAGTTCAGTTGCTAAAGGCTCCCGCAGTTGATTACTGCGCTCTTTGATAGCTTCAAGTTTAGAGAGCTTTTGCGCTGATTTCGTAAATGTAGGGCTTGTCATAGTAAAGTGAAGTGCCAGTCAAAACAAAAAAACATCGAGGCTGAACCTGACTTAGCGTGAACTACCCCACCCTGCCTTTGGCGAGGATGGGGCTTCCTGATTCAACGGGAACTGCATCTAACAAAACCGATGTTTTGCCAGGTTGTCTTACACTCCCTCCCCAGGCAGTATCGCTGGTTCCCAACGACAATACTTGTACTGAGCATAGTCGAAGTATCCGCAAGGCTTCATTTCTGATATTTTGTGCCGCGTTGACATCTCGATCATGGCAAGTCCCACAATGTTGACATTGCCATTGACGAATATCTAACGACAAACTATCTACTCGGTTGAGGCAAACGTGACAGGTTTTAGAGGATGCAAAGAAACGGTCAACCTCAATATAGGTTTTTCCTTCCCACTCCGCTTTATATTTAAGCATTGTGGTAAACATTCCCCAGCCTACATCACTAATCGCCTTGGCTAGTTTGGGGTTTCGTACCATCCCTTTTATGTTCAGATTCTCTACAGCAATAACTTGGTTTTCGTTGACTATCTTGCGGGATAGTTTGTGTAGAAAGTCCTCACGGCAACGGGCAGTCTTGCCATGAACCTTAGCTACTTTTTGTTGGGCTTTAGTTCTATTCTGACTACCCTTTTGCTTCCGGGATAGTTTTTGTTGTTTACGTTTAAGATTACGGTGATGTTTGGCGAAATGACGGGGATTATCATACTTTAACCCATCACTGGTAATGGCGAAATGAGTCAATCCAACATCAATGCCAACTGCTTTACCTTCGGTAGACTGACTCGGAGTTTCTTTCCCATCATCCACCAATACCGAAGCATAGTATTGTCCATCAGAATTTTGGGAGACCGTCACAGTTTTGATTGTCCCTTCAAATTCTCGATGACGATGGCAGTAGACTAGCCCAATCTTCCCAGGTAGTTTGATATAGTCTCCCTCAAA
>Ga0213836_100389_pt1 | contig 37694 bp, 33 predicted proteins | sample SWPATP03_FD_160578 | JGI IMG/M metagenome (GOLD analysis project Ga0213836, IMG submission 160578) | Coastal seawater microbial communities from Marineland, Florida, United States - SWPA TP0 #3 | ecosystem: Environmental > Aquatic > Marine > Coastal | place: USA: Florida | collected 2016-08-05
TCCCGAACACGATCGACAAGATCAACCTCATCGCTCCCGGCGGCGTGCTGGGCCTGCCGCGTTCGAAGTGGAAATTCGATGCGGGCGGGCCGGCCGGCACCGACCATTTCGTCGTGATGGTGTCGGACACCCCGCGCGACCTCGCCGCCGCCGGCCTGGTCAGCGGCGAGCTGTTCGGCGATTTCCCGATCGACCAGGCCGCCCGGCTGCAGCGCGCCTACACGGGCAGCACGCCGCTGTTCGCGGGCGTGCCGAACTGCTCCCGGCCGCCCTGCCCGGCCACGTACGGCGCCGCCGCCTTCACGATCGAGGAATTCGTCGAGTAGGGTCGCTCGACCCCGCTTCAGCGGCTGAGGTTGACGATGGTGACCCGGCGGTTCTCGGGCGCGCCGGGATTGGCCTTGTTCATCAATTCGCTGTCGCCCTTGCCGACCGCCTCGAGCCGTGCGCGGTCGATGTGGGCGCTGTCGGCGAGGTAGTTGCGCACCGACTCGGCGCGCAGCTGCGACAGTTTCAGGTTGGCCGCCGCCACGCCGCGCGGATCGGCATGGCCTTCGATGGCGAAGCGGGCCGCCGCCAGTTTTTCCGACGCCAGCGCCTGGCCGACGACGTCGAGCGACTGCCTGGCGCCCGGCGTCAGGTTGGCGGAATTGGTGTCGAAGGTGATCAGGAGGGAGACCTTGGCCGGTTTCGACGCGACCGGGGCGCTGCCGACGTCGTCGCGCACGATGCGGATGCTGCGCGTTCGCATCGGCGCCTTTTGCTCCGGCGCCGCCAGCGCGTCGACCAGCGTACCCACGTCGGCCTGCCCTTCCTTGAGCACCGGCCCTTCCTGGCCCATGGCGGGCAACGCAGCGACCAGGATGCAAAACGCCAGCAGCGAACGTGCTTTCATTGCAGTCTCCTCGGTGAGTGTTGTCAATGAGATTAGCCTAGCCCACCCCAATGTTCAACAACTACACGGCGCCGGGCCGGTCAGTTGTGGAAATACCACTGTCGCCGCCATCGCTCCCGTTCACTCGAGCGCCCGGTTGCGCGACTCGACGTCGACGCAGCCGATCGCGACCGCACCGATGACCAGGAAGGCCGCCAGCATCGCCAGCGCGAGCGTGAAATGCGCCGCCATCACGGGCGCGATGATGGTCGGGGCGAACAGGCCGCCGAAGCGGGCGATGGCGCCGGCCAGGCCCATGCCGCTGGCGCGCAGGTCGGTCGGGTAGACCTCGGGCGTGAAGGCGTACAGCGCGCCCCAGGTGCCGAGCAGCGCAAAGCTCATCAGCAAGGTCGAGCCGACCACCAGGGCGGCGCCGCTGCCCAGGCTGTAGAGCATGCAGCCCAGCGCGGAGAGCAGCAGGAAGCCGATCAGGGTCGGTTTGCGGCCCCAGCGCTCGACGCCATAGGCCGACAGCGCGAAGCCGGGCAGCTGCACCACGGCCAGCAGGATCAGGAACTCCTGGCCGCGCATGAAGCCGAAGCCCTCGGCGCTCAGCTTCACGGGCAGGTAGACGAACACGCCGTAATACGCGATCGAGATCAGCGCCCAGGCCACGCACAGCGCCAGGCTGCGGCGCCGCAGCTTGCTGGAGAACAAGGTGAACAGTGTCGTTTTCACGGGCGCTTCCGGCGTCAGCACGGGAATGCTCACGCTGCGGCCGTTGACCTGCGCCACGCGCGCCAGCACGGCGCGCGCCTGTTCCGACTTGCCGCTCCGATGCAAATACATGGGCGACTCGGGAATGACGAAGCGCAGCACGACCCCGATCAGGGCCGGCAACCCGGTCACCAGGAAGATCACGCGCCAGGCGTCGCTGCCCCAGCGCAGCGCCACCAGGGCCAGCACCGCGAGCAGGATGGTGCCGACCGCCCAGAACGATTCGAGCAGCACCAGCCAGCGCCCGCGGCGGTCGCTCGGCAGGAACTCGGCCATCATCGTGTAGTCGACCGGCAGCGTGCCGCCGACGCCGATGCCGGTCAGGAAGCGCAGCGCCAGCAGCCAGGCGAAGTCCGGGGCGAAGGCCGAGGCCACGCCGAAGCAGGCGTCGATCACCACCGCCATCATCAGCACCGGCTTGCGCCCGATGCGGTCGGCCAGGCGCCCGAAGACGAAGGCGCCGAGCAGCATGCCGGTAAAGAAGAGCGTGCCGGTCTGCAGCGCCTTCGGCACGGTGACGCCGAAGGTGGCGGCGATCGAGGGCGCGCTGAAGCCGATCGACAGCACCTGCATGGCGTCGGCCATCCACACCAGGCCGAAGATCAGGAACAGCCGGTATTGGAACTTGCCGACGCCTGCCGTCTGGATTCCCTGCTCCACCGTGAACGGCGCTGTCGACATCGTGGTTTCCTCTGGATACGGGTTTCTCATGGCGCCAGTGTGCACAAAAGTTCTTCCGAGAACAGTGTAATGGGAGACATAAGCGCAACAAAAAAGCCCGCGCGCGGGCTTGCCGGGGGGCGTTCGGCGGGATGCGGCCGCGCTTAGCCGCCGATATTGCGGAAGGGGTCGAGCGCCAGGTCGATCAGGCGCCGCTCGCGCACGACGATTTCCGCCACCGCCGTCATGCCGTAGCGCAGCGGGTAGCGCGTCTCGCCGATGCTGTATTCGGTCTGGTCGAGCGACACGCGCCCTTCGTAGACGGGCTGCTTGGTGGCGGACGAGGGTTTCGTGGCCGGCGAGATGAACTGCAGGGTGCCGTGGATCAGGCCGTAGCGCTGGTAGGGGAAGGCGTTGAATTTCAGCTGCACCGGCAAGCCCTCGCGCAGGAAGCCGCGGTCGTGCTCGGCGATCTCGATTTTCAAGATGGGACGGGCATTGCGCGGCGCGATGCCGCCCAGCGGCGCGTTCGCCTGGATCTTGTCGCCGGGCTGGGTCGAGGTGACGTCGGTGATCACGCCGTCCACCGGCGCCACGATGCGCAGGAAATTCTCCTTGTCGATGTTTTCGAAACGGATGCGCGCCGCCGCGTCGGCCACCAGGCGCGCAGTCTGCACTTGCAGGCGCAGCTTGTCTTCGGCATTCGCCACTTCGCGGTCGGCGGAAGCCGACTGCAGGCGCAGCTTTTCCAGCTGCTGGCCGCTGGTTTCGAGTTCGGCGCGCGCCTGGGTCGATTCCAGGCTCTGGCGCGCCGCCAGCTCGCCAGAGCGCGCCTGCGCCACCCGCAGCGCGTTCTCGGCCGCCTGCAGCGCATTCTTCTTGCCCTCGACCTGGAGTTGCGAGACCCCGCCGCCGCCGGGCAAGGCGAACAGGCGCGCGAACTTGTCGGCCTCGACCCTGGCGGCGTCGCGTGCGCGCCGCGCATCCTCGACGTTGGTGCGCGCCTCGGCCTGCTGCGCGCCCTGGCCCTGCGCCAGGCTGCTCGTGCCCTCGGCCAGGCGGCGCCGGTGCTGGCGCTCCTCGACGGCGGTCGCCTCCTTCAGGGCGGCGGCGTTGCGCTCCAGCAGCGCCTTCTTTTCCGGGAACTCCTTCCATTCGCGCTCGGCATCCTCGAGCTTCAAGCGCGCTTCGAGCGCGTTCCTGGCCGCCTCGATGGCGCCGCGCGCATAAATCCGCGCCACCACGTCGCCCGCCTTCACCGGCTGGCCCTCGGCGATATAGATGTTGGACAGTTCGCCGTCGATGGGCGCGTACAGGCGCCGCACCTCGGAGGCCGGCGCCAGGCTGCCGCTGGCCGTCACCAGCACGTCGGCGTGGCCGAAGAAGGACCAGGCCACGGCGGCCACCACCAGCGCCACCATCGCGTACACCAGTGCCCGGGTGAAGCGCCAGGGGTTCGCGGTGAGGATGGAGATGCCCTCCGCGCTGTGCTCTTCCAGCGCTTCGGACAAGGGCGTCAGTCCTTGCGGCTTGACGGGTTTCAGAAAATCGCGCTTCATCGCTGGCCCCTGGCCAGCGCCAGCCGGCGGATGTCGCTGAGCGCGTCGGCATAGGTGTCGCGAAACGCGGGTACGTGCGCCGCCATGGTCTCGAAGCCGCGCTGGTAGGATTCGTTGCGCTCGTCCCACTGCTTCAGGAAGCGCGCGACGCCGGCGGCATCGGGCGCGTCGCGGATCGGCGCCTGGGCCCCGCCCCTGCCGGCGGCGAAGGCTTCCAGCGCCCCGATCCAGGCCAGCTGGTCGAGCAGGGGCGCCAGCTCCGGATGATGGCGCACGTGGCGGCGCATGCTGGCCAGCTGCTGCGCCGCGCGCTCGAACTGGCGCGCCTTCACCTGCGCCATCCAGGCCGGCAGATAGGCTTTGAGCAGCGCCTCGGTGCCGAGCGCCTGCAGGCGGCTGTTGTCGGGATCGTTGGCCAGCGCGTCGTCCGCCGCCACCGCCGCCTGGGCGTAGGCGCGGGCCGCCAGCAGGTCTTCGACCTCGCGTTCCGGGCCGTTGATGCGGTACACGGTCCAGGCGCCGGCGACGGCCAGCGCCACGCCGCCCAGCACCCGGTTGCGCAGGCGCCGCGCGCCGGCCGCGCCTTGCCCGCCGAATGCGGCGTAGAGCCCGGACAGCATGGCCGCGGCCTTGCCCTGCGGTCGCGGCGGCGCATCGTACTCGCGCGCGGCTGCGGCGCCGGCATCAAGCGCCGGCGTCTCGTCGCGCGCGGGCGCCGGATCGACGCAGAAGATGTCGAGGAAGGAATCGGCCGCGGCGACGAAGGTGGTGCGGTCGTCGCCCGGGGACGCCCCCGCCGCCTGCGCCGCGCCGATGCGGGTGAGCGTCGGGTCGCGCGCGGGCGCCTCCCAGTCGAGGGCGATGCGGTAGACGAAGTGGCGGCCGCCGAATGCGAGCAGGTCGCCCTCGTGCAGTGCGACCGCATGCTCATCGAGGCGGACGCCGTTGACGAAGCTGCCGTTGGTGCTGCCCAGGTCTTCGACATGGAGCTGGCCGCCCCTGAGGAAGATGTGCGCGTGGCGGCGCGACAGGTAATTCACCTGGGCCGGTTCCGAATCCTTGTAGCGGGCGAAGGTGTCGTCGGCCTTGCTGACCATGAAGGGAAAGTCGGTGACGACGATCGGCAGCAGGCCGGCGCCCGGGTTCTCCGGGCGCAGGGTCAGGCTGGCCAGGCGGGCCTGCGGCGCCTGGGCGGCGGCGCTCTCGAACTGAACCCGGTAGCTGAGCGTCTTGCCCAGGCCCAGCAGGTCGCCGTCGTGCAGGGCGGTGATCGCCTGGCGCACGGGCACGCCGTTGACGGTGCTGCCGTTCTTGCTGCCCAGCTCGGCGAAATACACGGCGCCGTGTTCGCAAAAGATGCGCGCATGGCGGCGCGACAGGTCGCCCGCCAGCGCGGACGGATAGGCGTCGAACGGCGCTTCCGTGCGGCCGATCGCGAACAGGCTCTCCTGGATGTGGATCGGCGCCAGTTCCGGATGCGACACCGGCGCGAGCACGATGGTGCAGCGCCCGGCGGGCATGGCGCGCGGCGCGGCGATCAGCGCGTCGGTCGCCGCCATGGCTCACTCCCGCGCCGCATTGCCCACCTCCACCGGCGGCCAGCCGCCGCCCAGCGCCTTGTACAGCAGCACGGTATCGGACAGGATCTGCTGGTGGTTCGCCAGCAGCGCCAGCTGCGACGCCAGCAGCGTGCGCTGCGACTCGAACACTTCCAGCTGCGACACCATGCCTTCCTTCAGTTGCGCTTCGACCTGGGCGGCGACGACGCCGAGCCGCTGCGCCTGCTGCTCGAGTTCGACCCGCTGGCGCCGGTGCGCATCGAGGTTGACCAGCGCGTTCTCGACTTCCTCGAAAGCGGCCATGACGACGCGCCGGTACTCCCCTTCCGCCACGGCGGTGCGCGCTTCGCTGGTCTTCAGGCGCGCCTTCACGCTGGGGTCGAAGATGGGGAAGTTGATGCTCGGGAGCAGGCCGAAGGTGAAGGACTTGAGCAGGGAACCGAGCGCGAAACTCGCCGTGCCGCCGCGCCCCGTCAGGCTGATCGAGGGCAGCTGGGCCAGTTTCGCCTGCCCGACCAGGTCGTAGGCCACCAGCACCCGGTATTCGGCGGCGACCACGTCAGGCCGGCGTTTCAGCAGCTGCGACGGCAAGCCTTCGGGCACCACGGGCAGCTGGACGCGCTGCTGCAGCGAGCCGGGCGCCACGGTGAATTCGCCGGCGGGGATGCCGAGCAGGGTGGACAGCGCATTGCCGGCCAGCGCGCGCAGGCGCCCGAGCTCGATCAGGTCGCGGCTGAGCTGGTTGATTTCGGCGCGCTGCTGCAGCACCCGCGTCTCGGGCAGCAGGCCCTGACCCAGCATCGCCTCGAAGGTGGCGAGGATGGCGCGGTTCTTCTCCAGGGTCTGCTGCTGCTGGCGGATCTGCTCGTCGAACTGCATGAGCTGGAAATAGGTCGTCGAGACGTCCGACACCAGCGACAGGTAGCCGGCGCGCCAGTCGGCTTCGGTGGCGCGGAATTCGGCGCTCTGGGCCTCGACGCCCTTGGCCACCTTGCCCCAGACGTCGACCTCCCAGTTCACCTGGGTGGCGAGGTTGAATTGCTTGGTGAATTTCTGGCCGGTGCTTTTTTCGAAGCTGGCGCCGGCGCCGGCGTCCAGGGTCGGCAAGGCGCCGGCGCGCGCTTCGCCGATCTCGGCGTTCGCCACGCGGATGCGCGCGGCCAGCACCTTCAGGTCGAAGTTCGAGTCCAGCGCGCGCGCGACCAGGCCGTCCAGATAAGGGTCGCGGAACTGCTTCCACCAGTCGGGCGCGATCATGGCGCCGGGCGCGATCGGCAAGCCCTTCTGGCTCGACCAGGCGCCCTTGTCGGGCGTGGCGGGCCGCTGGTAGGGCTGCATGCTGACATCCGCGCAGGCGCAGAGCAGCAGCGCCAGCGCGGCGGCCAGCACGCCATTCTTGCGGCTCTTCATTGGCGCCTCCATATGCAAGCTCGCCCGTCACGCGTGGGCGCGCGCCTCCCATCCCTTGGAATCGACAAACACCTTGAACAGGCGCGCATCGAGGTGGCCGGCGCGGCATTCCTCGCCCATCAGGTCGAGCGCGCGTTCGACCGGGACCGCTTCCTTGTAGGGCCGGTCGCGCGCGGTCAGGGCGTCGAAAATGTCGCTGATCGTCAGGATCCGGGTTTGCAGGCTGATCTCGTCGCCCTTCAGGCCCATCGGATAGCCCGATCCGTCCAGCTTTTCGTGGTGGCCATGGGCGATGGCCGGCACCCCCGCCAGCTCGCGCGTCCAGGGAATCAGGATCAGGAAGGAATAGGAATCGGCCACATGGGCCTCGATCTGGCGCCGTTCGTCGGGCGTCAGGCAGCCCTTGCCGATGTTGAGCGCCGCGTACTCGTCGTCGCCGAGCAGGCGAAATGCGGGATCGTCGGCGCCGGCGCAGTCGTGGCAGCGGATCGCGTCGAGCTCGGGCAGCGCCGCGCTGTGCGAGACCGAGGGCTCGTTGGCGCGGACGATGATGTCAAAAAATGCGTCGAGCCGGGCGCCCTCCTCGCGCAGCTCGGCTTCGATGCGCTCGCAGGCGCGCCGGAAGCTGGCCGCATCCAGAGCGCGCTCGAGGTGGCGGCGCGCCAGGCTGCGCCAGGCATGCCGCTCGGCGCAGGCGCGCGCATAACGGAAGCGCTGCTCGAGCAGGCGCATGTCGGCGTGGTGCAGCTTCTTCTCCTTGCGCAGCACGTGTTCGCGCACGCCGACCTTGCCGAAATCGTGGAGCAGCGCGGCGTAGCGGATTTCGCGCAGCTGGGTGGGCGTGAAGGCGGCCCGACGCAGCAGGCTGTCGTCGGCGCGGGCGAGCGCCGTCGCCAGGCCTTCGGCGTAGTCGGCGACGCGGAAGGAGTGACCGGCCGTGACCGGGTCGCGCTCCTCGATCGCCTGCACCGAGGCGCACACAAAACCATCGAGCAGGCCCTTGATGCTGGAGTAGAGCTGGAAGTTCTTCAGCGCCACCGCCGTCTCGGCGCAGACGCCGCTCAGGATCTCGAGGTCGGCTTCCTGGAAGGCGTGCGGATCGGACGAGGTGTCGACCTGGATCAGGCCGAGCACGTCCTCGCCCAGGATCAGCGGCACGCACATGACCGACAGGATGGCCTGCGCCACGATCGACGCGTGGTTCGCATAATTGCTGTCGGCCAGGGTATCGACCGAGAGGATGGCGCGCTTTTTCACCAGCACCTGGTCGACGATGGTGCGCGAGATGCGCATCTGCGCCGGGTCTTCGACAGCCCCGCCGCGGCGCCGTGCGGCGACCGGGCGCGGCGCGTCGCCGGGTGTGTCGGACAGCATGATGAAGGCGCGTTCGGCCAGCGGGAACAGGTCGAAGATGAAGTTCATGATCTTTTCGATCAGCGTGGCCTGGTCGGTCACGGCGCCCAGGGCGATGCTGACCTGGGCCATCGCATGCAGCCGGTGCACGGTCTTTTCGAGGTCGGTGCGGGCGGCGTTGGCGGCGTCCACCACGGGCGCGAAACAGGTGGCGTCGACCGAGCGCGTGATGACGGTGGTGGCGTCGCCCCGTTCCGGCAGCATCAGGGAATGGAACACGAGCTGCGCCGAAGCGAGCGCGAGTTCGTCGCCGTCGCGCAGCAGGTGCCAGGCGCCGGGTGCGAGGCGCTCGCCGGCCACGAAGGTGCCGTTGCGCGAGTGCAGGTCTTCGACGAAATAACTGGCGCCGCGGCGCCGGATGCGCGCGTGGCGGCGGCTGATGGTGGCTTCCGGAATGCAGATGTATTTGTTCGAGGCCAGCGCGTCCTGGCGGTCGCGGCCGAGCACTGCCTCGTCGTGCAGGGGGAACACTGCGGGCCCGGGCACGGGCGCCCCCATCCATTCGACGTAGGCGCGCACCGGGTCGTCGGTCGGGGCGAAGGCGGCGTTCGGTTCCATGCGCTTCACTTGACGGTGATCGTGATCTTTTTCGAGGTCACGGGCGGCGTATGCGGCACGTGGTTCTCGTCGCCCATCAACAGCTGCAACGTGTGTTTTCCCGGCGCCAGTTCGACCATGGTCTCGGTCTCGCCGGCGCCGTAGTGCAGGTGGTTGCGGTCGTTCGGGATCGGCTGCCCGGCGGGCGGCAGGTCGGTGTCGATCAGCAGGTGGTGATGGCCGGTGTTGGGCGCGGCCACGCCTTTCGGCGCCACGCCCATGTAGCGCAGGCCGAACCAGACGCGAAACGGTTTACCCGCCGACAGCACCTGGCCGTCGTTGGGCCAGCCGATGTAACAGTAGGCATTGGCCGGCGCATCCGTCGACTGTGCCGGCCCACCGGCGAGCAGGGCCGTCAGGGCGAAGGAGGCAAGCAAGGCACGCATGATCTTCTCCGGTCAGCATCGATTACCGTACCGTGATCGTGATTTTCCTGGACACGACCGGCGGCTTGTGCGGCACGTGGTTCATGTCCCCCAACAGCAATTGCAGCGTGTGCATTCCGGGCGGCAGTTCGACCCGCGCCTCGGTCTCGCCGGCGCCGAAATGCAGGTGGTTGCGGTCGCTCGGGATCGGCTCCGTCAGCGGCGGCAGCTCGGTATCGATCAACAGGTGATGGTGGCCGGTATTCGGCACCGCGACGCCCTTCGGCGCGACCCCCATGTTGCGCAGTCCCATGCGCACCCAGAACTTGCCGCCGGTGATGACCGTGCCGTCGTTTGGCCAGATGAAATAGAGTTGCGCGTTGCTCGGGTTGGCCGCGGGCATGGCCGGCGTCGGCGCGGCGGCGACGGGCGCCGCTGCAAGGCCGAAAGGGGTCGCGTCCGACTGCAGGACTGCCACCAGGACTGCCACGAGTAGCGCAGAAAGAACAATGGTGTGGCGCATGTTCGGAAACTCCGGCCGAGGTCGTATGGATGTGCGCATCGATACAGTAAATCTGTCACACTCTCAGTCAGATCGCAAGTCAATTCCAGTCAAAGCCTGCACAGACGAGGAGCCGCTCATGTGGACCATGCGTTTGATGGTATGCGTACTTGCCGGGCCTGCATTTAGTTGCAGCATCGCTTGCCACGGCGATGCGCGCGCGGCCGGTGTGCAGGCCCCCGGCATCGTGCCCAGGGCCAGTCCCGAACAGTTCGAACTGGCATTCTGGAATTCGATCAAGGACAGCGCGCATGCCAGCGATTACGAGGCTTACCTGAAGGCCTATCCGACAGGCCGTTTCGCCGCCCTCGCGCAAGCCAGGCTCGATCGCATGCGCGCGGCGCCGCCCGCGGCGGCGGCCGCCGCCAAGCCGAAAGCGGCGCCCGCCAGGCCGGCGCCGCCCGCGCAGGCCGGCCCGGCGCCGGCGCCTGTTCCGGCCGGGGGCGGCCCCGAGATCCGCGATTGCCCGGCCTGCCCGGTGCTGGTGGCCTTGCCCGCGGACGCTTTTACGATGGGGAACAATGCCAGCGATCCCAGCGAAAAGCCGGCCCACCAGGTGCGCATCGGCGCGCCGTTTGCGATCGGAAAATTCGAGGTCACCGTGCAGCAGTGGAACGCCTGCGCCGACGCCGGCGGCTGCCCGAAAGTCGCACAGGCGCCGAACACGCCCGGCAACGCCCCCATGCGCGACGTCAGCTGGGACGACGCCCAGCAATACATCAAATGGCTCACGAGCGTGAGCGGCAAGCCTTACCGCCTGCCGACCGAGGCCGAGTGGGAATATGCGGCGCGCGGCGGCGCGGCCACCGCGTATTGGTGGGGCGCGAAAATGACCCCCGGCAAAGCCAACTGCAAGGACTGCGGGCCGCCCTGGAGCGCCGAGCGGCCGGCCAATGCAGGCAGCTTCGCCGCCAACGCCTATGGCCTGTACGACACCAGCGGCAGCGTCTGGGAATGGGTCGGCGACTGCTGGCACAATAACTTCAAGGATGCGCCCGCCGACGGCCGCTCCTGGGACGAGCCCAACTGCCGGGTGCGGGTGATTCGCGGCGGCTCCTGGCGCGAAGGCACGGCCTACATGGTCGCCTCGACCCGCTTCAAGTACGACGCCAGCGTGCGCCAGGCGCAAAACGGTTTCCGGGTCGCGCGCAGCCAGCGCTAGGCATTATTTCGCGTGCACGGCGACGGGCAGGAATTCGACCCCGATCCTGCCGGGGCCGCTGGCCGCGCGCACCTGCTCCAGGCTTTTCGCCACCTGCGCCAGATAGTCCGCGCTCGGTTCGGACTCGCGCCGCAGGGTCCAGAACAGCGGCGCTGGCGTCGTCACCAGCACCACCAGCAGGCCTGCGCCGGCCGGCTTGCCGATGCGCCAGTCGCCCGGCTTGCCGATGGTGGCGCGGTGATGCGGCGGCGCCCGGTTGTCCAGGTTGAGCGCATTCGGCAACAGGTGGATCACGCTGGCGTCGGGCGAGTAGGCATCGACCGCCATGTAGGATTCGCCGGCCGGCGTGGTGACCTCGACCATCAGCGAATCGCCCTCGGCGAGCACCGCCGCGCCGCCGGCGCTGCCGGCCAGGCGCAGCGCCACGCCGCCACCGGCCTGGCGGTGCGCCCGCCAGTACGGGGCGTACGCCGACACGACCGGACAGGTGGCGGGATCGACCTCGCGCACGTCGGCCTCGACCCGGGTTACGCCGGGCATCGCCATCAAGGCCTGCTGCACGCCGCCCGCGCCCAGCGCCTTCGACACCACGCCCTGCACCACGACCCTGTCCGCCTGCACCTGGGCCGCCAGCGCCGAGCACGGAATGCGCGCCAGCAGGGCCGCGGCGGCGGCCGGGGTGGGAGGCGCTACGGCGGGCGCTGCCGGCGCCGACACAGGGGCAGGCACAGCAGCCGCCATCGAAGGCGCGGCGTCGCCGGCTGCGGGTGTGCGTCCAAGATAGTGCCAGCCCACCACCGCCAGCGCGCCGATGGCCACGATCGCCGCGCCCGCGGCCGCCACCAGGCTGTAGCGCGGTTGCAGTCCGCCCGCACCGAACCCGGCCAGGAACCTGGCCACGGTCGGCGTGCGTTCCTCGCGTTCGAGCGACAAGGCGCAGCGCAGCGCCTGCCATTGCGTGCGCCCCAGGTTGGCGGGCCGCGCCGGCTTCATGGCGGCGCCGCGCGCCTGGGCCGACGACAGCCGGTTGAACGGGTGGTGGCCGGTGAGCAGTTCGTAGGTGATGCAGGCCAGCGCATAAATATCGTCGCGCGGGTCGGGGTCGCGCCGCTCCAGCATTTCGGGGCTGGCATAGGCGGGGGTGAGCGCGCCCAGGCTGCCGGGGTCGAACACGGTGGCGTCGGCGTCGGTCTCGGTCTTGTGGAAGACGCGCGCGATGCCGAAGTCGATGACCTTGACCACGCCGGCGTCGGTGACGATCACGTTGCCGGGCTTGAAGTCGCAATGGACGAAGCCGCGCCCGTGGGCATAGGCCAGCGCATTGCCCATGCCTGTCACGATCGGCAATACCTCGCCGTACGGCATGCCTTGGAAGCCGGGCGCGCGCAGCACCTGGCTCAGGGGTTTGCCCTGCAGGTATTCCATGGTGAGGTAGACCATCGGCCCGTCGCGGTCGAAATCGTAGACCGAGACGATGTTCGGGTGGGCCAGCGCCTGCGCCTTGCGCGCTTCGCGCTGGAGGGCGATGAGCGACTTCGGGTGGCCGCGGAACTGGACGTTGAGCACCTTGATGGCGATATACGGATTGCGGTCCGAGGCTTCGAGCTTGCGCAGGTCGAGCGCCTTGTAGACGGTGCCCATGCCGCCGAAGCCGACGCATTCCTCCAGCACGAAGCGGCCGTTCAGGGTTTCGCCGACGCCCTTCATGCGCTCGGGCTCGCCGCCGAAGGGATCGTCGTCGCGGCTCGGTGCGCCTGTGAAGGACGGATGCGGACTGGCGTGCGCGCCAGGCCTGGTCTGGACGAAGGTGTCGTCGCCCTTGGTGCGCTGGCGCGCAGCGATCATGCGCCCGATGCGCAACTGCACTTCGCGGTAGACCTCGCCGGGCAGGGGCGCGCGCGCATGTTCCTGGCTCAGCAGCTCGAGCAGGCGGCCGGGGCTCTCGGACGCACTCTCGAGCACGCGGTCGAGCTGCGCGAAGAATTCGGGACGCTGCAAGGCCCCGCTCTGCAACTGATGGATCGCGTCAGCGAAACTTTCCATGATGTGAATGTGGTCATCCCGCGCTAGTGTGAGACTAGCATGAAGCGGAGGATGGTCAAGCGTTTGCGGCAGCTCAATTCGACTGGCCCGCACGACCTGTTCGACGGCGTCCAACACCATGCGCAAACCTGTTTGGATGGGCCGTACAGCGCAGAGCGCGCCGCCATGCCAGGCGAGCTCCTCCCTGCCAGCAGGGAAACGACATAAACCGTTTATTTTCAATGACTTGCCAGCGCAGCTCCACGACCGCGAAGGAGCTGGCACGCCTTTCGCTATATGTCCATCGAGTGCAAACCAACTGCCTCACACCAAACCAACCCTTTCCTTCAGGAGATTCACCATGAAAACCTTGATCATCGCCGACCTGGCCCGTACCGAACAACTCGACAGCGGCGCCATGGCGCAAGTGCGCGGCGGCTTCAACATGGGCGGCGGCTACGGCGGCTATTCGATGGGCAACGTCAACTATGCGCCGAGCTTCGATTCGTCGATCACGGCCACCCAGAACCTGGCGCAAATGCAGGAAGTGCTGACCGCCACCGCCAACGGCTCGGCCTTCGTGCACGGCGTCGACGTCCACAGCAATGTCGACCAGGACGGCCAGAACAAGATCGTCCGCCGCCCGTAATCGCTTCGCACAGCATCCCTCATTCATCTACTTTAGGAGCCTCACCATGAAAACCCTGACCATCAACGACCTGGCCCGCACCGAAGAACTCAACAGCCGTTCCATGGCGGCCGTGCGCGGCGGCTGGAGCATGTACGCGCCTTCCTGGAAGGTGGGCGACGTGAATTACGCCCCGAGCTACGATTCGTCGATTCACGCTACCCAGAACCTGCTGCAGCAGCAAAGCGTGGCCACCGCCACCGCCAACGGGTCCGCCTTCGTCCACGGCATCGACGTGCACAGCAACGTCCACCAGGACGGCGACAACAAGATCATCGGCTGAACCAGGAGACAGATCATGTCATCCATCGCCATCAGGGATCTTGCGCACGCGTCCGACCTGGACAGCCATGCCATGTCGGCCGTCGCCGGCGGGAGCGGCTTCGGCGGCTTCGGCAAGGACGTCAACGTGAACGTCAACGTCAACCAGCAGATCGGGCAGTTCCAGCAAATCGGCATCAACGTCCTGAACAACAACGGCGTGATCGGCGCCGGCTTCAAGGGACCGGACATCGATGTCGCCGCCGCGCTGTGGGCAGAGAACAACGTGGTAGTCTGACCGCATCGCACCCGCATGACCTCCATCCCGGCAACGGGATGGAGTCCGTTAACGTTCCATCTTCGAGGAGGGATCATGGCCACCATCGTCATCAAGGATTTATCGGAAAGTAGCGAACTCGATCGCCAGGCAATGCTCGCCATTGCCGGCGGCGCGCGCTGGCGCAGCGGCGGCGCCGGCACGGCAGGCAGCGTCCGTGCCGGCCCGCGCAGGGTGCGCCTGTTCGACCTGGCGCCGGCCAAGCCGCGTGCGCCAACGCGCTGAAGGGCCGCGCGCCATCGACAGCCGTCCGCTTCTGCCGGACGGTTTTTTTTGGCCGCATGGCGCTCTGCGTTGGGTCGCAGCCGACACTGTCCGCGCATTCTGTTGTCCGCGTCCCGACGCTTCCACCCTGTTCGCCCCGCGCAGCCCCTGTTCGGGCGCTGGCACGCCTCGTGCTGTAGTAGGGCCGTGAGCGACGCAAAACGCTCCGCACCGAAACCAGCCACGCAATTCACCTCAAGGGGAACATCATGAACATCCACAAGCACATGGAAGCCATCTTCGTCGTCGCCCTCGTCGTCGTCAGCGCCGGGTCCTTTGCGCTCGACAACGCGCCCGCAGCGGACGCCGGCCAACCGGCCGCGGCATCGGCGGCACGCAACAGCGCGACGGCCAGCGCCAGGGCCGCCGTGGTGCGCGCGCCGGCGCTGCCGCAGCGTGCCTGAGCGCGGGTGGGCGGCCGTGCCCCGGCACGGTCGCCCGCACCCGATTGCGCCTGTCCGCCCTCCCCGTTCCTCCCTCCTGTCCTGCCCCACCCTTTCCGAAAAAAACCTGACGCCGCTCGGCGACGAGCCTGGCGTCTTTTCGCGTTTCTGCGCATAACGCGTTGGCACCATCCGATCAAGCTGTTGCGCCGCTCCGAACATATCAACAACATGTTGGTTCCTGCCCGCCACCTCAGACGTTTCCCTGTCTTGACAGCTTGCTCTCGCGGATCTCACGCTTCATGGAAATCCATTTATATTCAAAGACTTACATAAGCCGATCCATCCGCGTCCGCACCTGGCACACCTTTCGCTATATCTCCATCGAGTGCAGACCAAATGCCTCACACGACACCAACTTACTTCTTCAGGAGAATCACCATGAAAACCTTGACCATCGCCGACCTGGCCCGTACCGAACAACTCGACAGCGGCGCCATGGCGCAAGTGCGCGGCGGCTTCAACATGGGCAACTACGGCGGCTACACGGTGGGCAACGTGAACTACGCACCGAGCTACGATTCGTCGATCACCGCCACCCAGAACCTGCTGCAGAAACAGAGCGTGCTGACCGCTACCGCCAACGGTTCGGCCTTTGTCGACGGCGTCAACGTGCACAGCGACGTGCACCAGGACGGCGACAACAAGATCATCGGCTGAGCCAGGAGAACCGCCATGTCCTCCATTGCCATCCGCGACCTGGCGCACAGCGCCGAACTCGACAAGCGGTGCATGTCGGCCGTCCAGGGCGGCCAGGCCTTCGGCCCGAACGTCAACGTGAATGTCGGCGTCAACCAGCAGATCGCCCAGTTCCAGCAAATCGGCATCAACGTCCTCAACAACAATGGGGTGATCGGCGCCGGCTTCAAGGCGCCGGACATCGATCTCGCCGCCGCCCTCTGGGCCGAGAACAATGCCGTGTTTTAAGCCCTACCCTTGACCAATTTATTCGCACTAAACTTTCAGGAGAATCAGCATGCACACCTTGACCATCACCGACCTGGCCCGCAGCGAACAGCTCGACCGCCCCACCATGGCGGCCGTGCGCGGCGGCTGGAAAATGGGTTCGCCGTCCTACACCTTCGGCGACCTGACATTCGCCGGCAGCTTCGACTCGTCGATCACGGCGACCCAGAACCTGGCGCAGATGCAGGAAGTCGTGACCGCGACCGCCAACGGCTCGGCGTTCGTGAACGGCGTGAATGTCCACAGCGATGTCGACCAGCACGGCGAGAACAAGATCGTCCGGCGCTGACCTGCCAACCCGGCAAACTTGATCTACACTGGGAAGACCAGCCCCTCCTCCCAGTGTGGATCCCCTTCCCGAATTTGGAGACGCATCATGGCCAGCATTACCATCAGCGACCTGCCGACCAGTTCCACCCTGGACCGCAAGGCAATGGCGGCCATCCGCGGCGCCGGGGCCCCCTGGGTATTCGGCTGGATCACGCCCTTCGTCACTGCATCGCCGCGCCAATTTCCGGTGATTAATTTCTACCAGATTAATAATTTCGCCGACCAGATGATCAACCAGTTCCAGTCGGTGACGGTGAACAATGCCGGTTCGAATGCGAACCTGAACGTGAACGTGGATGCGGACAGCCTGAACAAGGCGCTGCTGGGCTGAGCCCCGGCACAGGGAAATCAACCCAACCAGGACGATGCGATGGGCCTCGACCCGCAATTGCGTTGGACCTCGGCCGCACGCACGGACGTCGGCCTGGTGCGCAGCCGTAACGAGGATGCCTGCCTGGCGCAGCCGCAGCGCGGCCTGTGGGCGGTGGCGGACGGCATGGGCGGCCATGCCTTCGGCGACCTCGCCAGCGGCGCGGTGGTCGACGCGCTCGCCGGCCTGCCTGCGCCGGCATCGCTGGCGGACTTCGTCGCGCTGGCCCGCAAGCGCCTAAGCCAGGTGAACGAGGCGCTGCGCCTGGAAGCGCGCGCCCGCCAGGTGCCGGTGATCGGCTCCACCGTCGCCGCCCTGCTCGCCTGCGGCATCGAAGCGGCCTGCCTGTGGGCCGGCGACAGCCGCATCTACCTGTGCCGCCAGGGACGGCTCCAGCAATTGACGCGCGACCACAGCACGCAAGAGGCCCTGAAAGAACAAGGCGCCGACCTCGCCGCCGCCGCGGCCAGCCCCAACATGATCACGCGCGCGATCGGCGCCGCCGACGCCATCGTGTTCGATTGTGCGCCGCTGACGGTGCGTGATGGCGACATCTTCCTCCTGTGCAGCGACGGCCTCAGCACGCCGGTCGAGGACGGCGCGATCGCGGCCTCGCTCGCGCCCGGCGACTGCGCGCGCGCGGCCGACGAACTGATCGCCCTGGCGCTCGCCAATGGCGGGCGCGACAACATCACGGTGGTCGTGGTGCGGGTGGACGACCTGTCGGGGGACAAGACGGTGATCAATCCGGCCTTGTAAGGCTCAATGCTTGCGAAAATCCTTCGAGTGGAGCCCGTGTTTTTTCAGCAGGATCTGCAGGTGCGAGCGGTTCATGTCCCAGCGCCGCGCCAGTTCGGCCACGGTGCCGCCGACTTCCTGCAGGCCGCGTTCCAGGCAGAGGCGTTCGGCTTCGTCGCTGGCGATGCGCTTGGCGTCGGCCATGGACACGCCCGCCGCCGGCGTAGCGCCGCTTGCGGTTGCGGGCAGCGCGATGGCCCCGGGCGCGGCCGGGCGGATGTCTTCCGGCAGGTGCGACAGGTCGGCCGTCTCCCCGGCCAGGCAGGAGATGCGGTACATGATGTTGCGTAGTTCGCGGATATTGCCCGGATAGGCATAGCGCAGCAGGAAGTCGCGCAGGCGCGGCGTCAGGGCCACGGGGCGGCGTTTCAAGGCTTCGCTCGCCTCATCGCCGTACCAGGCGATCAGGAGTGGAATCTCGTCTTTCCGGTCGCGCAGCGGGGGCAGCGTCACGTGGATCACGCTGAGGCGGTAGAACAGATCTTCGCGAAAAGTCCCCTGCTCGATCAGCTTGCGCAAGTTCTTGTTGGTCGCGGCGACGATGCGCGCATCGACGTGGATGGTCTCGTCGGAGCCGACGCGCTGGATCTCGTGCGACTGCAAGACCCGCAGCAGCTTGACTTGCCCGGGCAGCGGCAGCTCGCCGATTTCGTCGAGGAAGATGGTGCCCTTGTGCGCGCTCTCGAACTTGCCCTTGCGGTCGTTCGCCGCGCCGGTGAAGGCGCCGCGCTTGTGGCCGAACAGTTCGGACTCGAGCAGGTTCTCGGGAATCGCGCCGCAGTTGACCGAGATATAGGGCTTGTCGGCGCGCGAACCGTTGGCGTGGATCACCTTGGCCATCAGCTCCTTGCCGGTGCCGCTCTCGCCGTCGACCAGCACCGGCAGGTCGGTCGGCGCCGCCTTCTCGGCGATCTCGAGGGCATCGAGCAGCTTCGGGTTGTCGCCGAAGGTGCCGTCGAAGACGAAGCTGCGCGCCAGCAGGGCCTGGCGCCGTTCGCCGGTCGACAATTCCACCGGCGGTGGTTCGGAGGGCAACTCGGCGCGGCGTTCGGTGGCGACCGCCTGCACGAAGCGCTCCTTGTGCGACAGGCCCATGACGTCGTCGCGCAGGGTATTTGCCTGGCGCAGCAGCTTGTCGATGTCGGGGCGCTCGATGCGGGTGGCCCAGCGCAGGGTCGAGCGCATGATCTCGATCTTTTCGAGCAGGCCCGCATACGACATCGCCGAGCCGCGCTCACCGCCGGGGTTGTACAGCTTCATGCCGCACCCAATTGCTTTTGTACTAGTTCGTAGTACATGCCGCGCCGCGCCAGCAAGTCGTCGTGGCGCCCCTGCTCGACGATCTTGCCTTCGTAGAGCACGACGATTTTATCGGCCCGCATGATGGTGCTCAGGCGGTGCGCGATGATGACGGCGGTGCGGCCGGCCAGGATCGCCTCCATGTTCGCCATGATGTTGCTCTCGGACTGGGTGTCGAGCGCCGAGGTCGCCTCGTCGAAGACCAGCAGCTTCGGATCGTGGTACAGGGCGCGCGCGATGCACAGGCGCTGCACCTGGCCGCCCGACAAGCCCACGCCGCGCTCGCCCACCACCTGCTCGTAACCGAGCGGCATTTTGGAAATGAAGGCGTGGGCGTCGGCCATCTTCGCCACGTCCTCGATGCGGCGCCGGTCCGGACTGTCGTCGCCGCTGGCGATGTTCTCGGCGATGGTGCCGGAGAACAGCAGGTTGCTCTGCATGACATAGCCCACCTGCGCCCGGTAATAATCCTTGTCGATCACGCCCATCTCGTAGCCGTCGACGAAGATCCGGCCCTCGGTCGGCGGATAAAAGCCCACCAGCAGTTTCGCCAGCGTGGTCTTGCCCGAACCGCTGCGCCCGACGATCGCCACCAGTTCGCCCGGCTTGATGTCGATGCTGATGTCTTCCAGCACCCAGGGCGTGTCCTCGCCGCCGTAGCGGAAATACATGCGGTCGAGCCGCAGTTCGCCCTGCAGGTCGGGCAGCACGACGCGCGCGGCCAGATCGCCCGGCTTCTGCTCCGGTTCGATATCGAGCACGTCGCCCAGGCGCTCCATGGCGACGGTGGCGTCGGCCATGCGGCTCCACAGGCCGACCAGGCCCATCAGCGGCCCGAGCACGCTGCCCATCAGGGCATTGAAGGCCATCAGCTGGCCGATGGTCAGTTCGCGCGCCAGCACCAGGCTGGCGCCGGCCCACAGGATGACGATGGTGGTGGCGGAATTGAGGATCTGGCTGGCCAGCCCGACCAGGATGTTGAAGGACTGCGAGCGGTACTGCACCTCGAGCGCCTTGACGTATTTCTTTTCCCATTTCAGGCGCACCGGGCGTTCGCTGCCCATGCCCTTGACGGTTTCGATGCCGCCCAGCGCTTCCATCAGGAAGGACTGGGCGTCGGTCGAGGCATTGAAGACTTCGCGCGCGTAGTCCTTGATCTTCGGCGTCACCAGCACGGTGAGCGCGATGATGGGAATCACGAAACCGATCAGGAGCAGCGTCAGCTTCACGTTGTACAGGAACAGGATCGTGAAATAGATGGACACCATCAGCAAATTGAGCAGCGTCGTCACCGTGGACTCGGTGAGGAAGGCGCGGATCGTCTGGTTTTCGGAGAAGCGCGCCAGGATGTCGCCGGTCTTGCGCTTGGCAAAGAACGAGTACGGAAGCGACATCGTGTGCTTGAAGAACTGCGCCATCATCGAAAAATCGAGGTTGCGCACCATGTAGTTCGACAGGTAGGCGCGTAAGGTCGACATCACCTGGCTGAACACGGTGGAAATGACCAGGCCCAGGATCAGCAGATGCAGCAGGCCCAGGTTCTGGTGCACCAGCACGCCGTCGAGGATGTTCTGGATGATCATCGGCGGCACGATGCCGAGCATCTGGATGACAAAGGTGGCGAGGAAGAGCTGCAGCAGGATCTTGCGGAAGGGCTGCAGGTAGGCCACGAAGCGCAGCCAGGGCGAGCGCGCGGCCTCCAGCCGCACCAGCTGCTGGCCGGGCGTGAACACCAGGCAGGTGCCGCTCCAGCCGCGCTCGAATTCCTCGACGCTCATCTTGCGGAAACCCACGGCCGGATCGGCCACCCACACCTGGCTGGCCGAGACGCCGTAGACGATGACGTAGTGGTAGCCCTCCCAGTGCACGATGAAGGGCAGCTCGAAGCCGAGCAGCGCGTCGAAGGTGCATTGCACGCCGCGCGCCCCGAAGCCCAGCGCCTCGCCGGCGCGCGCCAGGCTGTCGAGGGTCGCGCCCTGGGTCGTCACATTGGCCAGTTCGCGCAGTTTGCCGAGCGTGATGTTGATGCCGTAGTGGCGGCATAGCATCGCCAGGCAGGCCGCGCCGCAATCCATCTCCTCGGCCTGCTCGACCAGGGCGAAGCGCTTGATGAGCTTTTCGCCGGCCTTCGGCTGGGACGCCAGGTCGAGGATGACGGGACGCTTGCGGCGCTCGGCCAGGCGTTTCTGGCGCTGCAGTTCGCGCTCGAAGAAGCGCACGCGTTCCTCGATCACCTCGCGGAACCTGGCGTTGCGCTCGAGGATGAAATGGGCCGCTTTTTCCGGCACCACCAGCAGCACGGCCTCGCCCTGCGCCACGACCGAGGCCGGCTGTTCCTGGCGCATCAGGCAGGCCTTTTCGCCGAAGATCTCGCCGGGGCCGAGCGTGGCGAGCACGTAGTCGTCAGTGCCGTCGCTCACCACGACCCGTACCTGCCCCTGGCGCACCACGTACAGGCGGCGGTCGTCGCGCGCGTCCTGCTTGAGGATCTCCTTGCCGGCGCCGACGCGCTTGACGCCGACGCTGCGCACGAATTCTTCGAGCTCGGGTTTGCTGACCTTGCCGCGCAGGTCGAACAGGCGCGCCACCAGGCCGCCGGCCGAGGCGATCGCCACGTAGTTGTTGATGAAGTCGAGCGCCGCCGGATTGCGGGCGACCAGGGGTTCGATCGCCGAGCGCGGGATGAACCAGAGCTCGGTCTTGAGGGCCGCGCGCGCCGACAGCTCGTGGCGCCAGGGACGCAGCATGGCGACCTCGGCGAACACTTCGCCCGCCTTGCGCACCCCCATGCTGGTTTCCTTGCCGTGCTCCTCGCCGAACACGCGCACCGAGCCGGACTTGATGACGTACAAGCCGTCGGCGGCGTCGCCGGCGCTGCAGATGGTGTCGCCGAAGGCGTAGGCGCGCGTCTCGATCGCCTCGGCCAGCCCGTCCAGCTCCTCGGGCGTGAAGACGGACAGGATCTCGACCGAGGCCAGGAATTGGCTCGACGCCGGCCGCTGCTGCGCTGATGTTTCCATGTCGGTGACTGCCTGTCAGCGCATTGTCCGGGGGCCTGCTTCAGCGCGCGGGCACCGTCTCGATGATGTGCTCCTGGGCGCGCGCCGCCAGCCATTGCTCGCGCAGCAGGCGGCGCACCTCGACCGCGGTGTCCTCGTCGAGCGTCGCTGGATACTTGGCGTTGACGACGAAGATTTCGAACAGCGCGCGGTCGGCCGACGGAAACGGCCCGAGCAGGTCGCCGGCGGCGGCGTTGAAAACGCGCGCTTCGAGGTCGGGCCGCAGCGAGCCGCGCAGCACCTTGCCGATGACGCCGCCGTTCTCGCGCGCCTCGCCGACCGAATGCTCCTCGACCATCTCCGCGAAGCTGTCGGGGTCGTCTTCCAGCGCCGACATCATCTCTTTCGCCTTGCCTTCGGAATCGAGCACGATATGGCTGATCTCGACGCTGTCGAACTTCGGCGAATTGAGCTTGAAATACTGTTCGACGGCCTGGGCGCTGCAGACCTTGTCCATCATCTTTTCGTGGTACAGGCCGTCCGTGACGAAGTCTTCGAATTCGTCGAGGGACACGCCGAGCGCGTCGAGGTAATGGTTCATGTCGGCCGCCCGGTGCAGGCCCTGGATGCGGCGGAACTGGTCGGCGCGCTCCTGGATGTCGCCAGGGGCGAGCGCCAGCCCCTGCTTCTTGGCGGCATGCACGGTCAGCTTCTCGCGCACCAGCTGTTCGACCAGTCCCTCGAACTGCCCGCTGAGCTTCAAGCTGCGGATGAAATATTCGGTGTCGATGACTTCATCGTCGATGCGCACGATCCCGGCCATACGGTCTCCTTCGGTGAGCCCCTCTATGCATGGGACTCCCAGGCGGGAGATTTGTTCCGTTGGTTTAGAGCCGGGTGAACCCGTCCGCACTCCAGGCCTCGCTGCCCACGCCGTGGTGGACGAAGAACAGCCCGTCCGGATCGAACTGTGCCTTGATCCGCGCCAGGCGTGCGTAATTGCCGCCCCAGTAGGCGTCCTGCCAGCGCGTCTGGAAATAATCGCTTTCCGACACGTAGGCGCCCGCAGTCGGCGCGGCTTTCAGCAAGGACGCCATCGCGCCGCGGATGCGCGTGGCCGCGCGCCGGGCGCGCTCCGCGTCGTCCTTTACACCCGGCATGCCGGGAAAGGCCGGGCCGCCGCCGCCGGCGATAATCGCCAGTGCGAACGCGTCGAGCACCGCCGGGTTCATCGCCGTGTCGCGCGTGGCCTCCAGCGCGGCCGCCGGTGCGCCCGCGATGCCCTTGTTGAAGTGCAGCGCCACATCCCATTGCGCCGCCGCCGCGCACAGCGCATCGACCAGCAGCGCCTGTTGCTGCGGCGCCAGCAGCGCCGACGGCAGCCAGGCCGACTGGTAGCCGTGGATGAACCAGCCGGCCTGTTCGCCGTCGCCGGTCCAGAAATGGTGGTCGGGCGAGGCGCCCGGGCGCCCGTCCATCGTCGTCAGGCCGGGTGCGTGCTTCTGGAAGAACTGCGGGTTCCAGAAATGGCGCGCCGGAATCGCCATCACGCCCGGCTCGGCGAAGCTGTATTCCTTGCGCTCCTTTACCCAGGCGAAGAACGGCGCCCACACGGCCTGCGCCTGCGCCTGGTCCAGGCCCTGGAACACCATCGACAATTTCAGCGTCTTGCCGTCCTTGAAGGAGACGGTTTCGCCCCAGTGCGCGTTGAAGAGGCTGCCGCGGTAGAAGTCGACGAAACGGGCCACCAGCGCGCGCCAGGCTTCGTCGGACGCGGCCGTGATCTCGCCGAAGACGGCGCCGAAGAACGCGGGCAGCGCATGCGTGCGCAGCGTCAGCCGCGTGACCACGCCGAAACTGCCGCCGCCGCCGCCCTTGAGCGCCCAGAACAGGTCCGGGTTGGTGCAGGCGTTGGCGATGCGCACCATGCCGTCGGCGGTCACGACCTCGGCCTCGATCAGGTTGGCGGCCGCCGTGCCGAAGCCTTTCGAGAAGTTGCCGAAACCGCCGCCCTGCACCAGCCCCGCCACGCCAACCGTGGTGCAGCCGCCGCCCTGCACATAGCGTCCGCCGCGGGTCGTCACTTCGGCGTAGGCATCGGCCCACATGGCGCCGGCGCCGACGTGCACGGCCGGCTGGGTTGATCCTGGCGGGCAGCCCTGGGCGACGAAGGCCTCGACCATGGCGACCTTGTTCATCGCGCGGGTCCAGACCAGCAGGGAATCGGGTGCGTTCGAGGCGCCGAAATAGCTGTGGCCGCCGCCCTTGACCACCAGGCGCAGGTTGTGGAGGCGCGCGAAGTTGACGGCGGCGGCAACGTCGGCCGCATCCTGCGCGGCGACGGCGTAGGCGCTGGCGCGCGAGGTCCAGGCGTCTTGCCAGCCGCTGGTCTGGGTCAGTGCGGGATGGTCGCCGATATAGTATGGGTTCTTCAGGCCGGCCAGCGCCTCAACACGCACCGCGTCGCCCTGGCCGCGCGCGAAGGGCGAACTCAGGGCCAGCAAGCGAGCGCCGGTCTGGGTGCGCAGGGTTTGCCACGCCTGCGCGCCGGGCCAGGCGGTTGTGCCGGGGCGCGCCCGGGTGCTGGCATTTTTCCTGCCCGCACCCTTCGCCAGTGCAGTGGCGGGCAGCAGCGCCGCCGACATTGTCATTCCCAACAGATCGCGTCGTTTCATCTCACCCCTTAGTCATTGTTGCGTCAGGATCTGCCAAAATGGGCCTTGCATTCCTCTTTACGCAGAAAAGCCCCATGTACACCGAACTGAACCGCGCCGCGATCGCCACCCTCGTCAACGATTTCTACGCCGACATCCGCCAGGAAAGCCTGCTCGGGCCAATCTTCAATGGCGCCGTCAAGGACAACTGGGAACCGCACCTGGCGCGCATGGTCGACTTCTGGTGCTCGGTCATGCTGGCCAGCGGCGAGTTCAAGGGCAATGTCTTCGGCACGCACATGCAGATCCAGGGCGTCGATCCGGAACACTTCCGGCGCTGGTTCGGCTTGTTCGAAACGCATGTGCGGCGCTTGTTCCTGCCCGAGGTGGCGGACGCCTTCATGGGGGTGGCGAAGCGGATCGGGGCGAGCTTGCAGTACGGGTATTTCGGGCGCGTCGACGTGGCCTGACCGGCCACGCAAACCGGCGCGCCCGCCGCTCTACTTGCGCTCCTGGCTCACGCTCGCCGGTTCGAGCGGCCCGCCGCGGCCGATCACGACGGGCGGCGCGCCATATTCGCTGGCCCAGTTGCCTTGTAGCCAGGCGCCCTTGGCCGCGTAGAAATTGGTCAGGCTGATGGCGACCTGGAACGAGAAGTCGGTCGAATAGGCGCGCAGGTCGCTCGAGGTCGCTGCAGGCAGGTTGCGGAACCACTTCATCCACTCCGGCGACCCGCCTTGCGGGGGCGGCGTCGGCCCGCCGGGCGGCACCGCGCCGAGCGGGATCAGCGAGGTCAAGGCCGGATATTGCGCCGCGTTGTGGCAGGACAGGCAGGAGGTGGTGTTCAGGTCGGCCGGGCCATTCAAACGCCCATTCCAGCCCAGATGCTGCGGCGGCAGCTGCTTGGAACTGAAAATCACCGTTTCCTTGAGCGCCGGATTGACCCGGGTTTCGCGCGGCGGGAATGGCGTCGTCGCGTTCACGGTGATGGCCGGATCGTTGCCCCACATCAGGCCGACCGGCACCAGGTTGAGGAACTTGTTCGGATTGTTGACCTCGCCGTTGTAGACGAAGGTCCCCATCACCCAGCCGGTCTCCCTGGCGCGGCTGTCGCGCACCGCGATGTCCATCTGCAGCAAGTGGACGTCGCTGACCACGCGCTTGGACGATTCGGCGAAATTCTCGGTGATGTACGCTTTCCAGGTCAGTGGATTCTTCAGGAAGGGGATCGAATCGGGGCCCTTCGGCGCGTCGGTGAACAACAGCTTCGCGAACACGGTGCCCTCGGGGAAGCCGCCGCCGTAGCGGCGGTCGGTGGCGCGCGGATCGGGGTTGGCGGGATCGGCCCACATCTTGCCCAGGGTATAGCCGGCCTGGCCATTGACCAGGGTGATCGCATACACCGAATAGCCGTCCTTCTTTTGCCCCGGCCCCAATTGCAGCGGCGAGATGCCGGCCTCCTTGATCAGGCCGCGGAAGCCCTCGGTGCCGCCATTCGGCGGGTAGCCGCCGGGCGGGCTGCTCGGATGCAGCCACGGGATGTGATACCAGCCGCGTTTGGTGTTATTGAAGGGATTCCAGTCGGGCAGGTTGCCGTCGAAGGCGTAGTCGCGCACGGCCAGGATGTAGGCGTTCGCGTCCTTGTGGAAGTCGATCTTCATGAATTCCGGCAGCGCCGCCGGCTTCGCCTTGGGGAAGTCCGTCTTCAGGCGGAAGATCGGCTGGTCGGAATAGTTCTGTTGGTACTCCAGCGGGGTGACCATATAGCCGAAGTCGGGGAAGGTGCTGTTGGCGCCGCGGTTGTTCGGCGCCCCCGCTGCCAGCCGGGTTAGCGGCGTGCCCGCCGACAGCGGCTTGGGCGCCGGTTGCGCCGCCATTGCCCAGCCGCAGGCGGCCAGCGCGGCGGCCAGCAAGGGAATCGATTTCATCGTGCTGGAATGACGTGTCATGCTTGCTCCGAAAAGTGAAGTGGATCGAGTGCGCATGCGCGCTGTACTTCCTGCACAGTGGCGGGGGCGTCGAACCGGAACAGGCCATCGAGCTTGCGTTCGATGCGCGAGGCCCGGATCGCCGCCTTGACCGCGAAAAACACGCTGCTGGCCAACACCAGCGGCGGTTCGCCCACCTCCTTCGAGGACAACACGCCGTCGGTCGGACTGGGCGCGCTGCCGACCGAATCGCGCGGGAACAGGTGGGTGTTCAGCTGCAGCGGAATCGACGACACCGCAGGCGGTTTGTAGGTCCAGGTATTGAGCGTATTGAGCGTGCCTTCGGGCGTGTTTTGCGCCGTGCCCTGCGCCGCCTTCGGCTCGAAGACCAGTTTTTCCGAGAGCACGTAGCCGATGCCCTGCACGAACGCGCCCTCGACCTGGCCGATGTCGACCGCCGGATTCAGGCTCCAGCCCATGTCGTAGGCCAGGTCGGCGCTGAGGATCTTGACCTCGCCGGTCAGCACGTCGATCTCGGCCACCGCGCAGGCCGCCGAATAGGTGAAGCCGACGAAATTATCGAACTCGCCCGGGCTGCCGGTTGGATCGCAGGTGTAGCCGGGTATCCGCGGCTGCTGGTGGTACGGCTTGTAGGTCAGGGACGAGGCCGCGGTCTCGCCCCCCGCGATCGGCGCCGTGAAGCTGGCCACCAGGCCGATCCTGTTCTGATAAGCCAGCGCGATCAGGTTCTGCCAGATCATCACCTGGCGGCCGTGGTACTCGATGCGCGCCCGCCAGCCTTTGTCGGGATGGCTCCAGTAGTCGATGCCCTGGCTGCGGCACCAGTCGTCGCCGTTATCGATGCGCATCGCGTCGGCGAAGGCCGTCAGGCGCGAGCGCATCTGCTGGCACAGGCGCTTGACCGCCTCGCCGTTGTAGGCGGTGCCGGTCGAGCCGCCGGTGCTCGACGGATTCGGAATGACCGAGGTGTCGACGGCGGCCACCTCGATGATATCCATCGGCACGTTCAGCACATAGGCGGCGATCTGGCGTATCTGGGTGACCAGTCCCTGCCCCATCTCGACCCCGCCCTGATGGATCACGATCGAGCCGTCGCCCTGGTAGATGGCCAGGCTGGCGCTGGCCTGCTCCAGCATCGCCAGGTTGTAGCCGGAGCCGTACTTGACCGGCACCATCGCCACCCCGCGTTTCCGCCAGCGGTTGGCGCGGTTGAAGGCCTCGGCGTCGGCCACCTTGCCGTCGTAACCGGCCTGCTCCTTCAGGTAGTCCCAGACCTCGGCGATGTAGCAGGAGGTGAGCGTCTGGCCGAACGGCGTGGCGTCGCCCGGCTGGTACATGTTCTTGCGGCGCACGTCCTCGGCGCGCATGCCGATGGCGTAGGCCGCGTCGTCGATCGCGTTTTCGGTGATCAGCTTGCCCTGGATGTCGCCGAAGGCCCGGAATGCCGTGCTGGGCGCGGTGTTGGTGCGGCAGACATCCACCTGGTTCTGGAAGTTCCTGATCATGTAGGCGTTGTCGGCGCGCGTCTGGATACAGTTGGCGACGATGAAGGAGCAATCGTAGAAGGCCCCGCCGTCGCCCCACATGCGGTTGACCATGCCGCGCAGCAGGCCCTTGTCGTCGGGGTTGGCGCTGCCGTCGTCGATCGCCACCTGGCACTGGCCGTAATAGGCGTGGCGCTTCCCGATCATGGCGCTGTCCTGCTCGCGCGCCAGGGTCAGGCGCACCGGCCGCTTGATGGCGTAGGCCGCCACCGCCGCCGCGCCGCTGACGAACCTGGCCTGCTCGGTCTTGCCGCCGAAGCCGCCGCCGACCGGCGCGACCTGCACCTCGATGCGGTTGTACTGGTTGGCCAGCGCCATCGCGACCGTGGCGTGCATCTCCTGCGGGCTTTGGGTGGACGGCCGCACGATCATGCGGCGCGCGTCGACCGGCTCGGCAATCGCCGCTTGCGGCTCCATGTAGAAGTGGATCTGGGCGCCGGCCGCCTGGGTGCTGCCGACCACCCGGCAGGGTCCGCCGTCGACGGTGGCGGCGACATCGGTGAGGTCCTTGTCGCCGGGATCGCGCTCCAGGTCGGCCCAGTCGAAGCGGCTGCCGGGGCGGGTGACTTTCCAGATATGGGAATTGAACGCGGCGCTGGTCGGATAATCGGGGTAGACGCTGCCCACGGCGATTGCCTGGTCCAGCGTCAGCACCGGCTCGCTCCACCAGGGCGCGGCGCCGGGCGCGTCCGGCGCCGCCACGGCGCCATAGGCGACGCACTCGGCGCCGACGTAGCCGGCGATCGCCAGCGCCTGCTCCTGGCCGTCGGCGCAGACCAGCGCCAGCGACTGGCCCACGTACTGCACGTCGGCCTCGGCGAATATCGGCTGGTCGGATCCCATGCCCTGCAGGTTGACCTGGCCGTCCTTGAAGTTGGCGCTGGTGACGAGGTCGACGAAGCCGGGGAAGCGCGCCGACAGGTGGGCGCGCAAGGCGTCGGCCCCCTCCGCCTGCGGCGCGCCTGCGCCGGCCGGAACCACGAAGCGCCATGAGGCGAGCGCGCGCGCGCTCTGCACGAAGGACGCATTGACGGTGTCGACCGGTACGCGCAGTTCGTGGGTGTAGTGGATCTGGCCGGACGCCTGCTCCATCGCCAGGTGCTTGATGAAGGGCTGCGCCACCGGGCGCTTCCACGCCTGGGTCGTATAGTACTGGCGGCCATTGCTGACCGCCCAGCGGTCGAACATGATGTCGCCGCTCGAGAGCACCTGCGGCGGTACGGCCGCTCCGCGCCCGGCCAGCGCATGCACCACCGTCTTGTACAGGAACGACAGGCACAACTGGATGCGGTATTCGTCGGTGTAGCCTTCCGACGCCTGCTCGGCGGCCCGGCCTTGCCAGCGCGCGAGTTCGGCGCGCACCTCGTCGTGCAGCACCAGCGCCAGCGCGCCGACGTCGGCCAGCGCCAGCACTTGTCCCTGCATCGCCGCCTCGGTCTTCGCGGCGCGCCACGGATAGGGCGCGATGGCCCCGAACACCAGGCGCGCTTCGCCGACCCGCAGCTGGGCGTCGAGAGCGAGCCAGGTGGCCGCGTTGACGATGCTGTGCGCATTCACCTCGCGCAGCGCCACCTTGTGCGGATAGGCCACGTCGTCCTGGCCGCCCCAGGGCACCAGGTAGGACACCAGCAGCAGGCGCCGGGCCAGCGCCGGCTCGCCCAGCACCTGGGCCACCAGCGTTTCGAGGGGCGCGGACTGGCGCTGCGCCGCCGCGCCGGCGCCGGTGTCGAGATACTCGACCACGGCGCCGGCGGCCACCAGGGCGGTGGCCGCGTCGGACGGGAACGGCGCGCCGCTGCCGCCGGCGATATGGTGCAGCATCAGCATGGTGTTGCCGCCCACGGTCGCGGCGTTGCGCACGATGCGCCCGGCGGTGCGGCGCGCCATGTAATTGAGCGCGCCCAGGGGCGTCGTGTCCTTCGGCGCCGGCGTGCCGTCCGGGTGGGCGCCGGTCTCGCCGCGTGCGCGCATGACCCCTTCCAGGAACACGATCAACGCGCTGTACGTGATCCCGGCCGGGATCCTGACGCCGGCCTCCGGTTCGCTCACCGAGGGCGCCGCGTGCAGTTCGGGGACGAAGCGCAGGTCGATCAGTACCTCGGCCTGCAGGTACTCTTGCGGATAGATGCCGTAGCCGGTGTTGGCGCCCACCAGGCGCGTCCTGGCCGCGGCATGCTGCTGCAGCAGGCCCGCCGCCTCGGACAGCGAGACCGGCGACAGCCACAGGCGGCCCCCGCTGCTCACCTCGACGCCGGCGGCGGCGCGGCGCGCGTCCGGCGGGAAGGGAATGGTCAGGTGCGAGGCCGGCTGCTGGAACAGGGCGTCGTTGTCCGGCAAGCATTTCATGCGATCGCGTTCATCCTGCTCGGTCCAGTCCGACGCGAAGGTTTTCATCCCCGTCAGGATCGCGCGATAGCCGGTGCAGCGGCACAGGTTGCCATCCATGGCCGCCTCGATCTCGCGCTTGGTCGCGCGCGGATGGTTGGCCAGGAATTCCGACATGTTCATCACGAATCCGACCGAACAGTAGCCGCACTGGGAACCGTTGTTCATGGCCAGGCGCCAGGCGACCGGGTTCATCCCTTCGTTCTCGTGCAGCGAGGGATGGGCGGCGATCTCGCTGCGCAGCATGAAGGTGAGCGGCTTCGGTGCGCCGGTCGATGCGGCGACGTCCTCGCGCACCTGCATCAGCTTGTCCACGCGTTTCGCGTTGCTTGCCACCAGCGCAGGCGCGGCCGGGGCATCGACCGGGATCGCGGTGCGGCTGAACACGTCGCCGGGGCCCTGGCCGTACAGGTTCGGGCGCCGCGCCGAGCCGGTGCCTTCGACCGTGGTGACCACCAGCCCTTGCAAGGCCAGCACCGGGCGCAGGCATGAATTGATGGCTTCATGGCGGGCTTCGCCGCGCTCCTCGTCCCAGCGCGACAGGATCACCGTGCAGCCACCGCAACCGCCCTGCCCGCACGGCTTCTTGGGACCGGCCAGGCCGACCCCGGGCGAGCGCATGTAATCGATCAGCAGGAGCTCGGGAGGCGGCGCGTCGAGCGTGACGGCGCGCCCGTTGAGAAAAAAGGAAACGGTATTCGGCATGCGAAGGACTCCTGTGAAGAGAAGCAGCGGGCGGCGCATCCAAGTCCGTGCGCCACCCACTGAGCCCCGATTGCTACCGGCACCATTGCGGTTTCGCAGGAATATCGTGCAAATACGGTTGTCAACAATTCTGGACTAAATTCCGGCCCGGATTCTCACGAATTGTTGCAATTTTGAAAAAATTAAAAAGCCGGCACGTCCGCGTCCGCGGCAGGCGACCGCGACGCCTTGCCGGGCCGGACGTCCCGCAACACCTCGCGCGCCGCATTGTGTCCCGGCGCCCCGGTCACGCCGCCGCCCGGATGCGTGCCCGAGCCGCAGGTGTACAGTCCCGCGACCGGCCCCCGGTAATCCGCATGCCCCAGCATCGGCCGCGCCGCGAACAGCTGGTCGAGACCGAGCGCGCCGTGGAAAATGTCGCCGCCGACCAGGCCGAAGGTGCGTTCCAGGTCCAGCGGGCTCATGACCTGGCGGCCGAGCACGGACTGCCTGAAACCGGGCGCGTGACGGTCGACGGTGTCGATCATCAGGTCGGCGACCTTGTCCCGGTGCGCGTCCCAGCTCGACCCGTCGGGCAGCTGGGGCGCGACGTGCTGGCAGAACAGGCTGGCGACGTGCTGGCCTGGCGGGGCGAGCGTCGGGTCGAGCGTGGAAGGAATCAGCACCTCGACGATCGGCTCGCGCGACCAGCCGAAGGTGCGCGCATCGTGATAGGCGCGCTCCATGTACTGCAGGCTCGGTGCGATGATGATGCCGCTGCCGTGGTGCTCGGCCGCCTCCCTGCCGGGCAGGCAGGTGAAGCTGGGCAGTTCCGACAGCGCCACGTTCATGCGGAAGGTGCCGGAACCGCAGCGCCAGGCCCGCATGCGGCGCAGGAAATCGTCGGGCAAGGCGGCGGGATCGACCAGCCTGGTGTACAGCAGGCGCGGGTTCAGGTTCGAGACCACGACGCGCGCATCCAGGCGCTCGCCCGCCGCGGTGACGACGCCGGCGGCGCGGCCTTTCTCGAGCAGCACCTCGGCCACGGCGCAGCCGGTGCGGATCTCGACGCCCAGGCTGCGGGCCGCCTTCGCCATCGCCTGCGTGATCGCGCCCATGCCGCCGATCGCGTGGCCCCAGGCGCCCTTCTTGCCGTTCACTTCGCCGAACACGTGGTGCAGCAGCACATAGGCCGATCCGGGCGAATACGGGCTGGCGTAATTCCCGACCACGCTGTCGAAACCGTAGACCGCCTTGATCGGCGCGCTCTCGAACCAGCCATCGAGGTAGTCGCCCGCCGACTTGGTGAACAGGTCGAGCAGTTCGCGCTGCGTGGACAGCGGCAGCTTGCGCATGCGGTTGCCGAGTTTGCCGGCCTTGATCAGCTCGGGCAGCGCCGTGAGCCAGCCGCCCTGCCCCAGGTTGGGCGGCGTCTGCAGCACCAGTTCGCGCAGCAGGTCGGCGGCGGTGTCGAGGTGGGCGCCGTAGGCGTCGAGCCGGTCGGCGTCGCGCTGCGAGAACCGGGCCACCTCGGCATGGGTCTTGCCGGCGCCGATTTTCAGGTAGCGGCCGTCCTCCAGCGGCAGGAAATTCGACAGCGGCCGCTCGACGATGCGCAGGCCGTGCGCGGCGAGCTGCATGTCCCGGATGACTTTCGGGTTCAGCAGCGAGACGGTGTAGGCGGCGACCGAGTTGCGAAAGCCCGGGTGGAATTCTTCGGTGACCGCGGCGCCGCCGACGACATGGCGTGCCTCGAGCACCGTCACCTTCAAACCGGCGCGGGCCAGGTAAAAGGCGCACACCAGGCCGTTGTGGCCACCACCGACAATGATCGCGTCACGCATCCGTTTTCTCCCCAGTCGACAGTCGCATTGTGTGCCACTCGGCGGGAAAACGCACCTGCCAGTTTGGCGAGGGTGACGCTGACAAGAAAAGCCCACCGGAGTGGGCTGTGCATCGGGCTACTTGTAGGTGACGCCGATATCGCCCCTGAAGATCGCCATCTCCAGCTGGAAGTCGTCGACCACGCCGCCGGGACGGCCGTCGACCAGCACGGCGATCGCGCGCCCGCCTTGTATTAGCCGCATGTCGGCGTGCGAGAGTGCGCGGACGCTGCCGTCCTCGCTGTGTATCGCTACCTGGGACGCGGCCAGGTCCTTGATGACCAGGGTTTTCATGGTGATTCTCCTCGATGCGGGTGGATGGGATCGAGCTTGCTGCAGGCGCTCGCCATCACTGACGCATCAAGCATGCCAGGCGCCCCACGCCCGGCGACGGGCGGCGGGCGCGCAGGAAAGCCGCGCCGCAACCAACACCATTGGCGCGCGGAGTTGGGTGCGGCCCTACACCTGGACGTCGGCCTCGATGCGGCGGATCGGCGTGAGCACCCAGGCGCACGCCGCCAAGCCGGCCAGGATGGCCCCGCCCCCCATGAACAGCTGCGCCAGGGGGACGATCGTCAGCAGCCAGCCGGTGGCGGCGGCCGACAGCGGCGCCATCCCCATGAAGATGAACATGAAGATGCTCATCGCGCGGCCCATCATGTGGGTCGGCACGCGCCGCTGGATCCAGGTGTACACCGTGATCTGCATGAAGCCCGACAGTACGCCCAGCAGGAGCAGCAGGCCCGCCGCCAGCCAGGTCGTGTGGACGCTGCCGATCGGCGCCAGCAGCACGCCGGAGACCGCGTCGACCAGCAACAGCGTGGTGCCGAAGCTGGCGAAGCGCAGGCGCTCGCCGGCCGCCGCGGCCGCCGCCATGCCCAGCAGGCTGCCGGCCCCGCTCGCCCCCATCAGCACGCCCAGCGTCGAGGCGCCGTGCAGGCTGTCGTTGGCCAGCACGGGAAGCGCCACCTGCATCGATCCGCCGATGAACAGGGTGACGATGCCCCAGTAGGTGAAACACAGCCGCAGCGGCAGGTCGTCCCACACCATGCGCAAGCCGGCGCCGACCGAGCGCAGAACCGATTGCCGCTCGCCCTCGGGCCGCAGCGTGACCCGGAGCGCCACCCTGGACAAGGTCCACGCCGACACCAGGAAGGTGAGGCTGTCGAAAGCGAAGGCCCAGGCCAGGCCGCGGGCGTCGGGTACGGCGCCGGCGCCGTCGCCCGCCACGGCGATCAGCAAGGCCGCCAGCAAGGGGCCGACCAGCATCGACAATTGGCGCAATCCCATCAGCATGCCGTTAGCGGCCTGCAGGTGCTCCGGGGGCAGCGCGTGCGGCATCATGGCCGTGCCGGAAGGAATGCCGAATGCCTGGGCCAGCCCGATGCAAAACGCGAAGACAGAAATGATGGCCAGGATTACCCGCGGCCCCATCACGACGGTGAGCGCCGGACCAAGCTGCCAGGCCGCCCCCGGTTTGACGGCGAGCACGAAGGCGGCGACCAGACCGAGCAGGAGTGCATTGGCGAACTTGCTGATCATCAGGACGCGCTTGGGCGAAGTGCGGTCGACCATCGCCCCGCCGAGCAGGATGAAGACGGCGCGCGGAATGCCCATCAGCGCCACGGACCAGGCCGAGTGCCAGCGCGCTGCCGGTGAGCTTGAGCACCAGCCAGGGCAGCGCGACGATGGTGAGCTGGTCGCCCAGGTTCGAAATGACGCTGCCCCAGAACAGCCAGCGGAAATTCGCTGTGTTTTTCCAGGCGGGTCGCGATGCGGGCTCGGCCATGCTGCTTCCTTTCGGTCAAAAAAACGGGTGTCGTGGCGGGCGCTGCTCAGGGACGGGACGCGGCCATGGTGGCGATGGCGGCGAGCGCCTGGCTGATCGCCAGTAAATCCTCGGGCGTCGAGGCGCGCAGCAATTCCTTGCTGATCTGCTCGGCGAGGACGTGGGCATTGCCCAGCAGATCACGGCCCGCCTCGGTGAGCGCGGCATAGGCGACGCGGGCATCGCGCGGCTCGTGCTGGCGTTCGACGAGGCCGAGCTTTTCCAGGGGCAGCAGGGTGCGGGTGATGCCCGAGGCGGTCAAGCCGTGGCGCTCCGCCAGGTCGACCCGGCGCAGCCGTGCGCCCGGCCCCTGGCTGAGGTGGTGCAGGAGGAGGAAATCGTTGAAGGTCAGGCCGTGGTAGCCGGCCAGTGCCTGATCCAGCCGGCGGATCACCACCGTCTGGGTACGCACCAGTTGCAGGACGAATTCGAGGTGGGCGCTGAGGGCGCCGTCGGGCGGGTTGGCGCTGTCGGTGATGATCGGGTTCATGGTGGTTCGCGCATGCGACGTGAAGGGATTGATTGCATGGTACGTGATAGATAGTTGATCGAGCAAGCATTATCGTATATGCATGAATAAGTTGGATATCCGACGCAACACTGCGGACCAGCGCAGCGAAAATGTGGCAGGATCGAGCCATGCCCCAGATTACCCACCTCGTCGGCAACCGCACCCATACCTTCGCCGGGCTGGGCGAGCTGCTGGCCAAGGCGACGCCGGCGCGCTCGGGCGACTACCTGGCCGGCGTGGCGGCGGGCAGTGCCGAGGAACGGGTGGCCGCGCAGATGGCCCTCGCCGACCTGCCCTTGACGACCTTCCTGAACGAGGTCGTGGTGCCCTACGAGCTCGACGAGGTCACCCGCCTGATCGTCGACAGCCATGATGCGGCCGCCTTCGCGCCCATCGGCCACCTGACGGTCGGCGGCCTGCGCGACTGGCTGCTGGGCGACGATGCGCACGAGGCGATCCTGGCCAGGATCGCGCCTGGGATCACGCCCGAGATGGCGGCCGCCGTGTCGAAAATCATGCGCATCCAGGATCTGGTGCTAGTGGCCCGCAAGTGCCGTGTCGTGACGCGCTTTCGCAGCACCATCGGCCTGCCCGGCACGCTGTCCACCCGGCTGCAGCCGAACCACCCGCTCGACGACGCCTCGGGCATCGCGGCCAGCCTGTTCGACGGCCTGATGTACGGCAGCGGCGACGCCGTCATCGGCATCAACCCGGCCACCGACAACCTGGCGCAGGTGATCAAGCTGGTCACCATGCTCGACGACATCATCAAGCGCTACGCGATCCCGACCCAGTCCTGCGTGCTGACCCATGTCACGAACACGCTCGCCGCCATCGAACGCGGTGCGCCGGTCGACCTGGTGTTCCAGTCGATCGCCGGAACCCAGGCCGCGAACGCCAGCTTCGGCATCGACCTCGCGCTGCTGCACGAAGCGCAGGCCGCCGCCCGCTCGCTCAAGCGCGGCACCCTGGGCGAGAACCTGATGTATTTCGAGACCGGCCAGGGCAGCGCGCTCTCGGGCAACGCCCACCATGGACTCGACCAGCAAACCTGCGAGGCGCGCGCGTATGCGGTGGCGCGCGCCTTCCAGCCGCTGCTGGTGAATTCCGTGGTCGGCTTCATGGGGCCGGAATACCTGTACGACGGCAAGCAAATCATCCGCGCGGGACTGGAAGACCATTTCTGCGCCAAGCTGATGGGGCTGCCGATGGGCGTCGACGTCTGCTACACCAACCACGCCGACGCCGACCAGGACGACATGGACGTGCTGCTGACGATGCTGGGCACGGCCGGCTGCAATTTCGTCATGGGCATACCGGGCGCGGACGACATCATGCTGAACTACCAGACCACGTCCTTCCACGACGCCCTGTATGCGCGCCGCGTGCTGGGCCTGCAGCCGGCGCCGGAATTCCACGCCTGGCTGCGCGGTATGGGGATTTTCACGGACGATGCGCAGGCGACGCTGGGGCGCACCATGCCTGCGTCCTTCGAGCGCGCCTTGCTCCAGCTTCGGTAAAGGAGACGCCATGCCGGACATGACAACCAGGCGCGACCCGTGGCAGGCCTTGCGCCGCTTCACGACGGCCCGCATCGCACTCGGCCATACCGGTGTCAGCCAGCCGACGGACGTCCAGCTCGACTTCCAGCTGGCCCACGCGCGCTCGCGCGACGCCGTGCACCAGGGACTCGACAGCACCAGCCTGGCGCGTAAGGTGGCAGCGGCCTGGCCGGGGGCCGGCGCTCCCCTGCTGCTGCACAGCGCTGCGCAGAGCCGCAATGTGTATTTGCAGCGGCCCGATCTCGGCCGCCGGCTCGATGCCCCTTCGCGCGCGCAGCTCATGGAGCGCTGCGGCGACGGTGCGTTCGGCCTTTGCGTCGTTATCGCGGATGGCCTTTCTGCACTGGCCGTCGCGCAGCATGCCGCGCCCTTGCTGCGCGCGCTGCATGCGCTGCTGGCGCCGGAATCATGGACATGCGCGCCGCCCGCCATCGTCGAACAGGGCCGGGTCGCGGTCGGCGACGAAGTGGGCGAATTGCTGGGCGCGCAGATGGTCGTCGTCCTGATCGGCGAGCGCCCGGGCCTGAGTTCGCCCGACAGCATGGGCCTCTACCTCACCTGGGCGCCGCGCGTCGGACTGACCGACGAACGCCGCAACTGCATCTCGAACGTGCGCGCGGCGGGATTGGGGTATGCGCAGGCGGCACGGAAGCTGCACTACCTGCTGACCGAAGCGCGCAAGCGGCAACTGACGGGCATCGCGTTGAAGGACGAAACGGGAGCGGCCGATGCGGTCGAGGACGGTGGCCGAGGAGTGTTCTTGCTCTGAAACGTGGAAACACGGGACGAAAAAAACCCCCACCTGCACTATGCGCGATCTTGAGCGCGCATAGGCTGGTGGGGGTTTTTCTTACTGCATATTACTTAGCCTGACGATAACCTACTTTCACACTGGTTGCAGCACTATCATCGGCGCAAAGTCGTTTCACGGTCCTGTTCGGGATGGGAAGGGGTGGGACCGACTTGCTATGGTCATCAG
>Ga0213836_100394_pt1 | contig 37384 bp, 31 predicted proteins | sample SWPATP03_FD_160578 | JGI IMG/M metagenome (GOLD analysis project Ga0213836, IMG submission 160578) | Coastal seawater microbial communities from Marineland, Florida, United States - SWPA TP0 #3 | ecosystem: Environmental > Aquatic > Marine > Coastal | place: USA: Florida | collected 2016-08-05
ATGGACTGCTTGTTGGGGAGAGCGAGACCTTGGGGGCGAAGGGGCGATACGCGCAAGAAAGAAGCGATAGCTGCTGAAAATCTCACCAAACAGCACTTTTCTTTTTCAAACCGGTCGCTATTCCTAGGTCAACCGATGCGCCGAATTTGGCGCCCATCGAGCAAAAGGATCCGATGATGAAAGCCTTGGTACTGGAAGAAAAGGGCGTTCTCGCCCTTCGAGACATTGACCTGCCGCTGGCGGTCGGAGCTTCGGAACTGAAGATCAAGATTCACACGGTTGGCGTCTGCGGCAGCGACGTACACTACTACACGCACGGCGCAATCGGACCGTACGTGCTGCGTGAGCCAATGGTTCTGGGACATGAGGCGGCAGGCACGGTGATCGAGGTCGGCTCGGCCGTTTCCGGTTTCAAGGTTGGAGACCGGGTGTGCATGGAACCGGGAATACCGGACCTCTCGTCGCGCGCATCCAAGCTCGGCATCTATAACGTCGATCCCAGCGTCCGGTTCTGGGCAACGCCGCCGATCCATGGCGTTTTGACATCCGAAGTTGTCCATCCCGCGGCGTTCACCTACAAGCTTCCCGACAACGTGTCCTTCGCCGAAGGCGCGATGGTGGAGCCATTTGCCATTGGCATGCAGGCTGCAGCGCGTGCCCGCATCGCCCCCGGCGATGTTGCGGCGGTGATCGGAAGCGGCCCGATCGGGATCATGGTCGCTCTGGCGGCGCTCGCTGGTGGGTGCAGCCGCGTGTTCATTTCCGATTTCAGCGCACCGAAACTCGCCATCGCTGCCCAGTATCCCGGTATCACCCCTGTCAATATCGGGGAGGAAAGCTTCGCCGAGGTCATCGCACGGGAAACCGACGGCTGGGGCGCCGATGTTGTTTTCGAAGCCAGCGGCAGCCCGAAGGCCTATGACGGGATATTCGACCTCGTTCGCCCGGGTGGAGCGATCGTGATGGTCGGCCTGCCGGTGGACAAGGTTTCGTTCGACGTGGCAGGCGCGATCTCGAAGGAAATCCGAATAGAGACGGTCTTCCGCTACGCCAATATCTTCGACCGGGCGCTGCAGCTGATTGCATCCGGCAAGGTGGACCTTAATCCGCTGATTACCGAGACTTTCCCTTTCGACAAGAGCATTGAGGCCTTTGAGAGGGCAGCAGCCGGCAACCCGTCAGACGTCAAGCTGCAGATCCTTCTGGGTGACGCCGCGGTTTAGGAAAATCCGATCAGTTCTGAAGGCCGGTGGCCGGGAAAGCATGGGATCGTCACGCGAGATCATGCCGTCCCGGCCGCGGCTTTTGCGATGTGACGGTAGGACCACCTGGACATCCCAACGATAGACCTGTCTCTTCGGTGCCAATTGATCGTGAGTGCGGAGGCCGGCCTTAAAGCCGACCTCCGGTTTTGTTACTTGCCCGAGGCCTGGGCAGAGTACATGTAGCTGTCATAGCTGTATTCGGCGACGCGGAACCACTCGAAGGACTCGTCCCTGAACTTCTTCCAGCCCGGATAGATCTTTGCCCATGCCGGGTGCTTGGCGCTATATTCCGCGTAGAGTTCGAACGTCGTCTTGTAGGCTGCATCCATGACATCGCGTGGCAGCGGTCGCAGTTTGACGCCCTTGCCGACGAGCGAACGGATCGCTGCGGTGTTCTTCACATCGTAGAGTGCCTGCATGTTGATGTTCGCCGCCTTGCAGGCGGCATCGAGTGCGGCCTTGTAGGCGGGAGGCAGACCCTCATACTGTGCCTTGTTGATGAAGAAGTGGATCGTCAGGCCACCTTCCCAATAGGCCGGATAGTAGTAGTTCGGCGCAATCTGATAGAAGCCGAGGCGTTCGTCGTCATAGGGGCCGATCCACTCGGCCGCGTCGATTGTTCCGCGCTCGAGAGCCGGATAGATATCGCCCCCCGGTAGCTGCTGCGGCACCACGCCGAGCCGAGACATCACTTCGCCGGCGACACCGGCGATGCGCATCTTGACGCCCTTGAGGTCGGCGACGCCCTTGATCTCCTTGCGGAACCATCCGCCCATCTGGGCACCGGTGGCGCCGCCGGGGATGCCAACCACGCCATAGGCAGAGAGAAACTCGTTATAGGCCTCGTTGCCGCCGCCGTGGTAAAGCCAGGCGTTCTGCTGACGACCATTGAGACCGAAGGGGATGGTCGAGCCGATCGCAAATGTCGGATCCTTGCCGGTGAAATAGTATCCGCAGGTATGAGCGATTTCGACGGTGTTCGCCTTCACCGCATCGATCGCCTGCGGTCCGGGTACGAGTTCGCCGGCCTGAAACACCTGGATCTGGAATTTCCCGTCGGTGATCTTCGACAGCGTCTCCGCCATGACGGTTGCGCCGCCGTAAATCGTGTCGAGGTTGTTCGGGAAGCCCGATGTCAGGCGCCATTTGATGCTCGGCAGTTCTTGGGCAACCGCCGGTGCGGCGAGTGCGGTCGCGGCGACTGTTGCCGCCCCTCCGACTGCGCCTTTCGTCAGGAAATTGCGTCTGTTGATGGTTTCCGTCATTGCGTTTCCTCCTCCTCAGGTTCGGCAGTATCGAACGCACTCTGTGCGATCAAAGCGTGTGTCTAGTTTTTCGGTGCGCCGGAGCTTGGCGTCGGGGACCCGAAATCTGGTGCAGGGATATCGACGGCCGGGGCGGCGGGATCGCCGGAAGACTGCTCCGGTGCGCCGAATGGCTGGGCCGGTGTTCCAAACGGGTTAGCGCCATCGGCACCCGGCATCGGTACGTTGAGCTCAATCGTCGATGGATCGACGACGGCAGATCCTGATTTGTAGTGAGTAACGAGACCCGGAAAGACGATGACGACGACGACCATGACGAGCTGGATCGCCAGGTAGGGCAGGGAGCCCATGTAGATCTGGCCGGATGTGACCGGCTGGATTGTCGCACCGGTGATGCGATCCTTGTAGGCCCTCGTCGGAGCGACGGAGCGCAGGTAAAACAGCGAGAACCCGAACGGCGGATGCATGAACGAGGTCTGCATGTTGATTGCCAGCATCACGCCGAACCAAATCAGGTCGATGCCGAGCGCATCGGCAACCGGTGCCAGCAGCGGGATGATGATGAAGGCCAGCTCGAAATAATCGAGAAAAAAGGCCAGGAAGAATACGAGCAGATTGGCAACGATCAGGAACCCGATCTCGCCGCCCGGGATCGACGTCATCAGGTGCTCGACCCAGACGTGACCGTCAACACCGTAGAAGGTCAGCGAAAACACGCGCGCGCCGAGCAAGATGAAGATCACGAAGGAGGACAGTTTCGCCGTCGCGTAAAGGGCCGACTTCACCATCGCCAGCGTAAGCTTGCGATTGAAGGCTGCAAGAAGCAGAGCACCGACTGCGCCCATCGCGCCGCCTTCGGTCGGCGTCGCAAGGCCGATAAAGATTGTGCCGAGAACGAGGAAGATCAGCACGAGCGGCGGCACGAGCGAGGTGATGACCTTGGCCACAAGCTTCCAGCCACGAAGCGATCGCGCCTCGATGGGAAGAGCCGGCACGCTTGCCGGACGCAGAAAGGACATCAGGATGATGTAGCCGGTATAGGCAGCAACCAGCATGAGACCGGGCACGAGTGCGCCCTTGTACATGTCGCCGACCGACCGGCCGAGCTGGTCGGCCAGAATGATCAGCACGAGGCTGGGCGGAATAATCTGGGCAAGCGTTCCCGACGCTGCGATCGTGCCGGCCGCGACCCGTCGGTCGTAACCATATCGCAGCATGATCGGCAGGGAGATCAGGCCCATCGAGATGACGGAGGCCGCAACGACGCCTGTGGTGGCTGCAAGGATGGCGCCCACGAAGATGACCGCGAAGGCGAGCCCGCCGCGGATCGGGCCGAACAGCTGGCCGATCGTATCGAGCAGATCCTCGGCCATTCCGCTTCGCTCGAGAATCAGCCCCATGAAGGTGAAGAACGGAATGGCGAGCAGTGTCTCGTTCGACATCTGCCCGAAGATGCGGTCAGGGATCGCTCCGAACAGGTTGATGGGCAAAAGGCCCATTTCGATGCCGATGAAACCGAAGACAAAGCCGACAAAGGCGAGTGCGAAGGCAACCGGATAACCAAGCAGCAACACGACGATCAGTGATAGAAACATGATCGGCGCGAGATTTTCCGCAAAGAATGCAAACATATGAGCGTATCCTGCTACGAATTAAAGCGCTTGCGCTTCGGCGTCGGCGAGAGCGACGGCGTCGGGCATCGCACCGCTGAGGATCGCTAGCCGTTTGATCAATTCCGACAGTCCCTGGAGTGCCAGCAGGCCGAAACCAATCGGGATCATGGCCCAGACTGGCCAAAGCACCAGCCCACCGGTATTGTTGGAGACCTCTCCGCTCAAATATTTGGCGATGACGATCGGCCAGGACAGGTAGATGGTGACGAGGCAGAACGGCATCAGGAAGAAGATTGTCCCGAACACCTCGATCCAAAGCTGCGCCCGTCTGGGGAGCTGGCCATAGACCAGATCGACCTTGACGTGCTCGCTGCTCAGCAATGTCCAGGCCGCCGCCAACAGGAAGGCTGCGGAGAAAAGGTACCATTGCGCCTCGAGCCAGGCATTTGAGCTCAGATTGAAGACTTTTCGGGTCACTGCGTTGATGGCGCTGATCAGCACTGCCGCCAACAAAAGCCATGAAACGGCTTTACCGAAAAGCGTGTTCATCGCGTCGATAGCGCGCGACACGGCGAGTAGACCAGACATTACAAACCCTCCCAGGCAAGCTGCCCGAAGGCAGCTGTCCCATGCACTACTATCGCCGCAAATCACACGCGACAAGAGCATTATGACAAGAGGCCAATCTAGCGGTCTGGGAAAAGGCTTCGATACACGTTGCTATGGGCTGGAACAGACAGTGACGCAGGGAGCGCAAACGTCCCCGCTGATTCTCGATTTCGACGCGTATTCTTTTCGCATGCAGGGTGAACGCGTGACGCGCATGACGAGCGATTTTTGTCGTCAAATCAGTGACTTTGAGAAAAGAGACCTGGTTGCATCCGCCGTCGCTTCGGGCGACAATCGACGGATAGTGCACCGACGGCAAGCAAACGGGCGCCTAGGGCGCCCGTCGCAATACAGATCCGGAGCGGCCTTATTCGGCCACAACCGTCTTTCCGCCTTCCCACTTGTAGACGGAAAAGCTCTGCGAGCTGAGATCGCCGGTTTCACCGTAGGTCAGTTCGCCAATGGCAGTCTTGATACCGGTGCCATCCTTGAGCGCGGCAGCAACTGCCTCAGCGTCGTCGGTGCTGCCAGCCTTGGCGATGCCGGCGGCGATGACCTCGACGGCTGCATAGGCGTTGAGGGTAAACGCTTCGGCGGGGATCTTTTTTGCAATGAGCGCATCGGCCGCGGCCTTGCTGTCGGCATTCTTCAGCGCGTCGGCAGCGTTGGTGAAGATCGTGCCGTTGGCTGCGTCGCCGCCCGTGGTGATGAACTCGCTGTTGGAAAGGCCGTCACCCGCGATCAGCTGCACATTCATGCCGGCATCCTTCATCTGGCGCACCAGAAGGCCTGCTTCTGGGTGATAGCCGCCGAAATAGAGGACTTCGGTGCCTTCCGACTTCAGGCGTGTCACCAGCGCGCTAAAATCCTTGTCGCCCGCCGTCAGCGCGTCGTTGAAGACTTCCGTGATGCCGGCCGCATTCAGCGATGCCTTGAAGGCATCGGCGAGACCCTTGCCATACTGCCCCTTGTCGTTGAGGATGGCGATCTTCTTGTCCTTGAATTTCTCGACCACGAATTTCGCGGCAACGTCCGCCTGCTGGTCGTCCCGGCCGCAGGTGCGAAACACGGTGGAAAGGCCACGCGCGGTCAGTTCCGGCGAAGTGGCTGTCGGGGTAACCATCAGTGCACCGTTTTCGGCAAACGCGACCGAGGCGGGGATAGAGACGCCCGATGTGACAGGGCCAACCACGAAACGGATATCGTCGGCAATCAGCTGATTGGCGGCAGATACGCCCTGTTTGGGTTCGCCGGCATCGTCGACAATTTTGAGCACGAGCTTCTCGCCGTTGACGCCGCCCTTCTTGTTGATTTCCTCGACCGCGGTTTCCGCGCCGTTCTTGATCTGCGCGCCGATTGCAGCAACCGGGCCGGTCAGCGGCGCGATGAGGCCGACCGTGATGTCGGCGTAGGCAAGCGGGGCGAATGCGAGTGTGGCAGCGAGTGCCGCAGTGATTGTCTTCAATGTCATGTCAGTCTCCTGGGATGCGGACCTCCCGACCCGCGTGCTAATGGTGCGCCGAACCCGCTCAAACCGTCGGCAATGCCATGACTGGTGGAAGAGGGAGGGCGCGTCCGGTCCGCGCGTGGCCATATTGAGCTTCTCCGCGCATCCGACAATTTTCCTAGAAATATTGGGACGGTGACGCAAGAAGATAACCGGAAGCAGTGGCCTCTTGATTGAATAATTCACGCCTTCTTGTGGGGACGTGATGGGCCGGCTGCAGCCGTGCCCTTTCATGCCGGCAACTCACACGACGGAACCAACCCAGATTCGGGCAGCCGTCCATGGCGCCCGCCGGCGATCAGGCGGATACGTGTCTTTCTCCACACTGCGCCGCGGTCCGAAGACGACGACGGTGGGCATATTGCTGAGAGTGGCGACTCAGATGCTGAAAGCGGCTCCGATCAGCGCCCTTGTGTAATCGGCTTTCGGGGCGTCAAAGATCGCGTCCGTATCGCCTTCCTCAACAATCTTTCCGTTGTTCATGACGATCACATGATCCGCGATGGCCCTGACCACGGCAAGGTCGTGGCTGATGAAGACGTAGGAAAGGTTGTGGTCGGACTGCAGCTTGCGCAACAGGTCGATCACCTGTCCCTGCACGGACCGGTCGAGTGCCGAGGTCGGTTCGTCGAGGATAACCACACGCGGCTTGAGGATCATCGCGCGGGCAATCGCGATGCGCTGGCGCTGACCACCGGAAAATTCGTGCGGGTAGCGATTGCGCGCCTGGGGATCGAGCCCGACTTCGGTCAGGGCGGCGATCGCGCGCCGGTCTCGATCCGCCTTGTTTAGCGAAGGCTCGTGGACGAGCAGACCTTCGGTGATGATCTCGCCGACTGTCTGACGCGGCGAGAGAGACCCAAAGGGATCCTGGAAGACGAGCTGCATCTCCTTGCGCAGGGACCGCATCTGCCGACGGTCGAAGCCGGAGATGTCGGTCTTGTCGAAGCGGTAATGACCATTGCTGTGGAGAAGCCGGAGCAGCGCGCGCCCAAGCGTCGATTTCCCCGAGCCGGACTCACCAACGATACCGATCGTCTGGCCCTGCCTGAGCTTGACGGTGACGCCGTCGACGGCCCGGAAACTCTTTGGACCCTTCGAAAAAAGTCCGCGGCCGATCGGAAAATCGACCGTGACATCGCGTCCCTCCAGGATGATCGGCGCGTTTTCCGCCGGCGGTTGCTTGCGACCCTGCGGTTCGGCATCGATCAGCATGCGGGTATAGGCGGAAGTCGGAGCCTCGAAGATCTGTGATGTGGCTCCCTGTTCCACCACTTCGCCGCGCCGCATGACGACGACACGTTCGGCAAAATGCCGGACAATGCCGAGATCGTGGGTGATCAGCACAATCGCCATGCCGAAACGCTCCTGGAGCGAGCGCAGCAGCTTCAATATTTGCGCCTGGACCGTCACATCAAGCGCCGTCGTCGGCTCGTCGGCGATCAGGACGTCGGGTTCGTTGGCAAGCGCCATGGCGATCATGACGCGCTGCCGCTGGCCGCCGGACAGTTCATGCGGGTAACTGTCAATGCGGCGGGCGGGATCGGGAATGCCGACCAGTTCCAAGAGTTCCAGCACGCGGCTGCGGGCCGCTTTCCGGCTGCCGCCGCGGTGGTAGACGATCGGTTCGGCGATCTGGCGGCCGATCGTGTAAAGCGGATCGAGCGAGGTCATCGGCTCCTGAAAGATCATCGTGATCTTGGCACCGCGGATCTTGTTGAGCTCGTTATTTCGCAGTCCGACCAGTTCCTTGCCCCGATAGGCGGCGGAGCCAGTGACGGTGCCGTTTCCAGCGAGCAGGCCCATAATGCCCATCATCGTCTGGCTCTTGCCGGAGCCGCTTTCGCCGACGACGGCGAGCGTCTCGCCGGCACGGACATCGAAGCCGATGCCCTTGACCGCATTGACCGTGCCATCCGGCGTCGTGAAATTCACTTTCAGGTCGCGGATCGAGAGAATGGTGTCTTTTTGATCGGTCATGTCAACGATCCTTCGGGTCGAGCGCGTCGCGCAGGCCGTCGCCGATAAAGTTCAACGAAAACAGCGTTGCCACGAAGAAGATGGAGGGAAAGATCAGGAGCCAGGGTGCCGACTGGATATTGTTGGCGCCTTCCGAAATCAGAGCCCCCCAGCTGGTCAGTGGCGCCTGAACCCCGAGCCCGAGGAAAGACAGAAAGCTTTCCAGGAGGATTACCTTCGGAACCACGACGGTGACGAAGACGATCACCGGTCCGATCGTGTTCGGGATGATATGCCGGCGGATAATTTGCCAGTCGCTCAGGCCGAGCGCTTGGGCAGCGCCCACGAATTCCCGGCGCTTCAGCGCCAGCGTCTGGCCTCGCACGATGCGCGCCATGTCGAGCCATTCCACAGCGCCGATCACCAGGAAGATCAGGATGAAGGAACGACCGAAGAAGACGACCAGGACGACGACAAGAAAGACGAATGGCAGAGAATAGAGGATCTCGACGAAGCGCATCATGACATTGTCGACACGGCCGCCAAGATAACCCGCGGTCGCGCCGTAGAGCACGCCGATGCCAAGCGAGACGAGGCTGGCCAGCACGCCGACGGCAATCGAGATCTGGCCGCCGAGCATGACACGGGCAAGCAGGTCGCGGCCGTTCGGATCCGTGCCGAACAGGAAGTATTCCCGGCTGACATTCCCTTCGACTTTGAGAACGCGCCCGTCTTTTTCGGTCGCCACTACCTTGGTGTCGTCGAACTCGTTGGCACGGTCGAAATAACGCGTCGCGCGTGGATCGATCGGATCCTCGGCGCTGATGGTCGCGGAAAAGATCTGGCCCGTCACCTCGAACGCGTCGAGGTTGACGCGGGCGCGCGTCGCGACGCCTTGCATGGCGCCCTCCAGCGACGCCTCGTCTGGCCGCGGCTCGAGACTTGGCGCCACCGTCACATAGGAAGAAAAGACCTGGTCATAGCTATGCGGCACAAAAAGTGGGCCGAGATAGGAAAAGAGCGCGATCAGAACGAGCATCACGCAGCCGCCCATCGCCGCCTTGTTGCGACGGAAGCGGATGGCGGCAAGCTGGAAAAGACTGCGGCTTGTGCTCTGGGGCGGGGTGGAAGCCGGATCGGTGGCGATATCAGTCATGACGGACCCTCGGATCGAGCAGGCCGTAGAGAAGGTCGACCAGGAGATTGAAGACGATAACAAAGATGGCGATCAGAACGACGGTGCCCATGACCAGCGTATAGTCACGATTCAGCGCGCCGAGCACGAAATAACGGCCGACGCCCGGAATGGTGAAGATGGTCTCGACGACGGCCGAGCCGGTCATCAATGCGGCGGCACAGGGTGCGAGATAGGAGACGACCGGCAGCATGGCGCCGCGCATGGCATGCGTGATGACGACGATCCTTGCCGGAAGGCCATAAGCGCGCGCGGTGCGGATATGGTCGGCATGCAGCGCCTCGATCATCGATCCGCGCGTCAGCCTGGCGAAAACGGCAAGCTGCGGCAGCGCTAGCGCGATCATCGGCAGGAGCAGGAACGAGAACGAACCATTGCCCCAGCCACCGGCCGGCAACAGCGCAAGAAGAATTGCGAAAATCAGCGTCAAAACCGGGCCGACGACGAAATTCGGGATCGTCGTACCCATCGTCGCGAGTGTCATGATGGAAAAATCGAGCACGCTGTTCTGGCGCAGGGCCGCGATCGTGCCGAGCGTCACGCCGCCAATCAGGGCCAGAAGCAGAGCGTAGAAACCGAGTTCAATGGAATAGGGAAGGCCTTTTCCGATCAGTTCCGCGACGGTGTTGTCCTTGTAGATATAGCTTGGACCGAAATCACCCTGTACGGCATTGCCGATATAGGTGAGATATTGACGCCATAACGGCTGGTCTAGCTGGTAGGTCCGCATGATGTTTTCCATCGTTGCGGGTGGCAGCGGACGTTCCAGGTTAAAGGGACCGCCCGGAGCAAAACGCATCAGGAAGAAGGAGATCGTCACGACGATGAAAAGCGTCGGGACGGCGCTCGCAAGGCGGCGCAGGATAAAAGACAGCATGCAGTAGTCTCCTGCGGGATGGCGTCCGAAACGCTGTCGGACGCCATCCCGTGTCGATTATTCGGAAACGCTCAGGAAGCGGCTCAGGTGTTCATTGGCAGCATTGTCCTGCCAGCCCTTGATGCGGTCCGAAACAAGCCACAGATCGGCCTGGGTCAGGAAGGGAGCAATCGGCTGGTCGCGCATCAGGATTGTTTCCGCCTCATGCATGATCTTCGATCGCGCAGCCGGATCCGTTTCCGCATACGACTTCTTCATCAGATCGTCGAATTCCTTGCTCTCGTAATGCCCGTAATTGAAGGTCTTGTTGGTCGAGAGGTTCAAGGCGAGGAAGTTTTCCGGATCGGCATAATCGGCAACCCAGCCGGCACGTGCCACGTTGAACTTGCCGCCTTCCTGGAGATAGGCGTAGTGCGAGGAGACATCGAGATTGCTCATCGTCACCTTGGCACCGAACGTGTTTTTCCACATGTCGGCAACGGCGGTGGCGACACGTTCGTGGTTCGGGTTGGTGTTGTAGCGGACCTCGATATTCAGCGGCTTGCCGCCTTCACCGTAACCGGCTTCCTTCATCAGTTCGATCGCCTTGTCTTCGCGGTCGAGCTGGGAAAGTTCTGCGAAATCGGCTTTGGCAGGTTCGCCATAGTTCGCCATGCCCGGCGGCACCAGCGAATAGGCGGGAAGCTGCGACCCGCTATAGATCTTCTTGGCCAGGAAATCGCGGTCGACGGCCATGGACAGGGCCTGGCGGACACGAACGTCGTTGAAGGGAGCCTCGCGGCCATCGAAGACGTAATAATAGGTCGCAAGCGTCGGCGACACGTGCACCTGGTCCTTGTAGGCCGATCGCAGCCGCTCGATCTGGTCGGCGGAGAAGTTGTAGACGAGATCCATTTCCTTCGCCTCGAAGCGGCGGACGGATGCGGCCTGGTCGTCGATCGGGTAGAAGATCACCTTGTCGAGCTTGACGTTGGCGGCATCCCAGAAATTGGGGTTCTTTTGGACAACGAGGCTATCGTTCGGCACATGGCTGACGAGCTGGAAGGCCCCGTTCGACACCATCGTGCCTGGCTTGACGAAATCGGCGCCGTTCTTCTCAAGGCTTGCCTTGGAGACAGGCAGGGCAGTCTGGTGAGCAAGAAGTTCAAGGAAGAAGGGGGTCGGGCGCTCGAGGGTGATCTCGAACGTCTTGTCATCGACGGCCTTGATGCCGAGTTCCTTCGGATCGGCCTTGCCGGTGTTGACCATTTCCGCGTTCTTGATCGGGTAGAGGATGTTCGCATATTTCGCGGCGGTCTTCGGATCTTCCACGCGCTTGAACGAGAATTCGAAATCCTGCGCCGTGACGGGCGAGCCATCGGACCACTTGGCATTCTCACGCAGCTTAAACGTGTATGTCAGTCCGTCTTCGGAGACTTTCCACGACTCCGCTGCACCCGGTACAATCTTGCCCGCCGCGTCGTAGATCGTCAGACCTTCATAAAGATCCTTCAGAATGAAGGCTTCGATATTGATCGAGGTCTGGGCCTGATCGAGCGTTTGCGGTTCGCCGGAATTGCCACGATGAAGCACCGTTTCAGCAAATGCCGGTGCCCCAGCCAGCAGAGTTGATCCGAGCAAAGCGACCGCTGCCGCACGCATGAGACGAGATGACATACCGTTATCCTCCTGGTTTTCCGTCCGATTGGGCGAGTGAATGCCAGAAATATCGGAACCGCAAGGCTTTTTTGCTCTCGACTCAAATGCGGAGTGTATATCCGCGCGCCTCGACTAACCTCATAATTGCAGGGTCCTGCAGGGGCAATAGCCCGGGTATCCTGACCTTGCATCCGCGCCAGACCGTGAATCGAGAAAGCAGCGACATTTTACGTTCAGGTAAACCGAGCAGCGAATACCATGGTGTCGCGATCAGGGTGCCTGGAGTAATTTTATTGCAGGAGCACAAATGAAAGCGGTTTCCACCGATCCATCTCGATACAATCAGGGAGAGCATGGCGGGGCATCATCGGACTGCAATATGCGCCTCTCGCGATATGACGATCCGGCACCCCATCAGCGGCTCTCAAACATCGGGGACGGTGTAGCGTCGGCTATCACGGGCAACGAGCCGATGAGGCAAAGCGTCACGAATCTGCACGCTCCGCGGCTCATCCCTTCAACAAAGCGCTTCGGCCAAGCATGCGGGAGGTCGCGCCTAGTGGCGCTTTCTTCTGGAGATCTTGTTGCCGTGTGGACCGCTGACGACCGGCGTCCTGTCCCGATTTTCGGTGACCAGGGTTCGCCACCGGTCGAGACGATCGCCTGCAAGTTCGCCGCTTGCGACTGCAGCCTGAACGGCACATCCGGGTTCGTGGACATGGCTGCAATCGCGAAACCGGCACTGCGATGCCAGTTCGGCGATATCGGAAAAGAAGACATCGATACCGTCGGCAACATCACTTACATACAGCGTCCGGATCCCGGGTGTATCGATCACCCATCCGCCACCCGGTAGCGCGTGCAGCGATCGTGCCGTCGTGGTGTGTCTGCCCTGCGAGTCGTATTCCCGGATCGTGCCGGTCTTCTGTGTGTCCGACTGAGACCCGACGAGCGAGTTGACCAGGGTTGATTTCCCAACGCCCGACGATCCCACGAGCGCGCAGGTCTGTCCCTCGCCGCACCACGGCGCCAGGAGTTCGCGTGCCTCTACCGAGCGTCCGTTCAGGAGGATAACGGGCAGGCCAGGCTGCAGTCCCTGCGCCTGGACCCGGAAGACGTTAGCGTCTTCGGTCGTGTCCGCCTTTGTCAGGACGATCACCGGGTTGCTCCCGGCTTGTTCGGCCAGGATCAGATACCGTTCCAACCTTGAAAGGTTGAATTCGGCGTTGCAGGACGTCACGATGAACAGGGTATCGACGTTGGCAGCAACCAGTTGCGGGGTCGTGTCGTTCCCCGCACGTCGTTGAAATAGAGTTTTCCGATCGAGACGGCGAACCAGCATGCCGCTGATCGGGTCGGCGAGGATCCAATCGCCGACCGCGAAATCGGCGGTGTTGGCGTTGGCTGGGAGCTCGAGGGCGGCCGGACCACCGGCATCAATAGCCTCCACGCGCGACCGGTGAACGGAGGCAATGCGCCGCGGCGCGAGTTCGTCTTCATCGGATGTGAGCTGATCCGAAAAGAAGTCCGACCAGCCAAGTCGTTTAAGCGCTGTCATGTGAAGGGGGTCGATCAAAGGAAGGTCGCAATCTTTGGAGCTGTTAGGGTTGGACGGGGCCTGTTGGCTTCGGTTTCCCTTGGCTGCGCGAGAAGTTTGGCCGAAAAGAGTCTATGAGCGCCGGTGCGTCGCGGACGGAGGCAAGTTCTTTTGGACGCTGGCATACAGAACCATCCTCTTCAGACTGTATGCGCGGGGCGGTTGGCGGACAAGCCCTAATGAACCTCGTCGTGCGGGACGGGTCTGTAGAGCAGGTCAAAACTAAAGGTTGACTTGGCGGCCCTTCGTCTCTATCTTTGGTTTATCGATCTTTTGCTTGCTGAACTTTGGTTACCGCGCGATTGGCACCGCGCTCTGAACGAACTTCCCTCTCAAAATCAATCGTTACACTCATCCGTTCGGCTTCGGTCCTACGGTCACTCAACATTGCTTTGAAAGGGTTCATCATGACCACAGGCACAGTAAAATGGTTTAATTCCACCAAGGGTTTCGGCTTCATCGAGCCTGACAACGGCGGCGCTGACGCGTTCGTCCACATCTCTGCCGTCGAGCGCGCGGGAATGCGCGAAATCGTAGAAGGCCAGAAGCTTGGCTACGAACTCGAGCGCGACGCGAAGTCGGGCAAGATGTCGGCCTGCAACCTTCAGGCTGCCTAATCGTACCTGGTTTCGTCCTTGACCACGGATGTACTGGCACCGACGACACCAAGTTATTTGAGAGGCCGGGCTTACAGCCTGGCCTTTTTTGTTGGCTCGCTCAAAGCAGGCTCAACCACAGGAAAATCCATGACACAGATCCATTCGAAATCCAGACAGCAGGCCGAGATTGCCTTCGGCAATACGCAGACGCAGTTCTTTGCCCGAAATCACGCCGTCGCGGAAATGGACTCCCTCGTTGCGGCGCGCGAGACGAAAACACAAAGGCTGCGGCAGGCACGCCTCGCGAAGGATGCCGACGACATCGCCAAGGCATCCGCAGGCCTGATCGCAATGCGCGCCCGCAAGTCCGACCTTTAAGGATGCCATCTTGATGGACCAGAACACCGAGTGGACATCCGGTCAGTTGCGACGCGCGATCAAGGCGGCAGGCGTGGCGCTGTGGACCTGGAACGTCGATACGGACGCGTTCACGATGGACCAGCGGGGGTATGCACTATGGGATTTGGAGGTCGATGGCGTCCTGTCCTTTGAGGACCTTTCGGCCAAGGTCCATCCGGCCGACCGCGATCGTGTCAGGGCAGCGTTCTCGGCAACACGTGCCGTCGTTGGACCTTACGAGATCGACTTCAGGATCATGAGCGATGTTGAAGTTCGCTGGATCTCAGCACGCGGTCAGGGGAGCGATGAGGATATTCTGGCTCGGCAGATGACCGGCATCTTTCTCGATGTCACAGGCCGCAAGCAGGCTGAAGAAGGGCATGAGCTTCTCGCCGGAGAAATGAGCCACCGGGTCAAGAACCTGCTCGCCATCGCGTCAGGGCTGACGCAGATGACATCCCGGTCCTCGAGTTCGATCGCCGATATGACCTCACAGCTCACTCTAAGGCTCACCGCTCTCGGCCGCGCTCACGACCTGGTCCGGCCTTTACCTGGCGGGCAGGGCAAGGCCGCTCTTCTCGGTGACCTGATCACGATCTTGCTCTCCCCCTACGACGAGACGGCGGCGTTTGCTGGCCGCATTCGGGTAGCAGTGCCAAGGATGGGCGTGGGAGAGGCGGCAGCCACAGGGCTCTCGCTGGTGATCCACGAACTCGCCACGAATTCACTGAAGTACGGCGCCCTGTCAGTCGGCACCGGAACACTGGATGTGTCCGGATCGGTCGAGGAGAACAATCTTATGGTGACCTGGATTGAGCAGGGCGGGCCCGAGGTTGTCTTTCCACAGGGCCCGGCCGGCTACGGTAGCAGAATGCTGGACCGTACCATGTCCGCTCACCTTGGAGGAACGATCTCCTATAACTGGACACCGGACGGAGCGCTGGTCACGCTTATCATCGACACGAGCCGGCTTGCCTCTTGACCGCTTAGAAAAGCCTCGGCCGCAAGCCCGCGCCGGAAAATCCGACGGGCTGACGCGCAGCTGTTTTGTCGTTGAACGTCTGCGCGGTCGCTCTTTTGCCGGTCAATAAGTTAGCGTCCGCTTGTACCGGAAACATGGGTAGATGAAGCGCGCTGATCAGCGCTTTTCGACATCGACTCGAAACGCGCAACGATCAGATCAAGGTCATACGGCTTGGAGAAAAATTGTGCCGAAGATGGCAGATCGATCTCACCGGGCGTGATGCGACCGGAGGCAACCACGATCCCTGCGTGGGGGAAGCGAGCCGCGACTTCGTGGGCAAGGTCCACACCCGTGAGAAGGCCGGGCATCTGGATATCCGTGAACAAGAAGTGAATGGTCCCGTCATCGATCTTGTCCAGGGCCTCGTCCACCGTGCCGGCTTCTATGACCTCGAACCCCGCATCCTCCAGGGCGTCTGTGACCGTCATCCGGATCAACACCTCGTCGTCCACCACGAGTACTTTGCGCATGTCCCACTCCCTGCATGTGGCCCTACAACAGACCGACGCGGTTATCGTTCCAAAAAACGCAGTGGGTATCAGACAACTGCAGTGGCCTTTCCGGCTAGTGCGTTGGATTGCAGTGGCAGTGGCAGCTTTCGGTGAGTAGCACGGAGATGGCAGTATCCTTTGGTCTGCTTCGGGTGTGGGGACAATCTTTTGTAGCCGATGGGCGATCGGCGGCGCTTTCAACACCACGGCTGTGACCGAAGCGGCCACCCAGGGAAAAGACGCAAACATGTTGGTCGTTGCGCTGCCGGCCGACGGCCAAAAGACAGAAATGCACCCTACCGGACATCTGAACACACGGTTGTGTTCAGATGTCCGGTGTGGTCTGGCGCACGTACGTCGCGCGCCTTGCTGCAACGCGCAGGATTCATGTCACGAGACCGGTACCGGCTCCACGAAGCCGGTGTCCGGATCTTCTCGGCCATGTACGGACGTGATTTCGCGGCTGAGAACGATCTTCTCAACGCGCTTGATCTAGACGTAATGTCATTGGATGAATTAAAGACCCTTTGCCAAAACGGGTTTGCACCCTCGGCCGCGTGACCATCGTAAGCCTTCAATCTATGCTTCACCGTCCGGCAAATGGACCGAGCAGCTTAAGGTCGAGGCAGGGGAGGCAGGAGCGTCAACGCGCTTCTCCTGTCCCATATCCGAATTTCTCCAAGCCGCGACGCGGATGCGTCGGAGGCAAACAAGGTTGCATTCACAATGAGCAACGCATTCCTCGCACATCTCTCCACCGAACTTGCGGGTCTGAGGTCTTCGGGTCTCTACAAGACCGAGCGGGTGATCGTTTCCAAACAGGCCGGCGAGATCGAAGTCGCATCTGGTCGCAAGGTTTTAAATTTTTGCGCCAACAATTACCTTGGCCTTGCCGACAACGCCGAACTGGTCGAAGCCGGCAAGAACGCGCTGGATCGTTACGGCTACGGCATGGCATCTGTGCGTTTCATCTGCGGGACGCAGGAAGAGCACAAGCAGCTCGAAGACCGGATTTCGAAGTTTCTGGGATTGGAGGATACGATCCTCTATTCGTCCTGCTTTGATGCCAATGGTGGATTGTTCGAGACGCTTCTCGGCGAGGAGGACGCGATCATATCGGACGCACTCAACCACGCTTCGATCATCGACGGGGTGCGCCTCTCCAAGGCGAAACGTTTCCGCTACGCCAATAACGACATGGCGGCGCTGGAGGAGGAACTGAAAAAGGCCGAAGGCAGCCGGTTCAAGATGATCGCCACAGACGGCGTGTTTTCGATGGACGGCATCATCGCCAATCTTGCGGGCGTCTGCGACCTTGCCGAGAAATATGGCGCCATGGTCATGGTCGATGACAGCCATGCCGTCGGCTTCGTCGGCAAGCACGGTCGCGGCTCGGCGGAACATTGCGGCGTCGAGGGCAGGGTGGATATCATCACCGGCACGCTCGGCAAGGCGCTCGGCGGTGCATCCGGCGGCTATACGTCCGGCAAGAAGGAAGTGGTCGACTGGCTGCGCCAGCGCTCGCGTCCCTATCTGTTTTCCAACACCCTCGCTCCCGTGATTGCGAGCGCCTCGCTGAAGGTGTTTGACCTGATCGACAATGGTGACGCATTGCGCGCCCGGCTAGAAGCCAATTCCCGCCTCTTCCGCGATGAAATGAGCAAGCTTGGGTTCACGTTGGCGGGCGAGGGGCATCCGATCATTCCCGTCATGCTCGGCGATGCGTCGCTGGCGCAGGACATGGCGGCGAGGATGCTGGAAAAGGGTGTCTACGTCGTCGGCTTCGCCTTCCCGGTCGTACCCAAAGGCCAGGCGCGTATCCGCACCCAGATGTCGGCGGCGCATAGTGAGGACGATGTGCGCCGGGCCATTGCGGCGTTCGAAGAGGTCGGCAGGGAACTGCGCGTGATCGAGTAGAAGCCCGGCCCGAACCGATCCAACTCATTGACAGGAATTTTTCGATGACCAACATGATGCGCGCCCTCGTCAAGTCGAAAGCCGAAACCGGTCTCTGGATGGAACATATCCCTGTTCCGGACCCCGGCCCCAACGACGTGCTGATCCGGGTGAAGAAGTCCGCGATATGCGGCACCGACGTTCATATCTGGAACTGGGACAGTTGGGCCCAAAAAACCATTCCGGTGCCGATGGTCGTCGGCCACGAGTTCTGCGGGGAGATCGCGCAGGTGGGCTCTGCGGTCACCAAGGTCCAGGTCGGCGCGCGCGTCTCCGGCGAGGGGCATATCGTTTGCGGCAAGTGCCGCAACTGCCGCGCGGGGCGCGGACACCTTTGCCGCAACACGTTGGGCGTGGGTGTCCACCGGCCCGGATCTTTTGCCGAATTCGTCTGCATTCCCGAAGACAATGTCGTGCCGATCCCGGATGATGTGCCGGACGAGATTGCCGCGATCTTCGATCCGTTCGGCAACGCCGTGCACACCGCTCTCTCCTTCGATCTGGTCGGCGAGGACGTCCTAGTGACCGGAGCCGGTCCGATCGGCATCATGGGTGCGATGGTTGCCAAGCGCTCCGGCGCACGCAAGGTCGTGATCACCGACATCAACCCGGTGCGTCTGGCACTTGCCGAAAAGCTCGGCATCGACCACGTCGTCGATGCGTCCAAGGAAAACCTGTCGGACGTGATGAAGCGCATCGGTATGACCGAGGGCTTCGATGTCGGTTTGGAAATGTCGGGCGCGGCCCCCGCCTTCCGCGACATGATCGACAAGATGAACAATGGCGGCAAGATTGCCATTCTCGGCATCGCGCCGACCGGGTTCGAGATCGACTGGAATAAGGTGATCTTCAAGATGCTCAATCTCAAAGGCATATACGGGCGGGAAATGTTCGAGACCTGGTATAAGATGATCGCCTTCGTGCAGGGCGGCCTCGACCTTTCGCCTCTCATTACCCACCGCATCGGCATCGACTCCTTCAGAGACGGGTTCGAGGCCATGCGCTCCGGCAATTCCGGAAAGGTCGTCATGGACTGGTGAAGCCAACATGAGGTCCAACAAAAAGCCGACCGATGGGGGCAATACGATGTCGATCAAGACTATAGGGCAGGCGAAGCTCTTCTGCTCAGGCCCTTTCGGATTATGACCATCTTGCCGGAACTGGGAGCAAAGGAAAACTGGAACCGTCGGATGGTCTTCCTGGCGCTTCCCATCATTCTCGCAAATCTGGCTCAGCCGATCCTGTCACTTGTCGATACGATGGTGGCGGGACATCTCCCGGGGTCTTTCTTTCTCGGCGGGGTCGCGCTGAGCGGCGTGCTGTTCAATTTCCTTTTCTGGAGTTTCAGTTTTCTGCGCATGGCAACGACCGGTCTGGTCTCCCAGGCGTGGGGTGCCAAAGATAGCACGCTCATGCGCATGCATCTGTTTCGGGCGCTGCTTATCGCCGCTGCCGGCGGTGCCGTGATCATCCTGCTGCAAAAGCCGATCATCGAGATCGGACTCGGATTCCTCGGCGGCAGTGAAGCGGTCTACCGGAGCGCGTCGGATTATGCATTCGCCAGAATCTGGTCAGCGCCTGCGACGCTCGGAAATTTTGTCCTTCTCGGCTACCTTCTCGGTTGCCAGCGCGTGATGATCTCACTGGCGCTACAAGTCGCCCTGAATATCGTCAACTTGCTCGCAACTCTCACGCTGGTTCTTGTTTTCGACTGGGGTGTCGCCGGCATAGGGGCGGGGACCGCCGTTGCCGAATGGGTGGCTCTGATCGCAGGCCTCTTCATCATCAAGCCATTCGGTGCGCATCCCGCAGTGCGGATGAAAGAGCTGCTGGAAGGGTTGGCACTTCGACGGCTGGTCGCGGTCAACCGGGACATCTTTCTGCGAAGCTTCTTCCTTCTGCTCTGTTTCGGCTGGTTTGCCCGCAGCGGTGCCAAGGAAGGCGACACGATCCTCGCCGCCAATGCCATCCTTCTCAACCTCCACGGCTTTACATCCTATGGGTTGGACGGGTTTGCGAACGCCACTGAAACCCTGGTCGGTTCAGTCATCGGCGCGCGGCAAAAAAAGGCGCTTGCCCAGGTGATCAAGGCCGCGTTTGTGTGGTCGGGTCTGGTGGCGTTTCTGTTTTCGGTCGTTTACGCCTTCGGTGGCTCATCGATCATCTCGCTCCTCACCGATCAGGAAGATGTCCGTACCGCCGCGATTGCCCTGCTTCCCTTCCTGATCGCGTTGCCGCTCGTTTCCGTGACCAGCTTCATGCTTGATGGCATCATGATCGGAGCCATGCGTGCCCGCGATATGCGCAACAGCATGATCATCTCCACCTGCATCTTCATCGCCACCGCTTATGGTCTGCAGCAGGTCTGGGGAAATGAAGGGTTGTGGACAGCGATGATGGTCCTGATGATAGCGCGTGCGGTAACGCTCGGCTTGAAACTGAAAGAGACATTTGCGCAGGTGTAGCGGCAATTTGCACAGCGTTCAAAGCGGCGAAAACGACAAGGGGCGCAGCACGGTGTGCTGTCCGTCATACCCACCGACGAACCTCAACGGATCAGCGTGACGTGGAAGCAGGGCAAGTGGACCTCTAACTGAACCGGAAAACGGCTCGAGCAGCGCGACCGCATCAGGCGGCGCATGGCCGGTCACCAATCCTGCACAGTCAGGGGCAAACAAGGGCGTGCCTGCGGGCCGTGGACCATGCTGCCTGTGACGGTCGGCGACGGCCGTGTCGAAAACGGGTGATCCGCGCCCAAGCGTCGCCAGAGAGTTATGCTGCTGCAACACCATCGGGAAAGCCTGGGGGATGAAGCCGTTTACCCAAGCCTCTTCATTCGAGAGGGCGGCGCGGCATGCTTCGCGTTCAGCCCAGTCCGCATAGGTCCAGAGATGGTGGATCACATTCAGAGGACCGGTTTCCGCTTGCCAGTAGCCAAGAAGCGGCAAGTGCCGTGTCACAAGCGGAAGCCCGAGGTCTGCAAGCAGCGCGAGGTACTCGCCGGTTGCGCCCGGCTTTAGCTGATAGGTTCGCCATTCGTGGATCATCACCGTCTCCCGTCGCGCAAGTCTGGCACGCCGGACCGCCCGCGAACATGGATAAGGCCTGCAAGAGATTGGACAATTGAGCCTATCAGCTGTCGTGTCGTGCCGCCTGTTTGCGATAGGTCCCCGGAGAGATCCCGACACGCTGGGTAAAGAAGCGGTTGAAATAGGCGGGATCGTCGAAACCGGTCATATGGGCCACCTGCGCGACGCTGCTCTCGGTATAGACGAGGTAGCGCTTGGCTTCCATCAACAGCCGCTCGTAGAGCAGGTCCGACGCGGTCTTGCCGGCGCGTGCCTTGCAGGCCGCATTGAGCCGCGCCTGCGTCGCCGCCAGCTCTTTCGCGTAGAAGGTCAAGGATCGCTCCGTCCGGAAGTGGCGCTCCAAGAGGGCCCTGTAGCGCAAAAGCAGATCATAACCCCGGTCTGGCGTGGATATACCGGTCTCGTCATGGGTGATGTTGAGCCTCAGCACGATCACGAGCAGCCGCATGTAGTGCGCCATCATCGATATGCGCCGGCCGGGTGCCGACCAGATGAATTCCCGATGCAGCCAGTGAAACGTATCGACGACGGCCGGAATGCTGACGCCGGTTCCTTCGATCGGGTAGACTGCCGGTCTCGATGCGGCTGTTTCGAGCCGCGGGTCCGAGCTTGACGCTGCCTTCAGGCAACCGAGTGCGGCCGTCACCACGTATCCGTCAGTCCCCGGATCAAAATCGATCTGGTGAACAATTCCGGCTGGAACGACCATGATCGCAGGCGCGGGTATGAATGAGATTTGATCCTCCATGCGGATCGTTCCACCCCCCTCTCTAACGAGCAGAACCTGCATGTGGTCCGGATGGGCATGCGGACGAATTCTCCAATCGTTTGGCCCGCTGCGGTCACGCAAGGGTTCGATATGCAGGAAGTCCAGATCGACGTCGGCACCCTGATCGCCATAGAGATAGTAAAGCGGAATGCCGCCTGCGGCCAAGCTTCCCATGTGTCCTCCTCATTATCTCCCTGCCAAATAGTGCAACAATTGCGCGACGGCGTCCATTGGTCATCCCCGGTATGCGGGTTAGCAAGATCTCCATCAAACGCGACCGGGAGAAGCGGATGGAGCCGAAGAGGGAGGAGGGGCACGTCTGTGACGTGCTGGTCGTCGGATCGGGCGCTGGCGGACTTGCCACCGCGATCACGGCGAGGAAACACGGCCTGTCGGTCATCGTGATCGAGAAGGAGCCGGTGTTCGGCGGCACGACGGCGTTTTCGGGTGGCGTGCTCTGGATACCCGGAAACCGTCACGGGCGCACAAATAACCCGAGCGATACCCGCGACGCGGCGCGCCGTTACCTCAAGGCCGAGACCGGGAACTGGTTCGACGCGCAAACGATCGACGCGTTTCTCGAGGCCGGTCCGAAAATGCTCGACTGGTTCGAACGCGAGACGGTGGTGAAATTCGTCCCCACGCTTTACCCGGACTATCACCCGACGGTGGATGGCGGCGTCGATGTCGGGCGCTCTGTGCTGGCGGCGCCTTTCGACAGCAGCGTGCTCGGCAGCGATCTTGCGCGGCTGCGGCCGCCGCTCGGCTCGATCACGTTCATGGGCATGATGTTCAACTCGTCCAATGCCGATATCAGGCATTTCTTCAACGCCACCAAATCGCTGACCTCGTTTTCCTACGTGATGAAACGCCTTGTCGCGCATGCCGGCGAGGTTGTGCGTCACGGCCGCGGCGTCCAGGTCACGAGCGGCAACGCGCTGGCAGCGCGGCTGGCCGCTGCCTGTTTCGATCTCGACATTCCGATCCTGACCGAAACGCCGGCGCTGCGGCTGTCCAAGGACGGAGGTCGTATCACCGGGGTCGAGGTCGGCGGTACATCACCAGGGCGGATCATAGCCCGGCGGGGCGTTGTGCTTGCGTGCGGAGGATATGCACAGGATCTTGCGAGGCGCGCCGGTGTCTACGCCCACCTCAAGGCAGGCGGTGAGCATTTTTCGCCGGTACCGGAGGGCAATACCGGCGACGGCATCCGTCTTGGCGAGGAGGCAGGCGGCGCATTTGATGCCGAATTCGCCCAGCCGGCGGCCTGGATGCCGATCAGCCGCGTGCCCGGCAAAGGCTATTTTCCGCATCTGCTTGATCGCTACAAGCCGGGCATGATCGCCGTTCTGTCCAATGGCCGGCGATTTACCAATGAGAGCGAGAGCTACCACGATGTCGGCGCTGCCATGGTTGCGGCGGGCGAGGCGGGCGCGTGGCTGATCTGTGACCATCGGGCGATCCGCAAATATGGTCTTGGTCACGCAAAACCGGCGCCGGTGCCACTTCTGCCGTGGCTACGCAACGGCTACCTCAAGAAAGGCAAGACACTTGCCGATCTCGCCAAGGTCTGCGCGATCGATGCGACCGGTCTGGAGGCGACCGTTGCGGAATTCAACCGGGGTGCCAGGCACGGCCTAGACGAACAGTTCCATCGCGGCGAGACCACCTTCAACCGGTACCTTGCCGATCCCGATCACAAGCCAAACCCGGCGGTTGCGCCTCTCGAGCAGGGGCCGTTCTATGCCGTCCGGCTGGAAATCGGTGATCTCGGAACGTTCGACGGACTGAAAACCACGGTCGAGGGTGCGGTCGTGGATCGGGATGGCCGGGTGATCGACGGCCTGTTTGCGGTCGGCAACGACCGGGCCTCGATCATGGGCGGCAATTATCCGGGGGCCGGGATCACGCTCGGCCCGGCGATGACATTCGGCTGGATCACCGGGCGTTATCTGGCAGGCATATCGGCGGCGGAGGGAGACGCGGCATGAGCTGGCTTGGACTGGAGGGAAAGACGGCCGTCATCACCGGGGCTGGAGGTGGCATCGGTCAGGGGCTGGCGCGAGCCTTCGCCGCTCAAGGGGTGCGGATTGTGCTGCTCGACCGTGATGAGGCGCAGACGGCGTCGCTCGCTGCCGAACTGGGTATGGGTAGTTTCTCGCTCAAGTGTGATGTGTCGCGGGCAGACGACGTTGCCGCAGCGGCGGATGCGGTCGAGGCGCAGGGAGGCGCTGATATCCTGATCAACAACGCCGGAATCCTGCGGCCCGGCCCGCTCGAAAGCGTCTCCGAGGCCGACTGGTCGGCGATGCTTTTCGTCAACCTTACGGGTTATCTCGTCACCGCTCAGGCGTTCGGTCGCGGCATGATGTCCCGCGGACAAGGTGCCTTGGTGCATGTCGCGAGCATTTCGGGCAGCTACCCTCAACCTGCAAGCGGCGCCTATTCCGCGTCGAAGGCAGCAATCCTGATGCTGTCGCGCCAGCTTGCCTACGAATGGGGACCCAAAGGCATCCGCTCGAACACGTTGAGCCCGGGACTGGTGCGAACGGCGCTTTCCGAAACCTTCTACGCCGATCCGCAGGTCAAAGCGCGACGCGAAGCCATGGTCCCCGTCGGCCGTATCGCAAGCCCCGAAGATCTTGCAGATACAGCCTTGTTTCTCGCCTCGCCGCGCGCATCCTACATCACGGGACAGGACGTCCTCGTCGATGGGGGGCTGTCGCAATCGCTGATGGGACTGGTACCGAGGCCCGGCTATGCGTGAAGCCCTCGTCACCGGCGGCGCCGACGGGATCGGCCTGGCAATTGCCCGAGCGCTTGCTCAAAGCGGCCACCGCATCACCATCGCCGATATCGACGGCGATAAGGCTGCTGAGCGGGCGGCCGAATTGGGCGATGTCCATCGCGGCATGGCCTGCGATGTGACCGATGAGGCGCAGGTTGAAGCGGTCGCTGGTTCAGCGCCGTTCGATGTGCTGGTCAACAATGCCGGGATCGGCGACAGCCACCTGCCAACGCTGGAGCAGGGGATAGAGGCGTTCCGTCGCGTCCTCGACGTGCATTTGGCCGGCACGTTTCTGATGTCGCGGGAAGTAGCGCGTGGCATGGTCGCGCGGGGCGATGGCGCAATCGTCAATTTGTCCTCGATCGCGGGACTGACGGGTCTTCCCAAGCGCAATGCCTATGGCGCTGCCAAGGCCGGGATCGTTGCCATGACGCGGGCGATGGCCTGCGAGTGGGCTGGGCGTGGTGTGCGGGTCAATGCCGTTGCGCCGGCTTTCGTGCAGACGGCGCTCGTGGAAAAGCTGGCGGCCGCAGGCCGGATCGATCTGCCAACGCTTCGCCGCCGCACGCCGATCGGGCGGCTGATCATGGCCGAGGAGGTAGCTGCCGCCGTCAATTTTCTAGCCTCTCCAGCGGCATCGGCGATCACCGGCGTGGTGCTTCCGGTCGACGGCGGATGGACCGCTTTCGGTGATTTCGGCGACGCGTCCCCTTGAGAACGCTTCGCCGAAAAGGTTATGCGATCGCGAGGATCAATCAGGCGGCATCCTCGATGTGACCGCCGAGGAAGAGCTGGCCCACACGCGGGTCATTAAGCAGCTTGTCCGACCTGTCGAACATCCGCGTCTGGCCGAGTTCCAGGACCAGACCATAATCGGACATGGCGAGCGCTGCCTTGGCATTCTGTTCGACCATCAGGATCGTTACGCCCTGGTCGCGCAGGCGGGTCAGCGTCTGGAACACTTCCTGCACGAGATTGGGCGACAGGCCGATCGACGGTTCGTCGATCAGGATCAGCTTCGGATCGAGCAGCAGCGCGCGGGCGATCTCAAGCTGTTTCTGCTGGCCGCCGGAGAGCTCGATCGCCTTCTGGTCCTTGCGCTGGCGCAGCATGGGGAACTGGTCCATGACTTGTTCCATCCGCATTTTCACCCGCGCCTGATCCTTGGCGGTGATGCCGCCGAGTTCGAGATTGTGCAGCACGGACAGTTGCGGCACGACATTGCGGCCCTGCGGCACGTAGGTGACGCCGCGGGCAATCATGTCGGCCGGGCGCTTTCGCGTCACGTCCTCGCCTTCCAGATGGATGGAGCCGGAATTGATGTTGAGCAACCCGAAGATCGCCTTGAACACCGTGGATTTGCCCGCGCCGTTCGGACCGATCACCGTGGTGATGGACGCTTTCGGTATGCTGAAAGACGTCCCGTTGAGGATTGTGATGCGGCCGTAACCGCCATTGAGGTTTTTCACTTCCAGCATGTCAGCCTCCGAGATACGCGTCGATGACCAATTGGTTCGCCCGGATTTCATCCGGTGTCCCCTCGGCGATGATCTCGCCCTGCGCCAGCACGATGACGCGGGTGCAGAGCGACATGACGAATTCCATATTGTGTTCGATGACCACGAAGGTCGTGCCATGTTCTCGGTTGTAGGTGATCAGCCGGTCCTTGAGGTGCCCGAGCATGGTCAGGTTGACGCCGCCAGCCGGCTCATCGAGCAGCACGATGCCGGGCCCTGCCATGAAGGCCATGGCCGCATCGACCAGCTTTTGCTGGCCATAGGAGAGCGAGCCCGCCGGCGTATCGCGGTAAGGCGTCAACCGGAAGAACTCGATCAGCTGTTCGGCTTTTTCCGTCAGTCCGGCGTCCGATTTGCCGAACAGGCGCGACAGCATCGAGCCTTGATGCTCTTGGCCTGCCACAATGACATTGTCGAGCACCGTCATGTTGGGAAAGACCGACAGTTGCTGGAAGGTGCGGCCCACGCCCATCAGAGACAGGTCGGCAGGCCTTACGCCGTCGGTGGACTTGCCGTTGATCTGGCAGTGACCCTCGGTCGGCTTCGACTGGCCGAGAATACAGTTGAACAGCGTCGATTTGCCCGACCCGTTCGGGCCGATCAATCCGAGGATTTCGCCTTTATGCACATCGAAGCTGACCTGATGGACGGCACGGATGCCGCCGAACCGTTTCGAGATGTTGTGAACCGAAAGAATGACCTCCTGGGCCGCCGCATTCATAGCTGGACTCCCTGTTTGAGGTCCCGGCGGGCTTCATGCTTGGGCCGGAACCTTTCCGCGAGTTTCTTGCCGGCCCCGATCAGGCCGGTTGGCGAAAACACCATCAGGACGATCACCAGCGTCGAGTAGATGATCAGGTAATAGCCTTCCGTGAAGCGCAGCAGTTCCGGCAGGAGAATCACCACGGCGGCACCCAGCATCGGGCCGAAGAAGAAGCCCGAACCGCCGACCACCACCATCAGCAGGATTTTCAGGGAATGGATCAGTGCAAAGCTGCTGGGCTCGATGAACTGCACCAGCGGTGCCTGCAGCGCGCCGGCAAGACCGCCGAACGCAGAGCCGATGGCAAAGGCGAGCAGTGTCTGGCGTCGAACCTTAAGGCCGAGGCTTTCGGCGCGGATTGGATTTTCCCGCAGCGCCCTGAAGGCTCGCCCCCAGGGAGAGCGCAGGATCCACCACATGGCGCCGGCGGAAACGATGAAACACACCAGCGTGAAATAGTAAAAGGCGATGTTGCTGTCGGTGGTGATACCGAAAAACGACGGCCGAGGCATGCCCACAAGGCCGAACGACCCGCCGGTTATCTCTTCCTCGTTGCGCAGCACGAGGAACAACAGCGTGTTGAAGGCAAGCGTGACGAAGGCGAGGAAGTGGTGCTGAACCCGCAGCGCGGGGTAGCCGAGCAGCAAGCCGACCGCGAAGCTTGCTGCGATCGACACGATCACGGCCAGTCCCCAGTGAATGCCGTTGAGTGTCATCAGCGCGGTGATGTAGGCGCCGATGCCCATGAAGGCGGCCTGCGCCAGGCTGACTTGGCCGGCATAACCGAGCGTCAGGTTGAGACCCATGGCGGTGATCGAGAAAATCAGCCACGAGGCCAGCGTGTAGACAATGTAGTTGCCCTGGCCGATCGGAGCGGCGACGAGGGCAGCAATACCCAGCAGAAGCAGAAACGGTTTCAGGCGGATCATACGGTTCTCCCTTCCGAGGTGCCGAGCAGGCCCTGCGGACGCAAGAGGATGATGGCGATCAGCAGCAGAAGCGGCATGGCCGAGCGGTACTGGGCGGAGATGTAGACGGCTGACAGATTGTCGATCACGCCGATCAGCAGACCGCCGACCAGAGCGCCACGGATCTGGTTGAACCCGCCGACGATGGCGGCGATGAAAGCGACGAGGCCGAGCGTTTCACCATTGGAAAACTTGGCAAGATAGATCGGCGAGATCAGCACAGAGGCCACGGTGGCAAGGCCGGCATTGATCAGAAATGTATAGAGCACCATGCGCTTGACGTTGACGCCGAGGATCTCGGCGACCGCCGGATTCTGGGCGCTGGCCTGCATGCATCGGCCGGTCCGTGTTCGGTTGAGAAACAGCTGCAGGCTGCCGATCGCGAGCATCGAGACAACGAGATTGCCGATATCCTGCATAGAAACGCTGGCGCCAGCGATCTCGTAGACCGTCTGCGGAAAGATCGCAGGGAAGGGCTGTGCGGTGGCGCCGTAAAATTCCTTGACGCTTTCCTTCATCAGGAGGCCGAGCGAAATGGTGGCGATGACCAGCGGCAGCGTTCCGTGCGGCAGCATCGGTTCCACGATCAGCCGCTTGAAGGCGACACCCAGAATGAGAAGAGACAGGGCGAGCGCCAGCGCCACGGACGGCCATAGCGGCAGGCCAAACACTGTCATACCAACCAGCACGAAAAACGCTGGCAGCATGACGAACTCGCCCTGGGCAAAGTTGATGGTTTGCGATGCCTGCCACAACAGGGTGAAGCCGACTGCCGCAAGCGCGTAGATGGAGCCGGCGGCGAGACCGGAGACAATAATCTGGATAAACTCGGCCATGGGGTCGTCCTCACGGGCTGGTAATCGGCGTGACGTGCAGGATTGATGACGACGTGCCGGCGGCGCGAACCGCCGGCACTTGTCTCGTCATGCGATCGGCATCAGTTCGGCGGCAGCACCGCCTGGACCACCTGTTTGCCGTTCTCGACTTTCACGACAAAGCTTTCGCGCGACATCTCGCCGGTGTCGTCCCAACTCACATCCATCAGGACGCCGGGATGATCCTTGGCGGTCAGCTTGAGACCGTGCAGCTTTTCCGCGATGGCCTTGCTGTCCGGCTTGCCGACCATTTCCGTGACGTATTTCAGCGTCCAGGCGGCGGTGTAGCCTTTGATGGCATTGTGGTCGGGCGTGTACTTGAACTTCGTCTTGAAGCGCTCGACCATTTCCTTGACGGCGGGGATATCGGCATCGGGCGTCAGGCCGACATGGCCCATAGCGCCGTTGGCTGCATCGCCGGCAAGTTCGATGACCTTGTGGCCGATCAGAGTAGTTTCGCCGAGAAGGGGTTTGTTCAGGCCTTGCTTGCGGGCCTCGCGCAGGAAGCGGGCGCTTTCTTCCTCGGTGTAATAGATGAAGAAGGCTTCGGCCGTGGAGCCCTTCAGCTTCAGCACGTCGGCGGAGAAGTCAGCCTGCGCCTGTTCAGACGGCACATCGACGACGACCTCGATATTGGCAGCCTTCATCGCATCGACGAAAGCCTTGTGGCCGCCCTTGCCGAATTCGGTATTGGCCCAAGCGACGCCGACCTTTTTCAGACCCATCGTCTCGGACATGTATTTGGCAAGTTTCGGCACGCCCTTTTGCGAGCCGAAGGCGGTGCGGAAGATGTAGGGGTTTTTCATGGCGACGATGGACGGGGCCTCGGAGCCGGTGAACTGCGGAATGCCGGCCTGACGCGCGACCAGCATGTTGACCACGGTTGATGACGAGAACACCGTTCCCATGATCGCGTAGATGCCGTCGTCGATACCCTTCTGCACCATGGCGCGCGAAACCTGCGGGTCGGTCTGGCTGTCATATTCCAGAACCTTGACCGGCTCCTTGAGGATGCCGCCCTGCGCATTGATTTCCTCAAAGCCCATCTTCACGCCATCGCGGAAGTTGGTGCCGGCCGCGGCACCGGGTCCGGACAACTCGACGATCGAGCCGACCTTCAGTTCGGCAAGCGCCGGCATTGCGCCGAGCGCCAGTACCATTGCAGTCGTGGTGATTAGTTTTCTGATCATGACCTTCCTCCTTGGCTGATCGATATTTCCGTCCCGGCGGCCAGGTCTCCTCCCTTGTCGCCGTATCCCTCCTGCCCGTGCGTAAAGCCGGGCCTGCGGTGTCTTCGTCTCGATCGCCTAGGCGTCGATCGTGCGTGTCCCCATCAACAGATCGGCCAGCAGCACGGCCTGGGCGTCGAACATGCCTGACCCCGACATGGTGCCGCAGCCCTTGTCGCGGGCAGCAGCAATCAGCGGCGGCACGGCCGGCCGCGTCACGACGTCCGAGACGAACTGGTCTGCGGTCAGAAGATCCGTCTGCACCGGCAGGGGATCGGTCTCACGCATGCCAAGTGGCGTGGCATTGGCGACCAGTGCAAAACCGCGTGGATCTGTTGAGCCTATCCGCGCACGACCCGGAAATGCCTTGTTCAACTGCGCGATCAACGCATCGCGTTTGTGCGTGTCGAGATCGTGGAGGGCCAGTTCCGAGGCGCCGCGTGCCAGGATTTCGTAGGCGATGGCCGCTCCGGCGCCGCCGGTACCGACCAGAAGCGCAGACTTGCCGGCGATCTGGAAGCCTTGGGCTGCGATACCGTCAAGGCAGCCGTGTCCGTCGGTTGCGTCGCCTACCCAGTCGTCGCCATCGCGGATCATGATGTTGACGGCGCCGGATGCCTTTGCGCGGGCCGATACGCGGGCGCAGAATTCGAGGCAGGGGACTTTGTGCGGTACCGTGACAATGATGCCCGCGACATTGCGCATGCTCTTTGCCTGCGACAGCCAGCCGACCAGGTCTTCGGGGAGAATATGGACCGGTGCGACGATGCCGTTAAAGCCGCGATCAGCCATGATCTGGCTGAGCGAAGCGGGCGATTTAACCTGTCCGATCGGATGGCCGATGATCGGGAAGAGCTTGGTCTCCCCGTCGACCTTTATATGTATACTCACGCCTTCCTCCCCTCGGCATGCGATCCGACCCTCGTCCGGTCGTTCTCAAGCTCGACAAAAACATAGGCCCCGTCATCGGCAAATGGACGATGGGGGCGAAACGTTGGACTATTCAACACCGGCGGTCTCCTTCAGTTCGGCCAAGGCCCGGGCGATGCCGTTGCCGACGGTCGTGACAGGCTGATTGCCAAGGATGTGCGGCACCGGGTCCGACGCCAAATCGGCGGGAATACGCAAGGGCGGTCCGCTGATCCGGATCTCGTTCCAGCCGGACTGGTGACTGAGTTCGGCGACAAAATCGGTCATCTCCAGCGTATCGCCGGCCATGGTCAGAACGGTCGCTCCTTCCAGCGGCACTGTCATCGCGGTCGACAACATCTGTGCCACGTCGTCCACGTAGACGAAGCCGACGCGGCCGGAAAAACGGATTTCAGCCGGTTCGTGGCGCACGGCGGCTCCAAGCGCGATCGACGGACCAGCCGCGATGCCAGCGCTTTCGCCGGGACCGTAGACGATGTAGGGGCGAAGGCCGAGGCTCGGGATGCCGTGGTCGAGCAGATAGGCCTGCGCCATGCCTTCGACCGCAAGCTTTGTCGCCCCATAGACCGTCATCGGCCTTGGATTGACGGCATCGTCGAGTCCGAACACGCCGGCCGAACTCAGATAGGCAATCGGTAGGCGCTTTGCCTTTGCCGCCTCGAACACGTTGATGCTGCCTAGAAGATTGACGCGCGTGCCGAGCGCCGGGCTGCGGGCACAATCGACCGTCATCAGGCCGACGAGATGGACAATTCCGTTGCATCCATCGGCAGCTTTCGCCACCGCGGCGGCATCGGTGATGTCGCCCGAGACGATGTCGACGCCATCCATGACGGATAGTCGTTCCGGCTTGGGAGCCAGGTCGAAGATCCGGACCCGGTGCCCGGCCGCCTGCAATGCCCTGACGGTTCGCAGGCCGACGAAGCCGGTTCCGCCGGTCACAAGGACGAGGCTCATGCAGCCTCTCCCTTGCGAGCAGCGACGGCGCGGCGGGCTGCATGACGGGCGGCGATGGCCCCGAACACGATCGCCGGGCCAACAGTGATGCCTGGGCCGGGATAGACCCCGCCCATGATCGACTGCAAATCGTTGCCGCAGGCGTAAAGGCCTGAGATCGCCGATCCGTCGCGCCGCAGAAGCTGGGCATTTTCGTCGCCGACCAGGCCTATGGCCGAGCCGATATCGCCAGGCCAGAGTTTGACGGCATAATAGGGAGCCGTCTCGAGCGGCCCGAGTGTCGGATTGGGCCCATGCGTCGGATCGCCATTGGCCTTTTCGTAGACGGTGGTGCCGCGGGCGAAGTCGGCGTCCGTGCCGGTCCTTGCATAGGCGTTCATCCTAGCCACGCTGTCGTTCAGGCCGGCAGCGTCGATGCCGAGCTTTCTGCCGAGTTCGTCGAGCGTCGCAGCCTCGGTCAGGTAGCCATCGGCAAGATAGGGGGCAATGTTCGCACCACCGGGCCGGATCATCCCCATGCCGTATTTCTTCAGCGCCGCAGCGTCGGCAATCAGATAGGTGGGCACATGGCTGCCGTCCTTGTTCGCCGCATACATGGCCGACACGAACAGGTGGTAGCTGGTGCTTTCGTTGACAAAGCGACGACCGTCGCGGCCAACCGAGATGATGCCGGGTTTGGAACGGTCGAAGACGAAATGCGGAAAAACCGCCATCGAGCCATCGGCGCGCTTGCGATGCGAGACCGGCGCCCAGAAGCACGGCTGCGCCGCCGTGTCGCCGTGATAGGCGCCCGCGGTAAAGGCGAGATCATGCAGCGTGCCCGTATGACCAGGCGCCGACGGGCTGAATTCGGGCAGTGGTTGCGGCAACTTGTCTGCACGCATGGTCGGGTGACGGGCAAAGCCGCCGGAGGCGAGGATCAACCCGCCCGTGACGTGAATCTGCCGTTCGGTATCCTTCTGACGGAGTGTCACGCCTGTTACGCCGTGAGGCCCGGTCGTGAACGCCAATGCCTCGGTTTCGGTGAGGATGGTGACCCCAAGCTTTCGCGCGGCAAGCAGCATCCTGCCGATGAGAGCATTGCCCATCACCAGCCGCGTTCCGCGGCCATGGCGGATCTTGTCCAGGTAGTAATGTCCGATCAGTCGAGCCGAGTAAGCGGTCGACTTCGCCGATTTGCCGATTTTCATCAGATGGGCGATGTCGTCACGGTCCACCATGAGGCCGCCGAGAATGGTAAATTCCGGGATGGGCGGACGGATGAGATGCAGGTCTTTCCCGAGCGCCGATGCATCGAACGGCAAAGGTTCGAGAGCCCGCCCGAAGGACGTGGCGCCCTCGAGCTCGTAAAGATAGTCGGGGTGAAAAGGGCGCGCACGGAATTTGACGTCCGTTTTGTCTTCCAGCGCATCGACCACGCCTGTCCCGGCTACAACAAACGCATCGCGCACGGATTTGGAGCTGTGGTTGCCGACAGCGCGATCGAGAAAGCCTGAAACCTTATCGCGGCTGTCGTCGGCACCCATGGCCTGCGCGTGACGGGTAAGCGGGATCCATGTAGTCGCGGCGGAATAGGAGGTCGTGCCGCCGAGATATTCGGTGCGCTCGACCAAAAGAACACGTGCGCCTTCCATCGCGGCAAAGATGGCGGCCGACATGCCGCCTGCGCCAGCTCCCAGTACGACGACATCGTAATCTGGCCCGACTTTCGTCAGTGCATGTTGCATGTGGCAATCCTCCCAAAAGACGAGACAGACCAATCTTCTATGGCCACCATCACAAATAATGGAATGACATTCAAGAATAAAAACCAGTTCCATTTTCGTTATTCGTCTGATACCTCACATTCGATCGGGGAGGATTTGGATGGGACGTGTAATCGACATTGCGGTAATTGGTGCCGGTGCCATCGGCCGTACGCATATCGATACGCTGGCCGGAATGCCCCGTTTTCGCCTGACCTCGATCGTCGACCCGATGCCGGCGGGAGCTGTTCTCGCCGCCTCGCTCGGCATTCCCTGTCTTCTTTCCGCAGAGGCGTTGATCGATTCGGGTCTCGCTCGCGCGGCGATCGTTGCTACGCCGAACGAGACGCATCTCCCCGTATCCGAAGCTTTGTTGCGGGCCGGTATTCCTGTGCTTCTGGAAAAGCCGGTCGCCGAAAGCCTGGCTTCGGCGCTGAGGCTGATCGCGATTGCCGACGAGACCGGTCTGCCGCTTCTGATTGGCCATCACCGCCGCCATAACCCGATCATCCGCGCAGCCCATGCGGCGATTCATGCCGGCCGGATTGGCGATCTGGTGATGGCGACCGTGACCTGTTCGCTTGCCAAGCCAGCCGGATATTTCGAGGCCGCGTGGCGCAGAACTCCGGGCGCCGGCGGGCCGTTGCTGATCAACATGGTCCACGAAATCGATCTGCTGCGGCATTTCTTCGGCGAGATTGCGCAGGTCCAGGCGATCGCCAGCCATGCGCGCCGCGGTTTTGCCGTCGAGGATACGGCGGCGGTCAATCTCTCCTTTGTCGATGGCGGGATCGCGACCCTGTGCATTTCCGATACCGCGGTCGGCCCCTGGGCCTGGGACCTGACAGCGGCGGAAAATCCGGCACGCTTTCCAGCTCATCCGGTAACCGCCCATCATTATGCCGGCAGCAAAGCTGGCCTCTCGCTGCCCGATCTGACGCTCTGGGAACCGAAGGGCGAGCCGGACTGGACTGAGAAGTTGCGACCGACAGTACTCGATGTCATCCAGGCCGACCCCTACGAGCGCCAGCTTTCCCATTTTGCCGATCTGATGGACGGGTCAGGCACGCCGATCGTGTCAGTACGGGACGCGACGGCCAACCTGATCGTGCTCGATGCGATCCGCACGGCAGCCGATACCGGACAGTCCGTCACAGTTGACCTTTCACCGCTCGAAAGCCTTAGTGGAACCGTGTTCAACAACGGAATGGGTCCATGAGCAGCGTTCTCGGAAAATCCCTCGCCATCATCGAACTGCTGGTCAATCATCCGGCCGGCCTCACCGTGTCGGCGATCGCCAGCGAAATCGATCAGCCGGCAAGCGGCGTACACCGGACTTTGCAGGAGCTCGCGCGGCTAGGTTATGTGCGCCAGGCGCAGGCGCAGGGCGATTACGCCCTGACCATCAAGCTGCCGGCCATGGGCGTCGGGTTTCTCGGCCGTGCCGGCATTACGGATGTGGCGCAGCCGGTGCTCGACGAACTGGCGGCGCATTCCGGCGAGTTGATCCGGCTTTCCGTCATCGATGGCGACCGTCTGACCTGGGTGGCGGTGGCGCAGGGGGCAACACGTGGCCTCCGTTACGATCCGGGCCAGGAACAGGGCGTTGTCGTGCATCTGGCGAGTTCCGCCGGCGGTAAGGCGTGGCTTTCGTCGATGAGTGATGAAGAGGCGCTGTCGCTTGTCTCTGGCCAAGGGCTTTTGCGACAGGCGGAAGGCACGGGACCGAACGCCCCGCGCAGCCTTACGCTGCTGTTGGAACAACTGGCTGAGGCCCGCGCCCTCGGTTACGCGACGGCGGTGGATAGCTATATCGCCGGCATGGCGGCGATGGCCGTTCCGGTCCGGTATCAAGGCCATGGTCAGGTGCTCGGATGTCTCTCGATCGCCGGCCCGGCCGTGCGGATGACTGCGGAGCGGATGGCGGTGCTCGCACCCCGGCTCCAGGCCGCGGCCATCGAACTCGGCGAGGCAGCCTCGGGATCGCAATATTTTCAGGCAGTCGTGAAGGCGGTTGAACCGGCCAGAGGAATGGAACGGAAGACCGCGTAGCAACGCGCCGTTCCACTCTCTTGTCCGGGCATGCACGTAAGGCGGGGATGGATGGAACGGCAATCTGTGATTACCATGACCTGTGATGTTCTCGTCATCGGTTCCGGCGCTGCCGGGCTCGCGGCGGCGGTGACGGCAGCGCACTACGGCTGCAAGGTCATCGTCGCTGAAAAGGCTTCTGTTTTCGGCGGTACATCGGCTTGGTCGGGTGGCTGGCTCTGGATACCCCGCAATCCTCTGGCGCGGGCCGCCGGAATAGACGAACCACCGGAGGGGCCGCGCGGATACCTGCGCAGCGAACTCGGCAACCGTTACGGTGATCCGCGCGTCGCGGCCTTCCTGGACAAGGGTCCGGAAATGGTTTCCTTCTTTCAGGATCATACGGAGGTCCGCTGGGTGGACGGCAATCGCGTGCCGGATTTCCACGACACGCCCGGTGCTCTGAAGGGTGGCCGGTCGGTGACCGCGGCCCCGTATGACGGGCGGCGTCTCGGTCCATGGATCGACAAGCTCCGCCCGCCGCTCGACGTCGCCAGCCTCTGGGGCATGGGGCTCGCAAGCGGTGCCGACATCGGACATTTCTTCAAGGCAACCCGCAAGCCGCGTTCGGGGCTTTACGCAGCGGGCCGTCTCGTCCGGCATCTCCGCGATCTTGCCCTGCACCGGCGCGGCATGCATCTCGTCAACGGCAATGCTCTTGTTGCACGCTTGTTGCGATCAGCGCTCGATCTCGGCGTGTCGATGATGGAACAGGCGCCGGTAAAAGAGCTGTTGCGGAATGGCGATCGGGTCGTCGGCGCGCGGCTGGGCACCGACGGTGGCGATACGATCGTTCATGCGGCGCGGGGCGTCGTGCTGGCGACCGGTGGTTTTCCGCATGACCGCGACCGTCTGACTGCGCTTGCCGGATCGGCCGGCGGCGGCGAGGGGCATTTTTCGGCCGCACCCAGCAGCAATACGGGCGACGGATTGCGGCTGGGGGAAACCGTCGGCGCCACCGTTTCCGCAGATCTCGCATCGGCCATGGCGTTGGCGCCGGTGTCGCTGGTGACACGGCCGGATGGCAGCGTTGCCCATTTCCCGCATCTGATCGAACGCGCCAAACCCGGCATCATCGCCGTCAACGCGTCGGGCAGACGGTTCGTCAACGAGGCGGACAGTTATCACGACTTTACCAAGGCGCTGCTCGATGCGACGCCGCAGGCAAGCCCGCCTGTTGCCTGGCTGATTGCCGATCACAGGGGACAACGCCGCTGGGGCCTTGGATGGGCAAAGCCGTTTCCCTTTCCTCTCGGCCCGGCGATCCGTTCCGGTTACCTCAAGAGAGGTCGAACGCTGGCCGAGCTTGCCGCGGTCTGCGGCATTCCCGAAGTAGCTCTCACAGACACGGTCGCGACTTTCAATCGATATGCTGAGCGTGGCGAAGACCCCGAATTCGGGCGCGGCCGGTCCGCCTACAACCGGGTCCAGGGCGATGCCGATCACGCGCCAAATCCATCGCTTGCCCCGCTTGCCCATGGGCCGTTTTACGCGGTGAAGATCGTGCCCGGATCGCTCGGAAGCTTCGCCGGCCTTCGCACCGATCCGCAGGCGCGGGTTCTGGATGCGGGCGGCGAGGCAATCCCCGGTCTGTTTGCTGTCGGCAACGACATGACGTCGATCATGGGCGGCAATTACCCGTCCGGCGGCATCACACTCGGTCCGGGCA
>Ga0213836_100401_pt1 | contig 37005 bp, 28 predicted proteins | sample SWPATP03_FD_160578 | JGI IMG/M metagenome (GOLD analysis project Ga0213836, IMG submission 160578) | Coastal seawater microbial communities from Marineland, Florida, United States - SWPA TP0 #3 | ecosystem: Environmental > Aquatic > Marine > Coastal | place: USA: Florida | collected 2016-08-05
GAAGCTCCAGCGTCTCGGAGTGATACGCGCTGTCGCCGTAGGTCAGGATGTCGATATCGATGGTTCTCGGGCCCCAGCGCTCGACGCGCTCACGCTTGCGCCGCCTTTCCATATCAAGACAGACATCGAGAAGCGACTCGGGATGAAGCGAGGTCTCGATCAGGGCGCAGCAGTTCAGGAACTCGGCCTGATCCGTCTTTCCCCATGGCGGCGTGGCATAAAGCCGGGATACGGCGAGCACCCGACAGTCCGATCGGGCATCGAGTTCCCTCAACGCATCTGCCATCGCAGCCCGCGGATCACCGACGTTACCGCCGAGCCCAAGGGCTACCAATTTCATCGAGCCGTCACGCGACATGCTCGATCCTCACTTCGGCATGATCAAGAATTCCCGGGATCGGCACGCTCGGCTTGCGCACCGTCACCTCGACCCTTCGGATCTGCGACGACCAGGCGCAAAGCGCCCTAGCAATGTCCTTGGCCAGCGTCTCGATCAGGTTGCGGCGCGTGCCGGTCACGATCCTCTCGACGATTTCATAGGCTTTGCCATAGTGCACGGTGCTCTCGACGTTGTCGTCCTCCAGCGCTTCTTCGGCATCCACATGCATGACGAGATCGACATAGAATCGCTGACCGAGCCTCTCTTCTTCCGCAAAGGCTCCATGACGAGCGAAGAAGGCGCAGTTTTTCAAGGCGATGCTGTAGGTCCCCATCAGCTCTCCTCCCGTTGCGCCGCACGGGACGCCAGAACCGCATCTGCCATCAGCAGGGCATCGCGGTTGGCCGCGACATTATGAACCCGGAAGATCGCCGCACCAGCGAGTCGGAGGATCGCAGTCGTTGCCGCCGTGCCGATATCCCGCTGATCGGCCGGATCCCGCATCGTGACTGAACCGACAAACCGCTTCCGCGACGTCCCGGCGAGCAAGGGAAATCCGAGTGACTGCAACTCGCGAAAGCGGGCGATCAGTTCCATGTCGTCGTCCCGGTTCTTGGCAAATCCGAACCCGGGATCGAGCACGATCGCCGCATCCTTGATCCCGGCAGCATGCGCGATCTTGAGAGACCGCGTGAGGAAATACTGCTGGTCTTCGATCATGTCCGCACGTCGATCCGTCCGGTCGCGTCCCGTATGCATGATGCAGATACCGGCACCTGTCTCGGCCGCGACGTCAGCCATATCGGGTTCGCGCTGAAGTCCATGTACGTCATTGATGACGTGGGCGCCGGCAGCCATCGCCAGCCGCGCCGTTACCGCACGATAGGTATCGACCGAGATGATAGCGTCGGTTTCGCCGACAAGCTTCTCGATCACCGGCAGGATGCGATCCTGTTCTTCGGCAGGCGTCACCGCCGCCGCGCCGGGCCGTGTCGATTCGCCACCGATATCGAGGATGGCAGCACCTTCGGCGACGCAGCTCAGCGCATGCCGCACGGCGCCATCCGTTTGCGCATGCCGACCGCCGTCGGAAAACGAGTCTGGGGTCACGTTGACGATCGCCATGATATGGCCTTGCGCGCCGAGTTCCAGCACGCGTCCGCGCGCCAATTGCCAGTGCGTGTTGCGCCGCGATATCACCGGCCAATCATCTTCGGAGAGTTGACGCAAAATTCAGGGACCTCGTGTTGCGCTTGGTCTCGCTATGCCCCAAGCTCTTTTAAAGTTCAACGTTGCAGGCCACAGAATGTTTTCAATGCGCGCGGTTCGCCGTCTCATCGGTACCGTACTTCTTGCAGGCGTCTTCGCCTCTCCCGCATCGGCCGCACCGATCATCACCAAGACTTACTCGTATTTTCAGATCGGCGGCAAAACTGCCGAAGACCTCGACAAGGAGCTGGAAAAACGCGGTCCGCTGACCCGCACGACCGGCCACCGTCATCCCGGTGCAACCGAAATCAAATTCGGCGGGGAAGTGACCTATGTCGAGCGCGCCAATCGATGCACGGTCGGCGCCGCAAGGGTCACACTGCGTACCCATATCGTTCTGCCACGCTGGATCAATCGACGTCGTGCAGACGCGGATCTTGGCATGATATGGGACACGCTTTCGGCAGACATCAAGCGCCACGAAGAACGCCATGCCGAAATTGCCCGCACCCATGCCCGCATTCTCGAGAGACAGCTTCTGGACCTCTCGACGCCCAGCAGTTGCGATAGCCTCGAAAAGAAGGTCGCCGATGCGACTCGCGATCTTCTGGAAGCACACGACCGGGAACAGATGCGGTTCGACCAGGTCGAGTCGAAGAACTTCGACGAGCGGATGACCCGTCTCCTGAAATACCGGATGAAGCGCGACTGATCGGGCAGCGAAAGACGACATCGATCGGCACAGCCAATCCACCGACCCGTAGCCCGACCTTTCCCGAGACTTGCGCGGAGCTTTCGCACCACCCTGTCATTCATCGGTGACTTATAACAATATACTAATGTGTGTGTCTGGGCTAAAACCGTAGCAACAGAACGGCGCTGCCAACGACCCATATCAAGGGTCATCCAGCCGCCCGTGATCCCGGCCACGGTGCCCGGATCCACCAGTTCAGGCGCCGCAGATGTTCGCGGCCGCGATCAGGCACTTGGACCGAGAGAGGTCCCGCGTTGTTGCCTTGTACAAGCTTCACAGGTCTCCCCGGCGCAATTGCGGCCGCAGGCGTTTTCCTCCCTCGCCTTGCGGCTATGCGCCTGCCTTGCCTCGCTTGCGCTAACTGCGCAGCGAGGCATTTTTTTGGAAGAGGGTCGTCTGGTTTGGTTCAGGCCTGACGTTCTGGAACGTGCACGATCAGACCGTCGAGATCGGCCTTGATCTTGATCTGACAGGACAGCCGCGAGGTCGGCTTCACCTCGAAGGCGAAGTCGAGCATGTCTTCTTCCATCGCTGCCGGAGGACCGACCTTTTCGGTCCAGCCATCGTCGACATAGACATGACAGGTGGCACAGGCACAGGCGCCGCCGCATTCGGCCTCTATGCCTGGCACGGAATTGCGCACGGCGTTCTCCATCACTGTGGAGCCGTTGTCAGCTTCGATATCGAAGCGCGTACCGTCGAAGGCAACGAGGGTCAGTTTCGTCATAATCAGGAAATCCGCATTGAGTGGCAGTCTTGGCCGGTTGTCTTCCGATAAATCACCGGTCCAGTCAACACGAACGGACGACGCGCCGTTGTCTTGCGGCGCCCTCCAACTGTCACGGATCAGCGGCAGAGTTTCAGGATGAAGTTCTCCGCTTCCAAGACACACGCGGCAAGCGCGGCCAAATGCGCGGCGTCGGCACCGTCTGCTTCCAGTCTCTCCGCCGCCTTGGAAACGCCGAACGCGCCGACCGCAGATGCAGCCCCCCTCAGGCGATGCGCCGTCATCGCAACCCCGGCAGCGTCTGCGCCCGTCATGTCCTGCAGCGCCCGGCGGGCGTTGCGGGCAAACATCATCAGCACTTCGTTTTCCAGTGTCTTGTCGCCCATCGTCTGGCGGGCAAGATGCACGAGATCGATCGGGCGCGACTGCGAAGGACATGCCCCGCGCGGGCTAGTGGGCGTTGAAAAAGCAGTATTCGCCGCTGACATGAAACTCTGTTCCTCTTTGGGGCTCAATCATGCGTCCCAGTGATGCGGGACAGCGGCTGCCTATCCCGTTAAATTCCGGCACAATCACGGCGCAAATTTCGGGACATGGTTAATTTCCATCAACCTCACGGAATGTCAGGGGTTTCGACATTTTTCGTGGTTTAAATTCTGTTAACAACAAATCTGCTTTCCGGGCCGATCCCGGCCGAGCAATTGTGTGAAAGACACGAATGTGTCACTACAGGACGGTTGAGATGGGTGTGTAAACCATCCTGCGTCTGACGGCGGAACGGTGGTAAGCTTTCATTATCATCCGTTTGCAACAACGGCCGTTCGAATTGTGAGTAAAGTGGAATTGCGGCCAGCATGACGCACGGGCCGGGTTCCGGTCGGCGACCCGACTTCCAGCCTGCAGGCGGCAGAGCTGGAACGAAAGCGCCGGGTGAGTGTAACGAGGCGTAACCGCATGGCGAAGAAAACGAGCAGCGAGTCGGTCGATGAGACGGCTTTCCAGGCACTGGAAGAAGCGCTGAAGATCGACTTCAACGGCGAGCAGCCTCGCGCCCGACCAACTCAGACCGCTTCGGAGACCAGAGTGTCGGATACGCCAAGGCAGCGCTCCCCATCGTCCTCACAAAATCCGCAATCCGCTCCGCCTCGTCAGGCCGGTCCCGAAACGACAGCCCGACAGCCCGCTTTCGAGCCGGCCAATGATGCCGGTCGCCGCACCCCGAATGCGATTCTTCGTTCGCTCGAAGGCGGCTCGATCAAGAGCGCCGTCCGCAACGCCGCCATTATCTCGTTCTTCTGGGTTGTTGCCGGTATCGGTCTCGGCCAGCTGATCTACGGCAGCCAGCTGTGGGAATTCACCTCGGTCGCCGGCGTCCTCGCTGCACCGGGAATCGTCGCCCTCGTCGTCGGAATCCTGCTGCCGATCATGCTGTTTTTCGCCTTCGCGATCATGATGGCGAGAGCTGCCGATCTGCGCAATGCGGCCCGCTCGATGGCGGAAGTGGCCCTGCGTCTCTCCGAACCGGAAACCATTGCCTCCGAGCGCATCATGTCGGTCGGCCAGGCTGTCCGTCGCGAAGTGTCTGCGATGAACGAAGGCATCGAGCGCACCATTGCGCGTGCTTCCGAGCTGGAAACGCTGGTTCATTCCGAAGTCAACGCGCTGGAACGCAGCTATACAGACAACGAGCTGCGCGTCCGCGGCCTGGTGCATGAACTCGGTGCCGAGCGCGACGCGATCGTCAACCATGCGGAACGTATCCGCTCCTCGATCGTCGGCGTGCACGAGCAGCTGAAGGAAGACCTGTCGCTGTCGACAGAGGAGATCTCCGTTCGCCTTGCCACGTCAGGCGAGGCCTTTGCCTCGATGATCGACACCCGCGCCGCGTCTCTCATCGCAAAATCCGACGCTGCCGGTGAAGCGCTCAGCTCCCTGATGGCCGCCCGTGCCGAAAACCTCGTCTCGAGCCTGGCATCGTCCGGTATCGCTCTGGCCACCGAGTTCGATATCCGCCTCGACACGCTCACATCGACCATGTCCGAACGCGGTCAGGAATTGCTCGGCCAGTTCGAAACCCGTGCGTCGACCATCGATGCCAACACCGAAAAGCTGAACGCCGCCCTCGCCGACCGCACCCGTCAGCTCAACGAGACGCTGCTTGCCCGCACCCGCGAAATCACCGAGGGTCTGAATGACAGCGAGAAGACGCTCGGCGGCACGCTGGACACGGCAATCGCCGCGCTCAACCGCTCGCTCGACCAGAAGAGCGCCACCTTCCGTCAGAGCCTGCAGACCGCTTCCGACGACGCGATCATGGATCTCGACCTCCGCTCCGGCCTGTTCGAAGACCGTCTCCAGGCAACCGTTGGCCAGCTTTCGGCAACCTTCGACGACGGCCTGTCGCAGTTTACCACGGCATTCGACCAGCGCGCCGGCACGCTCGACAGCAAACTGATGGACAGCCTTGCCCGCATCAACGAAACCGTCGCCGGCGGTTCGGATGCGATCGAAGGCATCCTGTCGTCCAGCATCGACCGGATCGGCAATGCACTGACCGACCAGTCCCTTGCGCTCGCCACCACGCTTGGAACCGGCCAGGAAGTGCTGGACTCCATGCTCGAAAACCGCGCCCGCGAATTTTCCGATGCGCTTGCTGCCCGCAGCAACGAAATCAGCCACAGCTTCGGCGACGCCCACAACAAGGTCGACGCCGTCATGGTCGAACGCGGCACGGCACTCGCCGCCGCACTCTCCGATAGCCAGGCCCGTTTCGAGGACGCCGTCGGTTCGCGCGCGGACGCCCTCATCGATGCGGTCACCGGCAGCCACGATCGTCTTGCAGAAGTCCTCGACAGCCGCACCTCGGCAATCAGCGAGCTGATGTCGGGAACACCCGAGCGCCTGTCCTCGATGTTCGACGACAAGACTGAAGTCCTGTCGAAGGCGCTGTCCGACAGCGAGATCCGGCTCGGCAGCGAACTGGAGCGCAAGGTGACGAGCCTCGACACGACGCTTGCCGCCAACCGCGACCGCCTCGCTGAGATCTTCGATGACCGGTCGATGGACATCGCGACTTCGCTTGCCCTGCACGAAGATCGCCTCACAGGCGCACTCGAAGAAAAGACGGCAGCTCTGATCGGCGCCGTATCGGATGCAGACAGCCGTATCGAACACACGTTCGCCGCTCGCGCCGAAGCAATCCGCACGGCCTATACGGACGGCCAGCTCGGTCTCGATCTCTCGCTCGAAAGCCACGTCTCCGAGCTTTCCCGCATCATCGACAGCGGCAGCGAACGGCTCGATAAGTCTGTCGGGGGTGCAGCCGAACGGATCGAAGCCACGTTGGCCGAACGCACCGAAGCAATCCGCAGCGTCTATCAGGACGGCCAGATTGGTCTCGACATCACGCTTGCGACCCAGACCTCGGAACTGGCGCGCATTCTCGACGGCGGCAGCGAACGCCTCGAGAATTCCGTAGAAGGGGTTGCCGGCCGCATTGAAGCTGCCTTTGCCGATCGCACCGACGCGATCCGCAACGCCTATCAGGAAGGTCAGCTCGGTCTCGACATTACACTCGAAACGCATGCCTCGGAACTCACCCGCATCATCGAAGGCGGCAGCGAGAAGCTTGAGACATCCGTCGGCGGCGCAGCCCAGCGCATCGAGAGCGCCTTCGCCGATCGTACCGAAGCGATCCGCAACGCCTATCAGGAAGGTCAGCTCGGTCTCGACATCTCGCTCGAAACGCATGCCTCGGAACTCACCCGCATCATCGAAGGCGGCAGCGAGAAGCTTGAGACATCCGTCGGCGGCGCAGCCCAGCGTATCGAAACGGCGTTCGCAGATCGTACCGACGCAATCCGCACTGCCTATCAGGAAGGTCAGCTCGGCCTCGACATCACACTCGAAACGCACGCTTCGGAACTTACCCGCATCATCGAAGGCGGCAGCGAGAAGCTTGAGACATCCGTCGGCGGCGCAGCCCAGCGTATCGAAAGCGCCTTTGCCGATCGTACCGATGCGATCCGCACCGCCTATCAGGAAGGCCAGCTCGGCCTCGACATCACACTCGAAACGCACGCTTCGGAACTCACCCGCATCATCCAGGGCGGTAGCGAGAAGCTTGAGACGTCCGTCGGCGGTGCAGCCCAGCGCATCGAAAGCGCCTTTGCCGATCGTACCGATGCCATCCGCAGCGCCTATCAGGAAGGCCAGCTCGGCCTCGACATCACGCTCGAGACCCACGCCTCCGAACTGTCGCGCATCATTCAGTCCGGCAGCGCGCAGCTTGAGACATCCGTCGGCGGTGCAGCGGAACGCATCGAAAGCGCGTTTGCAGATCGCACGGATGCAATCCGCAGTGCCTACCAGGACGGCCAGCTCGGCCTCGACATCACGCTCGAAACCCAGGCTGCGGAACTGTCCCGCATCCTCGACGGTGGCAGCACTCGTCTCGAAAACTCGGTCGGTGGCGCAGCCACACGTATTGAATCCGCCCTGACCGATGGCACCAGCCGCTTCGAAACCGGCATGGCCGATGGCCTGCAGCGGATGGACGAAACCTTCGACGCCACCCAGCAGCGGATTGCTGCAACGATCGGCCTCGGTCACCAGCAGCTCGCCGATACGCTTGCCACAGCCGGACAGGACATCGCGCAGACGCTCGGCGCCGCCAACTACGAGATTTCCTCGACGGTCGGTTCGGGCGCCCAGAACATCTCCCAGTCCGTCGGCGACGCAACGCGCAACATCGCCTCGACCTTGGATGGAGCAACCCGCACCATCAGCGAAACGGTCGGCACCGCTGCCGTACAGATCTCAGGCGTTGTCGATACCGCAAGCCGCGACATATCCGAAAAGGTCACGACGGCACGCGGTCAGATGGCCGAGACGCTCGACACCGCAAACCGCCAGCTCTCGTCCACGCTCGATGGCGGCTACGAGCGCATTCGCTCGACCCTCGACGATCGCGGCGGCCTGATTGGCAGCACGCTCACCAATGCGCAAAACCATCTGGCCGACCTGATGCTGGATCAGGCAACATCGATCGGCGCCACCATCGCAACCAGCGCCGGTATGCTGGAAATGTCCCTCGAAGCCCAGCAGGAATCGCTGCGCGCCACCATCGACGGCGCCGGTGAAAACCTGGAAACGCGTCTGCGCGAAAACGTCGGCGCGATTGCAGGCCAGCTCAACGAAGCCGCCCGCGAAATCACAGCGTCTGCAGACGGTTTCTCAAGCCGCGTCGAACAGACCGTCGGCGGCGTTTCCACCGCCCTCGATGGTGCCGGCACCCGGATCGAGACGACGTTCGGTGGTCTCGAGGAACGCATCCGCTCGGAACTCGGCAATGCGACCAGCCTGGTCGACACGGCCGGCAACAGCATCGCCGACGCACTCGGCGCCCGCACGGCGGAACTCGAACGCGTCACCAGCCTTGCGACCGATCGCGTTTCGGCCGTCCTCAACGATCGCACGGCCGAACTGGAGCGCATGTCCGGGGAAACCGCGGACCGCATCAACCAGGCGCTCGCGTCCCGCACCCAGGAATTTGAGCGCATCGGATCCGAAACCTCGGATCGGATCGCCGAAACGCTCGATACACGCACCGCCCGCATCGAAGAACGCCTCGGCACCATGGACCGGGCGCTCACCGTCGGCCTCGACGCCGTGTCGCGCACCATCGAAGGCAAGGCTGTCGGCCTCGCCTCCAGCCTGCGCGACGCCGTCAGCGCCGCAGCGCAGGGCATGGATAGCGAAGCCAGCCGTTCGGCAGAGCTTCTTGCCCGCGCCGGCGCAGACTTCACGGAAGAACTCAGCACCCGCAACGATGAGTTTGCCCGCTCGATCGAACAGCGCTCCAACGATATCGTCGACCGCATTTCGGAAACCCAGAACCGGCTTGCCGGTCAGGCGGCAACCGTGGCGCAGGCCTTCTCGGAAGCCGGCAACGCGATCGTCCACAAGGTCGCCGAAGCAGACAGCCTGGTGAAGAAGCAGGTCAACGCGATTTCGGAAGCGCTTGGCGATGCCGAAAAGGCGCTCGATGCCCGCGGCACGTCTCTGCGCGACACCCTTGCCGAAACCGCAGGCGAACTCGACAGCGCTCTTTCGGCCGTCGACAAGGCACTCGCTGCCCGTGGCGAATCGATCCGCTCGTCGCTCGACAGCCGCACCCGCGACCTGAACTCGATGCTCTCAAGCCGTTCGGCCGAACTCTCCAAGCTGATCGACGAAAAAGCACGGCCACTGGTCGAGGAATATGCCGAGACCGGCCGGTCCGCCGCCGAGCGCATCAGCCAGGCTGCACAGGAAAGCGCCGAGCGCCTTTCCACGGCCGCCCGCGATACGACCGACCGCATCCGCAACGAGAACGACGCACTGGTGGAGGCGATTTCCGCCCGTACCAACGAGACGCTCGCTGCCATCAGCCAGCGGACAGAGAATGCCACCGGTGCCATGCGCGCCGTCGAGCAGAGCCTGTCGGCAAACGTCAACAGCCTGATCGAGCGTCTTGCCGAAAGCAATTCCGGCATCGCATCGCTGGTCGAACAGGCCGCCCGCAATCTCGGCCAGGCAGCGGACCGTGTCAGCGAACAGCTGTCCGACGCCGATCAGAAACTCGATGCGACCGCCAACCGCTTTGCCGAATCGGCCAACAGCGCGGCCGACCTCGTGCACGGTTCGAGCCGCCTGCTCGAAAACAACATCGATCGCCTGGTCAGCATTTCCGGCCAGACGCTCAGCCAGGTCGGCGGCATTGTCGGTCGCTTCGACGATCACTCCAAGGTTCTCGCTCAGGCATCCGAGCTGCTCGGCGCTGCCCAGTCGAACCTTGCAAGCACGCTCGACGAACGCCAGACCGCGCTCCGCACCCTCTCTGCCGGTCTCGTCAAGCGTTCGGAGGAAATCGAAGGCACGCTCAATGGTCTGACCTCGCTCGTCGATGGCGCCTTTACCCGCGCCGAAGATCGCACCTCGCAGATCGGCTTATCGCTGCGCGAAAGCCTGCACGCATCCTTCGCCGATATCGGCCGCGGCCTGGGCGAAACCCAGCAGCGTGCCAACCTCACGGCCCAGGCTATGCGCGAGACGCTGAGCGAGGCTGGCAACGAGGCAAGCCGCGCCATCGAGACGACACTGTCGGATGCCGAGACACGCGCCCGCGATCTCTCCGAGCGCCTGCGCGGCAGCATCACCGGTTCGATGGGCGACATTGAGCGCCTGCTGGCCGACGCCGCAAACCGCACCGATGGCGCAGCCCAGCAGTTGCGCGATACGCTGCGGGTTTCGGTTGAAGAGGCGATCGGCCGCTTTACCGGCGCAACCGACGAGATCCGCCGCTCGGCCCAGGACATTCGCCAGGAACTCGATGCGACTCGCACCGAACTGAAGCGCGGCGCGTTCGATCTGCCCGAAGAAGCCAAGGAAAGCGCAGCCGCCATGCGCCGTGCCGTGGCTGAACAGATCAAGGCCCTGCAGGACATCTCGCAGCTAGTCGGCCGGTCCGCCCAGAGCCTCGACGTGTCCGAGCCGGTTGCAGTGTCGCGCCCTGCTCCGGTCGCCCAGCCGGCTCCGCAGCCGGCGGCCCCGCGCCCTGCAGCCCCGACGGCACCAGCCGCCGCGACAAGCGCACCGTTTGGCTCGTCTGTCCTTCGTGACAGTCTGCCACTCGATCGTCCGACGCCGAGCATCGCACAGGGCGTAAGCAAGCCGGTTGCCCAGGCGCCGTCACAGACGCCACCGGTAACGCAGGTTCTCGCACAGCCTCAGGCCCCGGTCTCCCGCGCACCTGAAGCAACGCAGCGTCCAGGTGAAGGCGGCTGGATCAGCGATCTCCTTCGCGGTGCATCGCGTGACGATACATCAGGCACAGTTGCTCGCCAGCCGCAGCAGGCTGCACGCCCGACAGCAGCCGAACCGGCCCAGCCGGTTCGCACCAACGGCGACAACCGCAACCCGCGCCACATGGTGGAATCGCTCAACTCTCTGTCGGTCGACATCGCCCGCGCGATCGATCACGACGCCTCGGTCGACCTCTGGCGCCGTTACCAGCGCGGCGAGCGCGACGTGTTCACACGCCGCCTCTACACGCTGAAGGGTCAGCAGACGTTCGACGACATCAAGCGGAAATACGAACGCGAGCCGGAGTTCCGCACCGCCGTCGATCGCTACATCGCCGATTTCGAAAAGCTGCTCGCCGATGTCGCCCGCACAGATCGCGACAAGACGGTCACTCAGAGCTACCTGACCTCCGATACGGGCAAGGTCTACACCATGCTCGCCCACGCGGCCGGACGTTTCAGCTGATCGATCCATTCCGCAGGGAATGCCGAATACAAGAAAAGCCGCCTTTCGGGGCGGCTTTTTCGTTGGCGGATAAACCCTGAAAAAGCTGTTGGCGAGAGGGATACCCCGACCTCCCTCATCCCAGCCCTTGTGCCGAAATTCCAGCGGCACGAGGGCTGTTGGGGTCACAGACTCCTTCATCTCAAGGACACGAGCTGACTGGATCCCCGCCACAACGGCGAGGATGAGAGGAGTTTGGTGACAGGCTCAGTTTCCAAACCGACCTGCGGAGTTTTTCGCCAGTACTCTTCACAGAACGCTCAGTCGCCCATCAAGCCGGCTTTCGATGGGCTGCACTGCATCGGAGCGAACCTGACGTCTGGTCCTATTTCTCTTCAGTTCCTCAACGGCCGCTCTTTTGCCGCGCCCCAGAAACTGAGCCGCGCATCGGGCGCGTGCCTGAGCAGCCGGATCTCCATCCGTGCGCGAAGGTCGCTGCTAAAGCGTGACGCGTTCCGGGCGCCCCAGACGCCGATATAGCACGCGCCGGAGACATCGTTGCGAAACACCACGGCGCCGCCAATGGCAGAAGCCAGACCACCTTCGCCCACCACGCCGCCTGCGCCATAAACCGCCACGACACTTTCCAACGGTGCAACGCTGACCACGGTGTCACCGGAGGGAGCAAAACCGGATTGCCTGAAAAGATAGACGGGAATTGGAAGTTCGGCCATTCGCTTGGCTTTCAGGAGAATCAACCGAGATCGGAGCGCTGCTTATAGCGCAGGTCAACTCCATAACGGCAAGGCTATTAGTTCGGATTACAAAGCCAGCTTTCACAGACGCATGTCAGATCTCGTGAGGATCGCAGTGCTGGAACCAGTATCGTATCGCTCACCAGGCAGAGCGGGTCCGGGAGCCGGGTGGGTATCCTATCGCGATGCTTGGGACCATCGCCAAGCTTCACCGCCAGCGCCCTTGGGTAGCGCTCGCTCAGCTCACATGACGTACTGCAGGAAAGTGCTTCTCTGCTGTGAACTGCTCGGCAGAGAAGTCTCCGCCAAACGAATATCGCGCGGGTCGTCCCCGCGCGAAATCGATCACATGGCCTTAAGAGCCCAGTCGACAATATTCGCGCCGACCTGTGCAAATGCCTTGTCCAGCGCTTCGATGAAGCGGCGGTTCTCGGTTCCGGCGACCGGCACCGTTGCCTTGAAGACGGTCTGGGCACGAACGCTGCCGTTGCGGTCGTTCAAGAGCTTTGCCGAGATCTCCACCGTGGCAAGCCTGTTGCCCTCAGTCACCACCTCGAAGCTGCGGATATCGGTTACGACCTGATAGTCGATCGCCAGACCCTGCCCCGGCTTGCCGACGCCGCCAACCCGTCCTGAGTTTTCGAACGCTTCGACCAGCTTCGACTGGACCAGTGCCGGAAGCCTGTCGCCCCAGCGGGAATTGGCCAGATACTGAACCTCTGAGGGCGAAATACGCACAACGACCTGGTCGCTGTTGAGCATCTTGACCGCAGTCGGTTCAGGCACCAGGATCTGCCGGCTCTTTGCGGTTGCTCCACTCGCCATCGGCGTGATCGACAGGTCGAACGTGTCGTTGTTCGCCTTGCTGCCACAACCGGCCAGAAGTGCTGCCATCAAAGGGGCTGCGATGATGATCGGATGGCGCATGACGCGAAGCATCGCAGATCCTTGCATGAAACCCTGAACTCCCCGCATGTTAGCGCCGTGTCCTGCCATCGTACTCTTTCACCGTTTCGCCGCCGAAGATCAGGCGCTGGGGGTTCTGGTCAAAATTGCTGATTGCCTGATTGAGCGACTGCACGGTTCCGCGCGTGTCGTTGATCAGCGTTTGGATGTCTCTCAGGCCACCGGACGAAAAGCGCGACAGGTTGTCGGCAATCGGTCCAACGCGCGAATTGATATTGTCGGCGACGGTGCGGAAGGATTCGAGCGTCTTGCGCGCCTCGGCAAACAGACCCTGCGAGTCGTCGCTGGAGACCAGCCCGTCCACCTTCGCCAGAATTCCGTCGACGCGGTTCGAAGCGTTGTTGAGCTTGGTCGACATGTCCGTGAAGTTGGAGATCGCACCGTTGATGTCGTCGCGGCGGCGCGACACGTCGTCGATCACGTCGCGCGCCGAGCTGAGCGTCTGGCGTGCGTCTTCGGATGCCGACGAGATGTTGCGGATCGTTGCGCCGACCTGATTGACGTCGACGGCCGCCATCAGCGTATCGGCGCGTTTCAGGGCGCTCTGCGCATCGACGCCTGCCTGCTGGAAGCTCGCAGCCGCCTGGGTCACGTTCTGCACCAGAGGGCCGAAGTTGTCCGAGGCATTGGCAATGTTGCGCGTCACCCGTTCGGCGTTCGTGACAACCTGATTGACGCGCTCCGCATCGATTGCCCGTACCAGCTGGTCGGCTGCTTCGAGCGTCGAGTTCAACGTGCCGGAGACGCGATCGACCGTCGCCGACAGCGTCGAGAGGCTGTTCAGGAATTTGTCGATGCTGTCCGAATTGTTGCTGAGCGCAGCCGTAAACGTCTCGACGTTGCGAATGGTCTGCGTCAGCGGACCACGTGCGTCCCCGACAAATCCCTGGATGTCGCCGATCGCCTGGTCGGCCCGGTCGAGGATCTTGTCGGCGGTCGCAAGAAGGTTGGTCACGCTCGACTGGTCGGCGATCAGCACCGCAGGACGGCCACTCTCGATCGCCTTCTGCAGGATGTTTTCTTCACCCTTGGCACCACCCGACATTTCCACATAGGCAGCGCCCGTCAGGCCCTGAACTTCCAGAACGGCCTTGGTCGACTGGTAGACAGGTGCGTCGGCGCGCACTTCGGTGAACGCGATCGAGTAGCGCGGATCATCCGGGTCGATGCTGAGGCTGCGCACGGAGCCGACTGGGATGCCGTTGAAGCGCACCGCCGAACCAACGGAAAGACCGTTTGCGGAGCCCGGAATGCGAATCGCCAGCTCAGCCGTGGGGCCTCCCCGGCCGGACGAAGCCATCCAGTAGACGAACCCGAAAGCGGCAGCCATTACCAGCAAGGTAAAAAAGCCAACGAGGGCGTAATTTGCTTTAGTTTCCATAGGTTACATCACTTCTCAGATTCGCCGTCGGGCCTGGTCTCATCGGTCACGACGGAACGCGCGCGCTTGCCCTTGAAATAGGACTGAACCCACGGATCGTCGAAGGCGAACATATCCTCAAGCGTGCCTTCCACCAAGACCCGTTTCTGCCCAAGCACGGCAATGCGATCACAAACGGAAAACAGGCTGTCGAGGTCGTGGGTCACCATGTACACGGTGAGGCCAAGCGTATCGCGCAGCCTTGCAATCAAGGCATCGAAATCGGCAGCGCCGATGGGATCGAGCCCGGATGTCGGCTCGTCGAGGAAAACCAGATCGGGGTCGAGCGCCAGAGCGCGCGCAAGGGCTGCACGCTTGATCATGCCGCCGGATAGTTCGGACGGATACTTGTCGGCCGCATCGGGCGGCAGGCCCACCATCTCAAGCTTCACATAGGCGAGTTCGTCCATCAGCGACTGCGGCAGATCGAGATACTCGCGCATCGGCAGCTGGATGTTTTCTTTCACCGTCAGTGCCGAAAACAGCGCACCGTGCTGGAACAGCACGCCGAGCCGCGTATCGAGCGCCACGCGCTGCTGTTCGTCGGCCGTTGCATAATCAACTCCGAGGATCTCGATCGTACCTGAGCGCTGCGGCAGCAATCTGAGAACCGTGCGCATCAGCACCGACTTACCGGTGCCCGACGCTCCGACGAAGCCGAGGATCTCGCCCCGGTAGATATCGAGGTTCAGATTGTCCAGCACGAGCTTCGAGCCGAAGCCGACCGTCAGATCCTTGACCGACAGCACGACCTTGCGCTCGTCGCTCTTCGTCTCCGCGGGTTTGGTATTGTCAAAGGTTTGAACGTCTTCCACGCCGGTCCCCATCAAAAATCGATCGCGGAATAGAAAATCGCAAACATCGCGTCGATCAGGATCACCGCGAAGATCGATTTCACCACCGACGAGGTGACGTGCTGGCCAAGCGATTCTGCGCTGCCGCCGACTTTCATTCCCTCGACAGCCGCCACGATGCCGATTGCCAGCGCCATGAACGGCGCCTTGATCATGCCTGATGCCACCGACGAGAAGTCCACCGCCTCCTTGAGGCGCGACAGGAACGTATCAAAAGTGATGCCGGAGTAGACCAGCGTGATCACCGCAGCGCCGTAGAGGGCCGACAGGTTTGCCACGATGGTCAGAAGCGGCAGTGCTATCGTCAGCGCCACGAGACGCGGGAACACGAGCACACCGACGGGATTAAGGCCGATCACGGTCAGCGCGTCGATCTCTTCGCGCATCTTCATGGAGCCGATTTCGGCGGTGATCGCGCTTCCCGAACGGCCGGCGATCATGATCGCCGTGATCAGAACGCCGATTTCGCGAAGCTGCAGAATGCCGACCAAGTCGACGACGAAGATTTCTGCCCCGAAATACCGGAGCTGGAAAGCGCCCTGCTGGGCAATGATGGCGCCGATCAGAAACGACATCAGCAGGATGATCGGCACCGCACGCACGCCCATCCGGTCGATATGCGTCACGACGGATGCCGGAGAAACGCCGGATCCGCGGCCGAATTTCAGCTGTGCGCCACGGACCGCCGAGCCGAGAATGTGCATGGCGGCGACGAAGTCACCGGCAAATTCCGTCATCGTCTTGCCGACCGGGCTGAACACGCGATCAAACAGCGACCGCTTGTCCTGATCGTTGGGCGGCGGTGCCGGGGTCTTTTCCGGCAGGGCGCCAACCAGTTCCTCGATCGTCCCTTCCGCCCCAACCAGTTTCGCGTCGCGACCCTGCTCGGCTTTTGCCGACATAAGACGGCGAATCAGCCAGGCGCCGGATGTATCGATTCCGTCGATCCCCGAGACGTCGATCTCGAGGGATCCAGACCCGCTGCTCTTTTCAAGATCGCCAAACGCCTTGAGGACCGGCGAAATCGAATGATTGCGCCATTCTCCGGCCAGAATGTAGCGCTCGCCATCGCCGCCGGGCAGGTCTTCGGCTTTGATTTCGGCAGGTTGTGACGGCACAGGTTTCTTTCGGCTTAGGTTAAGCAGCACGCAGCTGCGATCTGCTGTTGATCGCAGCACTGAGAGCGGCAATATAGCGACCCTGAACGGATTTGCCACAACGCCCAGGTGGAAAACCATGACGCGTCACTTCGAAGCAACAATCGAGAAATTCCCGATCGCGGGGGTGTTTACGATTTCTCGCGGTTCCAAGACAGAAGCCGAGGTGGTGACCTGTGCGATCACCCGCGACGGCCTGACCGGCCGGGGCGAATGCGTTCCCTACAAACGCTACGGTGAAACAACCGAAGGCGTCCTCGACGAGATCAACTCCCTTGCTTCGATGATGCACGATGGCATGGATCGCCACACACTGCAGACGCGCCTGCGACCGGGAGCCGCCCGCAACGCGGTGGACTGCGCCTTGTGGGATCTGGAAGCCAAAAGCCTTGGCCGTTCGGTCGCATCGATGATTGAAGCTGCCGAAAAGCCGCTGATCACCGCCTTCACGCTGTCGCTTGGCGAGCCGGAGGCAATGGCAGAGGATGCGCGCAGGAATGCGGCTCGCCCTCTCCTCAAGGTCAAGCTCGGCACAGACGATGACGAAAGTCGAATGCGGGCGGTGAGGCAGGCAGCGCCCGATTCGCGTCTGATCGTCGATGCCAACGAGGGTTGGACAGAGGACAATCTGGCCCGACATCTGGATGTGGCCGACGCCCTCAGTATCTCGTTGATCGAGCAACCGCTGCCAGCCGGCAAGGATGCAATCCTTGCCACCATCCGCCGCAAGGTGATGATCTGCGCTGACGAAAGCGTGCACGCGACCGGCGATCTTGCAAGTTTGAGAAACCGCTACGATGCCGTCAACATCAAGCTCGACAAGACCGGCGGGCTGACCGAGGCGCTGATCATGAAGGAGGAAGCGCAGCGACTGGGCTTTGCCGTCATGATCGGCTGCATGGTCGGAACCTCGCTCGCCATGGCCCCCGCAGTTCTTCTGGCGCAAGATGCTGACTACGCCGATCTCGACGGTCCGCTACTCTTGGCGCAAGACCGCCCGGACGGGCTGCGATACGACGGATCGCTGGTCTATCCGCCCCGGACGAACCTCTGGGGATAATGAGTCCCTTGCATCGTCAGGCCGTTACGCGGCCTGCATGCCCCTGATCGTCTCCGGTGACGGCAGCGTCGTGATTTCCGCAGTCTTCGCGATTTTCTGCCAGGAGATCAGCTCCAGCGTCCCGTCGCGATGCTCGGCAATCGCCGTGCAGCTTTCGACCCAGTCGCCCGTGTTGACGTAGTGGATCCCGTCGATGTCTTCCATGACCGCATGATGGATATGGCCGCAGATGATGCCATCGACATTGTTGCGGCGGGCCTCGTCGACGACGACCTTCTGAAACTCGCCGATGAAATTCACCGCGTGCTTCACCTGAAGCTTGGCCCAGGCGGAGAATGACCAGTAAGGCAGGCCGATGCGGCGGCGCACCGCGGCAAGACCGACATTGATGGCGATTGCCGCATCATAGGCCCAGTCACCGAGATAGGCGAGCAGACGCGCATTGCGCACCACGACGTCGAACTCGTCACCGTGCAGCACCAGGTATTTCCGCCCGTCTGCCATCTCGTAGATCATTCGGTCTGCGACCTCGATACCGCCGAAATGCATGCCGGGAAAATCGCGCAGGAATTCGTCGTGGTTTCCTGGAATGTAGACGATCCGCGTGCCCTTGCGCGCCTTGCGCAAAAGCTTCTGAACCACGTCGTTACAGCCCTGCGGCCAGTTCCAGCTGCGCTTCAACCGCCAGCCGTCGACGATATCGCCGACCAGCACGATCGTTTCCGCCTCGTGGTAGCGCAGGAAATCGAGGAGAAAGTCCGTGCGGGCGGCTTTGGAGCCGAGATGCACGTCCGAAATGAACAGGGTTCTGAAATGCCTTGTCTCGATTGCATCGGCCACGGAAACGTCCCTTCGTTACCTACCTTGTCCTACCCTTCGAAAATCAGACTCGTGTTTCAGGATGATGACAGGGGCGCGATCGCCGCAGTCGGCGACCACCCGAAACCGGCGGCAAAATCCGACAGCATCGCAAATATTGTAGTTTCTCGATGGATCGATTGATGTAAGGAGGGGACTCGCATGTCAGGACGGAAATCGATACGAGGAGCCATAAGAGCATGGATGGGCACGACAATCCGAAACCATCGCCGGTAACCGGAGATCTCGACGAACAGGCTCTCTTCTTCCACCGCTATCCCCGCCCCGGCAAGCTGGAAATCCAGGCCACCAAGCCGCTCGGCAACCAGCGCGATCTGGCGCTTGCCTATTCCCCGGGTGTGGCTGCCCCTTGCCTTGCGATCCGCGACAATCCCGAAATGGCCGCGGAATTCACCGCACGTGCCAATTTGGTCGCCGTGGTCTCCAATGGCACTGCCGTGCTCGGCCTCGGCAATATCGGCCCGCTCGCTTCCAAGCCGGTGATGGAAGGCAAGGCCGTCCTCTTCAAGAAATTCGCCGGCATCGATGTGTTTGACATCGAAATCGACGCGCCGGGCATCGAAGCCATGGTCTCGACGATCTCGGCACTGGAGCCGACCTTCGGCGGCATCAACCTCGAAGACATCAAGTCTCCGGAATGTTTCGAAGTCGAGCGTCGTCTTCGCGAAAAGATGAACATCCCGGTCTTCCATGACGATCAGCACGGAACGGCGATCATCGTCGCCGCCGCGATCCTCAACGGCCTGGAGCTTGCCGGCAAGACGATCGATAACGTCAAGATCGTCACGTCGGGCGCCGGTGCAGCGGCGCTTGCCTGCCTGCATCTTCTCGTGTCGCTTGGCGCGAAGAAGGAAAACATCTGGGTCCACGATATCGAAGGGCTGGTCTATGAGGGCCGCGTCGAGCTGATGGACGAGTGGAAGGCGATCTACGCCCAGAAGAGCGACAACCGCGTTCTGGCCGACAATATCGCCGGCGCAGACGTCTTCCTCGGCCTGTCGGCCGCGGGCGTGTTGAAGCCCGAACTTCTGGTGCAGATGGCCGAAAAGCCGCTTATCATGGCGCTCGCCAACCCGACGCCGGAAATCATGCCGGAACTTGCACGCGCCGAACGTCCCGACGCGATGATCTGCACCGGCCGCTCGGACTTCGCCAACCAGGTCAACAACGTCCTCTGCTTCCCCTACATTTTCCGTGGTGCACTCGATTGCGGCGCCCGCACGATCAACGAAGAAATGAAGATGGCGGCGGTCAAGGCGATCGCGGCACTTGCCCGCGAGGAAGTCTCCGACGTCGCCGCGAAAGCCTATTCCGGTGAAACGCCGATCTTTGGCCCCGACTACCTGATCCCGTCGCCATTTGATCCGCGGCTGATCCTGCGCATCGCGCCGGCCGTCGCAAGGGCTGCGGCCGAAAGCGGCGTCGCCGCTCGTCCGATCCAGGATTTTGAAGCCTATCTCGACCAGCTTAGCCGATTCGTCTGGCGTTCCGGCTTCGTGATGAAGCCCATCTTCACGGCGGCCAAGACTGCCGAAAGAAACCGCGTCATCTTCGCCGAAGGCGAGGACGAACGCGTTCTGAGGGCCGCACAAATTCTGCTTGAAGAGCAGATCGCAAGGCCCATCCTGATCGGCCGCCCCTCGGTCATCGAAGCGCGTCTGAAGCGATTCGGCATCCGTATCCGTCCGAATGTCGATTTCGCCGTTGTTAATCCGGAGGACGATCCGCGTTACCGTGGCTATGTCGACGATTATTTCGCGCTTGTCGGTCGCCAGGGCGTCAATCCCGAAGCGGCGCGAACCATCGTTCGCACCAGCAACACGGTCATCGGCGCGCTCTCGGTCCAGCGCGGCGAGGCAGATGCGCTGATCTGCGGCATCGAAGGCCGCTACGACCGGCATCTGCGCGACGTCAACCAGATCATCGGCAAACGCGAAGGCACGAAGACGCTCGCCGGCCTCAGCCTGCTGATTTCGCAGCGCGGTGCGATCTTCTTCACCGACACGTTCGTCAACTACAATCCGACCGCCGAAGAGATTGCCGAGATCACCATTCTCTCGGCCCAGGAAGTGCGCCGCTTCGGCATCAAGCCGAAGGCGGCCCTCATCTGCCACTCCAATTTCGGCTCGCGCAATTCCGAAAGCGCCGCGAAGATGCGCGACGCACTCGCCATCATTCGCGAACGGGCGCCGGATCTGGAAGTCGACGGTGAAATGCAGGGTGGCTCGGCGCTTTCCGAGGAACTGCGCAAGCGCGCCATGCCGAGCACCACATTGTCCGGTGAAGCCAATCTGCTGGTCTTCCCGAACCTCGATGCGGCCAGCATCTCGCTTGGCCTGGTGCGCACCATGATGGACGCGCTGCATGTCGGCCCGATCCTGCTTGGCACGGCAAAACCCGCCCATGTTCTCGGCCAGTCCGTCACATCCCGCGGCGTCGTCAATATGGCGGCTCTGGCCGTCGTCGAAGCCTCGCAGCCAGAGTCGCTGTTCGGCTAGGTCTCACAGAAGCCGGGGCGGTTTAGGATATCTTCACCCGCCCCGGCCTATGTTTGATGGGTTTTAACGAATTGCCGGAAAAGCGATGCGATTTCGCGGCCTGATCTTCATTCCGCTCGTCTTCGTCCCCGCCTCCGTCCTGGCGCGGGATGCGCAGCTTTGCGCGGATCTGTACCGCAAGCTTCACAGCACACCCGTTGTGATCGGCAATACCGCTGAAATGCGCCGATATGCGCAGGACCTCAGCCAGGCAAACTCCGACATCCGCAAACTTCGCGTCGACATGCGGCGCGCCGGATGCGGTGGCGGCAGCATTGTTTCCTTTGGCGCGGCCAAGGCCGACCAGTGCGAACCCCTCCTCGAGCAGCTGCAAGCCCTGGAGGAAAACCGCGAAGTGCTTGTTGACGAGCGCAACAAAGCCCGCAACCTGTCCGTCACCGGGGAAGAGCGCGGCGCAACCATCGTTGCCATCCGTCAGAATGCCTGCATTCCGTCCGATTTCCAGGATGTCGCGAAGGAGGAGGAAAAGGAACGGATCCGGGTAAAGGGGATCGCGCTACCGAAGGATGAGGAGGCCTATTCCGGCAGCATCACCGACCTGCGGACCCGCAAGCCTGCCACCGTCCAGAAGGTTGCGATCGATCCCACGCCGCCGGTACCGGAGCGGAATTACGAAACCTCCGCAAAGGTGCGCACGGTGGGTCCGATTTTTCTCCCTGAAGCCAGTATTGATCTGCGCCACCCCCGCGAAAATGGTCCGCAGCAACAGCAGTAGTCAGTCACCCTGCCAGCGCTCGGAAAACACCAGGTCTTCCAGTGCAAGGCGCTGGCGCCAGCCGCGCACGGCCAGTTCCGGCTCGCTGTAGAGCTGGTCCACATGGCCGAGACAGAGCCAGGCGACGATCGCCACGCGCTCTGGGATACCCAGCAGCCTGCGCACGTCCTCATCGCGGAAAATGCTGACCCAGCCGACACCGACGCCTTCGGCGCGCGCGGCAAGCCACAGGTTCTGCACGGCGCAGACGGTGGAGTAGACATCCATCTGCGGATTGTGGGTGCGACCGAGCACGACCGGTCCCGCCCTGTCCGGATCACAGGTAACGCAGATCGACAGTGGCGCCTTGCGAATGCCTTCAAGCTTCAAGCTGCGATAAAGCTCGCGCTCGCCGCCGGAAAACATCTCCGCCGCCTCGTCATTGGCCTTTGAAAAGGCCTCCCAAGCCGCCTGCCGCATCGCCTGGTCACGGACGAGGATGAAATTCCACGGCTGCATGAAACCGACTGACGGTGCGGCATGCGCGGCCGTCAGAAGACGGGATACAAGCTCGTCGCTCAAGGGATCGCCAAGAAACTGGTCGCGAACGTCGCGTCGCGTTTCGATCACCCGGTAGATCGCCGCCCGCTCCGCCGCGGAAAAGGCGCCGGCCGGTGCAGGGCCCGCTTGCGTATCGTCGGACGGGTCTGGAATTTGCGGCATCGTCTATCCCCAACAATGCTTGCGACGGCTGAAGCAAAACTGCCGAGGCTATGCCCGACCATACCAGATATCGCAAGCCCATCACGAAACAGGAAAATACCTGACATAGGCGAATTCGTCACCGTCCGGTGACCAGTTTGGCGAATTCATCGTGCCCTGCCCGCCGAACAGTTCGAACAGCGTTTCGACATTGCTGCCATCCATATCCATCAGCCGAACCCGGACATCGAGATCGCGCGGATGATCGAACACGTCGCCGTCATAGGATACGAAAACGATCTTGTCTCCCTTCGGTGACGGATGCGGAAACCAGTCGCCATAGGGGCTGTCGGTGATGCGCTCCGCCGAGCCGCCCAAAGCCGGCACGCGCCAGATCTGCATGGTGCCCGTGCGGCTCGAATTGAAATAGATCCAGTTCCCGTCCGGGGAGTAGTCAGGCCCGTCGTTGCGGCCTTCGCCATGGGTGAGCCGCATCTCCTCGCCGCCTTCGACCGCAATCGTATAGATATCGAAAACGTCGTCGCGGATGCCGCAATAGGCGAAGCGCTGTCCGTCCGGAGACCAGCCGTGCCAGTAGGAGGGAAGGTTCCGTGTTACCAACCTTGGCTTGCCCCCGGTCGCGGCAAGCACATAGATCGCGGACTTGCCGAATTCGACCTTATCGGAAATCGCAACCAGCGTGCCGTCGGGCGAGATGCCATGGTCGTTGTTGCAGGCAACCGCGAACTCGGTGTCAACGATCATCGGAGGCGTGTCGCCGGCCACGGGCAGCCGATAGATCAGCCCGTCGCTGTTGAGCATGAGGAAACGTCCGTCCGGCGCCCAGTTCGGCGCTTCGAAAAGCGCGCTCGTTTGCCAGACAATCCGGCTCTGTCGCGTCCGGATATTATAGATTTCGACCGAACTGCGCATTGCATCCTCTCACGGCTATTTGCTGGCAGCTCGAGGTTACGACGCCTGAACACAAGGTGGCAAGTCACGCGAATTTACCCAGCGCAGCTCTAAAAACACATCATTAAAAACTGACGGACGCGATTCATGGATTCTTTATAACCGCATAACATTATATTCGAATATACTCATACAATGGGAGTTGGTGATGAGAATCCGATCCTTGCTGCGATGCCGTTCGGGCAGTTCCGCCGTCGAATTCGCGATCATCGCACCGGTCCTGCTTCTGATGCTCTTCAGCCTGATCGGCTATGGCGTCTACCTCGCTGCGGCTCACGCCGTGCAGCAGATTGCCGCGGATGCGGCACGCACGGCTGTCGCCGGCCTCGATGCCAGCGAACGCCAGAAGCTGGTGCAGGAGTATCTCACCAAGTCGACGATGGACTATGCGCTTCTCGACAAGAAGAACTTCACGACGAAGGTGCAAAGCGACCCGAGCAACCCCAACCAGTTCACCGTATCGATCGAATACGACGCAAGTACCCTGCCGATTTTCAGTCTCTACAGCTACGCCATGCCGGACAAGCACATAAGGCGCTATTCGACCATGCGGATCGGAGGCATTTGAGATGCTTTTCCGCCTGAAGCGTCGTCAGACTATCGCCGGTGACCGAGCCGGCAACATTGCCATTACTGCTGCACTTGCCATGCCGCTTGCCATCGGAGCGCTGGCTCTCGGCGTCGACTATGGCAGCCTGACGCTGCAGCAGCGGCAGTTGCAGGCAAGCGCCGACCTTGCCGCGATTGCAGCGGCGGCCAACATTTCGACTGCGGAAAAATCCGCTTTCGACTTTTTCGCGATGAACGGTCAAAGCATTGGCGTCGTCAGCGCCGGCGGCCTGCTGACGACCAAGGGGGTTGTCCCATTCAACCCCAAGACGGCGCTCGAAGCCTATGGCAGCTATGCCGAGATCACCAGGGGCCGCTATGTACCCGATCCCGCGCAGCCTGCCGCGAACCGTTTTGTCGCCGGCGCAACACCGCCCGATGCGGTCCGCTTGACGCTCCGCAGCAAGAGCAACCTGATGTTCGGGGCAAGTCTCACCACCCCGCCGGCGCTTGCCGCATCCGGCACAGCAGCAACGGATAAGCTTGCGTCCTTCTCGATCGGCAGTCGTTTGGCAAGCGTCAACGAGGGTGTCCTCAATGCCCTGCTTGGCCAGATGCTCGGAACGACGATTTCCCTGAAGGCGATGGATTATCGGGCCCTCGCCGATGCCCAGGTCAATGCCTTGAAGACGATCGACCAGCTTGCTCTTGATCTTGGTCTCCAGTCAGGGACTTACGCGGATGTTCTCACAACCGACATCAACTATGGCAAGTTTGTCGGAGCCCTCGGCAAGACGACCGGACTTACCCCCTTGGTCTCGATGGTCCTCTCCAATCTCGAAAAGACGCTCAACAAGACGAAGGTCATGGTCAAGCTCGAGGATACGCTGAAGCTGGGACCCGTATCTCAAAAGCTGATCGGCCAATCGAGTGGACTATCTGTCAACACCAGCGTCTTCGATCTGCTGTCGGCGGCCGCAACCGCTGCCAGCGGCGGCAAGCAGCTCTCTGTCGACCTTGGGACATCCATTCCCGGTGTCGCATCGTCCAAGGTGACCGTTGCGATCGGGGAGCCTCCGGTCGGGTCGTCCTACCTTGCAGTTGGAGCGCCGGGCACGATCGTCCGCACCGCTCAGACACGCGTGGCGGTCGAGGTCGTGGTTGATGGCCTCCAGGCGATCCTCGGGCTCAAGGTCCGCGTCCCCCTCTACCTGGAAGTTGCCTATGCCGAAGGACGGCTTGCCGGGATCACCTGTACGGGCGCGGCCAACAGCGCCTCCGTCGATGTCGACGCCGTCCCGGGCATCGCGTCGATCGCATTGGGCGACGTCGATACGACTGCATTCACGAACTTCGGCAAAGATCCGCGTGTCACGCGAGCCGACATCATCTCGACCCTTCTTCTCAAGGTCTCCGCCATGGCGGACACCACCTCGACCAATCTCAAGACAGAGCGATTGACGTTCTCGCCGGCGGATATCAGCGCGAACAGGGTAAAGTCGACGTCGGTCAAGAACGTGCTTGAGTCGCTGACGACGAGCCTGCTTTCCAAGCTCGTTGTGCGGGTAGACCTTCTCGGCCTTGGGCTTGGACTGCCGCAGCCAATTATCGCTGCCGTCGGTGCCACGCTCGGTGCGGCCATGAGCCCGGTCGACACCGTCCTCTACAACGTCCTGCTGACTCTCGGCGTGCGCGTTGGTGAAGCGGATGTCCAGGTCGGTGGCGCGTCCTGCCGCAACCCCGTTCTCGTCCAGTAGGCGGCCCTTGCAACGCAAAAGGCCGGCGTTTTCACGCCGGCCTTTTGCGTTGCGTCGAACCGGGGTTCAGCCGTTGACGACCATTCGCTTCTCGTCGCGACCGCTTTTCATACGCTCGGCCAGGAGGAACGCCAGTTCCAGCGCCTGGTCGGCGTTGAGGCGCGGATCGCAGTGCGTGTGGTAGCGGTCTTGCAGGTCGCCGGCCGACACCGCACGGGCGCCGCCGGTGCATTCGGTCACATCCTTGCCGGTCATCTCAATATGGATGCCGCCCGGATGGGTCCCTTCCGACCGGTGGATCTGGAAGAAGCTTTCCACTTCCGACAGGATCCGCTCGAAAGGACGGGTCTTGTAGTTGTTGAGCGTGATCGTGTTGCCATGCATCGGATCGCAGGACCAGACGACCTTGCGACCTTCGCGCTCGACGGCACGGATCAGCTTCGGCAGGCCATCGGCAACCTTGTCGTGGCCGAAGCGCGCAATCAGCGTCAACCGGCCCGGCTCGTTGGCGGGGTTCAGAGCGTCGATCAGCTGGATCAGATTGTCCGGCTGCAGCGACGGACCGCATTTCAGACCGATCGGGTTCTTGATGCCGCGGAAGTATTCCACATGCGCGTGGTCGAGCTGGCGTGTGCGGTCGCCGATCCACAGCATGTGGCCCGACGTTGCGTACCAGTCGCCGGATGTCGAATCGACGCGCGTGAAAGCTTCCTCATAGCCGAGAAGCAGGGCTTCATGGCTGGTGAAGAAATCTGTTTCGCGCAGGCTCGGCTGATTGTCGGCCGTGATGCCGATCGCCCGCATGAACTCCATCGTTTCGCTGATCCGGCCGGCCAGCATGCGGTAACGCTCGCCCTGCGGACTGTCCTTCACGAAGCCCAGCATCCACTTGTGGACGTTTTCGAGGTTGGCATAGCCACCCATCGCGAAGGCACGCAGAAGGTTCAGCGTTGCCGCCGACTGGCGATAGGCATCCAGCTGGCGCTCCGGGTTCGGAATGCGTGAGGCTTCGGTGAAATCGATGCCGTTGATGATATCGCCGCGGTATGACGGCAGCTCGACATCGCCCTGCTTCTCGATATTGGACGAGCGCGGCTTGGCGAACTGACCGGCGATCCGGCCGACCTTCACGACAGGAAGCTGCGCACCGTAGGTCAGCACGACGGCCATCTGCAGGAACGAGCGGAAGAAGTCGCGGATATTGTCGGCCCCATGCTCGGCAAAGCTTTCGGCGCAGTCGCCACCCTGCAGAAGGAACGCGTCACCTTCCGCCACCTTGGCCAGCTGGGATTTCAGGCGGCGCGCCTCACCCGCAAACACGAGCGGCGGGAATGTGGAAAGCTGCGCCTCGGTTGCTTCCAATGCAGCCATGTTCGGATAGTCCGGAACCTGCTGGATCGGCTTGTTCCGCCACGTGCTCGGGGTCCAGTTCTGCGCCATGATACTCACCTGTTTCCACCCCGGCTCCCCCGCCGGGCAAAGCTTCAAATTTTGCGGGGCTTATAGACCGAACGGCCTCGTTTGCATAGCGGGTAGATAAGCGCCCGCCAGGGCTTCCACCAGTGCAACAAACGACGTCGAACCATCTCACATTGCTAAATTATATTCGTCCCGGTCCAAGCAGACCTCAGACCCGCTCGCCATTCCTGATGCGGTAGCTCGGCGTGTACATGGTCACCAGTTCCTCCGAAGCCGTCGGATGCACCGCCATCGTGCGGTCGAAATCGTCCTTCGTCACGCCGGCCTTGAGGCAGATACCGATCAGCTGCGCCATTTCTCCGGCTTCGTGACCAAGGATGTGGGATCCGATCACCTTGCGGCTCTCGGCATCGACGATCAGCTTCATGATCGTCTTTTCCTGCCGGCCGGAGAGCGTTGCCTTCATCGGCCGGAATTCCGCGCGGTAGACTTCGAGCTCGGCATAGCGCTTGGCCGCTTCCTCTTCCGAAAGACCGACCGTGCCGATTTCCGGCTGCGAGAACACCGCCGTCGCAATCAGCTCGTGATCCGGCTTGGTCGGATTGTTCCTGAACGCGGTCTCGATAAAGCACATCGCCTCATGGATCGCGACCGGCGTCAGCTGTACCCGGTTGGTGACATCGCCGAGCGCATAGATGTTTTCGATATTGGTGCGCGAATACTCGTCAACGACGATGGCTCCGAGCTCGTCCACCTCGACACCGGCAGCCTCAAGCCCCAATCCATCGGTGTTCGGATCACGACCGAGCGCCAGCATCACCGTATCAACGGCAAGCGTTTCGCCGCCCATGGTCGACGCGATGAGATGACCGGCCGGAGATTTCGTCACCTCGGCGATCACGTCGGTCAGAATGACCCGCATCCCCTTGTCTTCCATCGCCTTGCGGAGTCCGTGGCGCATGTCCTGGTCGAACCGCGACAGGATCTCCTGGCCGCGATAGATCAGCGTCACCTCGACGCCGAGGCCATGAAAGATGTTGGCGAATTCCACCGCGATATAACCGCCGCCGGCGATCAGGATCGATTTCGGCAGTTCCGGCAGATCGAAAGCCTCGTTGGACGAGATGCAGAGCTCGTAGCCGGGAAGGGCCACATGCGGGTTGGGCGTGCCGCCCGTGGCAATCACGATCTTGTCCGCCGTCACGGTTCTTCCGGATTTCACCAGGCGCACCGTATGGGCATCGACAAGCTCGGCCCGATCTTCGATCGCCTCGGCGCCGCTATTGGAGAGGTTGCGCTTGTAGATCGCCTCGAGCCTCGCGATTTCGGCATCCTTGGCCGCGATCAGCTTTTTCCAGTCGAAGCTGGTTTCGCCGACGGTCCAGCCGAAGCCGACAGCATCTTCGAAATGCTCCGAGAACTGCGACGCGTAGACAAGCAGCTTCTTCGGCACGCAGCCGCGGATGACGCAGGTGCCGCCGAACCGATATTCCTCGGCCACGGCAACCGTCTTGCCGAGCGACGCGGCAACGCGCCCTGCCCTGACGCCACCGGAGCCTGCACCGATCACGAACAGGTCATAGTCATAGGCGGTCATGGCAGGCTCCTGAAGAAAGAACATGGGTGGGATGCTTGGGGCATAGATAGGTGCCAGCCACATATAATGCTGCAGCCGCCATAAAACAAAAGCCCGGATTTCTCCGGGCTTTTCAGAAGTCTTTTGAATCAGTCGATCAGGGCTTGGCAGCAGGCGTCGGAGCCGGCTTGGCGCCAGCCGCCGCAGGTGCCGGCGTATCGACGACAGGTGCCTTGATCGGGTTGGCATCGATAACGCCGCGCAGCTTGGCGGTCGCCTGGGTGTTGAGGTCGCGCGAAATGCCGTTGGCCCAGATTTCAGCCGCACGTCCGAGTTCGCGGGCAACCAGCGGCTGGTTGTTCAAAAGCTTCTTGCCGGCTTCGGTCGTGAAGAAGGTCGAGATCGTCTTCAGCTCATCGACGGAAAAGCTTTTGGCGTAGATCGTCGCGGCTTCCTTTTCGAGATCCGCACGACGCGGAGCAAGCGCCAGCGCCTCTTCGTCGACGATGGCGTTGATCTGTTCCTGGAAGTTCGGCGAAGACTGGATAAACTGACCCTTCAACGCTTCGGCCATGTTGGGCAGAATGTTGTCGAACCGATCGGTGACGTTGAGCGAAGCGATAGCATCGCGCGCAGCCGCCATATGGGCCTCAGGAATTTCCTGGGCCTGAGCAGAAACGGAAAGGGCGCCGGACATCACAATTGCGAGGGCGGCAGCACGGCCAAGAACCGCGAATTTGATCATGGGTTGATTGCTCCTAAGGTTATTTCGCCTTCAACGTCCGCGCACCAGCCTCGCCGGCGATGATCGCAAAGGACGCGATGTGAATGAACAGCCCGTGCTCGACGACGCCGGGAATGAGATGAAGTTGAGCTGACAAGGCCTCTGCATCAGGAATGCGGCCAAAAGATGCGTCAAGAATATAGTGCCCGCCGTCGGTGCGGAACACATCTTCGCCACCGCGGCGCAGCTTCAGTTCGCCGGAAAGGCCGAGCCTGGAGGCCGCCTTTTCGATGGCAATGCGTGTCGAGGCCATCCCGAACGGATTGATCTCGATCGGCAGCGGAAACGCGCCGAGGGTTTCCACGACCTTGCTTTCGTCGGCAATCACGATCACCTGAGCAGACGCCGCCGCAACGATCTTTTCACGCAGCAAAGCCCCGCCGCCGCCCTTGATCAGGGTCAGGTTCCCGTCCACCTCGTCGGTACCGTCAATCGTCAGATCGAGCTCCGGCAGTTCGTCGAGCGATTTGAGGGGAACGCCGAGTTCGACGCAAAGGCGGGCGGTCCGCTCCGAGGTCGGCACGCCGAGAACCTTCAAGCCGCCATGCACCTTTTCGGCCAGGAGACGAACGAACTCTTCGGCAGTCGAGCCTGTGCCGATGCCAAGACGCATTCCGTCTTCGACATATCCCAGCGCAGCCTCAGCCGCCTTGACCTTCATTTCTCGGGCGTCCATCCGCCAAAAGCTCCAGAATGTTCCTGCGGTCGCTGTTTACACGGCTCTTTTGACAAACGAAAGAGCCTAACGTCTTGCACACAGGCTTGCTGAGGTTTTGCGGCGTCGCCGGATCCGTGTTAGTCGCTGCCTTGCTTTTTTCTGTGTTGATATTCCAGCCGGCATTCATCGAAACCAAGAGGCACCCGTGAAAACTCCCCTCGTCATCTTCGATCTGGATGGTACCCTCGTTGATACCGCGCCCGATCTCATCGATAGCCTCAATCACACGATTGCCGCGGCCGATCTGCAGCCTGTCGCCTATGAGGATATCACCCATCTCGTCGGCCAGGGCGTGCGGATGATGATCGCCCGCGCCTTCCACCTGCGCAACACGCCGCTCGACGACGAACTGGCCGCGCGGCTTTTCGATCGCTTCATGGCGCATTACAAGGCGAATATGCCGGGCAAGAGCAAGGTCTATCCGGGTGTCATCGACTGTCTTGATCGCCTCGCATGTGCAGGCGTCCGGCTTGCCGTCTGCACCAACAAGCTGGAAGAACTGGCGCTGCCGCTGATGCACGGCCTTGGCCTTGCCTCGCGTTTCGACGTCATCACCGGCGGAGACACGTTTGCGGTCCGCAAACCCGATGCCGGGCATATTCTCGGCACGATCGAGAAGGCAGGCGCCGACCCGGCATGCAGCATCATGATCGGCGACAGCATCAACGACATCCTCGCCGCGCAAAATGCAAGGATTGGTTCGATCGCCGTCAGCTTCGGCTATTCCGACGTCCCGGTCGTGGACCTCAACGCTGACATCGTCATTGATCACTTCGACGATCTGACCGTCCAGGTCATCCGGCAGATGATCTGAAGTCGATACGAACGAAAACGGCGGCTCGAAGGCCGCCGTTTCCAATTGGACGTCAAGATTTTCAGCTTTAAGCCGAACGTGCCTTCGTGGTTGCCTCGAATGCCTTTCTCACGGCCGCGTCGCGATCGTAGACGTCGTCGAAATACTCGACCTTTCCGTCCTTGTTCGGCCATGCGGTAAAGTAGGAAACGTAGACCGGGATCTTTGCGGTCACCTTGGCCGCAACGTTTTCACCACCGGCGATCCGAGCATCGACCTCCTGCTCGGAAATGCCGAGGACGGCCGCAGCCATCTTGCGCGGTTCTGCGAGTCTCACGCAGCCATGGCTGAGCGCACGCATGTCACGCTGGAAGAAGCTCTTCGAAGGCGTGTCATGCATGTAGATCGCATGGGCGTTCGGAAACAGGATCTTCAGGTCGCCGAGAGCATTGTCGCTCGACGGAGGCTGACGAACCGAGACGTTCTGGGTCGAAGTGTACCAGTTGACGCTGCGCGACGGCACAGCCTTGCCATTGACCGCGACTTCATAGCCGAGACGATCGAGATAGGACGGGTCCGCGCGAAGCTTCGGCAGCATCTCGTTGACGATGATCGACTGCGGCACGCCCCAGTATGGGTTGAACTCGACAGTCTCGATCTCGTCCTGGAAGAAGAACGTCTGATGCGCCTTCGATCCCACAACTGTGCGCATCGAGAACTGCTCGACGCCGTTCTCGTTGTAGTAAACGCGGAATGCAGGCTGGTTGATGAACACGTAGCGCTGACCGAGATCGCTTGGCAGCCAGCGCGCCTGTTCCATGGCGACCACAAGCTTTTCGATCTTGTCCTGCGACGTATGGCCGACCATCTTGCGAACGGTCGCCGCACCGATGACGCCATCGGCCTTCAGGCCTGCTTCGCTCTGGAACGTCTTGACCAGATCGACCAGCTCGGGCGTGTATTCCGGCGTCTGCTGGTAGCTCGCAAGCGTCGCTTCGTGCTTGGTCTTCAGCGCATCGGACCCCGAATGCTGGATCGCCGCCACAACAGCTGACAGATCAGGGCTGCTGTTGCCCGGCTTCAGGAGCAGATTGTCCGGAAGCTTCACGGCGGTCGCTTCACTCGCAGCTTCAGCACGCAGCCTGACAAGCTCGGCTTTCAAAGCCGTGAAATGCCGATCCTGCGGAGCAAGGCCTGCAAGATAGGCGCCGGGTTCCTGACCTGTCGCCAGGAACGCCATGACGCCATTCAGATCGACGGTCTTCAGCTTGAAGTCGTGGAATCCGGAGATCTTGTTCGGATCGATGCGCCCGCGCGTCATATCCTGGGCAAACGTCAATGCCTTGGCAGACAGAGCAAGCTCGAACTGCATCAGATCGCGGTCGTGACCCTCGGCCGGACCGGCGGCAGGTGATGCTACGGCAGGCGTCTCAGCCAAGGTGGTAGCTGTGTCCGGCGTGGCAGCGACGGGTGTGGCGGTTGCAGCTTCCGGCGCCGCTGCGGGGTCGACAGTGGCCTCGGCTTCAGCCGACGCGACCGGCGCGACGCTGGCGGTCGTCAGGTTCGGAACCTTCAACGCGTAGTCGGCGGGATCCAGACCGAAGTCGGCGGCCTTTTCCAGCACGCTGATCAGCGCCCGCGCATGGTCGTTGGCATCGCCGCCGGAGACCCAGAGCGGAGCTGCGTTCTTGCTGTAATAGGCTTCGAGTGCGGACGCGATCGCAGACGGGACCGATACCTTTGCCTGCGCGATCAGCCGGGTCGCATCGGTCGCTGAGGCCGAAGCAAAGCCTGCGGTCTGCACGGCCCGGCTGGCATCGGCTTTATACGTATAGTAGCGGGGTCCGGACACCTTCGGCAGCGGCTCGGGATCGGCCAGCGCCTTTTCGGTAGGAGCAACAGTCGTCACACCCGGAACGCCGTTGTCGGCGGCGCGGCTCTTGCCAGGGCCGCCTTTCAGGAAATCCATCAGGGTCAGGGCGTTGGCGGGGCCGGCCAGGACGGCAAAGGCCGAAATTCCGGAAACCAAAGCCAGAGCGAGCGAAGTCTTTTTGGTATCTTGCGGCAATTTTGTCCCCGTCATTTCCACCCGCTTGCAAATCTGCGGGATCAATTCGTGCAGCCCGCCATCTATCCGATCGCGTGGCCTGTGGAAAGAAACGCCCGAGCGCACACAAAGCCGGATCTGAGCGGCAAAGCATACGCGAACGCCGGCGAAGATTAAGAAATTATTCGTTAAATTTTCACCAATGGGTAACCTAGTTTATTTGGCCGACCATTGTTCCATCGGGCACAATTCCACGCGGCGTGACCGAAATGGCACGCGGACACGGTCACAAATCGACCCCGGCTGCGCTTGAAGTCACCCGGTAATGGTATAGTAATGCCGGCGCCGGTTTCGTGCCCGGCACGCGATAGTTCGCCCGCGTTCGCGGGCATGGGAGACAGAGGCGACACGATGACCACAACGCGCACCGAAACCGATACTTTTGGCCCGATCGACGTGGCCGCAGACCGCTACTGGGGCGCTCAGGCGCAACGTTCGCTTGGAAACTTCAAGATCGGCTGGGAAAAGCAGCCGCTGGCCGTCGTTCGTGCGCTCGGCATCGTCAAGCAGGCCGCAGCCGTCGCCAATATGGAACTTGCGGGTCTCGACCGGACCGTCGGCAAGGCGATCGTCGATGCCGCCCAGGAAGTGATCGACGGCAAGCTCAACGATCATTTTCCGCTGGTCGTCTGGCAGACCGGTTCCGGCACGCAGTCGAACATGAACGCCAACGAAGTGATCTCCAACCGGGCGATCGAAGTCCTCGGTGGCGTCATGGGCTCCAAGAAGCCTGTGCACCCGAACGACCATGTCAACATGAGCCAGTCGTCGAACGATACGTATCCGACGGCCATGCACATTGCCTGCGTCGAAACCATCGTCCGCCATCTCCTGCCGGCGCTCAAGCACCTGCATGAGGCGCTGGAAGCCAAGGTGAAGGCTTTCGCCCACATCATCAAGATCGGCCGCACCCACACGCAGGACGCGACGCCGTTGACGCTCGGCCAGGAATTTTCCGGCTATGCCGCGCAGGTCGCGTCCGCGATCGCCAATATCGAGCTGACGCTTCCGGCGCTCTCCAAGCTTGCGCAGGGCGGCACTGCCGTCGGCACAGGCCTCAACGCCCCGGTCGGCTTTGCCGAAAAGGTCGCCGACGAAATCTCGAAGATCACCGGCCTGCCCTTCGTGACGGCGCCGAACAAGTTCGAGGCGCTCGCCTCACACGACTCGATGGTGTTTTCGCACGGCGCGATCAATGCGGCAGCAGCCGCCCTGTTCAAGATCGCCAACGACATCCGCTTCCTCGGCTCCGGTCCGCGTGCCGGCCTTGGCGAACTGTCGCTGCCGGAAAACGAGCCGGGCTCGTCGATCATGCCGGGCAAGGTCAACCCCACGCAGTCGGAAGCGCTCACACAGGTCTGCGCCCACATCTTCGGCAACCATGCTGCCCTCACCTTCGCCGGCAGCCAGGGGCATTTCGAGCTGAACGTCTACAATCCGATGATGGCCTACAACTTCCTTCAGTCGGTTCAGCTGCTCGGTGATGCTGCCGTTTCCTTTACCGACAACTGTGTCGTCGGCATCGAAGCGCGTGAAGACAATATCCGCAAGGGCGTCGAAAACTCCCTGATGCTGGTCACCGCACTGAATTCCAGGCTCGGCTACGACACCTGCGCGAAGATCGCCAAGACCGCGCACAAGAATGGCACCACGCTGCGTGAGGAAGCCGTTGGCGGTGGCTATCTGACGAACGAGGAGTTCGATCAGTATGTCCGTCCGGAAAACATGATCGGCCCCAAGTAAATCGGTCGCTAGAGCGATGACGGGGTCGGTCAACCGATAGGCCCCGTCGTCAAGATTACATCCGGAATGAGCTAGAACGAACCATATGTTTTGCTCGCATGGCAAGCTCAGCCAAGATTTGCACTTTCACGCAATATAACATAGAATCATAATTAAAATAACGCGTACAAAATTGCGCAAATACAAACTGCTCTTAATTGTTTTCCAATATTCGTCACATATAAATTTATCCACACAGTGGATGAGGTCTAGTGGGGGTCGTCGATGACGACGGGTGTGGCGCCGAAGGCGCAATCCAGTGATTTGATCAGTCAAGTCATATACGCAATTCGGGCGATGGGGGTCGCTTCGATACCGCGTAATTATCAGCTATTCTATGAAGCTTACATCGGCTCCAACCCCGAGCTGGCACAGGATCTTGCGGCGCTGGGCTCACGCGCGACGCAAGAGGAACTCGACGACCTTTCTGCCCGGCACCTGGGAACGGGTCAGGTCGATGTCATCGAGAAGGCGCATGACCGCATCTTGACGGAGCTGGACTCTGTCTTGAAGCTGTTGCGTCAGGAACAGGCGTCGCTCGAAAGCTACAGCCGTCTTCTTGGCGAGACCGCCGTCCGTATCAATGCCAAAAGCAGCTTTTCGAGCGAACTGATCCGCAATGCCGTCAGCCTTCTCAACGATGCGACCGGCGACAAGATCGCGCAGGGCGAAAAGACCGCCGGCGACATGGAGCAGCGCTCGCAGGAGATGGATCAGGTTCGCCGCGAACTCGACGAGTACAAGCGGATCGCCAATACCGATTCCTTGACGCGGCTTTCCAACCGACGCGCCTTCGACGAGCGCCTGGCAACGATCTTCGACCATGCGCCAAGCCTGCCCGTGACGGCGCTGGTCCTTGCCGACATCGACAATTTCAAGAAGATCAACGACAGCTACGGCCATCCGGTCGGCGACAAGATCCTGTCGACCGTCGCCTCGGTCATCCGTTCGAACGTCCGCAAGGAAGTCTTCGTCGCACGCACAGGCGGCGAGGAGTTTGCGATCATCGTTCAGGGCAACACACCCGACGAGGTCATGATCATCTGCGAGCGGGTGCGTCGTGCTCTCGAAACGCGCGCCTTCCGCAATTCCCGCTCAGGCATCAACTATGGGCCAGTCACCATCTCGCTCGGATACTCGATGGCCTCGCAGGCAGCCGATCCGGGCGATCTCTACGCCCGCGCGGACACGGCGCTCTATCATGCCAAGAACTCCGGACGAAACCGGACCGTCTTCTACGAAGACAGCATGACCAAGGATTACGTCAGCAAGAGCTGGCTGATCTACAAGAAGTGACCGCCTGCCCTCACCACATCGTCTTGGCGGCACGGTCCGCCCAGTCGCGGTCATAGGTCTCCTTGTCGAAGTCGGCCTTTGCCGCCTTCAGCAAGGTGCCGGGCGTCGGAAGGGTCCTCGGGTCCACAAAACGCGCAGGGTTCCACAGTTCCGACCGCATCAGCGCCCGCGCGCATTGGAAATAGACCTCGTCGATAGCAATCACCGTCACGCTGCGCGGGTGCTTGCCGTCCATCTCGAAGCTTTGGAGCAGTCCGGGCTCCACCGACACTACCGCGCGACCATTGATCCGCATCGTCATCGTCGAGCCCGGCACGAGAAACATCAGGGCGACCCGCGGATCTCGAACGATGTTGATCAGCGAATCGATGCGGTTGTTGCCACGCCAGTCCGGAAGCGCCAGCGTCCGCTCGTCCTCGATCCGCACCACCCCGCCGAGATCGCCGCGCGGCGAGCAGTCGATCCCTTCCGGCCCGACGGTTGCCAGCGCCACGAACGGTGATGCCTCGATCATCTGCCGATATTCGGCCGTCAGGAAGCGGGTCACCTTGGCAAGCGATGCCTCGCTGCTGTCGCCATAGATCGCCTTCAGTTCGTCGACCGTCGTGATAACCGTCATCTTGCTGCCCCTTGCGCCGCGTCCTGTGCGGCCGCCCGTCGTTCCCGTTCGCGCGCCGTTTTGGCGGCGATGATGTCTGCCGGTTGCGCATTGCCCTTGATTAGCGAACGGCCGGCATAGATGCCGCCGACCTGTTCCAGCGCAAACCGTTCGCGATCGATCTCGCGGAATTCCTCGACCATCTGAAGCGCCGTCTCGTCGGCCTCACCCAGAGCGCGCAGAACCTCGCC
>Ga0213836_100406_pt1 | contig 36482 bp, 30 predicted proteins | sample SWPATP03_FD_160578 | JGI IMG/M metagenome (GOLD analysis project Ga0213836, IMG submission 160578) | Coastal seawater microbial communities from Marineland, Florida, United States - SWPA TP0 #3 | ecosystem: Environmental > Aquatic > Marine > Coastal | place: USA: Florida | collected 2016-08-05
CGCGCGCGTAAAACGCTACAGCTTCCGCAACAAGGTCGAGCAGCTGCAGGTCGAGCCGATCGCGCAGTCGGCCGCGAACCAGCGCGCCGGCCGTTGCGGCCGCGTGGCCGACGGCGTCTGCATCCGCCTGTACGAGGAAGACGATTTCCTGCAGCGCCCGAAGTTCACCGAGCCGGAAATCCTGCGTTCCTCGCTGGCCGCCGTCATCCTGCGCATGAAGTCCTTGCACCTGACGGATGTCGAGACCTTCCCCTTCATCGAGCCGCCGCAGGGCCGCGCGATCGCCGACGGCTACCAGCTGCTGCAGGAAGTGGGCGCGGTCGACGAGACCAACGAACTGACGCCGCTGGGCCGCAAGCTGGCGCGCCTGCCGCTCGACCCGCGCGTGGGCCGCATGATCCTGGCCTCGCTCGACAACAACTGCCTCACCGAGATGCTGGTCATCGCCGCCGCCTTGTCGGTGCAGGATCCGCGCGACCGGCCGATGGAATACCAGCAGCAGGCCGACGAGAAGCACAAGAAATTCGCGGACGAGAAATCCGAATTCATCAGCTACCTCAAAATCTGGGCCTGGTTCGAGGACGCGATCGCGCACAAGAAGACCAACCGCCTGCTGCAGGAAAACTGCCGCGCCAACTTCCTGTCGCAGGTGCGCCTGCGCGAGTGGCGCGACGTGCACTCGCAGCTGCTCACCATCGTGCGCGAGCAGGGCTGGCGCCTGAACGAGGCGCCGGCGACCTACGAACAGCTGCACATGGCGCTGCTGACCGGCCTGCTTGGCAATATCGGCTTCAAGGCCGAGGACGAGCCGGGCGCGGGTTACCTGGGCGCGCGCGGCATCAAGTTCCATATCTGGCCGGGATCCTCGCTGACCAAGAAGCCGGGCAAGTGGATCATGGCGGCCGAACTGGTCGAAACGACGCGCCTGTACGCGCGCTGCGTGGCGCAGATCCAGCCCGAGTGGGTGGAGAAGGTCGGCGCGCACCTGTTGAAAAAATCCTGGGGCGAGCCGCGCTGGGAAAAGAAACCGGCCCAGGTGTCGTCGCTGGAACGCGCGACCCTGTACGGCATCGTCGTCTACAGCGGCCGCCGCATCAACCACGCGCTGTACAACCCGTTCGAGGCGCGCGAGATCTTCATTCGCGATGCGCTGGTGGCCGGCGACTACGAAACGCGCTCGGCCTTCTATTCGCACAACCACAAGCTGGTGAAGGAGATCGAGAACCTCGAACATAAATCGCGCCGGCAGGACGTGCTGGTCGACGACCAGCTGATCGCGGCGTTTTATGACGCCGAGATTCCGAAAGACGTGGTGAATGGCGCCGGTTTCGAGAAATGGTACAAGGACGCGGCGCGCGAGAACCCGAAGCTGCTGTTCCTGAACCGCGAAGAGCTGATGCGCCACGAGGCGGCCGGCGTGACGACGGAACTGTTCCCGAAGACGATGAACGTCACCGGCATCGAGATGGGACTGTCGTACCACTTCGAGCCGGGCAGCCTGCGCGACGGCGTGACCTTGTCGGTGCCGCTGTTCGCGCTGAACCAGATCCCGCAAGAGCGCGCGGCCTGGCTGGTGCCGGGCATGTTGAAAGAGCGCGTGCACCTGATGTTGAAATCCTTGCCGCAAAAGCTGCGCCGCCACTGCGTGCCGCTGCCGGACTATGCTGCGCGCTTCGCCCTGCGCATCCACGCGGCGAATGCGTTTGGGCGCGGCGACCTGGTCGATGTGCTGATCGCGGACGTGCGGGCCGAGACCGGCGTCAACGTCTTGAGCGGCGACTTCAAGCTCGAGACGCTGCCGACCCACTTGTTCATGAACTTCAAGATCATCGACGAACACGGGCGCCAGCTCGAGATGGGCCGCAACCTGGCGAGCCTGCAGGCCGAGTTGGGCAGCCAGGCGCGCGAAAGCTTCCAGAAGATGGCAGAAGCGACGCCGGCCGGCGTTCGCAGCAATGTCGCCACGCCTGCCGCCTGGGGCGCCGGACGCAGCGCGGCGCCGATTGCCGTGCCTGCGCCGCAGGGCAAGGGGAAGGGCGCTCCGGCGGCGGCGCCGGCCGCGGCACCGGCCGTCAGCCAGCACACCAATCTCACCAGCTGGACCTTCGGCCAGCTGCCGGAGCTATTGGAAATCAACCAGGGCAAGCTGACGCTGATCGGCTTCCCGGCCCTGGTCGACAAGGGCACGCATTGCGATCTCGAGGTGTTCGACGACCCGAACGTGGCGGCGCGCACCCACCGCATCGGCCTGCGCCGCCTGTTCGCGCTGCAGCTGAAGGATCAACTCAAGTTCGCAGAGAAGAACATCCCCGGTTTGCAGGGCATGGGCATGCAGTTCATGACGGTCGGCTCGCAGGAAGAGCTGCGCGACCAGATCGTGCAGAAGGCGATCGACATCGCCTGCCTGCAGGATCCGCTGCCCTCGGACGCCGCGTCGTTCAACAAGCGCAAGGATGAAGGCAAGGGCCGTATCGGGCTGTTGATCAACGAGATCGCGCGCCTGGTCGGAGCTATCCTGGCCGAATTCCACGGCATGCCGAAGCGCCTGAACGGTCTCGCGGCGCCGGTCGCGGCCGACATGCAGGCGCAGCTGGCCGGCCTCGTGCACAAGCGTTTCATTGCCGACAACGACTACAGCCAGCTGGCCCACTTCCCGCGCTACCTGAAGGCGATGAACGTGCGCCTGGAAAAGCTGCGCGGCAATCCGGCGCGCGATGCGCAGTTGATGGCGGAGTGGCAGAACGCCGCCAGCCAGTACCAGCGCATCTCGAAGCAGCCGGGCAAGGTCAACGATCCGCGCATGACGGAGTACCGCTGGATGCTGGAAGAGCTGCGCGTTTCGCTGTTCGCCCAGGAACTGCGCACGCCGATGCCGGTGTCGGCCAAGCGCTTGCAGAAGGTGTGGGAGTCGATGATCCGCTGAGGCTCGAGGATGTTTCAGGATTCTGCGGTCGGGAGCAGGGCTGATCGGCAAGCGCGCAGAATTTCGTCGGCCAGCGGCGAACCCTCGGGACATGCCCGCGACAGCACGATGGCGCCTACGAGGTGGGCCAGGGTGCCGATCGACCCGGCGCGCGTGCTGCCGGCGTCAAGCGCAAGCAAGGCAAGCATGTCCTCGATCCCGACTGCAAAAGCTTCCTTGACCTGTTCGCTCTGCCGTGCGGCATCGGCGCCAAGGGCCGCCATGGTGCAGCCCTCGCCAGGATTGTCGCGGTGCTTGCGCGACAGGTAGTACTTTACGAAGGCGTTCCTGTCCACGCCTGCGGTGTTCGCCGCCGTCTGCGCGATGCCGCATCGCGCTGCCTGCGCCATTAAATCAGTCTTCGACTCGAAGTGCTTGTAGAAGCCGCCATGGGTGAACCCGGCGGCACCCATCAAATCCGCAACGCCGATGCCGTCGTATCCGCGTTCACGGAACAGCGTCGAAGCGGTTTCGACGATCCGCGCCCGATTCGCCTGGGCCTGCGCCTTTGTGACCTTCATTTTCCACCCTTCCCGCATGTCCAAGGATCCTGCGCGCATTCTACATTGATGTCGTCCATCATCAAAAACTTGACTACTTTGATTATAGTCATCATCATTAAGGCATGAAAGCGTTCCTCATTGATCGGTATCACCGCATGGGTCAGGAAGCAGGCCGGCGAACGCGGGGTGCGCTATGCCTTCGTCTTCTTGCGTGCGAACGGGGTCATCGTCAACATCAGGTAAGGAAGGAGTCGGCATGCAGATCGATCAGGTCGTGGCACAGTGGTCCCGGGAAGAACAGGCGGTGCGCGCGCGCCTGCTTGCGCCGGGCATAGCGGCGCGGGAACAGGTTCGCCCCCTGACGGGCATGCAAATGTTCGAGGCGATCTTTGCCGGAGAATTGCCGCCGCCGCCCATGGGCGATACCCTCGACTTCGTGCCGATCCATATGGCGCCGGGTGTCGCTGTCTTCCAGGGCCGCCCGCAGCCCAGGCATTACAACCCGATGGGCAGTGTGCATGGCGGCTGGTTCGCCACGCTGCTCGATTCGGCAGTGGGCTGCGCCGTGCACACGACGCTCCCCGCCGGCCAGGGCTATACCACGCTGGAGCTGAAAATAAACCTGGTGCGCGCCTTGACCGACGCTGTGCCACTTGTACGCGCCGAGGGCAAAGTGATCCATGCAGGGCGCCAGGTCGCCACTGCGGAAGGGCGGATCGTCGGCCCCGATGGCAAGCTGTATGCGCACGCGACGACGACCTGCCTGATTTTCAGTTGAGGCGACCGAAAGCGCGCCGCGGCGGAACCAGCCGCCCTCCACGGATGCTGATGGCTAGCCGATATTGCTGCCCCTGATCCGGCTGATGTCCTTGTCGCCCCCCAGGTTGCCGGGCCGCGGATCGACGCTGGCGCCGGACCCGTGCACCGCGCCCTCCGTGTTGCCCATCCCGCCGCGCGCCTGGCCCGCTCCCGCGCCGATCGTCGGTGCGCCGCCGCGGTTCGGATCGGTGCCGTAGAAGCTGTGGATCTGCGTGGCCCAGTCGATGTCGGCCATGTCGGGCCAGGCATCCTTGTTGAAGCCGGGTGCGGTTTTCAGCCGCTCTTTCTCCACGTTCAGCACGAAGCGGTGATTCACCGTATCCAGGTGCAAGGCCTGCCAGGGCACGGCGAACAGTTTCTCGTGCATGCCGAAGAAGCCGCCGAAGGCCAGCACGGCGTAGGCCACCTGGCCGGTATTCATGTCGAGCATGATTTCCTTGATGTCGCCGAGGTCTTCCTCGGCCGCGTTGACCACGCCGTCGCCGATCAGCGTGTCGGCGCCCATCAGCGCCGGGCCGGGACCGGCCTTGCCGCGGTTCCTGTACATCCCGTATTTGTCGCGATCTGCATAGCCCATGTCGTTCTCCCTGGTCGTTATTCGCATCGCTGCAAGGCCAGAGGCTAAGAACCTATCCCAGTAGGGAATGAGTCGTTGCTGACGCGCCTGACAAGCGCGCGCTGCGTTGCTCGTCGTTGCGTGGCTCGCCACGCGGCCTCCTCGCGCCTTGCTCCCGCTCGCCATGCATCGTCATCAACTTCCTCCTCCCTACTAGGATAGGTTCTAAGCCGAGGCCGTGCAAGATTCATGATATGTCTCAAATGTGCACACGTGCGCACGGCTTGTCACGCGCGCGTCATCCGCGAGTGCCACGCTATGCGAACCAACGCACAGAACGCGCCCAGCTTTATGATTATTCTGGCAATCAATGTTTCGGAGACCACAACATGACCATCACCTCGCGCTGCAACCATCCAGGCCCGCTGGCCAAACTGATCCCGACCGTGTCGGTGACCTCTTTGCTGAAGCGCCTGCTGCGCAAGCGCTAACACCATGCAATTAAACTGATGGGTTAGACTTGCGCCTTCTGCAACGACAGGTGGCGTGAGTGAACCGAACAACGAAAATCGCGTCCCTGGCGGGCGCAGGTGTGCTGGCGGCCGCCGTGGCCGGGTATTTCATCGCGGCCCAACGTGAACCGGCCGCGCCCGGCAAGGCGGCCTTGTTGCTGTCGGCCCCGGCGCCGACGAAGCCGTATTGGGCCGCGCGCGTGTCGCCGCTGGCCGGCGACGGCCAGGACGGCGTGCTCGATGGCGCCGCGCCGCAGAGCCGCTTCAGCGACCCCTTCGGCGTCGCCGTCGATGCGCGCGGCGTGGTGTTCGTCGCCGATGGCGGCGACAGCAACCGCATCCGCCGGATCGACCGCACTGGCCTGGTCTCCACCTTCGCCGGCGGACGCGAAGGCTTTGCCGACGGCACAGGCGCCGCCGCCGCCTTCCACACTCCCTCCGCCCTGGCGCTTGACCGCTTCGGCAACCTGTACGTGGCCGATACCGGCAACCACGCAATCCGCAAGATCGCTCCCGACGGCAGCGTCACCACGCTGGCCGGCGACGGCCAGCCCGGCGACGCCGACGGCATGGGACGCGCCGCCCGCTTCCATGCGCCCGTCGGCGTGGCCGTCGACCGGCACGGCAACGTGTATGTCGCCGACACCTATAACGACCGCATCCGCCGCATCGCGCCGGACGGCAGCGTCACGACGATCGCCGGCGGCGCCCGGCCGGGCAATGCCGACGGGGCGGGCGCGCTGGCCGCCTTCGACACGCCGAGCGGCATCGCGGTCGACAAGGACGGGGTGCTGTTCGTGGCCGACACCGGCAACAACGCGATCCGCCGCATCGGCGCGGACGGCGTGGTAAGCACGATCTTCGCGCCCCTGGAGGCCGAACGCCGGCCGGTGCTGCGCCGCCCGGCTGGCCTCGCGCTGACGCACGACGGCTACCTCTACATCGCCGGCGGGGGCGGGGGCATCGTGCAGCTGGCCCCGAGCGGCGAGCTGCACGCCATCGACGACGCCGACCATCCGCCGGGATCGAACTTCGGTGCCGACGGCAAGGTACTCCTGCATGCGCCGCGCGGCGTCGCCGTCGAAGCCGGCGGCGGCATGGTGGTGGCCGATGCACTGGCGCTGCGCGTGCTGCGCCTGGCGCCGCCGAAGCAGGGCGAGGCGGCGCCGGCCTGGCCGGCGCCCACGCAGGCCAAGCGCACCGGGCCGATGCCCTGGCCGGTCGGCCCGCAGGACATGCCGCACGAAGTCGTCGGCCTGATGGGCGAAGTGCGCGGCAGCTACGACGGCGAGAGCCGCGACCACTTCCACGCCGGCCTCGACGTGCGCGCCGACATCGGCACGCGCGTGCTGGCAATCGCGCCGAGCAAAGTCGGCGACCCGTTTGCGAACTGGGGCTTCGGGTCGCTCAGCGAAGGCATCGCCATCGGGCCGCTCTCGTACATTCACATGCGCGTCGGGCGCGATGGCCGCGACAAGCCGCTCGACCCACGCTTCCAGCTGCTGAAAGATGCGAAGGGCAAGCCGGAGCGCGTGCGCGTGCCGCGCGGGACGCGCTTCGCGGTGGGCGAGGCGCTCGGCACCATCAACAACATGGCCCACGTCCACCTCGACTACTATCCGGGCGGCTCGCTCGTCAATCCATTGACCCTGCCATTCCCGGGCGTGATGGACACGATCGCCCCGCGCCTGCAAGGCGTGGCGCTATACGACAGCACGGGCAAGCGGCTGGCGGCGAAGAAGGGCCAGCCGGTGCGCGTCGAGCGCACGCTGGGCGAGGTCTCGATCGTGGCCGACGGCTACGACCAGATGGACGGCAACCTGGCGCGCCGCCGGCTCGGCCTGTACAAGCTTGGCTACCAGCTGCTGCGCCCCGACGGCAGCGCGCTACCCGGTTTCGAGCAGCCGCTGATCACGCAAGTCTACGACCGCCTGCCGCGCGAGCGCGAAGCGGTGAAACTGCTGTACGCGGAAAGCAGCGGCATCACGGTCTACGGCAGCAAGGCAACCCGCTTCGCGTATGCGGTGAATAACACGCTGCAAGGCGGGCGGGTCGCGCCGGGCGCGTGGAAGGTCGGCGCGCTGGCGCCGGGGGATTACGTGCTGCGCATTTATGCGGCCGATTACGCGGGGCACGTGGCGACCGAGGGGCGGGATCTGGCGGTCAGGGTGGAGTGATGGCGCGCTTCCCTGTGAATCACCCCGCGCCCGCCGAGCGCAGCTTGTACCACGCAAGCCCGAGCAGTTCGTAGATCGCATACCAGGAGCGGCGCATGCCTTCGGCGCTGGGCACCCAGGCGCTGAGCGCGCGCGGCTGGTTGCTGAAGAAGACGGTCGGCGCGCTGGCCACCTCGCACCCGGCGCGCTCGAACGCGGCGCGGGCGCGCGGCATGTGCATGGCGTCGGTCACGAGGAGGATGCGCTTGACGCCGTCCGCGCGCAGCAGCGCCGCGCTGAAGGCCGCGTTCTCGCCGGTGTCGCGCGAGCGCCCCTCGATCCACCTGACCGGCACGCCGAAATCCTCGCGCAGCGCCGTGGCCATCGCATCGGCCAAGGCGGCGCCGTCATCCTGGCCGGCGCCCGCGCCGACGCCGCCGCTGACGAGCACCGGCAGCCCGGTGCGCCGCTGCAAATGCGCCGCATAGCGCAGGCGCGCCAGGGCGGTGTAGTCGGGGATGTCGCGGCCGCCGTATTCGGGCGCGCGCTGCAGGCGTCCCGCGGCCAGCACGACGATCGCCTGCGCGCCGGCGCGTTCGGGGGCCAGCAGCGGCGCGGTCATGGCTTCCAGTGGCGCGACGAAGAAGCGCGCACCCGCGGTGCAGGACAGGAAGGCCAGCGCCGCCAGTCCGGCGGCGGCGACAACGCGTCCGGCGCGCGGCCAGCGGCGCCACATCAGCAGGCCGAGGGCGATCAGCAGGAACAGGTTGGCGGGAGGGAGGATCAGGTCGCGCGGAATGGCGTTCATCAAGGCGAACAGCGGGGTCATGAAGTCCAGTCGTTGATGATTAATGAATCAGCTTCAAGCCTGGCGGCAGGGCCTCGCCCAGCATCCGCGTCTCGCTCGCCTGATCGAGTTCGACCACCTCGCGCACCAGGGCCGTCCACACCGCCGGCGCGCCAAGCGCCGCCAGGCGCCGCAGCACCTCGGCGCGCACCGCGTCGCCGATGTCGCGCGAGCGGTCGCCCGTCCTGCGCGCGATATGGGTCGCGGCAAACCCGGCCGGCTCGATCTTCTTCCAGTCCAGTGTCAACAGCTTGCCCAGCCATTCCTGCGCGGCCTCGCGCGGCGCCACTTCGTGCGCGCTGGCGTGGAAGGACTGGCGCGCACCGACCCGGCCCAGCGCCCACAGGTAGCGCGCGTAGGCCGCCGCCGTCTTCGCATCGAGCTTGGCGCCCGCCGCGGGCAGCGCGAGGATCTGCTCCATCATCCAGTTGCCGATCTCCGCCTTGTAGGCAGAGGGGATGCGTTCCAGCGAGGCGCCCAGGCGCAGCATGTCGTCCTCGCTGCCGTCGACCAGGGTGATGGGCCGCTTGCCGCGTTCGGAAGCGTCGGCCTGCAGGTTGAAGGCGAAATCGTCCAGCAGGCGCAGCTGCGCATCGGTGGCGAGGCCGCCGGCCACGCGCCGCCACAGCGTCCACCATTCGGCGCGCACTTGCGTGTCCTTGTGATACTGGACGCCGGTCTCGAACATCGCCCACAGCTGCTCGATGCGCCAGCCGTCGAGTGGGTGGCCGAAGCCGGGACGCAGGCAAAAGCCCGCCAGGTTCAGCCAGGCGCGTTCGTGTTCGGCCGACCTGCGCCGGCCTTTCGAGCGTTCCATCAGCGCGTCGAACAGGCGCCGCAGCAAGGGCGTCGCCCATTGTTCGCGTTTCCCCAGCAGGTGTTCGAGGCTGGCGCGCAGCTGGCGCACTTCCTTGGTGTCGACTGCCTTCGAGCGGGCGCCGAAGACGCGGTCGATTTGCTCGATGGCGGCGTCGAGGTTCGGCGGCAGGATATCGGTCTCCACCAGTTCCCCGGCGCCTTCCGCTTCGCGCAACTGAAAGGCGAGCTGCCAGCGTCCGCTGCCGTCTTCGGCCACGCAATGCACTTCGAGCGAACCGACTTCGCTCAGCGCAGCCACCAGCTGCACCGCGACCTCGCTGCGCGGCGCGGCGCCGGGCGCGGCGCGCAGCACGGTCGCCACCGGCGGCAGGCGCACGACCTCAAACGGATCGAGATCCACCAGTGCGCCCGGCTGCGGCGCCTGGCCCGCGTCGGCCACCGTCGAGACGAGGTGAAAGCGCACCGGCCGTCCCAGGCGCAGCGCGAAGCTGCGCTCGACCAGGCGTACTTCCGTCGCCGCCGGCGTGCCGCGCGGGAGCAGGCAGACGGCGCGCAAGCCGGCGCGCGCGCGTTCGTCCTCCAGCAGCAGGTAGTAACTGCGCGCCGCGCCGCTTTCGATGGCGGGCGCCTGGCCTTGCTGCGCCAGCGCGTAGGCGACGCCGCCGCGCGCCACGGCCACGTCCGGATCCTCGTTGTGCAGGATGCGTAGCGGCGCGCCGCGCCAGCCTGCCAGCGTCGCGGCCAGGCGCTCGGCGAGGGCGGCGCCGCGGAACACGCCGCCGTTCAGGAGCAGGGTGTCGGGCACCGGCAGCGATGCGTCGTCTTCCGGCAAACCAAGCGCCTCGCGCGCCGCCGCCGCGTGCTGGCGCAGGAAGCTGGCCAGGTGGCGCGTGACGGCCGGGTCGCTCGCGTACGGCAGGCCGAATTCGACGATGCCGGCGCGCGCGCGGCGCGCCGCCTCCTGCGCCTCGTTCAGGGGGAAGAAGCCGTCGAGCACGACGCGGTCGATATCGTCGCGGCGCAACGTGGCCTTGCGGCTGGCGCCGATCAGGCGCGCGCCGCTGCCCAGCAGCGTGACCGTCACCTGGTCGGGCGCGTCGGGCGCCAGCAGTTGTTCCTTCGCGGCGCGGCAGCGCTCCGTCAGCTGGGCCAGGCGGCCCGCAGACAGGCGCGGGCGCGGCGCATCCTGGCCGTCCTGCTCGGCCATGCGGCCCTCGACCAGGTGGGCCAGCGCCAGGTCCATGTTGTCGCCGCCGAGGATCAGGTGGTTGCCCACGCCGATGCGGGTGAGTCGCGGCGCGCCCTCGACGAGTTCGACCTTGACCAGGCTGAAGTCGGTGGTGCCGCCGCCGACATCGGCCACCAGCACCAGGCGGGTAGCGGCCAGGTCGGCGGCCAGCGTGGCGCGGTGGCGGTACAGCCAGTCGTAGAGCGCGGCCTGCGGTTCTTCCAGCAGGCGCACCTGCGGCAGGCCGGCCATCTTGGCCGCTTCCAGCGTCAGTGCGCGCGCGCCCTCGTCGAAGGAAGCGGGCACGGTGAGCACGACCTGCTGCCGTTCGAGCGGCTGTTGGGGAAAGCGGGTATTCCAGTTGGCGCGCAGGTGGGCCAGGTAGCTGGCGCTGGCCGCCACCGGCGACACCTTTGGCACTTCAAGCTCGGCGCCCCAGGGCAGGATGGGCGCCATGCGGTCGACGCCGGGGTGGGACAGCCAGCTCTTGGCGCTGGCCACCAGCCGGCCCGGCGTCGCCGCACCGAGGCTGCGTGCGAGGCGCCCGACGGCGACGCGCTCGACGCCGCCGACATCGTCACTTTGCCAGGGCAGCTGCAGCTGGCCCGGCCCGAGTTCTTGCGCGGCCGGGTGATAGCGGTTCGAGGGCAGCAGCGGCGCGGCGGCCACTTCGCCCGGCGCCACCAGCTGGTCGATGGCGAACAGTTCGACATCGGCCGCACCGGGTGCGGCATAGGCCAGCACCGTGTTGGTGGTGCCGAGGTCGATGCCGACCAGCCAGGGCTTCACGATGGCGTGCGAACGTCGAACTCGACTTTCCAGCGCTGGCCGTCACGCGCCACCGCCGCCAGTTCCAACGTGCCCGCTTCGGTCGCCAGTGCGTGCAGTGTCACTTGCACGACGTCGCCCGGCATGCGGCCATCGGCCGGCAGGGTCGCCTGGATTTCGTTCTGCTCCTGCAGTTCGTCCGGGCCCCAGAAGTCGAGCACCTCGCCGATGCGGTCCTGGCGGCGCGTGGTCGAACCGAAGAAGCGGAAGTGGACGGGTTCGCCCACAACGAGACCGAATTCCTGGCCCGGCAGTTCGAGTTCGCTGCCTTCTTCCATGCCGAAAGGCGCCACGCACAGGGCCTGGATCGGCGGCTCCATGCCCGGAATGGCCGGCATCGACGACTCGACGCCGACATAATACGAACGGGCCGTACCGCCGCGGATGCGCACGCCACCGCCGCGCCGCGCATAGCTGTAGTAGGCCGCGCCGCGGGCCACCGCCAGATCGAGATCGGCGCCTTCGAGCATGCGCGCAGGTTCCGCGCCTTCCATGTAGAGCCAGTCGTTGATGGTGTCCATCACGCGCTGGGCGAGGATGCCTGACTTGAAGACGCCGCCGTTGAACAGCACCGCGCTCGGATGCAGGAAGCTGTGTTCCGGCGTGACGCGGCCTGCGAAACCTTCGAGTTCGGCAGTCGCTCCGGCCTGGCGCGCCAGGAAGGCGGCCAGGTGGCGGGTGACGGCCGCGTCCTGCGCGTAGGGCAGGCCGAGCTGGGTCAGGCCGGCACGCGTACGGACGGCGGGACGCGCGGAGGCCTCGACGCGCGGGAAGAAGCCGTCCGTAATGAACGTCGTGACTTCCTCGCGCGTGAGTTCGGTGCGAATCGAGCCGCCGATCAGTTTCGAGCCGCGGCTCGGCACGACGATCGGCCAGGTGGTGGCGTTCGCGTCGGCCAGCAAGTGCTCCTTGGCGCCGCGGCAGCCATAGGTGAGCGAACGCATTTGCCAGGCGTCGAGCTGGGTGCCGTTGGCCGCCAGCTTGCGCGCGACCAGGTGGGCCAGCGCTAGATCCATGTTGTCGCCGCCGAGCAGGATGTGGTCGCCCACGGCCACGCGGTGCGGTTCGAGCTTGCCGTCGACTTCGAGGATGGCGATCAGCGAGAAGTCGCTGGTGCCGCCGCCCACGTCCACCACGAGCACGATGTCGCCCGCTTTCACCTGCTTGCGCCAGGCGCCGTTGCTGCCCTGGATCCAGCTGTAGAGGGCCGCTTGCGGCTCCTCCAACAGGGTGGCCGAGGTGTAGCCGGCGTTGCGCGCCGCTTCCGCCGTCAGTTCGCGTGCGCCTGGATCGAACGAGGCGGGAATCGTGACCGTGACTTGCTGTTGGTCGAAGGGCGCTTCCGGATGGGCGCTGTCCCAGGCCTGGCGCAGGTGCGCGAGGTAGCGGGTGGAGGCCTCCAGCGGCGAGATGCGCGCGACTTCTTCCGGCGCGTCGGTCGGCAAAATCGCTGCGCGGCGGTCGACGCTCGGGTGCGACAGCCAGCTCTTGGCCGACGAGACCAGGCGGATCGGCGTGGTGGCGCCGCGGCTGCGCGCCATGTCGCCGGCGACAAGCGTCTCGCCGTCGGTATTCCACGGCAGCGCCAGTTCGCCCGGCGCCAGTTCGTCCGGGTGCGGCAGGTAGAGGAAGGACGGCAGCAGCGGCAGCGCTTCGACCGTGCCGGGCGCGGTCAGCTGCGGCACCGGCAGCACGCCGTGCGCGGTGTTTTCGCCGTCGCTCGCTTCCAGGTCGACGTAGGACAGCGCGCTGTGCGTGGTGCCGAGGTCGATGCCGATGGCGTAGCGCGCGCTCACAGCTCCACCTCCGCCGGCGCCAGCACGCTGGCGTCGTGTTCCCTGGACAGCTGCGGCAGGCGTACATCAAGCGCCTTCCAGCCGCGGTGGGACAAGGTGCCCTTGAACGGGGCCTTGCCGACCACGTTGCCGGTCAGGCGCACGCTGGATGCATCGAAGCCTTCTTCCAGCGTGACGCGCGCGCCCTCGGCTTCGCTGCGCACGGGTGCGATCGTGAAGTGATCCTTCAGGACGCGCGCGCAGCCTTCGTGCACGACGCGGGCGGCGGCGCCGATGTCGGCGTCGGCATAGGCGGCCAGGTTTTCGTGGGCGAAGTCGATCAGGCGCGCTTCGCGCTGCAGCAGCGTCAGCAGCTGGAGGGCCGCTTCCGGCGTCGTTTCGCGCAACAGCACCGGGGCGGGCGCGACGGGCGCCGGGGCCGGCGGTGCAACTGGCGCGGGGGCGGGCGGCGCCGCTACCGGGCCGACCTGGTCATCGCGCACGCGCGCGGCGAATTCGGCGTCGCCGACGGTTTTGAAGAAGGTGCCGAAGGCCAGGGAGAGCCGGCTCCAGAAAGAGGGCAGTTGGGTCGGTGTGCTCATTCTTGATATTCTGTAAGTGAGGGACGGGGCTGTCAGACAGGATCTGACCCGTGGCCCGGACAAACGCGAATGATACCAGTTCGACCATGGGTGGCGCACGCACCGCTGACGCCTCAGTACACGGCGCCGCCCGGCTGCTTCGAGACAAGCACGCCCTTGACGGCCGAGATCGCGTAGTTGACGGTCGAACCGTAGCCGGCCCAGTTGCCCAGGTCGAAGCTGCCCGTTCCCGACAGGCGTTGCACGCCGATGTTTTCGTAGGTCAGCGGGGTATTCGGTTTGCACACCTGGGGCAGGCCGACCGTTTGCAGGAAATACACCGCGCCCAGGCCGACGCGCTGGCCCTGGCCATTTTCGACGAGCAGCGCCGTCTCGACGTCGACACCGATGCCGCGCGCGCTGCCGGTCCAGCCGTCGTTGACGACGCGTCCCAGGAAGGCGGTCAGGCGGCCCATCCGGTCGCGGGCGTCGAGGTGCGAATCGGTGATGACGTTGCCCAGCGGTGGCAGGGCGAGGAAGTCGCGGTCCAGCGTCATGTTCTTGTTGTAGGGATTGGCGAGCGCCTCGGGGGAGGTCACCGACTGGTTCAGGCCCGCATAGATGAACTGCCCCAGCACGGCGAGGCCGGCGCTGGTGCCGCCGAGTGGAATATTCCGGTTGGCCAGCTCCTGGAGTGCGGCCGCGAGCGGCGTGCCCTTCCAGTAGCGCAGATAGTCGCTCTGGTCGCCGCCGGCGATGAACACGGCTTCGGCGCCCCGGATGCGTTGCAGCACGAAGGGATCGCTGGCAGCCGCGCGGCTCGGCAGCACCAGGGTTTCGACCGAGCGCACGCCGCCCATGGCGAAGATATAGGGGTTGTAGGCGTCGGTGCCGGTGGCGCGGATGACGACGAAGTTGCCGCCGCCGCCCTTGCGGATCATCCACTTGAAGGCCTCGTCCACATCCGGCCCGCCACCCATCAGCACCAGCGAGGCATAGGCGGGGCGCGCCAGGGCGATGTCGGTGGTGTCGCCGACCGCATAATATTTGTACGGCTTCTCCGCCTGGGCCGTCCCGGCGGCGAACAGGGCGAGCGCAAGCGCAAGGGTGCGGCAGGCACCGGAAAAGAGGCGGGTCGGCGAGATCATGGGCGTCCTTGTGTGAATACAACGGATTGTCGATCTGGTGCTTGAAAAGGATACAACAAGCCGAGCACTGCCGTGAGGCCGTGCACGCAACAGACGCACCACTTTTTCAGCCGCGCCGGGCCGCTTCGATCTGGGCGATATCGATTTTCTTCATCGTCATCATCGCCTCGAAGACCCGCTTGGCCACCACCGGATCCGGTCCGGCAACGGCCTCGACCAGCACCCGTGGCGAGATCTGCCAGGACAGGCCCCATTTGTCCTTGCACCAGCCGCAGGCGCTTTCCTGGCCACCATTGCCGACGATCGCATTCCAGAGGCGGTCGGTTTCTTCCTGGTCTTCGGTCGAGATCTGGAACGAAAACGCCTCGCTGTGCTTGAAGGCGGGGCCGCCGTTCAGGCCGACACAGGGGATGCCCGCCACCGTGAACTCGACGGTGAGGACATCGTCCTTTTTACCGGAAGGAAAATCGCTCGGTGCGCGGTGGACGGCCTTGACGGCGCTGTCCGGGAAGGTATTGGCATAAAACTCGGCGGCCTCGAGGGCGGTGCCGTTGAACCAGAGACATATCGTGTTCTTGCTGACCATCGTTTTTCTCCTGTAAGAGGTTCAGTCTTTAATTTCTGCTTCGACCAACTGCGCGAGCAACTGCAGCGACTCCTGCCAGCCGAGATAGCAAGCCTCGACAGGAATCATCGCAGGAATCCCTTCCTGTTTCACTTTCATTTCGACGCCGCAAAATACCTCGCGCAAGGTCACCGTGGTTTGCATGCGGCCCGGCAGATTCGGGTCGTCGAACTCGGCCGTGTAGCGGAGGCGCTTGCCCGGTTCCAGTTCCAGGTATTCGCCGCCGAAGGCGTGGCTGTTGCCGGTCGTGAAATTGGTGAACGACATCTTGTAGCGGCCGCCGACGCGGGCGTCCATGTCGTGCACGGTGCCGACAAAGCCGTGCGGCGGCAGCCATTTGAGGAAGGCGCCCGGGGTCAGGAAGGCGCGGTAGACGCGGTCGGCGCTGGACTTGAGTACGCGCTGCAGTTCGACGGTACTGGTGGACATGATCGGTTTCCTTGTGTGGACGTGGAGGACGGCCCTCTGGCAGTACGACGAATACAGTGTCCGCGATTCGACACAGGCGCGCATCTTTTTCCTGTTCGAAACACTCAATTGCATTTGAGGGACTTCATCCGGTCGATCAGGTCTTGCCCGGTTTCGCCCAGCGACAGGCGGGTGAGGATTTTTTCGCATTCCGGATTGGCCGCCGGCTTCGCGTTTTGCGGCGCGCTGCGCTCGGCCTTGCGGACGGGTTTGGCGGCCGGGGGCGGCGCTGGTTTGGCCGGCTGGCTGATGGGGGCGGCCTCGATGTCGAGGTCGAACGCGGCGGCCCCGTACACCGCCGTGCAGGGCGGGGCGCCGGGTGCGCAGGCGGGGATGTCCCAGGGCAGCGTCCCCGGCGCGATGTGTTCCCCAAAGCGCCGGGTCCACACCCCGTCCTCGGCGAGCCACCCGAAGGCGGCGGGATCGATGGGCTGGCGCGCGGCCACGAAGGCGAATTTCCAGCGGCCGGGCGTCAAGGCGGCCAGCGGCAGGTCGAGCTTGCCGCCCGTGTGGAGGCGGGCCGGCGCGGAGCCGGGCTGCGGCAACAGCAGCGCGAGCGGCGCGTCCTGGCCCGCACGCAGGCCGATGAGGTAGAGGTAGCCCGGCTCGTTCACGGTATAACGCAGCGACCGGGCGAGGCCGGCTGGCAGCTTGCGCCCACCGGAGGCGACTTCGACGCGCAGGGCGGGATCCTGGCTGGCCAGAATCAATGCGAGGGCGTCCGCCGCGGACTGCGGCGCCGGGATGGCGGGCGTTGGCGCCGGCGCCGGGACGGCCGGTGGCCGGGGCAGGGCCGGCGCGATGGCGGGCGGCGCACTGGCGCCGGGTTTCGACGCCGCAGCCGGCGGGGGCGTCGGCGCATCGCTCGAACGCCAGAACCAGATGCCGCCTGCGACGGCGGCCAGCAATGCCGCCGCCCCCAGTCCGGCCGCCATCGGAAAGCTGCGCGGACTGGCGCGCGCTGGGGCGGCGGGCGTTGGCGCCGGCCGTGGATCGGGACGCGTCGGTTCGGGCGGCGGCGCTGGCGGCGCGGTACGCCCGACCGCGAGCACGGTCGCATCCGGATCAGACCAACGGAATGCCGGCGCCGCCCCGCGCCCCGCCGGCGCACCGAGACCGAGTTCGCTGCGCAATGCGTCGATCGATGCGGTCCGTGCGTCCGGCTGCACGGCCAGCGCGCGGTCGATCGCGCTCGCGAACGCCCGGCTGTACTGCGGCGGGGCGCAATCGGCCAGCGGCACATAGGTGTCGCGAATCACGCGGCTGGTGGCCGCGGGCGGCGTGGTGCCGGTCACCGCCCAGTAGACGACCGAGGCCAGCGCGTACACATCGGTCCAGGGGCCCTGCTGCATGCCGGGGATTTCGCCGTATTGCTCGATCGGCGCGTAACCCGCTTTCAGGATGATGGTGAGCGCGTGTGCCTGGCCCGCGATCACGCGCCGCGCCGCGCCGAAGTCGAGCAGGAGCGGCGAGCCGCTGTCGGCCAGGATCAGGATGTTGTCCGGTGCGATGTCGCGGTGATAGCACTGCACCGAATGCAGGTCCATCAGCGCTTCCGTCAGCGGGGCCAGCAAGTCCATCAGCCAGCCCTGGTCCGGCGGGCCCGCCAACGCGCGCACGGTCTCGCCCAGGGTCACGCCCCGGTAATACGGCATGACCATGTAGGCGGTGCCGTTGGCCTCCCAGAAGCGATGCACCTCGACCAGCGACGGGCTGTGGAACTGCGCCAGCAGGCGCGCTTCGTTGACGAAGCTGTTCAGGCCCACATGGAAGGTTTCGCGGTGCCGCTCGGACAGCGGATGGACCTCGGTCCGGTTGCTGCGCGAGGCAAACGACGCCGGCATGTATTCCTTGAGCGCGACCACGCGTTCGAGCGAATGGTCCCAGGCCAGGTAGACGATGCCGAAGCCGCCCTTGCCGATGATGCTTGTTATCTCGAATTCGCCCACGCGGCTGCCGGCCGGCAGCGAGCGCTCGTCCCATTCCTCCGGAAGCACGGGGGCGCCCTCGCGCGCCTGGGCGCTCGGCCGTGTCAGCGCGTGGATCTCGGCTATTTTTTTCGGGTCGGTCACGAAAGACGCGGCATCCCGTCAGAACCGGAACCGTACGCCGCCGGCGACCGACACGCCGCGGGTCTGGTCGCGCACCCGGTCGTCCATGCCGACGATGTAGACATCGGTGCGGCTGTCGTAGGGGTAGAGGTAGGCTGCGCTGAACGAGGTGTGCTTGCGGTCGACCGCGACGCCTTCGGCGGTGGCGCGCCCGACCTGCGCCTGCAGCGTCCCCGGCCCGACCGACAGCGTGACGCCGCCCGAGCTCAGTTTGCTGCGCACCTCGAGTCCGCGGTCACGGGTCTGGGTATGCAGGGCGAACACCTTGACGATGCCGAAATTGTAGGTGGCGCCCACCTGGTAGGTGTTCTCGCTGACGGGATCGATGATGCCGTCGTTGCGGTGTACGCGCTGCACCGACAGCGCCGCCCCGAACAGTCCCTTCGAGACGATCAGGCTGGCCGCCGCCCGGTCGCCGCGCGCCCTGGTCTGGCCCTGGCTGTACATCAGGTTGCCGGTGACGCCGGCGTAGGTTGGCGTGCTGTAGCTGACCGCGCGGTTCCAGTAGAAATCGCCCTGCACGCCTTCCAGGTTCCCGGAAGCGAACACGTGGCGGATCGCCGGCGAGAAGGCGACCGAGTTGCCCATGGCGTTGAAGCGGGTCGTGCTGTCGAACAGATAGGTCTGCAGGCGGCCGACGCGGATGCTGCCGTAGGGACTGGCCAGCGACACGAAGGCATTGCGCGAAAAGAAGGGGTCGTTGCTGTTGCGCCCCGTACTCCAGTCCTGGAAACGCACGAAGGTTTCGAGCGTCACGCCGGGCGTCCAGCCGTTTTCGAGGCCATACTTGGCGTTCACGCCGAGGAAGCTGGCGGTCAGCGAATTGCTGTTGAAGCGGTGTTCGCGCACGAAGCCGCTCGGCTCGAAGCGCCCGTACGACAAGTCCAGCACGCCCTGGGCGCCATAGTCGGCCTGGGCCTGGGCGCCGGCCGCGGCAAGGGAAAGCAGGCCTGCGCCGACGCTGCGCCCTAGGGTTCGAGTGTGCATCATGTAGGATCCTCGCTTTCGAATTCTTGTGGGGCGCCCGCCCTAGTGCAAACGGGGGAAGCCGGCAGCGGTCATGCTCCAGCCCAGCCAGGCGGCATTCATCGCCGCGTGCAGCACCACGCATTGCCGCAGCCGGCCGGTGCGCTGGTAGACGGCGCCGATCAGCAGGGCCGGCAGCGCAACCGCGAACGCGGCGGCATCGGCGCGCACGAGCGCATGCGCGAGACCGAAGGCCGCCGCGCTGGCCGCATTCGCCAGCCAGGGCGTGCGCGGCCAGCGGCGCAGCAACGCTTCCTGCAGTCCGGCGCGGAATACCGTCTCTTCCAGCAGCGGCGCCAGCACCAGCAGCATCGCCAGCCGCTGCCAGCCCTGGCCCGCTGCCGCCAGCACCAGCGCGCACAGCAGCACGCCGGCGCCGGCCAGGCCCAGGCGCCAGCGCATGCCCGCTGCGCTGCTTGCCGGACCGCGCAGCACGCCGCCCCTCATGGCTTGCGTCCCGCGCGCACCCGGCGCCGGTAGACGATCGCGCCGATTGCCAGCAGCACCAGGGCCCAGAGTGTCGGGTCGAAGGGCGTGTCGCCGGAGGCGATGGAGCAGCCGCCGCTGGAGAGCTTGGCCTGGGCCTGGCCGGAGCCGTTCAATGCGATCTCGCTCAGCGCCGGCATTGCGTCGCTGGTGACGCGCAGCGTGCCGCTGGCGCTGCCCTCGGCTTGCGGCTGGAAGGTCACGGTCATGGTGCAGGAGCTGCCTGCGTTCAACTGGAAGGGCGGCGCCGCGCAGGTCTTGCGTTGCAGCGAGAACGGGCCGCTGACCTGCAGCCCCGTGACGGTCACCGCCCCTGTCCCTGTTCCTGACAAGGTCAACTCGACGGGAACGGACTGGGCGCCAAGGCGGATCGCCTCGAACACCATTGTCGAGGTGGACAAGGCCAGGCCGGCCGCCGGGTTGCCGAGACCGGTGCCCGTGAGCTTGAGCGTGGCAGGCGCGCTGCCGCTCGACACGATCTGCAGCATCGCCGTCTTGGTGCCGCCCGAGCCTGGCGAGAACTTGATGTCGACGCGGCATGGGGTGTCCTGGAACAGGGGCTTGTCGACCGGACAGGTGCTGGTGTCGACGGCGAAGGCTGCCGCATCCGTGCCGATGGCATTGATAATGGAGAGCGTGACGCCGCCCGGTCCGCGGTTGATGAAGCTGACGGACTGGGTGGCCGATACCGTGCCTGCGGAGACAAGACCGAAGTCGAGTTCTGTTTTTGCAGGCGCTGTCCACTCGAGTACGGGAACCGCTGTTGCTGTGCCCCGGCCGACGAGGGTGACGCTATGAGGGGAGCCTGCTGCGTTGCTGCTCACACGCAAGGTGCTGGCGTAGTTCGTCCCTGCCGCAGTCGGCGTGAAACGTATGTCGATCGTGCAGCTCGCGCCTGCGGCCAGGCTGGCCGGGCACGGCGTGGCGCTCGTATTCGAGAATCCCGTACCGTCAAGGACCAGACTGGAAATTGACAGGGCCGCGTTTCCGGTATTCGTCAAGGTCAGGCTGCGTGCGGGATAGAGGCCATTGACTGTCTGCGACCCGAAATCGAGCTGAGCTGCGGACAAGGCGGCTACCGGAGCCGGCACCGGCACACCGGTGCCGCTCAGCGCGAGCGGGATCGAGCCGATAATGGCGTTCGAATCGATGGTGAGCGTTGCGTTGCGGGCGCCTTCGAGCGACGGCCTGAAGGTCAGCTCGATCGTGCAACTCGTGCTGCCGTTGCTTGCCGGTCCGACGGAAAGCGGCGTACTTGTGCTGCAGGTTCCGCCACGTGTAAAGTCGGCCGCGGCTGTGCCGCTCAGCGTGATGGCGCTGAACTGGAGTTGCGCATCGCCCGCGTTGTGAACGACGATCGTTTGCGTAACGCCGTTGCTGCCGACCTGGGCTTCGACAGGAAGCGGCGCGGCGGGGCTCAGTTCGATAGCGGCGCGCGGAAGAATGGTGGCCACACCTTTCAAGGCAATTGGTACAGGTCCGCCGAATCCGCTGTGCACGACGGTCAGGGTGGCGCCCGTTGTGGATGTGAGGACCGTCGGTGGGTCGAAAACGACCTTCAGGCTGCATGAACCCCCTGGCACGAGCGACTGGTTAAGCACACATCCGTTTGTTGGCGCGAGCCTGTAGCCGGCGGCTGTTGCATCGGGGTTCAGTGCAAGACCCGTGATGGTGATGTTCGTGCCGCCACTGTTGCCCAGATTGAGGGACTTTTCCAGTGGATTACCGATAGTGGTGGTGAAATTGAGCTCGGTGGCTGAATTTGTGAACGGAGGGAAGGAGTCGGCGAGCAGAGTGATGTCCCTCACCGGCGGAGACGGATCGCTGGCGCTCGGCGGAGCAAGCGTCAGGCGCACTTTGGCTGTTGTGCCCGCGCCGACTGCGAGTGGCTGGAACCGCACCACCGCGCTGACCGTGCAGGTGGTGGGGGAGGCCGCGTCAGGGGCGGCGGGCACACTGCCTGTGCAGCCGGCCGAGGCCGAACGCGAGCGAATCGTGAATTCGCTCGATCCTCCGGGAGCTATCGTCAGTGCGTGGTTCAAGGATGTTGCGCGATAGTTACTCACCGTGAACGACACCGTTGCATCCGTTGACGAGTCGACCGCCGTCCTTGCGATGCTCGCGGAGGAACCATTGACCTCCGCATCGCGCACTTTGCGCAAATAGAGCCTGACGTCCTCCATCTGGTCCGGGTCGAAGTTACTGGCGACGCCCGCCATGTTGGGATTGCTGTTGATTTTCTGGCGCAAGGCGCAGTTCGGGGTAGGATTCTTACAGCTGCCGTCGAAGCGTCCGTCGTCGATCGTCGGGATGATCTTGCCGTAAGTTGCGTCTTGCGACAGCATCGATGGTGGCTGGCCGTGGCAACCTGCGCAATTACTTGGGCCGGAAGTGAAGGTGCTGGCCTGGGCCGCTGTCGTGGCGCATAACAGCAGCAGGCACCAGTAGCAGCACTGCCGCATACAGTGGTTGATGCGGAGAACGCGCTTCATGAGGGGCAGGTTAAACACAGTCCACCACCCTGAATTCCACGCGCCGATCCAGCGCGTCCCGTTGATCGTCCGTCCCCAGCCCCACCAGCGCCTCCTTCGATCCCACGCCCGCCGCCGTCAAACGCGTACCCAGGCTCCGGTTCTGCTGCAGCAGCATCTTCTGGATCGCTTCCGCGCGCTGGCGCGACAGGTTCTCGTTGGCGCGCGCGCTGCCGGTGCGGCTGGTATGGCCGACGATGCGTACGCAGGCGGACGCCTTGCCGGTCTGCTGGGCCAGCGAGGTGAGCCAGACCTGGTATTGCTGCGGCAGGTCGCCGACCTGGTTGAATGTCGTTTTACCCGGCTGGAACAGCATCTTGACCGGCAGGCGTTTCGATTCCAGTCCGGAGTCGACCAGCTTCGAAAACGCGTCGCGTGCGGCGTCGCGCTGGCCCAGCTGCCAGCTCGTCAGATACAGACCGTTCAGCACCCGCAGGTCGCCCGGGTCGGCCAGCGACGCGGCCTCCTTGTACAGGCTGTTCGCGAGCGGGATCTTGCCGTCGCCGTAGGCGAGGATGGCTTCGTTGACCACGGCGGCGCCGGGCAGGTGGGCCAGGTACTCGGGGTCGGCCGGATCGCCGATTTTGGTGTTGACCTGGCAGGAATTGATATACGCCGATACCGTCTTGTCCTTGTGCCAGGTGGGGCTGTCGCGGTAGAAGGGCAGCGGTTCCGGATCGACCGAACCGAGCGTGGCGCGGTCGATCTGCTTGGCGATCACCCTGCCGGTGCGCAGGTCGATCAGGGTGAGCCAGACGCGGTAGGCGTCGGGCACCGTGTCGACCGCGCGCTCGACGTTCACCGGCGTGAGTGTGCCGATCAGCAGCAGCGGCTTTTCGGCCAGCGCCTGCCGCGTCAGCGGCTTGACCGACCAGCCGCTGTATTTGGTCTTGATGATCGATTCGAGTTGGCTGCCCATGCGGGCGGTGCTGACCGTCTGGCCGCCGGTGTTGGCGTCGATCAGCGGATCGACGACCAGGGCGCGCGACTCGTCGCCCAGCAGGGCGCGCGCTTGCGCGAACAGGTCCTGGCCGGCACGCGTGACCGCGCCTTCGAACGGGATCGGAGCGGGCGCGACGAGCGCCTGCGGCGCGCCGGCCGATGCCATGCGGGGCTGCGCTTGTGTGGACAGCGCCGCAGTGGGCGCATCGCCCGCCTGCACGCTGGTGGCCGGCGCTTGCGCCGTGCCGGGACTGGCGCATCCGGCGAGTACGGCCAGCGCGGCGAGCGCCGGCTGCCAGGGTCGAAGGCGAAACGGATTGCGCATGCTCGGGTTCATGGTCAGCGTCCTTTTCATCTGGCGGAGGTTCAATGTTTCGGATAGGCGGGGTCGGGCCGGGGCGCATCGCAGCCGAAGTAAGTGCGCATCAGGGCCGCGAGTCCAGGGTCGACCCTGGCCCGTTCGGACATGTTGTTGCGCGTGACCAGCGCGTTGGGCATGCTGGCATTCAGGGCGAGCTCGGGCGAGCCGCCGCAGACATGGATTTCGGCCCGGCCGCGCATTTTTAGCGGGCCAAGCTTGTCCCAGTCGAAGTTCTCGCCCAGGGCGGTGTGGCAGGTGCGGCATGAGGAGCCGATCACTTCGCGGTAGAACCGGGCGGCGCCCGCAGTGGCGGCCTGGCCTTCATCGACGCGCCAGGCGCCGGGCAGGAAGTTCTTGTCCAGGGTCTTGCCGCCTGCATACCAGCCGTCGACGAGGCGCGTCGTGGCCGTATCCGGGGCGGCGGAGCCGGTTTTTTCGGTGGCGCGCACCATCTGGTTGAGCAGGTAGAGCGCCTCCGTCTGCGTCTGCTCGGTCAGTTCGGGGCGTGAGCCGAACAGGTAGTTGCCGGTATCGAAAGGCAGGAAGCGCGAGCCGAGCAAAGGCGAGGGGTTGCCCGCTTCCGGGAAGCGGCCGTTGTACTTGGTGCCGCCGTGGCAGGCCACGCAGGCGCCGGGCATGTATTTCTCGCCGCGGCCGTCGAGATTGATCGATGGCAGCAGGGCGCCGTCGGGTGCGAAGGTCAGGAACTTGGTGAAGGGCAGGCCGTCGTTCACGCCGGGCGAGGTCGACCATTCCATGGCGACGCAGGCGACCATATTTTCCTGTTTGCGCGCCGTGTCGAGCACCTGGTCGATTTCGGTCTGCGTCGTGCCGTCCGGCCCCGGATGGTTGCACACATAGAAGGCAATCGAATCGGGCGCGGTGCTGGTGGCCACCATGCGCCGTACGAGGTTCAGGTCCCAGCGGTTGATGTAGTTGGCCGCGACTTCGGTATTACTGCCCGCGAAGGGTGCGAACTTGTGCCGGCGCTTCCAGTCGTCGAAGGAGATGGACCTGATCATGTTGCCTTGCGCGTCGCAGTCGCCCGCCGCACCGATGGCGCGGTAGTACATGCAGGCGCTGAGGCGCGTGTCCCTGCCTTTATAGGTGAGGAAGTGGTCCGGGCCCGGCAGCGTTTTCGATTGCGCGCCGGGCAGTTCCAGCTCGACCATCTGGCCGCGCACGTTGCCGTCCTGGCCGTTGGCGAGCAGCTTCACGACGCGCGGACGGCTGTTGGGAATCTGGTGCGACAGTTCGAGCGCCGTATCGCTGGCGTAGCCGCCCGCGGCGGGCGCAGGCACGTCGAGCGTGGCCGTATAGGATTCGCATTGCACGCGCAGTTTGAGCCTGGCCTGGACGGCTACCGCGGCGTCGAGGGCGTAGTCGCCGAAGCGGTTGACCCGCACCGGCGGGCCGGCCGCCGCGCCATCGGCTTGCAGCAGCTGGACCGTGGCCGCGCTCTGCATGGCGAAGAATTCGTTCTGCATGCCGCAGACTGCCCCATCGGACAGGGCGACGTGGCCGTAGAGCCGTAAATTGCGGCCCGGCGCCAGCGCCGGCGCCAGCTGCAGCACCGAGGCGACGGAACCGAACCGCGTGCTGCCGGACAGGCAAGGCACGAGCGCCGCGCCCTGCGTGGTCGCACATTTGATGTCGTAAAGCTTGCTGTCGTCGAGCTTGGGCAGGCTGACTTCGCCGCTGAGATCGGACGCGCCGCTGAATACCACCGGGCCATTCTCGGCGACCTGCACCTGCACTTGCACGTCGGGCAGATAGACCCGGCGCTCGGTGCGCGCGCCTGCGTCCGGCGTGGCGAACAGCGTCTTGTCGCCCGAGGCGAAGCGCAGCCGCGCAGGCGTACCGGAAAAATCATTGACGGTGGACGCCGTATAGCTGACCGGCTGGCGCGCCGGCGCCGCGATGCCGGTGTTGTCGCTCGATACCGCATACTGCTGTTCTATATAGCCGCCCTTGCCGTCGGAGACCATGACGTAGGCGAAGTGCAGGCCGGGGCCGTCGGGCAGGGTCCACACGGTTTCGCGCGCATTGCGGTTTTCCACGCTGCCGCCGGTGACGCGCCACTGGTATTGGAGGGCGTCGCCGTCGGCGTCGGACGCTTCCACGCGCAGCGAGGTCCTGGCCGGGCCGCTGTTGGCGACGCCGCCGCTGCCGCCGGAAGCGCCGGAGGCAGCGCTGCTTCCGGTGTCTCCCTTGCCGCCGCATGCCGTGAGTACGCTCGCCGCCAGGAGCGCAAGGAAGATGGTTGGCGTGCCTGCCGGACAACGGCAGTACCAGGAACGAAAAGCATTCATGTAATGAGCTCTCCCTCGAATCCTGTTCGGCTTCGGCCCTGCACGGCATGCAGGTGCTTGCGTCATTGGCGCGGGCAGCACGCAAGCATCCTTCTGCTTGTGGGCAGCTGGTGGGCATGACGTTCTGTTTCGATAAATACAGTATAAATCGTTATGCAAGCGAGCTGGTGTGTAATTTTTATAAGTGTCTCATTTCGCACGCCTGCATTGCGTGGCGCTGGCTACCTGGGTTTCAATTCGAAGGGTTCGAGTCCGAAAGAGGCGGCTTCCGGCGCCGGCGGGCCGTCCTCGGCGAAGGCCTTGCCGATCCGGTAGACCTCCGGCTCGAGCACCAGGCCGCGGTGCAGCAGGCCCTTGCCCCGGCGGTTGGCGAACAGGGTCGCATGTTGGAGTCCGTCGGGCCAATTCTTCAGCAGCTTGCGCGCGCGCGCGGCCGTCACCTGGTGCACCGCCAGGCCGCCCCGGCGCCGTTCGATGAAGGACTGCAGATACCACTGCCAGTCGCCGTAGGCTTCCGAACGTTTCAGGCCGTCGCCGCTGGCGGCGACGACCAGCACGAAGGGACGCGCCGCCCGCAGGTCGGCTTCCGGGCCGCAGGCGGGTTTGACTGCCGCGGCGGACGCCAGGCCGCAGGCCAGGGCCAGCGCGAGGCCGGCGAGATATGCCCGCAGCGCCGGCGCGCGCCGGCAGCTCATGCTTTGCGCACCACGTGGTGGCGGTCGAACGACCGTTGCGCGAAATAGAAGGAATTCAGATAATTGTCGCTCGTGTGCAGCACCCGCTGGTCGAAGTGCGGCGGATCGATCGGGCTGAAATCCCCGCCCCAGCGCAGGCCCAGATCCTTGGCGGCCTTGACGAAGTCCCTGGCCGCTTGCGTCGCGCTGCCGGCGATGAACATCGCCGAGGTATTGACCTTGTTGGCGTCGACGATGTTGACGTCCATCGCGTGGCCGATCAGGTGCTGCGAACGCGATGCCGGGGGCACCACCGCGCCGGACACCGGCAGGCCCTGCACGCGGAATGCCTGGTTGACCCTGAGCCTGACCGCCTTGTCTTTGGCTTTGGCGTTGAGCGCCTTGATCCAGGGTAGGAAGTCCTGGTGCACCAGCATCTCGTCGCTGCCGGGCGTCGGGTAATCGAGGATGTCGAAGCCGGGGGCGCGCTCGATATGCGACAGCGTGTCGAAGCCGCAGGCGACCAGAGGGCTGGTGGTCTCGAAACCGCCGTCCTGCCACTCGACCAGGGTGGCCAGGGTCGGCAGGCGCAGGAAGCCGTCCACCTTGACGCCCACCGGCTGCTTGTAGGGTTCGAGACTGCCGTGCAGGGATTTGGCGGAGCCGGTCACGCGCAGCCGGTGGGCGATGCGCAGCAGATACCACTGGAAGCGCCGCACGGCTTCCTGCGTCTTCTTGCCGAAGTCGCCGTCGGGCGTGCCGCTCATGGCGCCCACCTTCAGCAACGCTTCCTGCAGCTCGCGCACCGGCTGGCCGCTCATGCCGCTGCGCGCCTTGCCGCCCCAGGTCGACTTCTTGTCGTTGTCGCCGCGTTGCAGGATGACCGAGGGCGTCCCGAGCAGGCTACGCAGGCTCAATCCGATCGTCGCGGGCGGGTGGGCAGACATGTCGCGGACTCCACGCTGTGATTGTAAATACAGTATCACAATTTACCCGCGGTGGCGCTCTGAACAATGCGAAAAATGCACGCCGGCCGCGCCGCCTTACCCGATGTGAAACCGGTATGCCTGCCCGTCGTCCGGCACCAGCACGCGCGTCCCATCCATGCCGTGCTGCGCCACATGGTCGAGCAGCTCGCGGCGCGACTGCGCCATGTGGTTGAAGGCTTCCATGTGGATGCCGATCACGGTGGCGCCGGGCGCGGCGTCGGCGGCGCGTTGCAGGTCTTCCTTGCCCATGATGATAGACCCGTCGAAGCCGGCGATGCGCGCATAGCCGGTATTGAGAACGATGACGTCCGGCCGGTGGGCGGCGATCGCCGCATCGACATCGGGCGTCCAGACGGTATCGCCGGCGACGTACACGGTCGCGCCGCCTTCGCCGCGCAGCATCACGCCGACCGTCTCGCCGAGAAAGCCGCCGAGCTTCGCCATGTGCGTCTCGCTGCCGTGCTGGCCCGCGATGGGATGCAGGCGCACGCCGCGAAATGCGCTGTGCGCATCGAGCACGCGCACATCCGTAAAGCCGTCGGTGCGGATGGCCGAGGCATCGGCCTCGTTTTGCGCGAACAGCGGAATATCTTTTGGCAGCGCCTGTTTGGCCGCCGCGTCCCAGTGGTCGGGGTGGGTGTGGGTGACGATGACGGCATCGGCGCGGACGATGTCGTCGACCGCCAGCGGCAAGTCGACCAGCGGGTTGCGCAGGTGGCTGTTGGGCGTGCCCTCGAAGCCGGGGAAGCTGTCTTTCGGCGCCAGCATCGGGTCGACCAGGAAGGTGGTGGCGCCGAAGCTGAGCTTGATGGTGGCGTTGCGGATCAGCTGGAAACCGATGGTGCCGGCGTGGGCGGTTGCGAGTGTCATGCTGTGTTCCTTGTAGGTTGTGAACGTGAACCCATTCTCTGCCTGCCTGCGCATCGGCAACAGTGGCCCGAAGGTCGATGTTCGATATAATCGGGCCATGTCATCGATCCACCCCACCCGCATCGCCGTCGTCGCCTTCGAGGGCATGACGCCATTCCACCTGTCCGTTCCCTGCCTCGTCTTTGGCGCCGAACTCGGCGGCGCGGCCATTCCGTTCGAGGTGCTGGTCTGCGCGCAGGAGGGCAAGCCTTTACGCACCACGGCCGGTTTCGCCATCGCGGTCGAGCGCGATCTGTCGGCCATCGACGACGCCGACATCGTGGTCATGCCGGCCTGGTTCGAGGACTGCCGGCCGGCGCCGGCGGAGCTGGTCGAGCGCCTGCGCCGCGCCCATGCCCGCGGCGCGCGCGTGGTCGGCCTGTGCCTGGGGGCGTTCCCCGTGGCGCAGGCGGGACTGCTGGATGGGAAGCGGGCGACGACGCACTGGGAATTGGCCGCCGCCATGGCGCGGCTCTACCCCAGGGTCAAGGTCGACCGCGACGTGTTGTATGTGGACGAGGGCAGGGTGCTGACCTCGGGCGGCGTGGCCGCCGGACTCGATTGCTGCCTGCACCTGCTGCGCGCACTGCGCGGCGCCGAGGTGGCCAACCGGGTCGCGCGCCGGCTGCTGGTCGCGCCGCACCGGCAGGGCGGCCAGGCCCAGTTCATCGAACATCCCGTGCCCTCGAAGCCGAGCGAAGGGCGCTTTGCCGAGGTGCTCGATTGGGTGCTGCACCATCTCGCGCAAGCCCACGCCATCGACGCCCTGGCCGAGCGCGCCGCCATGAGCCGCCGCAATTTCACGCGCCATTTCCGCCAGGCGACGGGCACCTCCTTCAAGCAATGGCTGCTGAGCCAGCGGCTGGCCCAGGCGCAGCGCATGCTGGAATCGACGAATGCGGCGATCGACGTGGTGGCCAGCGAAGCCGGCTTCGGTTCCGCGCTGTCGCTGCGCCAGCATTTCAGGGCCAGCCTGCAGACCTCGCCGTCGAGCTATCGCAGGCAGTTCCGCGCAGGGCAGGGCGGCACCTGAGCGGCTTGTATTCGTGCCCGTGTTTTTGACCCATTCCGCTATGATGACGCCTGCGCCGCTGGCTCAGCCGCGCTCCCGCACCTTTCGCGAAGCACAGGACAACGAAGCACAGAACAAGACTATGGACAGCCACATCGACAGAAAGCAGATCCGCTGGAATCCGCGTCCGCGCACCCGCGCCGGCCTGCATTTGAAGACCGAAAAGCTGCCCTACCAGCGCCCGGTCATCGCCCAGCCGCAGTTCACCGCCAGCGCCATCATGGTGGCCGAGCGCATGGACTTGCGGGCCTTGTCGGGCTTCGAGATCATCGCCAAGTCGCCCTACATGGTGAAACTCGGCGCCGGCGGCATTGCCGCGCTGTTCCGCTACGGCGCGGTGGTGCTCTTCAATGCCTCGGAAGAGGAAAAGGCGCGCCTGCTGGGGACGATCGCGGCGCATTCCTCCGGCGCGGGCGATATCGCGGCCGAGGAAGTGGCGATGATCCACGTCGGCCCCGACGACGAGGAAGGCCCCGCCGGCCAGTACATCAAGATCAAGAATGCCGACCGCCTGCGCCTGCAGCTGATTGCGGAAGTGATGGCCAAGGCGACCATGCTGTCCTTCCAGGAACGGCGCGCCGCGCGCGACTTCGACCGCAGCGAACCGCTGGCGCGCGACCTGGCCGAGGATGGCCGCTTCTCGGCGAAGCCGTCCGAACTGCTGAAGGCGGTCGGCAACATGCTGTTGGCGGAAAACCGCCTGAACGGCCGCGCAGGGGTGCTCGACCGCCCGGACCTGTTATGGGATAACCCCGGCCTGTCGGGCCTGTATGCGCGGCTGGAGGGCGACTACGAACTGCATGACCGCGCCGCCGCCCTCGACCGTAAATTGACGACCCTGTCGCATACCTCGGAGACGCTGGTCGAGACCATGCGCTATCACAGCTCGCACCGGCTGGAGACGGCGATTTTCCTGCTGATTTTTGTCGAGCTGTGCCTGGGCTTGTACGGGCACTTCGGGCACTAGGAGCGACGCCGAACCGCGCCGGTCACTGTCAGGCGCACAGGACTGCCTCGGGCGCCGTCGCAATCGTGCCGCGCACCCCATTGCGCCCGTTGCGCTTGACGGCGTAGAGCTGCGCGTCGGCGGCGGCGATCAGGGCATCGAAGCTTGCGGGCGGCGTGGGATGGCGTGCCGGCACGCAGGCGACGCCAAAGCTGGCGGTGACGCACACCAGGGCGCCGTCGCCCACGGGCGTGGACGCGTTGGCGAAGGCCTGGCGAATCCGTTCGGCCAGTCCATGCGCCCCGGCCAGTTCCGTCTCGGGCAGGACGATCAGGAATTCCTCGCCGCCGTACCGGATGACGCTGTCCACCGTCTCGCGCACCATCGACTGGAGCAAGCCGGCGAATTGGCTGAGTACCTGGTCGCCGGCGGCATGGCCGTGGGTATCGTTGACGCGCTTGAAATGGTCGATGTCGCACAGGATCACCGACAAGGCGCTGCCGTAGCGGCGCGTGCGCGTCAACTCGGCCTCCAGCAGGCCGCGTTCCAGTACCCGGCGATTTTGGCAGCCCGTCAAAGGATCGCGGTCGGCCAGGTCCTGGAGCAGGATGGCGGAGCGGAATTGTTCGCGCTGCGCGAGATGGAAACGGCGCGCCGCGATCGTGCCGAGGGCATTGGCGAGCATCAGCAGCAAGACCAGCGCGACCAGGTCGTCGATGTTGAGCGAGCCCTGGATCAACAACATCGCCGCAAATGCCAGGCTGGCGCCGACACGGATGGCAACCGAATGGATGAAGCGGTTGGGGAAGATGACGTACACCGCCATCAACATCAGCGCAAGCGACATCAGGTTCCAGGCCATTGCGCCGGGCTGGTACCAGCACAGCACCGGGAAGGCGCCGAGTCCGGCAACCAGGACGCAGCAGGTGGCCCGGATGGACACCGCTGCCGAATCCGGACGGCGGGCAATGGCAAGGCAGGCGCCCGCTGCGACCAGCGCAACGGCGATGCGCAAGGCGACCAGGGCCCAGGCGGTGGCGGTGGGACCGAGGGTGGCGATATCGGTGAGACCGAAGACGACATAAAAAGCGGCTGAAAACAGCAGGCTCGCTTTTAATTGGGCATTTCGTTCCGGTAAAAAATGACGGATAAAGCGGTCTTCAATGTCCCGCTCCGCAAACTCGGCGCGTCGGCGGTGAATAGTCAGGCAGCGCGTGGACAGGTGTTGGGTAGACACAGCAACTTTCGGCAGTTGAACGTGACGAAGCGGGCGCCTTGTACCGCAGGCGCGTCCGGCATCATCAGCGGCTATTCTAGCGCAAGCGGCTGTCTGAATTGCTAATTTGAAATTAATGGTCTGCTAATGGCATGATCCCTGGTTCGCGCCGCATGGCGCGATGCTCCCTGCCGGCCGCCTGCATCATCTCGTCGGCGACGATATGCCGCCGGATCTGTTGCGCGCGCTCTTGCTGGTCATGCGCCCGTGCGATGTCGAGCGCGGTGATGCCGGAATCGTTGGTGGCGTTCGCGTCGCTGTAGGCCAGCAGCAGTTCCACGCATCTTTCGTTGCCGCTGGAAGCGGCCCACATCAACGCCGTCCACCCGTCCGCATCGCACGCCAGCGGGTCGCTGACGGGCAAGAGCAGCTCGACGCATGCCGGGTGGCCGAAGGAGGCCAGCATCAAGGCCGTCTCGCCATCCCTGTCGCTCGCTCCCGCTTCGCTCCAGGGCAACAGCAAGGCGACAAACGCCGCTTCGCCCTCGACGCACGACAGCATCAAGGCTGTGCGGCCCCAACAATCACGATCGCGCGCCATGGACGGGTCTTTTCTCAGAATCCGTTCCAGCTCGCGCACGTTCTTGCGTTCGACTGCCGAAAAAATGTCCACCTTGTCCGCCTTTCGGCGAGAGCGCTGAGGCCGCCGCCTACTTCACCATACTAAACGTGGAGGAAGTTACAAGGAAAAGCGTAGCAATATTTTCAATTGGCCTCGGACACTTCCGGGACACGATGGTGGATCCGCCTAAGGCTGCCTGCGGGCATTGAAAATCCGTGTTTGCGCGCCTGTGATATCGTCCGATTTCTCCAAACCCGACGATATCAAAGGAACAGGATGAACCGTTTCAAAGAAAAAACCGTACTCGTCACCGGCGCAGCTTCCGGCATCGGCCTGGCGGTTGCTCGCCGGTTTCTCGATGAAGGCGCCCGCGTCGTGATGCTCGATATCGACGAAGCCAGCCTTCAAACAGTCACGGCCGTACTTCCGCAGGAACGTGTTCTCGTGCAGGTCGGCGATACCGCCGTCCAGGAAACCGCAGCGGCCGCAGTCAAGGCGGCAGTCGAGCGCTTTGGCGGGCTGCATATCCTGATCAACAACGCCGGCGTGGCAACCGAGGGCGACATCATGCGCACGAGCGAAGAAGACTTCGCCCACGTCATGGCAGTCAATGTGACTGGTTACTTCCACATGGCAAAGGCGGCCATGCCCGAACTCGTGAAAGTACAGGGTTCGATCGTGATGACCTCTTCCGTGTCGGGACTGGGCGGCGATTGGAATACGTTCGCCTACAACACCTCGAAGGGCGCTGTCAGCAATATGGTGCGCGCGATGGCGCTGGATGCGGGAAAGGACGGCGTACGGGTGAACGCGGTCAATCCTAGCTTGACGAAAACCGGCATGACCGTGGACATGATGAAGGATGCGGAACTGGTCGCCAAGTTCGAGGAGCGCATGCCGCTCGGCGCCCCTGAAGACCCGGATGGCATTGCGGCAGCGGTGGCCTTCCTGGCAAGCGAGGATGCACGCCTTATCACTGGCGTCAACTTGCCGGTGGATGCGGGTTTAAGGGCATCGAACGGACAGCCGCCAATGTAAGTGGGCAAGCGTATTCAACCAGCCAATCCCAGTTCCGTCGTCACCTGCTGGCGCAACAGGTATTTCTGGATCTTCCCCGTTACCGTCATCGGGAAGCTGTCCACAAACCGGATATGGCGCGGAATTTTATAGTGCGCGATCTGCCCTTTGCAGAAGTCGCGGATCTCGTCTTGCGTCGCTTCCATGCCGGGCCGCAGGACGATACAGGCGCATAATTCTTCCCCATATTTCGCATCCGGCACACCGACGCATTGCACGTCGAGGATTTTCGGATGGCGGTATAAAAATTCCTCGATCTCGCGCGGGTAGATGTTTTCGCCGCCGCGAATCACCATGTCTTTCGCGCGGCCGACAATGGTGGCAAAACCCTGTTCGTCGATCACGGCGAGGTCGCCGGTATGCATCCAGCGCGCGGCGTCGATCGTCTCGCGGGTTTTCTCTTCGTCGCCCCAATACCCGAGCATCACCGAATAGCCGCGCGTGAGCAGTTCGCCTTTCACGCCGCGCGGCACGATGCGGCCATCGGTATCGACGATTTTCACTTCCAGGTGCGGATGCACGCGCCCGATGGTGGACACGCGCAGCGGCACCGGATCGTCGACCGAACTCTGGAAACTGACTGGCGAGGTTTCCGTCATGCCGTAGGCGATCGTGATTTCTCCGAGGTGCATCTTGCCGATCACGCGGCTCATGACTTCGGCCGGGCAGGGCGATCCCGCCATGATCCCGGTGCGCAGGGTGGATAAATCGTAATGGGCGAAATCGGGATGGTCCAATAACGTGATGAACATGGTCGGCACGCCGTGCAGGCCGGTGCAGCGTTCGGCCTGCACGGTATCGAGCACCGCCTTCGGCTCGAAACTCTCGCCGGGAAAGACCATGGTGGCGCCATGCGTGACGCAGGCGAGATTCCCGAGCACCATGCCGAAGCAGTGATACAGCGGCACCGGAATGCAGAGCCGGTCGCGGCTGGTGAGGCGCATCGCTTCGCCGACGAAAAAGCCGTTGTTCAGGATATTGTGGTGGGTGAGCGTCGCGCCTTTTGGCGCACCCGTGGTGCCCGAGGTGAACTGGATATTCACCGGGTCGTCGAATTGCAGGCCAGCCTCAGTCTGCGCCAGTTGCGCCAGGCGCGGGTCGGCCTCAGGCACGAGTACCTCGTCAAAATTGTGCATGCCCGGCGTCTTGTCGGCGCCGAGCCGGATTACGTGACGCAAATGCGGCAGGCGCGCCGATTGCAATCGGCCCGGTGCGCTGGTGCGAATCTCTGGCACCACGTCTTGCAGGATGTCGAGGTAATCGCTCGACTTGAATGCGGGCGCCAGGACCAGGGCGGCGCATTGTACTTTGTCGAGGACGTATTCGAGTTCGGAGCGGCGGTAGGCCGGATTGATATTCACCATCACCAGGCCGGCACGGGCAGTGGCGAATTGCACCAGCACCCATTCGGCGCAATTTTGCGACCAGATGCCGATGCGCTCGCCCGGCTGCAGGCCGAGGGCCAGCAAGCCCGCGGCCAGCCGGCTCACCCGCGCATCGAATTCGGCATACGTCCAGCGCACGCCCTGGTGCGGCACGACCAGCGCTTCGTTGTCGCCATGTTCCCTGGCGACGCGCGACAAGAAAGGGCCGATCGTTTCGCCGATGAGGGGGACGTCGTGGGCGCCATGCACATAGCTCGGGCTTTGGTTCATCATGTCTCCATGTCGTTGTTATGATCAGTGCTATTTATACTCAATTCTCGGGGCGCATGCGCGCGCTATTGCGATGATCACTCTCTACCACTGCATGAGCGCCCGCTCGTTGCGTCCCTTGTGGATGCTGGAAGAACTGGGCGAGCCTTATATATTGACGATGCTGCCGTTTCCGCCGCGCGCATTCGATAAGGCGTATCTGGCGCTCAATCCGCTGGGCACCGTTCCCGCACTGGTCGACGGCGACACCCGGATGACGGAGTCGGCGGCGATCTGCCAGTATCTGGCGGCGCGTGCCGGCTCGAGCATGCATGTCGCACCCCATGAACAAGGTTATGCGGCCTATTTGAATTTCCTGCATTTCGGCGAAGCGACGCTGACCTTCCCGCAGACGCTGGTGCTGCGCTATACCCATTTCGAATCCGCGGAACGCCGCTCGCCGCAGGTGGCCGAGGATTATGCGAAATGGTTCCTGGCACGGCTGCGCACCCTGGAGCCGCTGCTGGCGCAGCACGCATTCCTTGCCGCCGACCGGTTCACGGCCGCCGACGTCTCGGTCGGCTATGCGCTGTTATTGGCGCAGCACCTGGGGCTGGACGCGCGCTTCACGCCGGCAGTGGCGCGCTATTGGGAACGCCTGCGCATGCGCGACGGCTACCAGGCTGCCCTGGCCGCGCAGGAACGCGCGGCGCTGGCGCAAGGGATTTCAACGGTGCACGCGCCGGACATCCGGCGCTTTGCCTAGCCGGTGTACGCCGGCGGCGATCCAGACCACGGCGCCCAGAATCGAGAGCGGCGTCAGGAACAGGAGGGGCACGGCAAGCTGCGGCCGCGTCGCGGTAATCCATGCACAGCCGGCATTCACGGCAACGGGCAGGAGCAGGCGCGCCGCCGCATAACGGTTGATGCGCGCCGCCGATTGCGCAGCGTCGTAATCGACGAAATTGAGCAGCGTGCGATCCCCTGCGGCGATGAGCAGGACAGTTATTCCGAACAGCAGCAATGCAATCACCAAAAAGACTGCCGACATGTGCTGCTCCGGATATCAGTCGGGTTGCTGCGTATCCGGCAGCGACGCAGCGCCGGTCAATAGCGCCTGGCTGTAGGCGCCGAAATCGTCCAGCCCGCGCTTGATGATGGTCACCAGCGCCGGCAGGGGGGCGGCCTGGTAGTCCCATTCGGCGCGGCAGAATTCGCCGGTGCGTTTCAGGTCTTCGGCCAGGGTGGCGTCGATCCAGCCGTTGTCGGCCAATATGCTGATGACTTCGCGCTCGTTGAAGGGTTCGCCCAGGTCGGCCATGGCGATCACGTAGTCGCCCATTTCGACCGCCGCTTCCCAGGCGCGGATCACGTTGAGCGTGGCAGCGTCCTGGCGCGTGAGATCGCCGACGAAGGTGGTCGGATCCTTTTCGTACTCTTCGCGGGCGCGGCGGCAGCAGCGTTCGATGGTGCCGGTCTTGCCGATCAATACGGTGTCATCCATATATTTCTCCTTCAGATCAGGAATAAGAGTGCGGCCACGATCGTCGGCCCGAGCGCGCCTGCCAGCAGGCCGAGGGCGCCGATCGATTCGTCGTTGAAACCCTTGCGCAGCAAGGACACGCCGGCCGGGTTCGGCGCGTTGGCGATCACGGTCAGGCCGCCGCCTGCCACCGCCCCGGCCATCAGCATGTATTTGGCGTAGTCGGACAGTCCAGCGATGAGTGAACCGAGATAGGTCAATGCC
>Ga0213836_100408_pt1 | contig 36374 bp, 25 predicted proteins | sample SWPATP03_FD_160578 | JGI IMG/M metagenome (GOLD analysis project Ga0213836, IMG submission 160578) | Coastal seawater microbial communities from Marineland, Florida, United States - SWPA TP0 #3 | ecosystem: Environmental > Aquatic > Marine > Coastal | place: USA: Florida | collected 2016-08-05
TACTGGAGGATCGGCGGCGACAACCTGAGCTCCTGGCCCAGCGCCCCATCGTCGGCGTACTTCCGGGGTGCGATCGACGAGGTGGCCGTCTACAGCAGCGCGCTCTCGAGCAGTCAGGTGTCGACGCACTATGCGATCGGATCGGGCATCCAGGCGCCGACCGCCGCATTCCAGTCGGCGACGAGCGCGCTGAGCGCGAGCTTCGACGCATCTGGCTCGTCTGCCGCGAGCGGCTCGACGATCGCCTCGTACGCGTGGCAGTTCGGTGACGGCACGACCGGCACCGGCGTCTCGCCGACCCATCCCTACAGCCAGGCGGGCACCTACGCCGTCACGCTGACGGTCACCGACAGCCGCGGGCTGAGCCGTGCCATCACGCGGAACGTCACCGTGCAGGCGCCCAACGTCCGGCCGACGGCGTCGTTCACCAGCACGGTCGACGATCTGGACGCGGCGGTGAACGGCTCGACCTCCTCGGATGCGGACGGCAGTGTGGTGTCGTGGAGCTGGAACTGGGGCGACGGGACGGCGAGCACCACGGGCGCGACGTCGACGCACCGCTACGGGACGGCCGGGAGCTACACCGTGACGCTCACGGTGACCGACGACGACGGCGCCACCGCGGCCACGACCGGCGTCGTGCGCGTCACCGATCCTGTCGTGGTGCCCGCGACCTTCGCGGCGTCCGACGACTTCTCGCGCACGGTGGCACCGGGCTGGGGCACGTCCGAGACGGGCGGACCGTGGACGATCACCGGCACGTCGGCGCCCGCATCCGTCGCGAGCGGAGTCGGCACGCTCGCCCTCGGTGCGGGTTCCACGCGCGATCTGCGGCTCAACGCGCTGGCGCTGCGCGACCTACGGGTGTCGATGGATCTGCGGCTGGATCAGGCGCCGGTAACCGGTTCCGCGTACCTCGGTGTCATCACGCGGTCGACGTCGGCCGGCGACTACCGGGTGCGGGTGTGGCTGCGCGACAACGGCACGGTGTGGCTCGTGGTGCAGCACGGTTCGACGGTGCTGCGCAGCTACCAGGTGCCGGGGGTGACCCGAGCGGCCGGTGACTGGTTCACCCTCGAGGTGGAGGTGACGGGGACGACGAGCACGACCGTCGAGGCGAGCCTCTGGCGCGCGGGCACGCCGCGGCCCACGGCGTGGCAGGTGAGCGTGACCGACGCGACGGGGTCGAATCCGAGCGGGTCGGTGGGCGTGCACGCGAACCGCAGCAGCGCCGCGACCGCCACCGGGGTGTTCTCGATCGACGCGTTCCGGGTGACCGACCTCGGGTGACGGCGGGGGAGCGCCCGACGGCGACTCGAGCGCGGTGCAGCGCGGTGCGACGGAGCTCGGCCGCCGGTTCAGTCGGCCGCCGGTTCAGTCGGCAGCCGCTGCGGTGCCGGTTGCCGGTCGGCGGCGCGTCGCCATGAGCCGGACGAAGCCCATGAGCGACTGCGCGTCGCGCCGGTAGATCGGCACGAGCAGCGACGCCGACGCCGTGACGACGCCTGCGGCGAGCCCGGCGCCCACAGCCGCCCACGAGCCCAGCGGCGATGCCGCCTCGCCCGCGCCCCACGCCGCGACGCCGGCGAGCAGCGTGACGATGAAGATGCGCACCCCGCCGCCGTAGAGCCGCCGCGTGGGCATCGGGGTGACGCGGGAGAGCCACGCGAGCGAGATCGGCCACGCGATCGCCGGGTGCACGGCGAAGGCGATGGCGACGCCGATGAGGCCGAAGAAGGAGCCGATCACGATGCAGACGACCTTGATCGCCGCGGTGACGAGCGTGTAGCGCAGCAGCTGCGCGCCGAGGCCGCGCGCGAGGTACACCCAGTAGCCGACGTACGAGAGCGTGGTGAGGAGCCCGGCGATCGCGAACATCCGCAGGATCGGGGCTGCCTCGGCCCACGCGTCGCCGAGCATGATCGCGACGACCGGCTCGGCGAGGCCCGCCAGCATGGCGATGGGGATGCCGATGAGGTAGCCGAGCGCGAGCTGAGCCGCTGTGACGTACGTCTCGAATCTCGGCTGGTCGCGCTGCAGCCTCGAGAGCACCGGGAGCGCGACAGACTGCAGCGGCGAGCGGACCTGTCCGAGGGGCGTCATCACCAGCTGGAAGGCCCGGTTGTAGAGGCCGAGCGACGCCGTGCCGAAGCGGCCGGCGACGAGCACCGTGTCGACCTGCCGTGCGGCGTACTGCACGAGGTTCGCGGCGACGAGGTTCCAGCCGAAGGTGATCATCGTGCGCACGCTGTGCGCGCGCGAGTAGCGGCGCGGCAGCCACCGGCCGGCGATGACGACGCCGATGAGCGAGATGGCGCCGTTGCACAGCTGCTGGATGACGAGGGCCCAGAACCCCGCGCCCAGGAGCGCCGCGGCGATCGCGATCGCGAGCGCGATCGCGGCCGCGGCCACGTCGACGATCGCGAGCGGGCGCAGCCGCACCTCGCGCATGAGGTTCGCGCGATGCTGCGTCGCGAGGCCGTTGCACACGAAGAGGAGCGAGAGCCACTGCGCCATGCCGACGATGTCGGATTCGCCCGTGATGGCGCCGAGCGGCCAGGAGGCGAGCAGCATCAGGAGCCCCAGCCCCGTGCCGATGGCGGCGTTGATCCAGAACAGGTTGTCGCGCTGCCCGGTCGAGAGCTCCGGCGCCTGGATGGAGGCGGAGGTGAGCCCGAAGTCGCGGAAGATCTCGCCGAGCCCGACGAGCACGAGCACGATCGCAAGCATGCCGTAGTCGTGGGGGGTGAGCAGCCGCGCGAGCACCGCGACCGAGATCAGCTGGAGCAGGATGCGCGCCGCCTGCGCGATCATCGTGAAGAGCGCGCCGCGCGCGGCGTCGTGCGCGAGGGTCGACGACATCATCGCGCCGCTCGTCGCACCCGGCGGAACGTGCCCCGCAGCACCCGCGCCGCCATGCGGGGCGCCGTCGCCGACAGCCGCAGCAGGGCGTATCCCGGGTAGCGCGGCGGGCGCCGGCCCGCGAGCAGCGACCCGAGCAGGCGTGCGCGCAGGAAGCGGCGACGCTCGGTCTGCAGCGGCTGCGCCGCCGCGAGCCGGTCCATCGAGAGCGGCCCGAGCTCGATGACGCCGGCGGCCTCGGCCTCGAGGATCGTCCGGCGCCCTCGCTCGGTGCGCGCGATCAGCGCGCTCACGCCGGCGCCGTCGGCGAAGGTCGGGTAGCCGTGCTCGTCCGACTCCCACGAGTCCGCCGAGACGATGTCGGCGGCCTCCCCGACGGCATCGACGCAGACCTTGCAGCGCCACTGCGTGGTCGGGCCGAGCGTGCGGCCCCATGACTCGTCGTAGTCGGCGGAGACCTCGCGGTCACCGCTCGTCGCGGTGAAGCGGCCGGGCCAGCCGCGCCCGCGGTAGCGGAGCGCCCCGACCTCGGCGTGGCGCCCGACCCCGAGCTCCGACAGCAGGGCGTCGGTCGCGTGCTGGCTCGGCGTGCCGGCGCAGAAGAACGAGAGCATGAGCGGCGGCTCGCCGTCGATGAGATCGGCGGCGGTCTGCCGCAGCGCCGAGATCTCGCAGGGCTTCGCACAGACCGCGCTGCCGGGCGCGAGCACGTCGTCGTTGTCGAGGGCGGCGACCGGCGCGTAGCGCGAGCCCGCTGCGCTCAGCGCCTGCTCGCGCGTCATGATCGAGACGGGCACGGTGCGGCGCGGCGCGGCGGCGTCGACCGCGGCGCCGGTGACGCGCGCCGCCCTACCGGTCTCGACGAGCCAGGTGTGCAGCGCGGTGAGCGCGCCGCCGCTGCTGCCCGTGTGCCGGATCTCGGTGTCGGTCGCCCAGGCGTTCCAGACGCCAAGGTGGGCCCCGAGCAGGGCGTGCGGCGTCGCGCCGCGCGGCGGGGTCGGCGCCTTGACCACGACGCCGGGGCAGCCACGGCGGAATATGGCCTCGGCATCGGGGACCGGCTCCGAGGGTCCGGAGAACACGGGGCGTGCATAGCCCTGCGCGTCGAGCTCCATCCGCACCGACCGATCGAGCCGTGAGCACAGGCCGCAGCCGGAGCACGCGTCCCGCGCGAGCACGTCGGCGACCGCCCGCTCGAGCCCGGTCGTGGTGCCTCCGGTCGTCGCACCTCCGGTCGTCGTGCTGCCGCTCACAGGGCGCCCAGCCGCTCGAGGAGGGGCAGCAGCTGCTGCTGGCCCTGCTGCTGCGCGGCGGCGGCCTTCGCCCGGAGCCCGTCGAGCCGGGCGTGGCGGAGGACGGCGGCGCCGATGCCGTCGGTCTCGGCGAGCTGCACGACGTGCGGCCAGCCGATCGCGTCCATGAGCGGCGCGAACTTCCGCGAGTACGCCATGGCGACCGTCGGCGTCCCCGTCGACAGGGCGTTGAGGCACGCGTGCATCCGCGCGCCGATGACGAGCTGCGCGGCGGCGATCGCGGACCGCGCGTCGTCGAGGTCTTGGGGGACCCGCAGCCCCACGCGGCCGTCGTACTCCGCGTGCAGCTCGCGCGATGCAGGCACGTCGTCGTCGGGGTTGTCGGCGTGGAGCACGTGGGGGAGCAGCGTGACGCTGCGCCCGTCGGCGAGCAGCCCGTCGATCACCTCGCGCACAGCGGTCCGGTAGGTGCTCGCGTCGCCGTGGGCGTCACCGTGCCAGAGCAGCCCCGAGACGTTGAGCAGCACGTCGTGTGCCGCCTCGGGCGCGGGCTGGTGCAGGCCGAAGACGAGGTCGCTCGTGACGGCGTCCGGCGCGCGGCCGAGGGCGGTAGCGGCCCCGGCGCTGATCGGGTCGCGCGCGAAGACGAGTCGGCTGCGGTGCAAGGAGCGCCTGGCGAGCAGGCGGCCGCGGGCGGTGCCGAACGGCCCGAGCGTCTGCGGCGCGAGCACGACGGGCGTGCCCGCCTGCACGGCGAACTCGTGCACGAGCGACATCGTGACGTGCCGGGGGAGCCCGTAGATGTCGGCGAAGCTGTCGCCCGAGCGGGTGTCCCAGACGAGGTCGAAGTCGGCGAGCCAGCGCATCATGCCCTTGCGGCCGGTGAGCCGCTCGCGCAGCAGCGACCGGTCGCTGCCCCAGGGGATCGCGTCCGGGCGTCGCCGGTAGTTCATGTAGTCGAACTCGGCGTCGGGCCATGCCTGGCGCAGCAGATCGACCGAGCCCTGGCCGAGGGCGCGCACGCCGAGGTTCGGCGACGAGTCATCAGCCCATGCGACGAGGATGCGCATCGGAGCCTCCTTCATCTCGGGCGCCCGGAGACCCTGGCGTCACAGTAGCGGCACGGCGCGGGACGAACCGGAGGATGCGCGCCGGTAGTGTCTCACCCATGACGGGCCGATGCCGAAGCACCAGGATGCCTTCGGCGTGCAGCGCCCCGGGTGCGAGGAGGACCGCGTGAGCGCCGAGCCGGTGCAGTGGAACCTGTCCCACGTCTGGGAGGCGCTGCGGAAGTTCTGGGCGGTCGTCGTGGGCATGACCCTCGTCGGCGGTGCTGCGGGCTACGCGATGTCGTCGGCGACCCCGCCGCAGTTCCAGTCCCGCGCATCGCTCTACTTCGCGCTCAACGAGGGCACGTCCGGAGCCGACCTCAACCAGGGCTCGGCCTACACGCAGAACCAGATGCTCTCCTTCGCGCGGCTCGCGACGTCGTCGAGGGTGCTGGACCTGGTGATCGACGACCTCGACCTGCAGACGACGCCGCGCGACCTCGCGCGGTCGATCGCGGTCACCATCCCGCAGGACACGGTCATCCTCGACGTCATCGCCACCTCCGGCCAGCCGGAGCGCGCCGCCGCCGTCGCCAACAGCGTCGCCGAGCAGCTCGCCGTCGTCGTGCTCGAGGTCGGCGCCGACAGCGTGGAGGGCGCGGCGACGATCAGCGCCTCCGTCATCGACGACGCGGTCGCGCCCACGGTGCAGACCGTGCCGAACAAGACCCGTGACGCGCTGCTGGCAGCGGCGATCGGCTTCCTGCTCGGCGTGCTCACGGCGTTCGTCGCCACCGTCGCCGACACCCGCGTGCGGAACGAGGCAGCGGTCGCGAGGGTCACCGACCTGCCGGTGCTGGGCGTCGTGACCCGCGCGACGCGCGGTGTCGGCGCTGGGCTCATCGTGGCGCGCGAGCCCCACGACCCGGTGTCGGAGGACATGCGGCGCATCCAGTCGGCGCTCGCGTTCACCACGCTCGACGGCACCTCGCGCCGTCTCCTGATCACGTCCTCGTCGCCCGGCGAGGGCAAGTCGACGTTCTCGACCAACCTCGCGGTGACGCTCGCCGACTCGGGCGACCGGACGCTCGTGATCGATGCCGACCTGCGCCGCCCGCGGGTGGACGAGCTGTTCGGCCTCGACGGCTCGGTCGGCCTCACGACGGCGCTCATGGGGAGCATCGAGCTGTCGCGGGCGATCGTCGGGTGGCGCGAGCACGGCCCGGACGTGCTGACCTCGGGCGCGCTGCCGCCGAACCCCGCGACGGTGGTGACCTCGGAGGCGTTCCGGTCGGTGCTCGACGACGCGGCGGAGCGCTACGACGTCGTCATCATCGACTCGCCGCCCGTGCTGACGGTGGCCGACTCGAACCTGATCGCCCCGCTCGCCGACGGCGTCGTGATCGTCGTCGACGCGTCGAAGACCCGCCGACCGCAGCTCGCGAACACGATCCGCTCGCTCGAGTCTGCCGGCGGGCGCATCCTGGGCATCGTGCTCAATCGCGCTCGCCCGTCGAAGCATCGCAACACCTACTACGCGGACGATCCCGGCGCTGAGCGTCGGCAGAAGCGGCCGGTCGCGAGAGTGCGGCATTCAGCGGTGCCCGAGGCGTGACAGCCGCCGGCCGAGCCGCGCACGGCCGGTCGCCGGCGCGTACGCCAGGCGGAACCGCCGCACGAAGCGGGTGGCCTCCGCAGGGGTCATGAGGCCGCGGTCCGACCAGAGCCGCATGATCCGGCGACGGGTCGGCGCATCCGCCCTCGCGAGCGCGCGACGATGCACGGCGAACCACGCGGCGCCGGTCTCGGTCGCCTCGCGGATCGCGTCGGCCGCGCCGTCCTCGGTGGCGTGGGCGGGCCAGAGGATCGGCGCGGGGATCGTGTCGCCGTTGACGGGTGAGCCCGGGCCGCGCAGCAGGCACCAGCCGGAGTAGAGGAAGAACTCGAGCAGCCCCGCGCGCTCGAAGGCGTCGGCGAACGGCTCGCGCGCCTCGCGCTCGATGTCGTCCATCATGCGGCGCGCGAGCGCGGTGTCGACGACGAAGGGCGTGACGGTGCGGGGGAAGTCGGCGACCAGCCGATCGACCGCCTCGTCGTCCGCCCCGAGGTGCCGGAGCGTGCGCTCGAGGCTCTCGCGCAGCGGATGCACGGCATAGGAGTGCGTGCCGCCGCGGGCAGCACCCGTCGCGTCGACGAAGTCGTCGGCGCCGGCCGGCCCGATGAGGTGGTTCTTCGCGTCGAGGATCACGTAGTGCGGCGTGCTGATGCGCCGGGCCACGAGCAGCTTGGCCGCCTGCTGGCTCCGCCACCCGGCCGCGCCGCCGTCGACGCCCAGCTGCGCGGTGCGCAGGAACGACACGCGCGGCGCGAGCACGGGGCCGAAGCGCTCGAGCACCGCGCGCCGTGCGCGGCGGCCCATCCCGCCCGCGCAGTTGTCGAGCACGATGATCGCTGCGACGCAATCCGGATCGAGGAAGAGCGCGAGCGAGCGTGCCTGGAGCTGCAGCAGCGCGAGCTCCGGTTCGAAGACGACGGTGACGACAGTGAGGCGCGCGGTCACGACAGGGCGAGCCCAGCGCCGGCCTGCGCCGGCACGGCGCGGCGGGCGTGGCGCGCGAGCTGGTGCACCGAGCTGCCCTCGCGCAGCCGCATCGCGAGCTGCTCGTAGTCGTCGGCGACGTCGTCCCAGCGGAAGACCCGGGCTGCGCGCTCGCGCGAGCGCAGGCCGCGCGCCAGCACGGCGGCGTCGTCGCCCTCGGCGGCCTCGAACGCGCGCGTGAGCTCGGCCGGGTCGCCGAAGAACCAGCCGTCGTCGGCGAGCACTTCGCGGTTGAAGCCGACGTCGAACGCGATCGTGGCCGCGCCGGCGCCCATCGCCCGGAGCAGCGACGGGTTGGTGCCGCCGACCGAGTGGCCGTGCACGTAGGTCCGCGCGTGCGCGTAGAGCGCATCGAGCAGCTCGCTGTCGTAGATGCAGCCCACCAGGCGGATGCGCGCGTCACCGTCCGCCGCCTCGTGGATCGCCTGCGTGTAGGCGGCGCTGTAGGGCGCGGCGCCGACGACGACGAGCGGCCTCGTCGCACTGCTCGCCCGGTAGCCCTGGACGATCTCGAGGATGTGGTTCTCGGGCTCGAAGCGCGCGACCGCCACGTGATAGCCGCCGTCGACGAGGCCGAGCGGCTCGAGCAGCGAGGCGTCGGTGCCGCTCAGGATGGGCGCGCCGTAGCGGATGAGCTCCGTCGGCACGCCGAACTCCTCGCGGTAGTACTCGGCGATGCCTGGCGCATCCGCGATGAGCGCGTCGGCGGTCTGCACTGCGAAGGACTCCGCCCAGCGGTAGTAGGCGCGGCCCGCACCGCCCCACTTCGAGCGCCGCCACTCGAGGCCGTCCATGTGCACGGCGACCGGGATGCCTCGCGCACGCAGCAGCGGGACGTACGGGGCGTTCGCCGCGTTGAAGACGATCGCGGCAGCGGGTCGCCGACCCGCCATCGCCCGCAGCGTCGCGAGCCCCGTGCGGCTCAGCGTCTCCGCCTGCTTCAGGCGGAGGGCCGGCACGTGGACCACGCGCATGCCGCGGTAGGTGGTCACGTCGGGCTGCGTGTCGTCGCCGTAGACGGTGACGTCGTGCCCGCGCTCGACGAGGCGGGCGCCGACCTCCTCCGCCGCCGTCTCGAAGCCGCCGTAGCTCGCGGGGACGCCGCGGGTTCCGAGCATCGCGATGTGCATGGTCTCTCCTCAGGTGGTGCCGGCGGCTCAGTAGGCGCCGGAAGGATGGATGACGACACGGGCGGTGCGGACCATGATCATGAGGTCCTGCATCACCGACCAGTTCTCGACGTAGCGGAGGTCGAGGCGCACGCTCTCGTCCCACGTGAGGTCGCTGCGGCCGCTGATCTGCCAGAGGCCCGTGATGCCTGGCTTCAGATAGAGCCGCCGCATCGCAACGCCGTCGTAGGCGGTCGCCTCGCCGGGGAGCGGCGGGCGGGGCCCGACCACGCTCATGTCGCCCTTGAGCGCGTTCCAGAACTGCGGCAGCTCGTCGAGCGAGTGCTTGCGCAGGAAGGCGCCGACGCGGGTGATGCGCGGGTCGTCCCGCAGCTTGAAGAGCGGGCCGGCACCCTCGTTGTGCGCCTGCAGCGCCGCGAGCTCCTGCTCTGCGTCGACGCGCATCGTGCGGAACTTCAGCATCGCGAAGGTGCGCCCGTCGCGGCCGACGCGCTGCTGGCGGAAGAGGATCGGCCCGGGGGAGTCGAGCCGGATCGCGATCGCGATCGGCACGGCCAGCACCCCGACCGCCAGCAGCGCGAAGGAGGAGACGACGACGTCGAGCGCGCGCTTCAGCACGTGCTCGCCCCCGTCGAAGGTGGGGATCCGCACCTGGATGAGCGGCAGGCCGTCGACCGGGCGGAAGGAGATGCGGGGGCCGGCGACGTCCGTCAGCCGGGAGAAGAGCACGAGCTCGGCGCACGTGCCCTCGAGCTGCCGGCTGAGCCGCGTGAGGTACGCGGGATCGGCATCCGGCTTCGCGGCGAGGATCACCGTGTCGGCCCCCATGCGCTCGGCCATCTCGGCGAGCCCTGCATGGGCGCTCAGCACGGGCACGCTCCGGCCGCGCAGCTCGAGCGGGTCCCCCTGGTGCCCGGCGACCGCGGCGGCGATCACGTGGTAGCCGAGGTCGGGCGCGCGGCCGAGCCGCTCGAGCACGTATGCGACCTCGTCGTGGTCGCCGACGAGGATGGTGCGCGACGCCCACTCGCCGTCGCGGCGGCGGGCGAGCAGCCAGCGCCGCCACTGCCAGCGGCCGAGCAGCAGGGCGACCATGCCCGCGGGCAGCGCGATGAGCAGCTGCAGCCGGAGCGCGGGCCAGTCCGCGACGAGCGCGAGCGCTGCGAGTGCGGCGAAGGCGAGGCCCGTGGCATGCACGACCCGGCGGTACTCCGTCGCGCCGGCGCCGAGCACCGCGGCGTCGCGGGAGCCGATGGCGGTGAGCGCGACGAACCATGCGAACACGACGAGCACGGGCGCGGCGAGCACCTGCTCGAGCGGGACCGGCGCGAGCGCGCTCTCGCCGGCGGGAGTCGCGACGGCGCTCACGAGGAGCGTGGCCGAGGCGACGATCGCGAGGTCCGTCAGCGTCAGGTGCAGGCGGGTGCGGCGCTCCTGCAGCAGGCGTCGGGCGAGCGAGGGCGTGGCGCGCGGCGACTGCGCGCCGGGCAGCGCGAGCGGTGCCTCGACCGGGAGCGCGGCTGCGACCGCCCCCATCTTGCGCGATGTGCCATGCCAAGCACGCTGCACCTGCACCACCCACTTCCGAGCGGGGCCGGCGACATGTCGCGGCCTCTCGCGTAACGCTGTTTCCAAACAGTATGTGGAAATGAGAGATGCGCGACAAGCGAAGATCCCCGCACGAGGAGACTCGTGCGGGGATCGTCAGGCGGCACTGAGGCGTTGCTCAGCGGAAGGGGTGATCGGTACCCCGGGGTCAGCCCAGTGCGGACTCCAGGATCGCCGACAGCTCCTGCGCGGAGCGCTTCGCGGAACCGGTCGCCGGGCTCGCGGCGGGAGCCCTGCCGACGACCTTGAGCGTGCGGCCGTGCAAGTGGCGGGGGAGCGCGAGGTGCATGAAGGGCCATGCACCCTGGTTGAGCGGCTCCTCCTGCACCCAGACGAGCGACGCGTTCGGGTAGCGGTCGACCGTGGCGTTGATCTCGTCGATCGGCAGCGGGTACAGCTGCTCGACGCGCACGAGCGCGATATCGGTGCGGCCGCGCTTGGCGAGCTCGGCCTTGAGGTCGTAGTGCACCTTGCCGGAGTGCAGGAGCACGCGCGTGACCGCTCCCGCATCCTGCACCTGCCGGTCGTCGATCACCGGCTGGAAGCGGCCGCTCGTGAAGTCCTCGACCGGGCTCGTCGCGTCGCGCAGGCGCAGCATGGCCTTCGGCGTGAAGACGACGAGCGGTCGGCGCGGCCGCGCGTACGCCTGCCGGCGCAGCAGGTGGAAGTGGTTCGCGGGCGTCGACGGTCGCGCGATCGTCATGTTGCGCTCGGCCGACAGCTGCAGGAAGCGCTCGATGCGAGCCGACGAGTGGTCCGGGCCTGCGCCCTCGTAGCCGTGCGGCAGCAGCAGCACGAGCGACGACTGCTGGTTCCACTTCTGCTCGGCGGAGGCGATGAACTCGTCGATGACGATCTGCGCACCGTTGGCGAAGTCGCCGAACTGCGCCTCCCACAGCACGAGCGCGTCGGGGCGCTCGACGGAGTAGCCGTACTCGAACGCCATCGAGGCGTACTCGCTCAGCAGCGAGTCGTACATCGAGAGGCGACCCTGATTCTCGCCCAGGTTCGCGAGCGGGAGCCACTCCTGGCCGTTCACGCGGTCGTGCATGACGGCGTGGCGCTGCACGAACGTGCCGCGACGCGTGTCCTGCCCCGACATGCGCACGGGCGTGCCCTCGATGAGCAGCGAGCCGAGCGCGAGCAGCTCGCCGAACGCCCAGTCGATGCCGCCCTCGCGGGTCGCCTTGACGCGCTTGTCGAGCACCTGCTGCACCTTCGGGTGCACCTCGAAGCCCTCGGGCGGGTTGCCGTGCGCGTCGCCGATCGCCTCGATGACCGACGGCTCGACGCCGGTCGTCTCGGGCTCGCCGACGAGCTGCTCGGGAGCGGGCGTCGGCGTCACGGCGGGCATCGAGCCGGTCGCGGCGGCGTGCGTCTCCATGAAGGCCTGCTCGAGCTTGCCCTGGAAGTCGGCCTGCGCCGCCTGGTACTCCTCCTCGGTGATGTCACCGCGGCCGACGAGGTTCTCGGCGTAGAGGGTGCGGACGGAGCGCTTCGCCTCGATGAGCGAGTACATGAGCGGCTGCGTCATGGTCGGGTCGTCGCCCTCGTTGTGCCCGCGGCGGCGGTAGCAGATGAGGTCGATGACGATGTCGCGCTTGAACTCCTGGCGGTACTGGAACGCGAGCTCCGCCACGCGCACGACCGCCTCGGGGTCGTCGCCGTTCACGTGCAGCACGGGCGCGTGGATCGCCTTCGCGACGTCGGTCGCGTAGGTCGACGAGCGCGACTCCGAGGGCGGCGTGGTGAAGCCGACCTGGTTGTTCACGACCAGGTGGATCGTGCCGCCGGTCTTGTACGCGCGCAGCTGCGAGAGCTGGTGCGTCTCGAACACCACGCCCTGGCCGGCCATCGCGGCGTCGCCGTGCACGAGCACGGGCAGCACCGATGCCTCGCCGTCGCCGATGCGGTCCTGCTTCGCGCGCACGATGCCCTCGAGCACGCCGTTGACGGCCTCGAGGTGCGACGGGTTGGCCGCGAGGTAGACGGGCACGGTCGAGCCGTCGGCGGCCGTGAACTCCCCCGAGTTGCCGAGGTGGTACTTCACGTCGCCCGAGCCCTGGAAGACGGCTGCGCCCTCGAACTCCTGGAACACCTGGCCGTAGGTCTTGCCCGCGATCGAGGTGAGCACGTTGAGGCGGCCGCGGTGCGGCATGCCGATCGCGACCTCGTCGAGGCCGGCCTCGGCGCTGCCGGCGAGGAGCGCGTCGAGGAAGGCGATCATCGACTCCGCGCCCTCGAGCGAGAAGCGCTTCTGGCCGACGTACTTGGTCTGCAGGAACGTCTCGAACGCCTCGGCCTCGTTGAGCTTGCGCAGGATGCGCATCTGCTCGTCGTGCGTCGGCTTGACGTAGGGCACCTCGAGGTGGCTCTGGAACCACTGGCGCTGCGCCGGGTCGGCGATGTGCATGTACTCGATGCCGATCGTGCGGCAGTACGAGTCGCGGAGCACGCCGAGGATGTCGCGCAGCAGCGCCGAGCGCTTGCCGCCGAAGCCGCCGGTGACGAACTCGCGGTCGAGGTCCCAGAACGACAGCCCGTGCTGCTCGATCTCGAGGTCGGGGTGGGTGCGCTGCACGTACTCGAGCGGGTCGATGTCGGCCATGAGGTGGCCGCGCACGCGGAACGAGTTGATGAGCTGCGCGACGCGCGTCTGCTTCGAGAGCTCGTCGGCGGCGCGGACCGAGACGTCGGTCGACCACTTGATGGGCTCGTAGGGGATGCGCAGGTCGGCGAAGATGCCGCGGTAGAAGTCCTGGTCACCCACGAGCAGGTCGTTCACGATGCGGAGGAACTCGCCGGAGCCCGCGCCCTGGATGACGCGGTGGTCGTAGGTGGAGGTCATCGTGACGGTCTTGCCGACGCCGGCGTCAGCCAGGCGCTCGGGGCTGGAGCCCATGAACTCGGCGGGGTAGTCGAGCGCGCCGACGCCGATGATGCAGCCCTGGCCCTGCATCAGCCGCGGCACGGAGTGCACGGTGCCGATGCCGCCGGGGTTCGTGAGCGAGATCGTCGTGCCCGCGAAGTCGCCGGCCTCGAGCTTGTTGGCGCGCGCCTTCTTGACGATCGCCTCGTAGGCCGCGACGAACTCCGAGAAGTCCATGGTCTCGCACGCCTTGATGCTCGGCACGAGCAGTGCGCGGCTGCCGTCGGGCTTCGGCATGTCGATCGCGATGCCGAGGTTGATGTGGGGCGGCGCGACGAGCGAGGGCTTGCCGTCGATCTCGTCGTAGTAGACGTTCTGGCTCGGGAACGCCTTGAGCGCCTGCACGATCGCATAGCCGATGATGTGCGTGAACGAGACCTTGCCGCCGCGCGTGCGGCGCAGGTGGTTGTTGATGACGATGCGCTGGTCGATCATCAGCTTGGCCGGCACGGTGCGCACGCTCGTCGCGGTCGGGACCGCGAGCGACTTGTCCATGTTGGCGGCGAGCGACTTCGGCATGCCGCGGAGCGTCGTGACGATGGGCTGCTCGGAGGGAGCCTGCTCCGCCTTCGCCGCCTGCTTCGCGCCGGCGCTCGGCGCGTCGGCGGGGACGGGGGTCGGTCGGGCGGCCTGCCGCGTGGTGCGGGCGACGATGGCGCCGTCGGCGCGGGCGGGCGCGGGCGTCTCGGCCTGGCCCTCCTTCTGCTCCTGCGGCGCGTCCTGGGCGCGCTGGCCCTTGCCGGAGTCGACGGGGCCGTCAGGGCGCGACTCGGCGCGCACGGGCTTCCGGGGCGGCGCGGGCCGCGACGGCGCGGCGCTCGCGGCGGGGGCGGGCGCGGGCGCCGGCGGTGCCGCCGGCGGCGGCGTCGTCGCCGCGCTCATGCTCGTCGCCGCATCACCGGAGGCGCGCTGTGCCGCGTACCGCTCGAGGATGGGCCACCATGACGGGGCGACGGCGCTCTTGTCCTTGGCGAAGAGCTGGTACTGCTCCTCGACGAGCCACTCGTTCGCTCCGAAGTCGCTGTCGTCCGCAGGGCTGGACACGGTATCGATCGCCTCTTCCGAATTCTCGGGCATGCCGCAGGCAGTCCGCGGCCACGTGTCCTTCCAGCATAGGGCGTGCGGGTGGGGCTCAGTGCGTGAGGCCGAGCTCGGCGAGGTCGACGCCGGCCGCCTCGACTGCGAGCAGCATGACCTCGCGCCGCCACACCACGCGCGGCTCGAAGCGCAGCGGCATGCCCGCCTCGGAGGGCGTGCGGTCGCCCTTCGCCCCGTTGCAGGCGACGCACGCGGTGATGGTGTTGAGCCACGTCGACTCGCCGCCGCGCGAGGCAGGGTGGATGTGGTCGATCGTCGCCCCTGGGCCCTCGCAGTACGCGCACCGCCGCCGGTCGCGGTCGAGCACGCCGCGGCGGCTCCACGGCATCCGGTCGTAGAGGCGCGTGTGCGGGATCTGCACGTAGTCGTTGAAGACCACGACGCGCGGCACCGGCAGCTCGAGCGAGTTCGAGCGGATGGTGCCGTCGGCGGCCAGCACGATCTGCGCGCGCTCCTTGACGATGAACGCGACCGCGCGCTGCAGCGATGCGACGCCGATCGGCTCGAGCGTCGCGTTGAGCACCACCACTTGCGCTGTCATCGCGTCTCCGGGTCCATCGTGCCGCATCCGGCTGTGGGTTGCGCAGAATAGTGTCGACGACGTGGATGCCGGACCTGGCGACGTCGGCGTCGTGCCCCTCGAGCGCGGCGCGCGCATCGCGGTCGCGACGCTCGTCGACGGCAGGGCGACCGACGTGCGCATCCACCCGGCGGCCGACGTCGGGCTCGACGATCGCCTGCGCGGCCGCTCGCCCGGGCGCATCGTCTGGCAGGACGCGAAGGCGGTCGCGCCGGTGCTGCTCGACGCGGCCGTGCCGATCGACCGCGTGCGCGACGTGCGGCTCGTGCACCGCATCCTCGCCGAGGCGCGCGGGCTGCCCGCGGAGGAGCGCTGGGCGCGCTCGCTGCGCTCCGACGCCGAGGGGCTCTTCTCGCTCGCGCCTGAGGCCGAGCCGCTCGACGCGCTCGCCGAGCAGCTGCGGCTGCAGGACGCGGCGATCGGCGACGACCCCGGGCTCGCGATGCTCGCGGCCGCCGAGTCGATGGGCGCTGTCGTCGCGGTCGAGCTGGGCCGCGAGGGGCTGCCGTTCGACCGGGCGCGGCACGACGCGCTGCTCGTGGAGGCGCTCGGCGAGCGCACCGCGCCGATCGGCGCGGCGGGAAGGCCGCGGCGCATGGAGGCGCTCGCGACCGAGATCCGCGAGGCCCTCGGCGACCCGGCGCTCAACCCCGACTCGCCGCAGGAGGTGCTGCGGGCGCTGCGACGCGCGGGCGTCGACGTCGCCTCCACCTCGCGCTGGGAGCTGCGCGAGCACGACCACCCGGTGATCGAGCCGCTCGTGGCCTACAAGCGGATGTCGCGGCTGCACACCGCGAACGGCTGGTCGTGGGCGCAGCGCTGGGCGCGCGTCGACGAGCGCGGCCGCTGCCGGCTCGCGATCGAGTACGTGCCGGGCGGCGTCGTCACCGGTCGCTGGGCGACGGAGGGGTCGGGCGCGATGCAGATCGCGCGGCAGATCCGCGGCGCGGTCGCCGCCGAGCCCGGCATGCGGCTCGTCGTGGCCGACGCCGCGCAGCTCGAGCCGCGCGCGCTCGCGGCGCTCGCCCGCGACGAGGCGCTCGCCGAGGCGGGCAGGGGCGCCGACCTCTACCAGGCGCTCGTCGACCGCGGTGTCGTCGACACCCGCGACCACGCGAAGCTCGGCATGCTCGGCGCGCTCTACGGCGGCACGACCGGCGAGGCGGCGGCCGTGCTGCCGAGGCTCGGCCGCGCCTACCCGCGCGCGATGGCGGCGGTCGAGGCCGCCGCGAGGGCGGGCGAGCGGCGGGAGCGGGTGCGCACGTGGCTCGGCCGCGCGTCGCCGCTGCCGCCGCGCTGGCGCGACGATGAGCGCGGCGGTCGCCAGGCGCGCGCGTGGGGCAGGTTCACGCGCAACTTCGTGGTCCAGGGCACGGCGGCCGAGTGGGCGCTCGCGTGGATGGCCGGGGTGCGGCGGGCGATCCGCGACGTCGAGGGCGCGGCGCTCGTGTGCTTCCTGCACGACGAGGTGATCGTGCAGGCACCCGCCGAGCGCGCCGAGGAGGTCGCGGAGGCCGTGCGGGAGGCGGCGGCGCTCGCCGGCCGCACGCTCTTCGGCGGCTTCCCGATCGAGTTCCCGGTGCAGGCGGCGGTCGTCGGCGACTGGAGCCAGGCGAAGTAGCGTTGGGGCCATGCGATTCATCGGCGACGTGCCGGAGCACGACCTGACCTACTCCGACGTCTTCCTGGTCCCCAGCCGCAGCGGCGTGGGCTCCCGCATGGATGTCGACCTCTCGCCGGACGATGGCACGCGTGCGACGCTGCCGATCGTCGCGGCGAACATGAGCTCGGTCACGGGCCCGCGCATGGCGGCGGCGCTCGCGCGCCGCGGCGCGCTCGCCGTGCTCACGCAGGACCCGCCCCTCGACGAGACCTGCCGCGCGATCGCCTGGGTGAAGGCCCAGTCGGTCACCCTCGAGTCGCCGCACCGCGCGGCCCCCGACGACGTGGTGCAGGACGCGCTCGAGCGCGTGCCCGCGATCCCGGGCCACTGCGTCGTGGTGGAGGCGCCCGACGGCTCGATGCTCGGCGCGATCCCGGCCGAGCGGCTCGCGTCGGCGCTGCCGGATGCGCGGCTCGGCGACCTGCTGCACTCGCACCTGCCGGTGCTGGGCTCGGACGACGTCCGCGACGGCCGCGCGATGTTCGCGGCGCTCGAGCGCGAGGGCGTCGACGTCGCCCCGGTCGTCGAGGACGGCCGCTGCGTCGGCATCGCCTCGCGGCTCGGCGCCCTGCGCGCCGACCTCTACCTGCCCGCGCTCGACGCATCCGGCCGCCTGAGCGTGGCCGCCGCCGTCGGCATCAACGGCGACCCCGGCGCGAAGGCGAAGGCGCTCGCCGAGGCGGGCGCCGACGTGATCGTGGTCGACACCGCCCACGGCCACCAGGAGGGGATGCTTCGCGCGCTCGAGGCGGTGCGGCGGGCGATCGGCGACGACCTGCCCGTGGCCGCGGGCAACGTGGTCTCGGCCGACGGCGTGCGCGACCTCGTCGCCGCCGGCGCATCGATCCTCAAGGTCGGCGTCGGGCCCGGCGCCATGTGCACGACCCGCATGATGACGGCGGTCGGGCGGCCGCAGTTCTCTGCGGTGCTCGACACCGCGGCGACCGCGCACGAGCTCGGCGCGCGCGTATGGGCAGACGGTGGCGTGCGCTACCCGCGCGACGTCGCGCTCGCGCTCGCCGCCGGCGCCTCGAGCGTCATGATCGGCTCGTGGTTCGCGGGCACGATCGAGGCGCCCGGTCGGCTGCAGCGCGACGCCCAGGGCCGGCTCTACAAGGAGTCGTGGGGCATGGCCTCGACGAAGGCCGTCGAGGGCAGGTTCGGTGGGCTCGACCCGTACGAGCTCGCGCGCAAGCGCCTCTTCGCCGAGGGCATCTCGTCCTCGACGATCCTGCTCGACCCGCAGCGCCCGAGCGTCGAGGACCTCGTCGACATGATCACCGCGGGCGTGCGCTCGTCGTTCACCTACGCGGGCGCCGACAGCGTGCCGGCCTTCCGGGAGCGTGCGCGCGTCGGCGTGCAGTCGGCGGCGGGCTACGAGGAGGGCAAGGCGCTGCCGGTCTCGTGGTGACCGAGTGGGCTCCGCACGGCGAGCGCCGGTAGGATGCCCGGGTGAACGACGACCCCAGTCATAGTCCCGAGCCGGGACCGATCCGCTGATGGACGTGCTGCTGATCTGCATCGGCGTCGTGCTGACGATCGGAACCGGCCTCTTCGTCGCGAGCGAGTTCGCGCTGGTGAACCTCAACCGAGCGGAGCTCGAGGCGCGGCGCGAGCGCGGCGAGTCCCGGCTCGAGGGCGCCATCAAGGCGCTCCGCCAGACCTCGACGCACCTCTCGAGCGCGCAGCTCGGCATCACGCTCACGACGCTCCTGACGGGCTACACGATGGAGCCCGCGATCTCGCGGCTGCTCACTCCCGTGCTGGTCTCGTGGGGCATCCCGGAGGACTTCGCCGAGCCGATCTCGAGCGTGATCGCGATCACGGGCGCCACGGTGCTGTCGATGATCATCGGTGAGCTCGTGCCCAAGAACTTCGCGCTCGCGAAGCCGCTCGGCACCGCGATCGCGGTCACCCCCTTCCAGCGCGCCTTCACCGCGGTGTTCAAGCCCGCCGTGCTCGCGCTCAACGGCTCGGCCAACGGCATCCTCCGCTCGATCGGCCTCGAGCCGAAGGAGGAGCTCTCGGGCGCCCGCACCGCCGAGGAGCTGTCGACCCTCGTGCGCCGCAGTGCCATGGAGGGCGCGCTCGACGCGGGCGCGGCCACGCTGCTCTCGCGCACGCTGCGCTTCTCGGAGCTGAGCGCCGGCGACGTCATGACCCCGCGGCCGCGCGTCCAGGCGGTCGACCGCTCCGCATCCGTCGCCGACCTCATCGCGCTGTCGCACGCCACCGGGCTCAGCCGCTTCCCCGTCTACGACGACGACCTCGACGACGTGCTCGGCATCGCGCACATCAAGCAGGCCATCTCGGTGCCGCGCGACCGACGTGCCGACGTGCCGGTCGGCGCGATCGCCGAGGAGCCGCACCGCGTGCCCGAGTCGGTCAAGCTCGACGCGCTGCTCGCCGACCTCAAGGAGCGCGGCTACCAGATGGCGATCGTCATCGACGAGTACGGCGGCACCGCCGGCATCACGACGCTCGAGGACCTCGTGGAGGAGGTCGTCGGCGAGGTCTCGGACGAGCACGACCGGATGCACGTCGAGGTCGTGCGCGGCCCCGGCTGGGTGACGTTCCCCGGCTCCTTCCGCCCTGACGAGCTGCGCGAGCGCGCCCGCGTCGAGGTGCCGGAGGACGGCCCCTACGAGACGATCGGCGGCTACATCATGGCCGCGCTCGGCACGGTGCCGGTCGTCGGCGACACCGTCGCGGTCGAGGGCGGCTCGCTGCGCGTGGAGCGCATCGACGGCCGCCGGGTCGACCGGGTGCGCTTCGTCGAGCACCAGCAGCACCAGGAGGGCGCACGATGAGCGACTGGCTCGGCATCATGTGGCTCGTCATCCTGCTGGTGGCGAACGCGTTCTTCGTCGGCGCGGAGTTCGCCGTCATCTCGGCGCGGCGCAGCCAGATCGAGCCGCTCGCCGACCGCGGCAACCGCGCGGCGAAGCTCGCGCTGTGGGCGATGGAGCACGTCTCGCTCATGCTGGCGATGTGCCAGCTCGGCATCACGATCTGCTCGCTGCTGATCCTGAACGTGTCGGAGCCGGCGATCCACCACCTGCTCGAGGGGCCGCTGTCGTGGACGGGCCTCGCGCCAGAGGTCGTCTCGGTCGTCGCGTTCGTCATCTCGCTCCTGCTCGTCAGCTACCTGCACGTCGTGCTCGGCGAGATGGTGCCGAAGAACGCGGCGTTCTCGGTGCCCGACCGCGCGGTGCTGCTGCTCGCGCCGCCGCTCGTGCTCATCTCGCGCGTGTTCAAGCCCGTCATCTGGCTCATGAACGCGGTGGCGAACGGCATCCTGCGGCTCGTGCGCGTCGAGCCCGTCGACGAGGCCGCGAGCGCCTTCACGATCGACGAGGTCGAGACGATCGTCGAGACCTCGAAGCGCGAGGGGCTGCTCTTCGACCCGACCGGCGCGATCTCGCGCACGTTCGAGTTCACGGAGCGGCGCGTGCGCGAGGTGGCCCTGCCCCTCTCCGAGATCGTGACGATGCCGGTCGGTGCGACGCCCGCCGACATCGAGCAGGCGGTGCGCGAGCGCGGCTTCTCCCGCTACGTCGTCACCGACGCAGAGGGGCAGCCGAGCGGCTACGTGCACATCAAGGACGTGCTGGGCGCCGACGACGACGAGGCCGCGCAGCCCGTGCCGGCCAAGCGCATCCGGCAGCTCGCCTCGATCTACCAGGAGGCGGAGGTCGAGGACGCGCTGGCGCTCATGCGCTCGACCGGTGCGCACATCGCGCGCTCGTTCGACGCGAACGGCGACACGACCGGGCTGCTGTTCCTCGAGGACATCATCGAGGAGCTCGTCGGCGAGGTGCGCGACGCGACCAGGAGGCTCTTCTGACGCGCGAGCGGGGCTGGCTGTGGCTCGGCTTCGGCGGCGTCCACGCGCTCCTCGCGATCCTCAACGTGCCGAGCGTCTCCGATGCCTTCGGCGACGTGCTCTACGTCTACCCCTCGTGGGTGCAGCAGGGCGAGGCGGGGGAGTGGCTCGGCATCGACGTGGAGTGGGTGTACCCGCTGCTCGCGTGGGCGCCCATCCTGGTCTCGAACGTGCTCGGCACGGACGCGCTGCCGCTCGTCTGGGTGCTGCTCGTGACGGCGCTCGACGCCGTCGCGTTCCACATGCTGCTGCGCGTGCCGCGCGGGCCGGTGCTCGCGTGCACGTGGCTGGCGCTGCAGCTCGCGCTCGGGCCGGTCGCGATCGCGCGGATCGACACCGTCGCGGTCGCGATCGCGATCATCGGCGTCGCGGTGCTGCGCGGCGGGCGGCCGGGGCTGGCCGCGGCCGCGTTCACGGTCGCGGCGTGGATGAAGGTCTGGCCGGGTGTGCTCTACCTCGCGCTGCTCATCGCGCGACGCGAGCGCCTGCGGGTGCTCGCCGCGGGCGCGCTCGTCTCGGCCGCCGTGCTCGGCGTCGCCGCGCTGCTCGGCTCCGGACACGCGCTGTCGTTCCTCACCCAGCAGGAGGACCGGGGGCTGCAGATCGAGGCGGTCGCCGCGACGCCCTACATGTGGCTCACGACCGGCGACGACGCCTACGTCTACTTCGACCGCGACATCTGGACGTACCAGGTCGACAGCGACGGCGTCGGGATGGTGGCGGCGCTCGCGACGCCGCTGCTCGTGGGCGCCGTCGTGGTGCTGTGCGCGCTCGGCGCGCTCGCGGTGCGTCGCTCGCACGGCCGCGAGGCGATCGTGTGGCTCGCGGTCGCGCTCGTCGCCGCGATGATCGTCACGAACAAGGTCGGATCGCCGCAGTTCGTGCTGTGGTTGACGGTGCCGGCGCTGCTGCTCGCGGAGCTCGGCGCGCGCCGCCACTGGATCGGCGTCGGCGCGATCCTGGCGGTGTCGGTCGCGACGCAGGTGCAGTTCCCGTGGAGCTACGACTGGCTCGTGGTCGGCGACCCCGGCGCGGTGCTCCTGCTGACGGTGCGCAACCTGCTGCACGTCGCGATCCTGGTGGGATCCGTGGTGATGCTGCTGCGTGCCGGACGGCGCGGACCGTTCGCGGTGTCAGGCGAGGAGCGGCGCGAGCAGGTCGCCAACGCGGCCGGTCTCGATGAGGAACCCGTCATGGCCGAAGCCGCTCTCGAGCACGACGGGCTCGGCGCCCGACACGCTGGTGGGCAGCCCGGCGGCGAGCCGCTGCTGGTCGGCGACGGGGAAGAGCCGGTCGCTCGAGATGCCGACGACGAGCGTCGGTGAGGTGACGCGCTCGAGCGCCGCCTCGACGCCGCCGCGCCCGCGGCCGACGTCGTGGGTCGACATGGCGTCGACGAGCCGCACGTAGGAGCCGGCGTCGAACCTGCGGGTGAAGCGGTTCCCGTGCACGTCGAGGTACGACTCGACCTGGAACCGACCGCCCGCGAGCGGGTCGACGCTCGACTGCCACTCGCGGCGGAACCGCTCGTTGAGCTCGTGCGGGGAGCGGTAGCCGAGCATGGCCATCCGCCGGGCGAGCGCGAGCCCGCGAGCCGGGCCGGCGTGGCCGGGGAGGTCGTAGAAGTCGCCGCCGAGCCAGCCGGGGTCGGTCGTGACGGCCTCGATCTGCAGCGAGTTCGCCGCGATCTGATCGGCGCTCGTGGCGGCGTTCGAGGCGAGCAGGGCGGCGGCGCCGACCCGCTCGGGATGCGCGATGGCCCACTCGAGCGCATGCATGCCACCCATCGAGCCGCCGATCACGGCGTGCCAGCGGCCGATCCCGAGCCGGTCGGCGAGCCGGCGCTGCGCCTCGACCTGGTCGCGCACGGTGACGCGGGGGAAGCGGGAGCCCCACTCGACGCCGTCGGTGGCGAGCGACGCGGGGCCGGTCGAGCCCTGGCAGCCGCCGAGCATGTTGGGCGCGACGACGAAGAACCGGTCGGTGTCGATGGGCAGCCCCGGCCCGACCACGTCACCCCACCAGCCGGCGGTCGGATGCCCGGGACCCGCGTCGCCGCGCACATGGCTGTCGCCGGTGAGCGCGTGAGCGACGAGCACGGCGTTGTCGCGCGCGTCGTTCAGGCGACCCCACGTCTCGTACGCGAGCACGGCATCCGAGATCGTGCCGCCCGCCTCGACGTCGATGTCGCCGATGCGCACGAAGCGGCGCTCGCCCGGGTCGTCGCCGGGGCGCCAGGCGCCGGTGACGGGCACGGGCCGGGAGTGCCCGGTCACGGCCGGGTCGCCGAACGGCAGCGCGTCGACGAGCCGCGCGGCGGGCACCCTGGAGGCAGGCTGGACGTCGTCGCTCAGCTGCCAGTCCACGGATGCCCGCCGTCTCGGATCAGACCGCTGCGGCCTCGAGCGCGGCGGCCTTCGCGGCCGCCGCCTCGAGTCCGGTGCCGAGGTCGGCGATGAGGTCGTCGACGTGCTCGATGCCGACCGAGAGCCGCACCAGCCCGGGCGTGACGCCCGCGGTCAGCTGCTGCTCGGGGGTGAGCTGCGCATGCGTGGTCGACGCCGGGTGGATGACGAGCGAGCGCACGTCGCCGATGTTGGCGAGGTGGCTGAACAGCGACAGCGACTCGACGAGCGCCTTGCCCGCCTCGACGCCGCCGACGAGCTCGAACGAGAGCACCGCGCCGGTGCCGCGCGGAGCGATCTGCTTGCCTCGCTCGTGCCAGGGGCTCGAGGGCAGGCCGGCGTAGTGGACGCCCGCGACCTGCGGGTGGGACTCCAGGAACCGCGCGACCGCGGTCGCGTTCTCGACGTGGCGGTCGAGGCGCAGGGAGAGCGTCTCGATGCCCTGCAGCAGCTGCCAGGCGGTGTCGGGGGAGGACGATGCGCCGACGTCGCGGAGCAGCGTGACGCGCGCCTTGATGATGTAGGCGATCTGGTCGCCGAGCGCCTCGGCGAAGGTGACGCCGTGGTACGACTCGTCGGGCTCGGTGAGGCCCGGGAACTTGTCGGACTGCGACCACGCGAAGCGGCCGCCGTCGACGATCGCGCCGGCGACGACCGAGCCGTGGCCGCCGAGGAACTTCGTGGCCGAGTGCACGACGATGTCGGCGCCGTGCTCGAGCGGGCGGATGAGGTACGGCGTCGCGATCGTGTTGTCGACGACGAGCGGGACTCCGGAGTCGTGCGCGACGCCGGAGACGCCGGCGATGTCGAGCAGGTTGATGCGCGGGTTGCCGATCGTCTCGGCGAACAGGAGCTTCGTGTTGGGGCGGATCGCGCGGCGCCACTCGTCGAGGTCGTCCTGGTCCTCGACGAACGTGACGTCGACACCGAGGCGCTTCAGCGTGAAGTTGAAGAGGTTGTAGGTGCCGCCGTAGATCGACGACGACGAGACGATGTGGTCGCCGGCGCTCGCGATGTTGAGGATCGCGTAGGTGGTCGCCGCCTGGCCGGACGAGAGGAGGAGCGCCGCTGCGCCTCCCTCGAGGGTCGCGAGCCGCTGCTCGACGACATCGTTCGTGGGGTTCATGATGCGCGAGTAGATGTTGCCGAACTCCGCGAGCCCGAACAGCCGTGCGGCGTGGTCGGCGTTGTCGAACACGTACGAGGTCGTGCGGTAGACGGGCGTGATGCGCGCCTTCGTGGTGGGGTCGGGCTGGGCGCCCGCGTGGACCTGCAGGGTCTCGAACTTCCAGTCGCTCATGGTGCGCCTCCTCGGCTGTCGGCTGATCGACGTGCTCGCCCCAGGGTGGAGCGAATGGGCGGCGGTGGCCAGCCCGGCCCGACGCACGGCGTAACACGACGCGATTGGCGCTCGCAGCGCATCCGGTGCTTGCATTGCGGCATGAGCGAGAAGCGGATCATCGTCACGGGTGCGTCGAGCGGCATCGGGGAGGCGGTCGCGCGGCAGGCCGTCGCGCGCGGTTGGCAGGTGCTGGCGGTCGCCCGCCGCGCGGAGCGGCTCGAGGCGCTCGCCGCCGACATCGGCTGCGAGGTGCTCGCGGCCGACCTCACCGACGAGGGTGACATCGCCCGGCTCGCGGAGGCGGCGGCGGCGTTCCGGCCGACGAGCCTCGTGCAGGTCGCCGGCGGCGCGAAGGGTGCAGCGCCCCTCGCCGAGACGACGATCGAGGACTGGCGCTGGATGTTCGAGTCGAACGTCATCGCCGCGAAGCGCGTCATCGACGCGGTGCTGCCGCTGCTGCGGGCGTCGACCCGTGCGACGGAGGATGCGCCGGGCGGCTACGCCGAGATCATGGTCGTCACCTCGATCGCCGCGACCGTCGCCTACTCGGGCGGCTCGGGCTACAACGCGGCGAAGTCGGCCGAGAAGCAGCTCGTCGACGTGCTGCGGCTCGAGCTGCACGGCGAGCCGATCCGCGTGATGGAGGTCGCGCCCGGCATGGTCTGGACCGAGGAGTTCTCGCTCGTGCGCTTCGAGGGCGACCAGGAGAAGGCGGATGCCGTCTACAAGGACGTGCAGGACCCGCTGTCGGCCGACGACGTCGCGCAGGTGATGACCGACATCCTCGCGCTGCCGGGCCACGTCTCGATCGACGAGACGATCATCAAGCCCGTCGCCCAGACGCACCCGTGGATGGTGCACCGCGGGCCGCTCGTCGCGAAGGGGTAGCCGTGTCCGCACGGGTCGTGCGGCGAGCGATCGGGCACCTCTGGCTGCCCTTGTCGATGCTCGTCGTCGGGATCCCGATCGCCGCGCTGGCCTGGCCGCAGTCCGGCATCCCTGACGCACGCGCAGCCGGCCTCCTGCTCGGCTGGGTGGCGGGTGTGCCGTTCGGCGGGCTCGTCCTGCTCATGCTGCTGGCACCGCTCGCGCTCCGGCTCGAGGCGGTCCGCGCCGCCTTCCCGACGGCGGAGGTCGCGCTGGTCAGGACGCAGCACCAGGATTGGCTGGCGCTCCGGTCGTCGCCGAGCGGGCCGCGGCACTGGTTCGCGCCTGCTGCGATCGTGAGCTTCGACGACTTCGGCGTCACGTTCTGGGGCAGCGTGCGGTCACCCGTGCCGACGTGCGCGATCCCATGGTCGGCGGTCACCGCGATCGGGCCGGGCACGGTCGAGGGCGATGACGGCAGCTTCGACGAGCATGCGCTGGAGGTCGCGCTCGCCGACGCCGATGACGCGTCCAGCATCCGCTTCGCTCCCGCGCACACTGGTCGGTTCCGCTTCGGATTCCGGCATGGGCTGCCGGACGCTGCTCGCGCGCTGCGGGCGCGCCTCGAGCTGCGGTGGCGCACGCATGAGGCGTCGACGCATTCGCGTTGGCAGCGGCCTGAGACGGTGTGGGCAGGGAGGAGCAGGGATGCGCGGGGCCGGGAGCACGCGGAGGGTCGATGGAACCGCGCGCCGATCCTCGGCACGCCGTGGGCGCTGGCCGCGCTCCTGCTCGGCCTGATGTGGGCGTTGGGCCCGATCTGCGTCATCCTCGTCAGCGATGGCGCCTGGCGGTGGGTCGCCGCGGCCGCCCTGCTCGTCGTCGCGCTCTGGCAGGGCTGTCTGCTCGCCCTCCTGCTGGGGACGCGGTGGAGGGTGCACGAGGGCGAGCTGGTCGTACGGCATGCGGGGAGCTGGACCCGCGTGCCGCTGTCGGAGATCCGTGCGATCGAGGTCGCCAGCGAGCATTCGCTCGCTGCTCAGCTGTGGCTCGGCATCGGCTCGCGCGTCTGGTTCGGGCTGGAAGCGCGGATGCGCGATGGATCCGTCGTGGCGCTGCCGGAGCTGTTCGGATCCGCTCAGCGCAGCATCGCGACCGCCGACGTTATCGAGACGCGACTGCTCCAGGGCAGCCGTACGCTCGGCGCATGAGGAGTCGGCGACGTCGGGGGCCGATCCGCTGGCGCTGGATCGAAGCCGAAGCGCTCGCCGAGCATCCGAGCATCCGGCGCCTGATGAGCGCGGGCGACCCATCGGACCTGGAGTCCAACGCGACCCGATGGTGGGCCGCGGCGCGCGCGACCGTCTCGATGGCGGCTGCCCTCGCGCTCGTGGCGCCGCTGGTCGGGCGCCGCGGCCACCGCAGCCCGAGCCTGGACGTCGCGCTGGTGGTCGTCGGCCCGATCGCGGCCGTCGTCGCCGTCGTGCTCGCCGTCGAGCTCGCGTTGTGGCTGCGCCGCGGACGGCCGCGCGATGGCCTCTCGGCGTCGTCGTCCGCGATGAACCTCGCTGCCGCCGCCGTCGTCACGTGGGCCGTCCTCGCCGTCGGATCGTCGTTGTCGCCTGCGCTCGCGGTGTTCGCCGGCACGGCGGCGATCGCGTGCCTCGTCGTGAGCGCGCTGTGGGTGGTGCTCCGATGGCTGCTGCCGGAGCGATGGTCGGCACCCGGCGAGTCGATCGCGCGTGCCCGTCGCGACGCCCAGGACCGCGCCGCGGCGCTGGAAGCGCTCGAGCATCTCGACGCCGACGAGCGCGCAGCGATCAGGGAGCGCCGGGACCGCGCGGTCGGCCGGCTGGCCTCCATGGGACTCATCGATGTCGGCGAGCTCGCGTGGGCGCGCTCGGCGCCGCTCGGACTGCTCGAGGAGCACATGGCGATGCCCCCGTCCAGCCGGGTGCCGGGCGCCGTCGCCGAGCCGGAGTCACTGCCCGTCGTCGCCGAACCGGTCGTCGCCAGAGGTTCGCGCCGCTACCGGACGGAGCCGCGCTACTGGCTCTTGATCGGTGCGCTCGGCGGGATCGTCGTCGCCGGCATGCTCGCGACCGTGACGTCATCGCACCCCGTGGTGGTGCTGCTGGCGATCGTCGTCACCATCGGCGCGGCGATCGCCCTGCTGCACCCGCTGCGATCGCTGAGCACCGAGCTCGCGATGGACGACGACTGGCTCATGGTGCGCGGCGCCGACGAGCGGGACCTCCTTCGCTCGGAGATCGTCGCGACGAGCGTCGAGCCGGGCGGAGATCTGCTGGCGCTGCTCGTCCACGGCGCTCCGAGGCGTCCGCTGGCGCATCCCGTGCTCAGGCTCGAGCACGGCGGGGTCGTCGCGCTGAGGGCCTTCGCCGCACCCGTGGACGAGGCACTGCGGCTGTCGCGGCACCTGGCGGCTTGGGTCCTCGACCGCTCGGCCGAGGAGGCCTGAGCTCAGCGCGTCGGCGTCGTGGCTGCCGCGTCGGGCACCGGCTCCGGGTCGGCGAACGCGAGCCGCGGCACCGCCACGAGCCCGACGGCGGCGACGAGAGCGGTGACGCCGCAGACGATCCAGACGACGATGTAGCCGCCGATGCTCGCAGCGGTGCCGATCGCCCCGACCGCGAGCACGATCGCGAAGATCGACGACGCGAAGGAGCCGCCGATCGTCTTCGTGGTGTTCGTCATGGCGGTGGCGACGCCGGTCTGCCCGCGCGGTGCCGCGGCCGCGGCAGCAGCCGGGAGCGCGCCGACGAGGGCGCCCGAGCCGACGCCCGCGACCGCCATGCACGCGAAGACCTGCCAGATCTCGAGGTGGAACGGCACGAGCAGCAGGTAGCCGATCCCCACCAGGGTCGCCGCGACGATGAGCAGCAGTCGGGGGCGGATGCGCGTCGACAGCACGGCCAGGGCGCCGGCGCCGACGATGAGCGACAACAGGTAGACGCCGATGAGGATCGAGCGCCCCGACGCATCGAGGCCGAGGCCGTAGCCGAGCGAAGGATCGGTGCCGGCGTAGGTGGCGAGGGGCGTCTGCGCGCCGAGCAGGCTGACGCCGACCAGGCCGGCCGTGAGCTGCACGGGCCACATCTCGGGGCGGCGCATGACGCGCAGGTCGATCGCGGGGTCGTCCTTGCCCAGCACCCAGCGGCCGAAGGGAAAGAGCAGCGCGACGCCGATGAGCATCGCCGCCCAGCCCCACCACGCATCCGCACCGCCGATCTTGAGGAAGGTGAGCCCCGAGGTGATCGTGAGCAGCGAGAGCGCGAGCAGCACGAAGCCCCCGGCGTCGAGGCTGCGGCCCGGGAGCGGCTCCGACTCGGGCACGCCCCACAGGATCGCGAAGAAGGTGAGCGTCACCATCGCAGCCGGCACCATGAGCGTCGGCGCCATCGCCGCGCCGAACGCGCCGAGGGCGATCGCGGACCCGAGCGCGCCGAGGATCGCGCCGGCCTCGAGCGCGATGACGAGCAGTCCCGCCGCACGCCTGGTGGTGGAGGGCGCGGCACCCGTGCGACGACCGCGATCGAAGATGAGCGCGACCTCGAGCGGCAGCCAGACGGCGTAGGCGCCCTGCAGCGAGAAGGCGATGAGATAGCTCCAGAAGTCGCCCGCGAAGGCCATCCACCAGCTCGCGCCGGCGGTGAGCGCGGTGGCGACGAGCAGCATGCGCTTGTGGCCGTGCATGTCGCCGAGCTTCGCGAGCACCGGCACCATGAGCGCCGACAGCAGCAGCTGCCCAGCCTCGAACCAGTTGACGTCGGCGTCGGTGACCGAGAGGTGCCGCGCGATGTCGGGGGTGAGGGTCACGTACCAGCCCTGCAGCACGCCGCTCGTGAGCTCGACGCACACGAGCCAGCCGATGAGGGCGAGGGGGACGGCGCGCGTCGTTGGCACGAGTGCATCATGGCATCGCGCTCGCGGCCAGGGGCGCAGCCGACGCGCACATCCCCCTAGACCCGACTCCCGGACGTCCGCTCCCCGCATGGGGGAGTCGCTCGGCTTCGGCATCGTCGTCTCGAGCGCGCTCATCATCGGCGCTCGTCGGGGTCCGCTTCGGCCCGCGCCTGCTCGCGATCCTGCTGTCGTACGCCGCCGGGGAAGGGCAAGATGAGCACGGCAGCGGGCCTCGTGCTGTCGTTCGTGCTGTCGCCCGCCTGACCGGCGGCTTGCCTGCCGGCGTCGGCTCAGAAGGGTGGCGGGTCGCCGGGTGGTCCGGTGGCGGCGGTGACGGGGAGTCCCCAGATGGGGTCGCGCTCGACGAAGACCGGTCCCTGGGGTTCGGGCTCGTCGCGGATGATGCGGCCGAGGGGTGAGGTCCACTCGAGCACGCCGCCGGGCAGCTGCCGGACGGTCCACCGGGTCGCGTGCTTCATGACGTGGTGGCGGCGGCAGAGGTGAGGCTGTCGCGTGAATGTTTCGTGCTTCGGCGACGACGAGCTTGGGCCGTTGCGACGGTTGGCGAGGGGGCGGCGCCGCCGGGCGGTTATGCCCCGGCGGTGCGCAGCTTGAGGAGGTTGTGGGCTGCGCAGATGAGGCGCCATTCGCTCTGTACGGCGTCGAGGCCTCGGCGGGTGAAGCTTCGGTAGCCGAGGTTGCCCTTGATGTTCCCGAAGACGGGTTCGATGGTGTGCTGGCGTTGCGCATAGAGGGCGGCGCCGCGGGGACTGGCGAGCTTCGCGTCCATCTGGGCTCGCGCGATGGAGGGTTCGATCGCCTCGCCGCGGACGTGGGCGAGCATCGAGTTGACTCGGGTGACCGAGATCATCAGCTCGCCAGCGGCTGCCCGCTTGGTGAGCTCGCCCCGCGCGAGGCGCTCGATCACGGGTAGCCATTCGGCTGGCGTGGGCTCGGCCGCGCGTCCGGAGCGCGGTCCGTCCTTGCCGAAGTAGCGCTTGGTCATGTCGCCGACCCAGGTGTAGGACACGCCGAGGATCTCGCCCGCCTTGCGCTGGGAGAGCTCGCCGCGGTTGACCTTCGCGAGCACCGACAGCTTGTGGTCGTCGGGCCGTTCGGCCCGGTGTGCGGCGGGCGTCTTCGTCGCGATCAGCACCTCGGCGCCGACCTCGACGGTGCCGTTCGCGGCGGTCCAGTAGCCGGCGTCAGCCACGAAGGTCCCGACCGGCTCGGCGTGGCCGGCATCGACGAGGTTCTCGGTGACCGCGGTCGCCATGGGCACGAAGTGGGGCTGATCGTTGGTGGTGACGGTGACCTCCGCGGCAACGACGATCTGGCCGCCGGCCGTTGCCGCGGTCTGCGCGTTGTAGCCCTGGATCACGCCGTGCGCGGTGTTCGGGATGATGCGCGAGTGCGGGTCGGTGGTGTTCGCGCGCCGCGGCTTCGCCCGCCGCGCCGTGTCGGGCCTCGGCTTCGGCCCGGTCAGCTGCTTGCCCGAGGCGGCCTCCTTGCGTGCCCGCTCGGCGATCCGGGACTCGTAGTCGTGTGCCTTCTCCCGCTCCAGCTCGTCCAGCGCGGCCCGGATCCGCTCACGTCGGCCGCGGCCCCCGGACCACGCCCGTGGCAGCTCGTCACCGCGCTGATCGCCGAACAGCGCGTTCTCGGCCGCATCGGTCTGCTCGGCCTCATCGAGGATCTCGGCCGCGAGGTCCTTGTGGGAGCGGTTCGCGAAGAACGACGCGTCCGCGGCGATCTTCGTGCCGTCGATCGCGATCATGCCGGCTTCGACGATGCCAGCCTTCACGCAGAGCCCCAGCACCTGTCCGAACAGCGCCGCGATCGCCTCCTGGTGCCGGGACCGGAACCGCGCCAGCGTCGCGTGATCGGGCGTCTGGTTCACGGCCAGCACGCGGTAGGCGACGTCCTCGACCAGCTTCCGCTCGATGCGTCGCGATGACCGCTCGCCGGTGCAGTACGCGTAGAGCAGCACGCCCAGCATCAGCGCCGGATCGTAGACCGCGCCGCCGCGCCCATCGGCCCGGTACGCGCCGTAGAACGCGGCCAGATCGAGCTCCGCGACCGTGTCCAACACGAAGAACGCGAGGTGATCCTCAGGCAGCCAGTCCCGCACAGAAGGCGGCATCAGAAACAGCTGATCGAGATCTGCGGAACGCACGTTCACGGCCATGACCCATTCTCCCGCGACCGCCCTCGATCACCCCGAAGGCACGCCATTCATGCGACAGCCTCAGCAGGATGCCGTTGTCGACGTCGGTGGGACCGCCGAGCAGCCAGGGCAGCACGTGGTGCGCTTCGCACCACGCGGCCGGCATCCGGCAGCCCGGCGCTTGGCAGCCGTGATCGCGGGCCGCGAGCGCCCGCCGCTGCGCGCGGTTGAAGAGGCGCTTCGCTCGCCCGAGCTGGAGCACGTGACCACAGCCGTCGGTGACGGCGATCTGCACGAAGGCGTCGCAGAGCATCCGCGCCGCGACGTCGACGGGCACGACGTCGCCGGTGTGCTCGACGCGCACGGAGCGCTCACGGTGCTCAGCCCCGTCGAGCGCCGCGGTGAGCGCCTCGATCGTGCCGGTGATGAGCAGCGTCGGCGCCTCACCGCCCACGGTCGGCGCGCGACCTGCGGCGGCGTGCTCGCGCACGATGCCGACGAGCACGTCGTGGCGCAGCTGCGCGGGGCTGCGGCCGTCGGGGACGTCATCGCCGGCGTCGCCCTGCGCCGGCGCGTCCGGGTCGCGGAAGCGCACCGCGACGCGCGGCCCCTCGTACGCGTCGAGCACGGCCTTGAGCGCCGAACCCTCCTCGGGCGGCGAGATCAGCGTGATCACCCACATGCCGTCGGCACGGCGGCCAACGGTGAGCGAGCGCATCGCCCGCTGCCGCTCTGCTCCCGGCAGCACGCCGTCGGGGTCGAGCACCGCGGCGTACATGCGCCCCTGCACGGCGAGGAGCTCTGGCACGAGCGGCGCGGTGGGGGCGGTCGCCGCGTCGACGAGCGCCCGCTCCGCCCACGCGAGCTCGCGCTCGTCGGCGCGCGGCACCGCGGGGCCGAGCGACTGCAGGATCGCGTCGGCCTGGGCCAGCGACAGCCCGCCCTCGGCGAGCGCGCTGGCGACGTGCGGGAAGCGCGCCGGCAGCATGCCGCCGGACAGGGCCGGCCGAGCGGAGGTCGCGGCGGCGATGGCGAGGAGGTCGGCAGCCTGGCGGCTGCGCAGCCCGAAGACCGAGCCGACGCACTCCTTCGCGCTGCGGTGGCCGAGCTGACGGCACAGCGCCTCGTCGACCGACCCGCGCGAGCGCTCGGCCACCTCGGCGGCCAGCCGCACCCGCTGGGCATCGACGACGCGCGAGAGCTCGGCGGCGCGAGCGAGCAGCGCCGCGACCTCGGCGTCGGGGGCGAGCGACAGGCCGTCGAGCCCGGCGAGCATCATGCGGGCCGCGTCGACCGCTGCCGCTGCCTGCTCGATCCGGGACATCATCGCCTCCTCTTGCACGCAGGGTAGATGGGGCCACCCACATGGATTGCTGCAGCCGGATCCCAGCCCGCGAGGCGGTCCGCGGCCGCGGGCTGGGAGCGAGCGCCAGCCGTCGGGCGTACCGTGGCGCGCACCGCCGGGTGCGCACCCCAGAACGCTCGCCACGCGGCGGTCATCGCACGTGCATCGCACGTGGTCACCCGCACGGGTCATGGAGGTTCGCATGCGCATCATCGTCATCGGAGCGACCGGCAACGTCGGCACGGCGCTGCTGCGCCGGCTGCACGCCGCCGAGGCGGTGTCGGCGATCGCGGGCGTCTCGCGGCGGGGCCCCGAGCGCGGCGGGGAGCCCTACGACGGCGTCGAGTGGCACCGGATCGACGTCTCGGACCCGGGCTCCGGTGGCGCGCTCGAGCGTGTGCTGTCGGGCGCCGACGCGGTCGTCCACCTCGCCTGGATCATCCGCCCCAACCGCGACGAGCAGCTGCTCGAGCGCACGAACCTGGAGGGCTCGCGCCGGGTGTTCGAGGCGGCGGCCGCTGCCGGCGTGCCGCACCTCGTCGTCGCGTCGAGCATCGGCGCCTACGGGCGTCCGGACGCGACCCCGCCCGGCTCCGAGCGCGCCGACGAGTCGTTCCCGCGCCACGGCGCCCCCACCTCGCACTACGGGCGGCAGAAGAGCGCGGTCGAGCGCATCCTCGACGACGTCGCCGCCGCGCATCCCGAGATGGTCGTCTCCCGGCTCCGCCCGGGCTTGATCTTCCAGGCGGAGGCGGCGCCCGAGATCCGCGACTACTTCCTCGGGGCACTCGTGCCCCGCACGCTGCTGCGGGCGCTGCCGCTGCTGAGCCTGCCCGTGCTGCCGTGGCCCGCCGGCGTCGTGACGCAGGCGGTGCACGCCGACGACATCGCGGATGCCTACTGGCGCGTGCTGCGCGACCGCGCCGCCGGCGCCTTCAACGTCGCCGCCGAGCCGCCGCTCAGCCCGCAGTCGGTCGGCCGGCTCGTCGGCGCGCGGCGGTGGCTGCCCATCCCGGTGCCGGTGGTGCGCGCGCTCGTCGCCGTCACCTACCGGCTGCGGCTGCAGCCGACGGACCCCGGCTGGGTCGACATGGCGGCCGTGACGCCCGTGATGGCGACCGACCGGATCCGGGCGCTCGGCTGGTCCCCGCAGCACAGCTCGATCGACACGCTGCGCGAGCTCGTCGGGCGGCTCGGCGCGCGCGGCGGCCTCGGCAACGCCCTGCACCGGTCCCGCAGCCCGCTGGAGTGAGGCGCGCACGGTCGGATGCGCCGCTCGGGCCGGACGGTCGGCGTCAGCCCAGCAGGCTCCAGCGCTCCGGCATGTACCCCTCGGGCTGCAGCACGAAGCGCCCGATCGGCGTCGCCGGTCGCTTCCGCACCTTCGCGACCGACGAGCGCAGCTCCTTGAACGGCTTGCCGTAGACCGTCACCTCGCGGCTGCCCTCGAACGCCTGGTCGGGGCGCTCGCGGGGGATCGTCAGCAGCCGGCCCGTCGCCCACTCGGGCTCCGTCGGCATCACCGGCTGCAGCTCGATCTCGCGCTTCTCCGGGAAGAGGAAGCCTCCGAACGCCACCGGTGCACCGCCGTCCACCGGGGTGAGCCAGCGCATCCACTGCCCCGGGTCGAACTCGGGCAGCGGCGATGCAGCGCGTGCCTCGAGGGCGCGACGCGTGCCGACGAGCCACCGCTCGTGCTCGCGGTCGTCGTCGCCGTCGGCGACGTAGAGCTGCAGGTCGAGCAGCGCGTCGTCGCCCTCGAGCGCATGCGCCTCGATCTCGAGCGTGTCGGCGCGGACCGCGCCGTACGCCCAGGGGTGAAGCGCCTTGCCGAAGCGGGTGGCCGCCTCGATGAGGAGCCCGCCCGATTCCTCGTCGCGCTCGACCTCGACCCGGAAGGCGCTGCCGCTCTCGTCGAGCGCCCACAGCCCGTAGGGGTTGACGGGCTGGTCGCCCTCGCGCTGCGCGGGCGGCTCCTGCGGCTGGAAGCGCTCGGCGTGCGACGCGATGAGGAGGTCTCGCTCGTCCGACTCCCACTCGTCGTCGAGCGTCGTGTCCACGCGCACCTCGGCACCCCGAGGCTCGGGCTCGAGATCGACCTCGACCATCCACCCACCGCGCTCGTCGAGGTCGACGACCTGCTTGAGCATCGTCGAGTAGATGCCCGGCGGCAGCTCGCCGGCACCCTCGGGCACGAGCACGTACGTGCGCGCGAGCCCGCCGGGCGAGTTCGAGAGCGCGATCTCGACGATCGGCCCGCGCCGGGTCTCGAGGAAGCCGTGGAAGGGGAAGTCGAGCTCGCCGACGGTCTGCGTCACGGCTCCACGCTAGCCGTTCATCTCAACGTCGCGGGTGGTCGCTGATCGCGCAGAGCGGGCTGCGCTACCACCCGCGACGTTGAGGATCAGGCGAGGAGGGCGCCGCTGCCGGGCGGGAGGGTGAGGTCGTCGCCGAGCGCGACGTCGGGATGCGTCTGGAAGCGCAGGTCGCGGCGCGAGACGGGCACCGTCTGCGGCTCCGTGCCGAGGTTGAGCACGATCTCGACCGCGTCCGCCATGCCGGCGCGGCGGGTGAGGCGCAGGACGCGCGTCTGCTCGTCCGCCTCCACGCGGTTCCGCGCGTAGTGCGGATCCGTGAGCGCCTCGAGCTCGGTGCGCAGCGCCGCGAGCTGCCGGTAGCCCTCGAGCACGCGTGCGTGGCGCTCGCCGCGCAGCTCCGCCCAGTCGAGCTTCGAGCGCTCGAACGTCTGCGGGTCCTGCGGGTCGGGCACGACGGCTGGGTCCCAGCCCATCTGCTCGAACTCCTCGAGCCTGCCCTCGGCCGTCGCCCTGCCGAGCTCGGGCTCCGGGTGCGAGGTGAAGAACTGGAACGGCGTCGACGCCGCCCACTCCTCGCCCTGGAACAGCATCGGCGTGAACGGGCCGCCGTAGAGCAGCAGCGCGGCACACAGCAGCTGCGACTCATCGAGCACCTCGGTCGTGCGGTCGCCGCGCGCCCGGTTGCCGATCTGGTCGTGGTTCTGCGCGCTCACCACGAGGCGCCACGAGCGCGAGCGCTCGGTGTCGATCGGATGCCCGTGGTCGCGTCCGCGGAACGACGAGTAGGTGCCGTCGTGGAAGAAGCCGCGCTCGAGCGCCTTCGCGAGCGCCGCGATCGGCTCGAAGTCGGCGTAGTAGCCCTCGGTCTCGCGCGTGAGGGCGACGTGCACGCCGTGGTGGAAGTCATCCGACCACTGCCCGTCGAGCCCGTAGCCCCCCGCCTCGCGCGGCGTGATGAGCTTCGGGTCGTTGAGGTCGCTCTCGGCGATGAGCTCGAGCGGCCTGCCGAGGTGCGCCGACAGCGCCGCCGTCTCGATCGCCATCTCCTCGAGGATGTGCAGGTCGCTCGTGTCGACGAGCGCGTGCACGGCGTCGAGCCGCAGCGCGTCGACGTGCATCGTCTCGAACCAGTAGCGGACGTTGTCGAGGATGTAGCGGCGCACCGCCGGCTCGGCGAGGTTCACGTGGTCGCCCCACGTCGAGCGCCCCTCGCTCGAGAGGTACGGGCCGTAGAGGGGCAGGTAGTTGCCGGAGGGCCCGAGGTGGTTGTAGACGACGTCCTGCACCACCGCGAGGCCTGCGGCGTGCGCGGCGTCGACGAAGCGCTGGTAGGCGTCCGGGCCGCCGTA